>Ga0209367_1001489_pt1 | contig 28919 bp, 10 predicted proteins | sample WorMetLIZISLAND2_FD_187412 | JGI IMG/M metagenome (GOLD analysis project Ga0209367, IMG submission 187412) | Marine gutless worms symbiont microbial communities from Max Planck institute for Marine Microbiology, Germany - Olavius geniculatus... ...
CCCGAGCATGGCACATATTTATCTGACTGTAATTTTGTCATTCGTATGCTATATAAACACAGTTATTAAGTTTTAAACGTCGTTTTAGGCCTATCACATCATGACTTTTATCATATTTTTACCAGTTAGGCCTACTAGATTTTAGGCAGTCACACATTCCAATTTTGTTGCTGTTGTGCTGTTGTTCAATTGACGTGCTTGTTTCTGCAACATGTGTACACAGTTTTGTGGACTTTTTTAAAACTCTTATATTTACTGTATGTTAGGCCTACATTGCGCACATGCTTGCGTTCTGTCAAGTTAATGTATTAAACGAATATGATGATGATGATAATGATGATGATTATCTTCTTCGAGAAAGTCAGTAGGCCATAACGTTTTTCGCCTGTTTATCAAGTTGGCAAAATTTACATAACACGAAGTAGACAGATATGTAAATGTGTGTGAATTTGAGACTACAGCTCCCACAGATGCGCATTTTTAGTGTCTGTTTACGTGGCTAAACAAGACTGGAGCTGTACTACGGACAAAGACCCGTAAGTTTACCCAATTACTCAGAGTTATTGTTCAACGATGACCGAAAGTCGTGGCCTCCACTCTTTATGACTGCTGTGTCCAAATTCCACACCGTAGTATCACGCCGGTCTGCTACTGTATAGACCGACAGGTCAGCGCATATCCGAGAAGAGTTTTAATCGTTTTACGGACAACTTTTTTTCAAATTTAAATTTATATAAATATTTATCATTTCAATTGTTCGATAAACATTCGACTGTTAACAAAAAAAAACTACTTGAAAATAATTACGTACGGATTCTGTGCTGAGATTTCTTTAATAAATTACGCGTGATGAGTGACAGTGACGTGATGATAACATAACTGGAAAAATTTAGTAAAAATATCTAAGGCAAAAAATTTCGGTTACGCTATTTTATTTAGCATTTTAAAAAGTTTTTTTCTGTAAAAACGTTCCTAATGTTTTAAAATATTTCTCTAAGTTTGTTACGTCAGCGATCGAGTTAGGCTGAACGTGGCGAATGGCGACCAGAGTTGACTAAGCTATGTTTACCAGGCCGTCGTAATATTCGTTATGCTATGCTATGGACTGCGCCGTCGAAACGACGGATCGCTTGTCATCAGCGAGTTTGTTGATGGGCGTGGAGTTCAATTCTGGAGCTGCAGAAGCGGGAGCAACTGTCACATGACCAGGCGCTGAGGTTGCTGCGAAATTGAGCCCCCCTTCCGAACCGCTCTCCTGTGCTCCAGAGCCTCGATTCGAGAGTCCTCGAACCGGCCGACCGCCTCACGGCACAAAGCCCTGCAGACTGAGCGATCCTGCGTGTCACCGCTCGGAGTTGACGAGTCCTTGTTGCACTGCTTCATGTTAACCTTCAGAGCGTCTTTGTACCGTAAGACTGGCCCACATTGCAGACGCTTTTCCACTGCCAGTTGTCCGAGAAATACTTGCTTAAGGATGCAACTGTCTGACATGCGCCTAATGTGATCGACCAAAAGTAGCTGGGCTTTAAGCAAAAAAGCTTCTGTTCCCATGATACCACATATGTTCAACACATCTGTGTTGGCGATTCTGTCCTGCCACTTGACACGAGCTATTTTGCTCAGACAGCGGAGATCGAAGTGGTCCAATCTGCGGTTTGATCGCCGGTAGAGTCAAATCTCAGAGCCATACAGCACCGTCGTCAACACCACAGCTCGGTAGACGGCAATCTTTGTTTTCAGGGATACGTCATGCACTACCCGCAATCGCCGCTGGAGTTTTCCGAATGCGCTACATGCCTTGGCGAGACGGGATGTGATGTCGCCGTCTGCTGAGATGGTGTTGGACAAGAAGCTGCCCACGTAGCAGAACTTGTCAACGGATTTCAGGGCGCCATCACTGCCGGCCGTAATACTGGCTGACGCGGTCTGATGTGGCGGATATGACTGGCACATGGCTTCAGTCTTCTTCAGCTGACGGTCAATCCAGATCGTCTGGCAGCGTTGTTGAACCATCAAACAAGAAGATCTGTGCATCTGCTAGCGTGTGGGCAACTAATGCACAGTCATCTGCGAAAAGCAGATCCCGTAGGACGGTCAACTGCACTGGTCTTCGCACGCAGACGTCTTGCATCAAACGCGTCACCATCTGTACGGTAGTGGATAGGGACACCAGCCACACAATCGCGAAATGCCACTTTAGCCATCATGGCGAAGAAGATTATGAACGAGAGTGGCGCCAAGACGCATCCCTGGTTTGTGCCGTTGGTAACTCAAAATCTGCAGTCATTTCGCCGTTTTCGACAATCGCTGCTCGCATGCCGTCGTGGAAAAAAACGAATGATGTTGACAAAACCAGGAGGGCAGCCAATCTTCAGCAGAACTTCCCAGAAGAGCGTGAATGGACGGCCCAGATGATTGGCCGCATAGTTGGAGTACTTTTGGCCTATAAGACTGTGAAATGCAAGACAACTGTAGAGTCAACTTGCATAAATCTCTAATAATGTATCAGAAATAACTTAGTGCATTTCTGTCGGCATGCCGAGCACTGCATTGACATAGTGCTTTTAGTTAGTCGAACGATATCGAAACAGTTGTAAAACTTGCCGGTCAACAGGAGTTCATTCAGGCGTCGGCGATCAACGGACATTATGTACTAAACACGCACACACACGCGTTAAATTATTATACGGTTGCATTGATCATTTTTACCTCCGCCAAGGAGGTAATGTTTTTACCAGACTTTGTTTGTCTGTCTGTTTGTCTGTCTGTGTATTAGCAAGATAACTCAAAAAGTTATGGACGGAAATTTCTGAAATTTCGAGGGTATGTTGGGCATGGCATAAACTACCGGTGATTCAATTTTGGACGTGATCCGAAAGGAATCCTGGATTCTGGATTACTTTGAAATTTTCGTTACCATTGCGTTAAAGGAGGCATAAGGGAACCGCTGGTAAAGCGAAGATGGTGACGCCACCTGGCGAATAACATTGCCTTGGCGGAGGTACCTGCGGGCTATGACTGCTTTCTAGTTATTTACTGTGCAAGTTGCAGCAACAACGAGCAAAATATGCGAACCCAGTGCTGACATTTGCAGCCGTCCGTTCAGTTGTCCAGAGACGTCTCAGGCGTTGACAGTGAATGCGAAAGTTAAGTTAAATCTTGCAGTCGGCGCCAGGCGATCAAAAGGTCAAAGGTCACTCGAGAGGCCGCATAATAAATCGGCACAATGCCTGCACACTGTATATTTCTAGCATAGTTATAAAATACGAGTAGGCCTTATATTATTCCCTCCGCCAAGAAGGTTATGTTTTTGCCAGACTTTGTTTGTTTGTTTGTCTGTCTGTCTGTCTGTCTGTGAGTCAGCAAGATAACTCGAAAAGTTATGGACGGATCTTTCTGAAATTTCGAGGGTATGTTGGGCGTGGCATAAACTACCAGTGATTCAATTTTGGGGGTGATGCGAATGATTCTGGATCACTTTGAAATTTTCGTTAATATTGCTTTTAATGGGGGATAAGAAAAACCGCTGCCAAACCGAATATGGTGCTGCCACCTGGCGAACAACATGGTTTTGGCAGAGGTCTGCGGGCTCTGACTGCTTTCTAGTTTTCTTTCTTATAGTCTGTTTATCTTGTTTGCTTACTTCTGGTGTATAAATATGAACATATTATAATGTATGTTTTGGTTTCACAAAAGCCATGACATTAGTAAGCTAGTTGCTGTGTGGTATAAACCATGGAACATAAAACATGTTTTTTTTATACTTTTATAAAAACATTATAAAAACATTTAAAAAAACATTAAACTGCAAATGTTTCCAATCGCTACTTTTTACTTTATACATTTTTTTAAAATTTTATGTAACTGTGATTATGGTACATACTCATCTATAAACTAAACAATCAAATGTCAGAACAAATACCAAGTACGAGTATACTAGTCACATTAACAGTTTTTAACACATCTGTGGCAATTTATATATGCATCTTTATTTACCATGAAAGGTAGCAAACAAATACAAAATAAAAGAAAAACTTAACTTAAAATTTACTCTAACGAGTTAACAAAAACAAAAAACATGACATCAAAAAGCACAAAAACATTTTAAAAATATAAAAAAAACATAAGAAATTTTTAAAAAAACATTAAAAAAACATGTTTTTAGACTTTTATAAAAACATAAAAATGTTTTTTTACATCTATGGTATTAACCTGCTCTTTCGTTCCGTACGGTATTTGTCGTTGCCGTCCGTTGACATCGTGGATCATTCTGGCGTACATAGCAATACCGTTGTTAATGATTTCCGTCTCCAGTCCGATATAACGTAACGCATCACGACCGCGACAAGACAGAGCCAAGTTGATGCTGCGACCGTGTACCACCTCCTGCTGACGAATATCTACAGCGACAGGCATAGAAAACCAATAGACTTAGGCTTTTTAAAGTTTTTACTTTTTAAGACTTTAAAAAATTTTTTGTTCTAGTTTATAACTAGAACCAGACATAAATTTTGAACATGGAAAGGCCCGTCGAGAAAGTGGGGTAAGAGGGTAAGTTACCCCAAACCCCGCGACGTTTGGGAGCCCCGCTGTCGATCAGAATATAAAAAGTACATCAGAATGCGCCATTTTAAGAAAAAAGTTCAAAAAAGTTTTTCTCAGAGGCACCCAGCAAAACTGTTTTCCCGGGATCCGCTGTGGCTCTCGACAGGCTTGCATCTATGATTTTATAAACCATTTTTGTGTCAAGTCGTTATTGTTTCATGAATGACGTGACATCAGTACGTATAAATTAACATTTTAATATACAGGGTGGTCCAAAAACGACACAAAGTCTATGGCACCATAATTTTGCAACCGTACATCACAGAGTTATGCGGTTTTTAGCAAAATGTTCCGAAAAAAATTGTTTACTATTAAAGTTAGTGTTTGAATACAAAAGTTAAATATTTTTTATTATTGCCGATAGCAATCAAACCACGCAAAACAGTATTACCCTCGACACCACGGTCCATAAAAATGTGCCACTATTATTTGTTTAATAACTCTGTGAAACATTGGCCGATTTGAATAGTTTTTAGCACGCTACATTAGGAAAAAAACTTGACACACATGTCTGTAGTTTTGGCCAGTTCCTCTTAATGTTGTTGTTACACTACCATGTAAAATGCAGGAGTCGCAGTTTTGCCATTGACAACGCTGAATTACTACCGCGTAGCGCATGCATTGGTTCAGAAATTATTAATCGAATAGCGACAAACACGTTTAGCAATTATTATCTCCCAAAAAGTCGCACGTGTCACATCACATCATTTTCATTTCAGCATGTGCTCAAAATGTTTTCCTGCAGCACAAACGCAAGAGGTAGACATTGACATCATTTGCCAACAGCACGTTCAGGAACTGCATGACTCAAGCGGCCCACTCCCTGTTGATGTATCATTTCAATTTGTCGATTTGCAATTTTAAAATGAAAACGAAGTAACAGATTTTTAATAACTTTGCGGTCTCAGTAATTTTCTGAGCTAACGCATGCACTACCCAGTGTGAATTCATTGTTGTCAATGGTCAAACTACGAACTTCTGCATTTCACAAGGTAATGTAACGACATTAGGGCGAGGTGGCCAAAACTACAGACGTTTGCATCGCGTTTTTTAATGTCACATGCCAAAAATTATTCAAATCAACCAATGTTTCACGAAGTTATTGAACAAATAGTGGCACGTTTTTATGGAGCGTGATGTCGAGGGTTATACTGTTTTTCCATAGTTCAATTGCCAGCAGCAATAACAAGGAATATTCAACTCCTGTATTTAAACATTGATTTTAGTCACGTAAAGAATTTCTTTCGGAACATTTTGCTGAAAACCACATGACGTATGGTTACAAAATTATGGTGTCATTAACTTTGTGCCGTTTTTTGGACCACCCTATAGATATGATTTGTAGCACGTGTATCATGCGTAAGGCTATTGCTTTACTATAAAAACCCAATTCTCTAAAAAATTGATTTTTAAATATTTTTTTCAAAGTTTAATAACTAAGGTTTTTCTGACATAAAACATTTCCAACCGTGAATCACGATAATGATGATAAAGAAAATTCGCGCATACGAGCGAGTTCTGCTGGGTAGATGATTATCATCTTTTCGGCGCTTTGAGCCGGCGACAGTTAAGCCGTTAAACACACTTAAGCTAGCATAGGTCTACATGTCACTGCTCGTGTCTGGAACAGTCTTCCTGAACAAGTCACCTCCGCACCTTCCGTGGTCGTCTTTCGGTCCCCTTTTATTGCTTTTAAAAACCCATTTTCCACGTCTCGTATATCGCCCCTTGTGTTGGTACAGTGTCGGCGAAGTGACGCTCATGTTACTATAGTATAGACACTGTAATCGTTTCTGTTACTGACTTACTTAGAAGCCCATAACCATGTCAGCATAATAACTATAACTTACCTGGTCTCATCTCATACACGTCGACAGCATAACCTCGCTTGGCGAGAAAACACGCTTGCAGACTTCCGACCTGTGACGCACGTCAGTCACACATCGTCCGTCGTCAATAATACCGATTATTTTTAAATGATATTTAAACGTTTCATATACATTTTATCTGCGATAGCCGTAGCAAAACAGAAACTCCACTGTTTCTGCATAAGCTATAATGTGTTTTCAGTTTAATGCACGTTTATCGTAGAGCAGCCTATGGTACCGGCTTAGCATAAGCGAGCTTCGACTCGGGTGAAAAATATCAGTATTCACAAGCATCAAAGTAATCTGGGAAAAAGCGGCATCGCTAATCGATGCTGCTAAAGCTACCTGACACACTATAAGTACCGGTAATTTATTTGGTAAATTAGTTGCAAGTGCATGTTTTGACTGAGGCTTCAGTTATCTAATTAAATCTTCCTTTCCTCCGCCGTTCAGGAACCCTATCTAGCACCGGATGCCACTAGACTCCACGCATGCGCCTGCCAAATGGTAGGTTATCTAAATCCGTCGCAACGGTATTATGAGTACAACAGACAACAGAGAGACTGCGCTACGGAAAAATGTAACTATAGGTGGAATCGCTTGCGCTAGAGCGATACCGCCTAACAATTAATACAAATATGATTAGAGTGCCGGTATATACTTACCAGTCCGCCGCCAACAATAGCGACACGCTTATTTCTGTGCGTCACGTTTGACATGTTGGTTTTCTTCTTCGCTCAAGGCTCAATCTTTCAGAAGTTTCAAGTTCACTAGAGTTTCCTGTCGATGAAAACAGTATATCCTAATTCACGCTGATGGATTTTTTTACAGTATGAACGTAGCTGCTACCACAAGTAATATCATATAGGTTTAATAGGTAAAATAAAACTAAGTGATGAAAATTAATCAATAATAGACTCATGGCTTGCAGGTCATTCATTCGCAATACATTTTGATCTCAACGATCAACAAACAGTCTATATTCTTCTGCGGATTTTTATAACAATTTTTTTCGCTAAGGATGTGATGACCCATTTTTCGATTTTCGCGCAATTTTTTTTACTTCAGGAATGTTTTTAATGGTATAAGAATAGCGATAGGCTTACTATTTGCAGTTAGGCCTATAAATTGCCCTGGAGTCGTAAATCAAACTGGATTCGCAGGAGCAGTAAGGCCCAAACAACAGTGAGTTTTGAGCCTATGCGGAACAGACGAACAGACAAACGGCAAGACGTGTGATGTGTCCTAGAGATTACCTGCTCAGATCTTCTCGCGGTAACTAACTCGCCGATTCGCTCGCACGGTTTTCTGCAGTCAAGTCGCCCGTATGTCGCTGCTTGAACTGGTAATTACCCGGTATGTGCACGGCCATTACATTCTGTCCGAAAGCAAGCTCAAAGTCCACTTAGTCTACTTTGATTTGCTGCGCATTAACATTACCCTAAACAAGTTGTACAACAAGCTGCACGCTTCGCAGTGTTTTAATACGCGAAAATAATATTCGGATTTTGCGAATTCGTTATTTGTATTTTGATATCATGTTGTAGGCCTACAACTTGTTGCCCGACACGTCTAAGACAAATGGAAGTACCGGTAGTAGAGTTATGGCATAGCGACTACAGATCAACACATGAACACGATAATATAGCTCGGGCATGTTTTCAGTTCATAGTTCATAGGTCAGTCATTTGCAGAGAAAAGAAACAATCAGACTCTCTGCTGGTTTAGTACTTGTACGAGTGCTATGAAAACTGCACGTTGAACCCGTCGCTAGATACAGAGTGCGCCGAGAAAATACGCTAAGCCCCCTCTTTCTACACACGTTAGTCGCCTTCGTTACATTCTTAAATCTTGCTTTTGTGGCGCATTCCGTTAGCGCGTTCGGCTGTTAAACGAAAGGCTGCTGGTTCGAGTTCACGTGTCCCGGGTACAATTACTTTTTAAATTCGTTTACATTTTTTACATCAAGACACAATAAAATGTTTTATTATTCATTCATCCATTTTTTCATAATCAATTAGCGAATTAATTTTAAGCCGAACAAGCAACGACAATTAGATGCAATAGACCCATAACGGGCATGGCAATGATAAAATAATGCTCGAACTGGTAGTGAGTTTGACTTCCGGTCAAATGGTCATTACTAAAATGGGCAACTACCGACAGGTGGCTCATTTCGATATATAACCAACACCGCGGTCAACTCAGCCTTCCATCCCTCCAAGATAGGTAAATCGAGTACCGTCCTGTCTGGCAGGGTTTAGGCGGGGCGCGTTTATTGTGATACCATATGTCAGGTGACGCTCTGTAGCTCTACGATGTGTTCCAATAAAAAGCTATGCACCACTTTAATTTAACCTTCAACTTTTAACACTGCTCACGTCGTCTTATCTATTTGTTTCTTTTTTCTCCTTTTTTCCTGTTTTTTATCAGTTTCTTTTTTTTTCTTGTCGTCTTATTATCCAGCCATGGGCCAGGAAAACGCTTTAAAATTTTTATTGCAAAAATGTAATCAGAACTTTACTTATACGATACATTTGTACATTTGTCTGCACAGAAATTGCAAGTCATTTTGCATTCAAAAAGTCGGATCAATCAAGCAAAGTAAAATAAAAATGAGAACATTTTTGGACAACAAAAAAATTTCCAGACAGGCTAAATATTTAGAAGGTGGGAGCAGTTGCCCTATGCCCTCCCTCTGTCAAGACGCTACAGTGAGGCGTCAGCGTCCGTATCTCATAGAGCGAGATTTGTCCACGTCATCATCATCACCCGCATTGTTCTGCCTCAGCAGGTTGACGTCGCCCAAATCTCCAGAGTCCAGCAGCTGACGCAGTTGCTGGTTGTTCATGATTGCCGACGTCGAACCGAGCCTCTCAGGCGTTGATAGCAAATTAGGTCGCCACAAAAGCCGTGATTTGCACGATACATGTGCGTCTGTTCCACGAGTTTTTTTTCGATGTTCGTTGTTTCGAGAAGATGACGCTGGTGTTGGTTGTTCATAATCGCTGACGTCGAACCTGATGAGCCGCCGAGCGTCACAGGCGTCGACAGTAAATTAGGTCACATTCGCAATAGTCGCCGCGATTTGTATATAGCCTACGCTAAAGATGCTGCGTTTTTTTCTGGAGTTTTATTATGATCGCCGACGTCGAACCGCGACTAAGCCACAGACGCCCGATGTGACCGTCGACCGACGTCCGCTTCAGGCGCAAACTCCATTACTACGTTTATTTGTCGTCGCAGTATTTATGGTCAACAGGTCGTTGTAACAGGACGTACAACGACATGTGTATTTGCTGTACGAGTTTCGAGCTGATAGACCCAATAACTTGTTGTTATGGGTTTGTTGTATAATTTGTTGTACAACAAATTCGCAGCAAGTGAGAATTGGGCCTGAGCCGTCGACCGGCGACCGCTTAAGCGTCGCTATCACGGGTGGTGACTGGATCAGCCTAGTGGAGCGTGGATCGTCGGCGTCAGAGGCTGTTCGTTCTGAGCAGGCTGCACCGAACATCCGCAAGCATCGACCACTGACCAACGGCAAGGGAACCAGTGACGCTAACAGAACAATGCAGAAATGTCGCCGCGACATTCTGAAACGTCACACACAGTATAAGGCCCAACCTAATTCACGATTACACGGACGTGACACGATAAGTGCAATTGGCAGGCTTCCGTGTAATTAATTAAAAATGTTCGCGACATTTTTGTATTATTTTCTGACTTATTTCTGGATGTTTAAAGAACATTTTTTAATTATTCACGCGAAACATTTGCATAGTATCTTCAGCTGATTGACTTTTTGCTTAGTTAACTAAGCCGCTGCTAAATTTGCATTACAATATGCATGGATACTGCCGTTGAAACTTCACTTTACGCTTGTGTGGAAAGGAAAATTACAACAATCATTTTAGTCTTTGTGTAATTTCCGTGTAATTTGTGTTTTCCCTTAAAATATTTATGTAATTTGCATTTTTTCACGAATTAAGTTGGGCTCTAATCACTTACCATACACCATAAATTAAAAAAAACAATATCGGCGCCAAGTGCCGTCATAATATGCAGCCATCCGTCCAGCAGCCGAGAGTCTTAGGTGTTAACAATAAATTTCCGGTCACCAGAAAAAATTCGATTAAGCAAAATATGCATTATTTTCGTGAGATTTTGGACGTTTGGTTCATGACCTTTAACCTTTATACGAAACACAATGTTTGATCATGGTCTGAAAAACGTTTACATTGATTTAACGCTTGTTTATTTCACATTAGAAGCCCGTACGAAACAGACGAACTGACGGACGAACAAAGAGCATAATGCGTTTTATGTCTGATTCTCTGCTAAACTAATTAAATTTTTATTAGACACACTTTTGAGGAAATAAGCCTATGCAACAAAGTGGTCATTAAAGCTCCATTCGCATCTTAAAAGCGTCGCTACACTACCTTTTCACTACCTTAAGAAAAGATTACTGACACAAAACCAGCACGACGTTTATGACATTTCAAATAATCGTCCTAGCACAATATTTTTTCGTAATCAGTAATTTTGTTTAATATATAAAAGTTATTCTCTATCGTCTATGACAAATATCAGCCTTAGTCGATTGATCATTTTTTGACGCGCTACAGCTATGCTGTAGGCGTCTACGGTACAGTTGTCGTCTGTAGGCTATGTTTGTCTGTCTGTTTGTATGTAACGGACGTATTCTGCCTAAGCGTTAAATCTTAAGAAAAAAACTTTTTACACAAATAATTAGGCTTGTGATGAGACTCCATGGGTACAAAATTTGGGCAATGCAGTGCAAAGGCAACATTCTCAAATTTGGGGTTAAATAAAAAGGAGTAGAAAAAATGTGCGTTTTCAACGGAAATCTGGCCACATCTCGATAACGGTAAAAGATAAAACAAAAGTTACTATTAATCACAAATAGGAACTGGCATACGCCCTTTTGGATGAGATAAAAATCATCGACTTTGGATGACCTTGAGTCCCTGAAAGTCAGTACTGACAGAAAAACTGTATAGGCTGTGGCCCGTTTTCCCTAACGACAGCCGGGTTTTCTTGTCTTATTTATTTGTTTTTTTTTTATCACAGTTTCCCACACTTGTCACAAATAGACTGTTTCTTAGTATGTAATTATTTATATTTCAGCACTTATTTCGCATTTCTCTCATTGCAGTTCCGTTTTTAAGTGAGTGTTCAAAGTGCTACAAGCTATAGATAAAGGTAGTGATTTGTCTGCCGGTTTTCAAGCACAAATCTCATTTTGTATCTTTTAGTGATATTACGCATTATAAAACTCATAAATTCCGTGGACGTAAAATACAGAATTTACACCTTACTTGGTTTGAGTCCAGTTTCTTGTCGTTGCACGTGTATAGGCCTGTACTGTTGGTATCAGCGAAGTCGGGCGTAGGTCTAAGCTTATATAGCGCTTTCCATCAGAAAGCCATACAAAGACCGCTATAAATACGTTCGTAGCCTACACGGCCGTTTGTTTTGAACGAAGACCGTACGATATTACCGGTCTCATATTGCGGACGGGCGCCGTTTAGCACCAACGGATTAAGACATCAAAACGATGTGCCTGCAATAGTGCAGGATAAAACATGAACGAAATTGAAATTTGTTAATCTCCGTCGCGGTGATCACGATGTACAGACGTCATGTTGTTAGCCTATACGACGTCATTATCTTACCCGACAAACGACGTCCGTTGGTCACTGTAATCCATTATTCTCATGTAGAAACACGGTACATGTATAAATGCATCCATTTAGTGCGAGTTCGATTATGTCGTAACTCCACTTAGCCTATTTCGATTTGTAGGAAATTTTTACTACAACATTCCGTACAACAAGTTGTACAACAGATCAACTACGAATTAAAAGACTACAGCAAATCTACAACAGTAAAAGGTCAATCACAAAATCAATACTCTGGTTGTAAAAGCATGTCACGCTGTTGTTCAGTCTGTTGTACGTCTTGCTGTCGAACAATAAGTCCACATCAATCTCAATAATGGAGTTTCGCCTTTAGTTATCTTCTTTTTCTGAGTTTTTTAAAAAATAAACCTTTAGTTAGTTGACCCCAAATTAATGACGGAAACATTGTAACCAGGTGGTCCACAAAGAAATCAAGCCAACAGATTTCGTAGGCTAACTTTCGACCTTCATCGAATATTGACCGATACGAAAATTCTCTCCATCACTGGCACAAATTGCAGAAGCAAGTCATTTTGTCAGACAGTTAATTTTTCGTTCATTACTATGCACGAATAAAAGGGTGGTGTTTGATTGCTCGAACACCTATCAGACCTAAGAGAATTGTCAGGACAAACTACAGCCTATCGGCTCGAAAATGTAATGTCATTTGTTTATCTTTCTGCTCGTTAATACGAATGAAAGACCTTTTTGCCGTAAAACGTGTTCCGCTTATCAAAAAAATGCAAAAAATTGCGTTTGGCTTACGAAAGTTCTACGTACAAACTTTGACGCTAATGATACCTAGAGGTTTTTAGGCGGCATCGCTAAAAACACCAGTGATGCATACCGGCTGTTGCGACGGACGTTTATGTAGCGTGGGTGGTCTGTCTGACCGTCTGACGGACTCGTGCTGAAACATCTGGACGGAAGATGCCTTTCGGCAAGAAAACTCATGACATGACGCCGAATAACAATGTGTACATTAAAGGTTTCTCTTTACCACGCGAAGGAGAGATTTTTTTTAACTCGCGCTAAACGCGGATACCATCTCAATTGAATTGGTTATGTATCCGCTTTTCTAGGGTGGGGTAGGACTTAATTGAACAGTCAACTGAGATGGTTCCCGCATTTAGCGCGCGTTAAGGCGCGTGACGCGCGTTAACGCGAGAGGTGAGAACGCACCTTAAGAGTTGATCGGTCGTAGACGTAAATTCGGTATGGCCTATCATGCATACTGGGCTCAAGTCAAAGTCAAGTGTATATAGGCCCCCTAGGCTTATTTAGTCACTCAGCGATGTCAACACAACGTGACGTAGTCGACGAACAATCTAGCGCCCGGTATTAGTGCGAAAAAAAGTTTCAGCTACAAGCGTGACGTGCAATTTTACGTTTCTTTACGACACCTTACGTCCCAGCTTTCGCTGCTACTCATCGCGTCCACCCACGGACAGATGGCCTGGCTAAGTTATTCTGGGTGGACAGTGGTTGCATATAGATGAATTACCCGCCTGGCGACAGTCACCCATCCATATAGTACCAGCCGGGTTCAGCGTCGATTAACTTTGCTGATGCGATTAACTACGTCACCACCTTTAAAATAAACCAAAAGTGGTAAAATTAAAAAGGTATTTAACCAAACAAATTAGGCTAATTATGATATAAACTTGCAGACAAAATATTGATATTAAAGCCTTAACAAAAGGTTATAGGCCTACAATTTACACCAACGTACTTCAACCATCTCTTTTATAGATGTGCATAAAATACATATAAATATTATACTTTAGCGAGCTAAAGGTAAAAAATAAAGTGTACTAAATGACCAGAATAGAACTCAGAAAAAAATTATAATAAAAAAAGTTATAAAAAAGTTATAATAAAAATAGATACTTATTGGAACGTCTTTGGTTCTCAAATCACAGGCTGAACGGTAGTTCAAGCGATGTGTTAACGGCGACTTCTCTTTCCTATGGGAAAGCCCAAAATTCGACCCCCACAGAATCAAAACCCGTGATCTATTGAGGTAAAATTTGGCATGGTTGACTACGTCGGCAAGATGACCCCTCATGCAAAATTGTATGTAAATCTGACCAAAGGGGCTTTTCGGCAAATAGGTGAAATATACGCAAACATTTTTTCTACTTTTTTCAGAAACTCACCTAGAAGTCAGAGCCCTCGGCGGATTTTTCACGCAATGGCTCAAACGACGCGGTCTCGCGCAAGGATGTGCCTTATGCGGGTTAATAAATAAGCTTGTTGGTAGCTTGGCTTGGCTAGAGATATTTATCTTACGCTGTAGGGGCAGGAAGCAGTGTTAGGAAGCGAGCTAGGTATAGAATAGAATCAGTTCGTGTTGGCTGAAAGCGTAGCTAGGGGAAACTAGGCACATTTGGCTGTAGGCTTAGGCCTACTAGTGCTATAGCTAGAATATTTCTGTCTGACACGAAAGCGTTAGCAGCAGCGCAGGTCCTCTATCTACTCAGTTGGGTAGAGTTGAGCTTCAGAGATCGGTCTGCGCGGAGCTCTTCTAGCTGTCGCTAATTCCCTCGAACTTCCAGTAACCAGTCTCCATCGGCTTGCTTACAAAGATATCTCCCAGATTCTTGCATCTTACAAGGGGTTTTGAGGGTGGAGCAAATAAAAAATTTTAGTAAGTCTCCCATGGTTGACTCTCATCGTAGCCTTGGCAACGAAATTTGTAGAATTTGTGCCGAAAATTGGCTGGAACTGGGTTAACTACGAGATGGGCTCAGACTTTAGTTTGACATGACTTTATAGACTTTTGCGGTCGGCCATTTTACGTAACGATCCAATAACTGCAATAATACGATTAGTAAAATTAGCATTATTGACGTGTTTTCCGGGCCTATATTAAGCGGGTGATGCGTGCAATATTAGTTCGTTTATTTATGTGGCCATTTTGTGGATATAAAACGAATTTTGTCCAGTATTTTCAGCAGTGCAGGCCAGCGGTGACGTCATATGCCTGACGCGTGTCGTCTGCTTTGTTTAGTCACGCCATTAGGTAGTGAGTAGCCTAACAGACAGTTATAAGCGGCTTAGCTACTGTAAGAAATATCTGATGCGCAATATCTTTGTAACTGATCACCAGTAGGAAACGGTATTTTAGTGATAAAACAGCAAATATAAATGCACAAACTATCATCGTGGTTGTAGATATAAAACAGCACAAATCGCAATGTAACAAAAAATTTGAGCTAAGGCTCACGAGACACGCGAAAGCCCATAGCAGTTCCTGTTCGCAAACTGTCAGTCTATCTCCAGCTGTTTTCACGAAAGACTATGAACAAAGTTTATACACTTATTTAAGGGTTTGCACGTCGAAAACAGCAAAAATTAGGACTACAAAATGTGATATTATTCAGCAGCACATTGACACACAGTCAGTGTGATGCGGGCAATATCACCTTTTGTGTTTTGTGCATTTATTTTGTGTAGGATTAGGCCTATACTAGCATCTTTACTACAATGTATGTAAAAAACTGTTCATTTCATATACAGTGTAAGGGTGACATCGTGGTTGTAGATATAAAACAGCACAAATCGCAATGTAACAAGAAATTTGAGCTAAGGCTCACAAGACGCGCGAAAGCCCATAGCAGTTCCTGTTCGCAAACTGTCAGTCTATCTCCAGCTGTTTTCACGAAAGACTGGCCAACAACGGTAAAATAACGACTTTTACGGGGGTACCACTCATTGATGCCCTCGTGCGCAGGTTTCCTTGAACCTAAAAAATCGAGATTTGGACCGTCGAAATCTACGTTCAATGTTAAAAATTTCATGTGCAGCTTGTCTATGTCTATCTCAACTGGTTTCAGCGAAATTCGCTCTTGAAAAGTGTCTTGCAGCCCAAAATCGCCAAAAATGATGCACAGTAAGCCTATTTGGTAAAACGGTTTGCATATCTTACAGCGTAATTTCTGATATTTTGTTCGATGGTGCTGCCATCTCGGGAATCGGTGTACAACACCCAGCACTAACTAACGCTGATTGATTGCATTGGTTGAGTTGTTAAATTTTTACGCGCGAAAGCAGCTACTGCTTTCATCGCGTCTTAGCCATCGCAATTCTGTCCGTCCGTCTGTCTGTCCGTCCGTCCGTCACACGGGCGGATCAGTCAAAAGCGGTGCAAGCTAAGATTACAAAATTTTCACCGTCGGCTGCACGGAACTATCGTTATGCGATCCAGATAGAGAATTTGGTATTTGTATATTAACTTAGCGTGAACACCACAATTTTCAGCTAATATACTGAACCGGAACTGCTATAGACTTTCGCGCGTCTCATGAGCATTAGCTCAAATTTCTTGTATCTACAATCACGATGTCACCTTTACACTGTATATAAACTGAACAGTTTTTTACATAAATATTTGCAGTTTTATTGCCCTTGGAAGTAATCTGGAGCTAAATAAAATCTGGCAGTAGAATAACCACTACAACTACTACCACAACTACTGCTACTCCTATTTCTACTTCGACTATAAGTAACCCTTACTTTACCATTACCATACTGTACCCCTACCATAACTTACCTTACCCTTATTGCTACCATAACCCTACGCCTACACTACCACTATCCTACCCGTATCTCTACTATTACTACTACTACTACTACGTATACTCTGACGGAAGTCACATTTTTGACAAACCACAATAATAATTTAAATTGGCCCAACTCTAGCACCAACGTTGTCCGTTGACGTCATCGTGGATACTATTGATCAACTTCCGCTAAGTTTAACGACTCAAAAGCTGTTTTGTCTCCAAACTATATTTTTACCAGTATCTTATTCATTTTATTGGGCGTAAAGTAAATTAAAAATTGGGTTTATTTTGGAATACGGGCTACTTTGCTTAGTTCTATGGGTGTACTATCAATTTACGTTCAAAGCGGACGGGTGTTCTATCTCGCTTTAAGCAGCTCTTGAATTAAAAAATTCTGTCGTTAACTTTTAGAATGTTATACAAATCTAACGTCTGATTAGGTAATTATAGCAATGTTAGAAAATGTAGAAATGTTTTTGTTAATAGATAATAAAGATTTTTCGTATCTTAACGTATGATTTTTGCGGGGGTGCGTATGTGCGCTTTCGAATAATTGCGAAAACACCCCATCTGACACAAAGATCTTCGATATTCCTCTTACGTAATCCGAGTTCTAACCCATTATGTCCCAAATTTCGTTGTCATAACAACGAGGGTCGCTAGGGGAAAAATTCGGTTGGCAGCATTCGATGGCCCATCCCCTAAAACGCCCGTATTTAAGCAAAAATTTTGCAAATATCTCTTACACAGATTGAGATATAGTCAATTTTGTCCCAAATTTCGTTGCCATGGCAACAGGAGTCACCAGGGGAAAAATTTAAATGACACCATTGAATAGCTCGGGCCCGAAAATAACGGGTAGGCGCAAACAGCGCGCAATTATCTTTTACGGGGGCCGAGTTATAGTCAGTTTTGTCCCAAAATTCGTTGCCATGGCAACGGGGGTCAATCAGGGGTAAATATAAATGACACCGTTAAATTGGCCGACCCCAAAAACCATACCACAGAACCAAAAATTACGGCTCAATTTTATACACAGCCATGCAGAGTTATGACCGTTTAAATAATTGTTTAATTTTCCCCATAGGCGCCATTGTAATTTTCCATATTTTTGGGAAAAATAGGTTAAAATATTAAAGTTAAATTTTGTAACCTCCAAAAGGCACTTCCTTGCGTGAAACCGCGTTACACGAGCCATCGTGTGTTAAAATCGGTTCAGTCGTCTTTGCTGTAGGAGACGGCAAGTATAAAAAAGGGAAGGGAAGGAAAGGCACAAAAAGTCACGCAAGCGTTATATTTCACCTATTGGTGGGAAAGCCCCTCGTGAACGGATTTTTACCAAATTTTGCACATCGGGAGATATGCAGGACGTAATCATTTGTGCAAATTTTGGTACGGAAAAATTAAGGGGTTTGGGAAATACGAGGGGTCCAATTTTGGAGTTTCCCATTGAAATGGCTGGTCACCCTTACAACAGTGCTGCGCTACCGCGCAGCCTGCGAAACATGAAGTTTTTCAAAAAAGCGCCAGTGATCAAAAGTGTGTAAATTTTTTTATCCAGCCAATGTCGACTTTCGTGCAGTTTAACAAAGAGTCTGGTTGCTTTGATGTAATGATGACCGATGACATCTCCAAAGGTTTCGAAGCACAAAGAATTGAAAGCCGACGTCGCTGCTACTGCACGAAAATACCGCCTCGCTAGTCGCGCCGTTACAATGGCGCAAGAAATGCACCACACATTTGATCAGCTGTTGTTCAGCACAGCATTGCAGAACGTAAACACAACACAAAAATTAGTGACAATAGCACAGCAGCGTAATGAAATCGAACGCAAAAAGTGTATTTGTCGAGCGTCTACTACAATATACAGACGGTGTCAACATACGCTATCTTAGCTGTAGGCCTACATTCAAGTCCAGACTCTCATATCTCCATTTGTTGTCAACTTGGTAAACCACAAGTCGTGCAGCAAGCTGTACATTAACAACACTTAAACGTATTGTTGTGATACTTCGGTTTTGTTGACTTATTTCAGGCAAAAAATAGACAACTTTTTGTCGCACGTTGTCTTAATTTGTTCGATGTGTTCTGCAGGTACGATGTTGTTGATGTCTAATGTGTTTTTCGTGTTTGTTTTGTCTTCGCCGTTGTAGGCTACGTGAACAAAATGTTTTCAAAGAGTCACGCAAACAGATGTTTGATACTTCCTGGCTCGAATGAAATCCGCGATCAAACAACGCGTGACTTGTGCACATGCAAATACCGAGTTTGCGCGCCGAGTGTGCACCGATATCACAGTGGATATGAGAGAGGTTATTATGTGAGCAGTGAGCAGAGATTTCTTGTCGCTGCGTACGTTTGATGTCAAAAACATTATTATATCGCGGGCACTCACGTCTTAGCGTGATGTGGCAGTGAACAAATGGTGTTAGATGCGGCACAAGCACGGGTCCCGACTTCTAACGTGTGGTGTTCAGCCAAGGGAGCAACAGCGATCGTGATTATTTTGTTTGGGACGTCATAGACATGCATCTCGCGTGAGGCTCGCGCAATTTTGTTTAACTCCGTTTTTCAACCGCTAAATAGTATTTTACGTATTTCGATTATCGAGGATAAACCTACTAATTCTCTTTGCTAAAAAACTATCTTAACACATTCTATTGTAGCACAAGCGCATCCTCGAACACTGGCGTTTTTTAAATTTTCGACAAAAACGTCCTTGGCTAATCTTCTTCACCATCTGTGACCTAGCATGCATCATACATCCGTTTATGCACAAGTGGGTACAAAGAACATGGTCCTCGATGTTTTAAGCGTAGGACAACAATGAGTTTGTCTCACTAACGTGGAGGAATCGTGGCTCCGAATTACGGAGAGCTGCCACATTGCTGCCGCAAAGAAAAAATCGTTTTTTTTGGTAAAAACACAAATGCACTGAAATCGCTTGCGACTGAAGGTCTGTCCCATACGTCGTAAGCTTCCCCAGACCATCCAGTTAGCAACACCATCTCTTCATACCTCACTCCCGTTGACACAATTAGTCCCTCAGTGTCCGATGTAGGTTGCATCTTACTACAACATTCTGACATTAAGCGCCTATTGTTAGAGTTACATGTGACGTGTGATGTCATGTGCGCGAAGTGGCAAGCGCTGAAGCCTACAACCGCGATCCTGACAAGCAGCTCAAGTCGTTGAGCGAGCAGGTGAGAAATAAGTCGGTGTTGTACATGTATGTAACAGAAACACGCCTAACTCTAAAAAATGCATAAATGCTACTGTACAGTTGGTGGGAAAAGGTGTTTGCTGCGCTTCCCTTCCCCAGCTCTGATACTTAAAAGCATAGACCAAAGCGAATTAAATGTTTGTCATCAAAACACATAAAAATATTTAAAAGTTACGTATCTATTCTTAGTACTCTTAGCTAAAGACATTTAGGTTCAGGTGTCGAGAACTCATAACTCATATGTTAATTCATCGTGATTATGCGCCTTTGATTCGTTCGCGGCATAAATGGCGCTATACGACTGTGTTTTGATTGACTGATTGATTGATTTTAACATGCACTGCAGACCAGCAGGAAAATACGAAAGACCGATTTAAGACCAAACTCCATTATTTTTATTTATTGTTTAATGCTGTACAACAAGTCGTACAACAAGCTGTACAATATCGTGACATGTTGTGGATGTTGGTAGACATATCGTACAACTACAGGGTGGGCAAAAATGGCATAAAATATTTATATGCCAATAACTACGTCAGATAATAACCGATTTTCAAAATTCTTTCACTGTCGAAATCAGCAGAAAATTTGTAGTAACATAACATTAAAGATCTTACCACACCTCATAGGTGTCAGACATCACTTTCACGCCGGCGACGACAATGACCAATTGCATGATCAACGTTGATCAAACAGCCCGAACGTAAATCCCGTTGATTATGCTGTTTGTCTTTTAACAAATAGTTTATCAAAGTTGACAATTCCCGACAATTAACCAGCTGAAGCACTGAGTGGGGCGAACTGTAGCAGCGTTTCGTTAATCGCGCCATTGGTCAGAAGCGTCTCCGGCTTGAGTGTGTCGTCCAGCAGCAAGGCGGACACACTGAACATTTGATATGAAAACTACGAGATGTGACAGTTACTTTGGACAATAGCTGAGGCAATAAGCAGATTGTTTTCTGTTGTTAATTTTTTAGCATGTGTTGTTACAGATATTGCCTTGTTTTCAATTGTTGCTTTCAAAACACTGATATTTTACTAGGTAGTGTAACGACACACTTGAAGTGTGGTGAGGTCTTTATTGATAGTGTTACTACAAATTTTCTTTTGATTCCGACAGTAAAAATTTTTTAAAAATAAAATCGGTTAATATTTGACAAAGTTAGTGGCGTATAAAAAATTTTGTGCCATTTTTTGGCCCACCCTGTATGTCATAGATTTGCTTCAAACTGTTGATTTTGTGTGTACCAATATGACGTTGTATACAGCTTATCGTACAGCTCGTTGTACAACAGCTCCACAATGAATGAAGCAGACCAAGTATAGGCCTACGTTTCATCACGGTCTAGAGTACATCATGCGACTGCAGTCCACGAGGCATAGTAAACTCTAGACCGTGTTGAACCTATTTTATGCATAACCAAGATTGACGGTGTGTTCTGCGTGTGGTGTACAGCCGCGAGACGCGTTTCAACCGTCAAGCTCGACTGCAGTGAGATTATGAGCGGTTTTAGTCGAGATGGTCACTGCGGGGAGAGATAGGAGAACGAAATAGGTCACGAAGTAAGTGAAGTTTGCAGGGCTTTCGCCCAACGCATAACGACGACAGTTTGTCCCGTCAGGCCGCCGTCGAAAAGACCAGGGCAACAGTGCTTGTGTGATGTTGTCAACTTTACGACTGCTAGTAGATTCTCACTGCAGGCGCAGGAGCTAAGCTGCTGGATTTGCCGATAAATAGCGACACGAGAATCTATGACGTTCTACTTCGCCGTTGTGCGCTGAGAACCAGTGCAATGCGACTGCAATGAAACTGCAGTAAAATAACGGACTGGAAACGGTCGTAACATTCTTGTATTGCAATCGCATTGCAGTTGTGCTAACCATTGTCATTTCAACGTGGCATAACAGGCAACGAATTCAGAACTGTAAAGCCCATTATTAAACGGAAAGCTGCGTATGAAATTAAAGGAAAGGCACATGAAATCGCACACGACACGTATATACTATGTATAAAACAATAAAGCAGACAGTAATTAAAAAGTTATAGAGATTTATTAACTTGTTACTTTAATTGCAACCTCTATCTCGAGTATTGTTGACGTTTTCGGCAACTGCTGCTGTATTCTGCGGAACGACAGTCCGTCAGATGTCGCTGCGGCAGACATTAAATAGTGATAATTATTATTAGTTAATACTCACGTCAACAATAAACGAGATGAACTTTGTAATTTGATACATTTATATAACTTTTAGTAGTTAGTACCGTTTTAACCTCTGAGTATATTCAGAAATGTAGCCCGGCAACTAATAAGTTTTACGTTACTGGGATCATGTCGAGCATTTTTGTCATGTTAAAAATACCACGGCGCTCAAAACTAAACGAAAAAAAGATCGACGCAAATAACTAAGACTTCGGGTCCCAAGAGCCTCAAGTTGCAATGCAGAACCACGATTTTTGACATGGAAGGTTCAAGTTAAACGGCAGACGAAGCATTATGTTTTAAATCTAAACTGAGTTAGTTTTACTAACGTCTGCCTACCCTAGGCAGTTGCAACTTGCAAACAGTTATAACGTTTAGTGCTTTATGATCGTCTGCAGAATTTCTGAACACGTTTATTCGTCAAAACGTCACATCATGCTACGAGTTTCTACACAGAGGGGGATAAACGTGCAAAGATCACTGCAGCATGCATTAAGGCGTAGGCTAAATCTCCAGCTTTAAAAAACCAGTCATTCCCGGAAACATCATCATAATTGTTCCACAAACAGTGTTTTATTACCGTAAATTTAAATTCACGAGTCTGTGGCCAGCTACGTCTTCCGTACAGCCGGGGCGATTGCTTCTACCTTGCGGTTAAATCTACCACGGACTGACGGTGACTAGTAAACCGGCGTATAGTAAGCACTACATACAATCAAATTATCGATTCTCTGGCGAATGCCATGGAGGACAACTCGGCCATTTTATCGCGTTTTCGCCGGCCCTGCGTTGTGCTGTGGACTGAATGTTACGCTCGTCAATTCCAATTTGCCGCAAACCCGCCGCAGCGTGCGGAATTTGCTTATTTCGCAGAAAACGCGCCACGATGTGTCCGCAGTAGGCCTAATATGCAACTAACGTAATAGGCATACCATGTGTCGTTTCTTAGATTTGTATTCCAATACGAATCTAGAAATGCACCAATTATACGTGGCAACGTTATTTCGGATGCATGGTGCACAAATGGCCCTGACCCTGATGAAGACAAATGCCATCACAATGCAATGCATTAGTTCAATCTGCAATCGGCTTTGAGTGTGTTCTATCCGGGTGGCCATTGGCGTCGAACAAGGGGATGTTATGCATTTGAGGGTCATAGGACAGCCGATAAGGTCACTGCATAGTAACATTGGCCTTATCTCTAAAAGTTTCTAAAACCCGGAGAACGAAATGGCAAAAAATTGCCTTTTTGCGATCAACTCACAGTCGTTTGATGCCCCTAGAGCTCCCTGAAACTCAACGAATATATAAAGGTAAATGTGCCATACCCAAACTGGGGCGTAGGCGGGGTTCTCATCTCCCTTTCTTAGGCCTTTGAGCCCGTAGGCGGATAAACAACTAAGGTCCGTGACGCATGGCCAGTGCGACGTCAGACCTAGCCTCGGGGCATCATCGCCCTTTGACCGGTACCAAATTGTACTGCTTGTGTGTAAACAGCTTGCCTAAGGTCGTTGTCCGGCAGTGTCCTGGTGCGGAGTCGAACCTGCGCTCCTGAGTGACCTTAAGATTACAAGTCCGGCACGTTACCGTTAAACTATCGAGCCACACAACGAATATATGCATGACCGTTATTCCGTCTGACAATAAAGTCCCCGGGCTACAGTTTTGCTGCTGATAATATTGATCTAAGCCTATCCCTTTTCAATTTTTAGTGAGCTCTGAAATATGCATAAGTTGTATACTAATGTGTGTAACATTAATGCTCGTTCAAGTTCATCCAAGGTCGTTGACTTTAATACCAATCGAAAGCGCGCCTGAAACTTTCTATTTTGTTTGATCAGTTGTAATTTTGACTCTGCTTCTGACATACGGCGACTTGATTGTTGCAAATCGCTGACCTTTTATTCTACTCCACTTCTGTTTTTACCAGAAATCGAAACTTGTTTTCATTGAATCAGATTGCTGATGTTAGGCGCGCCAATAGCCAATTACTCATGTAAGTAATTTTCGACTTAACTTCACTTATATGACCACAGTGCTTAAACGTCACACCAGACAAACAGACAGACGGACAGATGAACAGGCAGACAACAACGATGGCATTACCATCACAATATTGTGTATCGATCGCGAAACTGTCTTAACCAATTTACACAGATAAATAAAAAACGATATACTTACGATTTGCATGAGGTACTCTAGAACATCGTCGGTTGAATGTCGATTGGATCTGTGTCTGGATTAATAAAGAAGCTTTCCACTTTGCAGCATTCGTTTGTTATCAGTTGTGGCATTTGCTAATTCACTTTGCCGCTCCTCCGGGCTGCAGCAACGCTGTCTAATGGAATTATTTGCGTGCTGTTTTACCGTACGATTCTCGATTTTTTTGACTTTCCGCCCCCCCCCCGGCTTTGTCTGTGTGAAAAAAACCTGCATGGTACCGATAGCCACAGGTTGCCACTAAAAAGCCCGGTACGCACTACCCGTACGTATGGCCCGTACGTACTGACCGTTCAAACGTACGTACGAGCCGTACGTACGGTTAGTGGGTACCGGGTGTAAAGCGGCGTATATACGAACTTAAGACGATGCTTAAACACTCGGATTGCAGAATTACGCAACTATTTTTTTGTTGTAACTTCGTGAAATATTGACCGATAAGACATTTTTGCTGGTGAATTCGGCAGTTAATTCCCAACGAAGTGAAATATTTCGTTCTACATTTGGCTACTTTGTAAAGTCTGAACGACAGAAAACTTCTAAAACGCTGCCCGAGACTCCCGAAATCAGCGTTTGTCACCATTTTATCGTATCTTGCCTTGCCCGATAAAACCGCAAAAATGTACACTTTTTTCGCAATTTTTGACTTCAGTCTTCTGAAGGCATTTGAACGTAAATACCCAGTGGCCATTATAGCCCGGTACTTAGTTAGGCCTATAATGCTGGGCATTGTATAGTTCGAACTGCAGTCGCATTGAACATAGGCTAAACTTCGAGGTCGATATGAATGACATGTTATAATATTTAAAAAACTTTCCTGTGAATTATGTTGAAATGCACATTATTTACTGCATAAAATCAGTTTCACGTGTTTCATGTTCATTATTCGCTTACGATTTTAGCCGACCGTACTTAAGTAACGGTCGAGCTTATGGTACGGTTGTCGTCCGTCAGTCCGTCGTCTTCTGTCACAGATGCATTGTGCCTAAACAGTGCGAGATAGGGCTTAGGTTGTTATTGATCACTAATAGGAAGTCACATTATCTTTTAAATGACATAAAAATCATTGACCTTGAATGACCTTGAAGGGTCATAACGCACTATGGTATACCAATCGTGCAGTATTGTGGCTAAACGGTAAGTCGTAGAGGGTCAGCGATAATACTTTCGGATAGGGCGCTGATGACTTTTTACAGATTGTTAATAGCAACGATGTCTCCATCTGCAGGGGTTTTACTGCAATTTTTAATGGAAAGTTTCAAGCTATAAATGGCCGTATCTCGAAAACGGCGGGAGATAGGACAAGGATACTATTAATCACTAATAGAAAATGCATATTAACTTTAATAAAACATGAAAATCAACGACACTGGATGACCTTAAAGGTCACTGACAACCAGTACGGTGAGCTATTCTAGCAGCAGCTGTTCTTTATGTTCAGAATCAGCGTGACTCCTTTGCCGCCGAATAGTTCGCCGTTCCCTGCAGCTTTATTGGAACACTATTGCGTGGGTCTTTGTAATGTCATGGAACAACTAGTTGTTCTGAAATGTATTTCATTCAATGTCAGCTAAATAATATTCTATAATTTTTTTTTATAGTTTTATGGCCAGGTAGCTCTACGAGAATAGTTCTTTGCTTTTTAGAATGTTCTACCCACGAGTTTCGACGCACTTTTATAAATGGCGGATTTACCCTGCTTGGCATGCTCGGTAGAACAGGGTCCCCACAAAAGAAAACTCCGCAGATCACAGAATGTGGGACAACAGCAATGCGACATTTTCTGTCCCGTGGGGTTTCTTTATGGTGAGTCGTTACATTAAAGAGTTCACTTGGTGCAGTGTTTAACGGATCAATGCCGTGCGATAGATGGGCGTCCACATACGTCAGCTATTACATAATTACATTACAGATATGGCCAGCTAGTGTCTGTCTTGCCATCGCTCGATTAACCCAGATGGTCGGTCATTTTAGCAATAACTGAGTTCTTGCTAAGCTTGACGCTTAATTACATAAAGCTTCTAAATTCAGAAAGCATTGAATCCCAAATCAAGTAATAACAGCAAAAATGGGTACAGTTGTAACGCTAAATTCGTGGTAATTTTTGGGTAGATTAATGAAAGCAATTATGTTAGGGCCGCGCATTTTCATTCAAAAGGGCCTAATAGTTTTTAAATCCAGTGTCTCCAGCTGTGTGCGACTACAGAGACTTTGCTATTGCTCTGCAGTTGGCTCAATGAAGAACAGTGCAAATCAGCGTAACAGACTCGGCCGAATTGCGTAATAGCCTAACTTGCGCGTTTGTGTAATATAGAACACCATTATTCGTGGTTATTCTAATTGAAATGAAAATCTGAACCGTCAACACAACGTCCGTAGAAACTAACCTCGCGGGAAAAACACTCACACGCCTGCGAGCACGAGTCGAACATGTTTGACATATGGCGCGCTACAAAATTGTTGTTTGCTTACTTACTTACTTAATTACTTGGTTACACGTGACCTACTGACTAGGCGTTTTACAGGACATAAGCGCCATCTCCCGAAATACCTGAACGGAGATACTTAGAAGACTAGTGTCTTTGTCTCCGACAATGCTGTTTTTTTCTTCTCCTGCTGCTGCTGTTGTTGTTGCTGTGACGATGACTTGCACACAGAGCGGATCTCACTCCTTAGAACAGAGTGCCCTGCCATTGTGATAACATCCTGCCGAGATGTACAGAGAACTCCCAGTGACAGGTCGTGTGTTTAAAAATGCCAGCTCGAACTTTGCTTGAAGCCGGACAGTCGATTAACCGGTGTTCCGTTCACAGCGGGGGCGTCCTAGCCGCATTTGGGCCACGTTGGATCAATGGAAGAGTCCATTAGACGGCGATATGCTCTGAATGTATGATTGTGTGATGGATGAATGAAATTTTGCAGTAGGGTAGACGGCTTCCACCGGAAATAGACCATTTGACCAAAATGGACAAAAATGATAAGATCAAGATAACGGCGGCCGCCATTTTGAATTTCATTTATCGCTCATTACTCGTTTACTATTGCACATGCACGAAATTTGGCATGTGTATAACGCTAGAAATCCCACCTGCAAGTATGCCAAAATATTAAACAAAAATAAAATCCAAGATGGCGGCGGCCGCTATCTTGGATTTTTGGACAAACAGCAATAACTCAGCCGCCGATTTAAGTAGATAAATAAAATTTTGCAGTAACGTAGACGGCTTCCACTGGAAATAGACCATTTGACCAAAATGGACAAAAATAATAAATTCAAGATGGTGGCGGTCGCCATTTTGAATTTCATCTATCGCTCATAACTCGTTTACTATTGCACATGCACGATATTTGGCATGTGTATTACACTGGAGGTCCTACATGCAGGTATGCCAAAATATTAAACAAAAATAAAATCCAAGATGGCGGCGGCCGCCATCTTCAAAATGGCGGAGGCCGCCATCTTGGATTTTTGCACAAACAGCAATAACTCTGCCGCCGATTGACGTAAATGAATGAAATTTTGCAGCAATGTAGAGGGCTGCTACCGGAAATGGGAAGTGTGACCAAAATGAACAAAAATAATACATTTCAGATGGCGGCCGCCGCCATTTTAAATTTAATTTATCGCTCATAACTTGTTTGTTATTGCACGTATTTGCACAAAATTTGGCATGTGTATTACTAACGCATTTAGAAAAATTGTCCAGGCTTGCGTTCTGAAATGCTTTAACGAACGAATATTGATTAATTGATATCATTCGACAGCTGTTTCTAGCAGCCGAGTTTTGCTTGACGTCCAGCTGCTTGAGTCAGTGTTGCTTCGGCAACCAGTATTGTTTTTTTAATCATCATAAACCAAGGTTGCCGTGACAAAATATTGCCTATATGACCACAGATTGTGTATTACTGTATATTGAGCTTAGACCCATTTGGTGTGGCAAACGATAGGCTTACATTTGTGAGTAACGGTAGTTTTACTGGCTCAGTACCTACTCTATCGACCGCGTTCACATACTCTTGATTAAAAATGCTCTTGGTTTGGGGACTCTGGGTTGCTGTCTTGAAATGTGATGGGATTCTGTAATCCATAGCAGTAAAGAAACTGAAAATGTGTGTATATTTGGCCACAGCATGAAAAACGGTTTGATGTCTTGTAATAGGCCTATATGACTTACTGTAGTCTATAGTGATTTCCACTATTTGCTGATACCGTCATGCTGTACAAAAATGATCATTGCACACATTGTTCTGCTCGAATTATCTTGCCACAAACATGACGTAGGACGCCTATCGGATTTCACCTAAGGGGCTTACAGACCGGAATCATTAAGGTAACTCCGTAAGCCAGATTAAGGATTAACGCAGCGTTCACTGTTATGCTGAGCACCGTGCTGTGTTCCGCCCTCAACAGTTTAGTCTCCGCCCCTCACTCACAGCAACCACAAACATACCCCCACCCCCGCCCCACGGACATGAGTCGTCACACTACGGAATGTATGGCAATGTCCCAAGCGAATCCAAGTCAG
>Ga0209367_1001490_pt1 | contig 28916 bp, 17 predicted proteins | sample WorMetLIZISLAND2_FD_187412 | JGI IMG/M metagenome (GOLD analysis project Ga0209367, IMG submission 187412) | Marine gutless worms symbiont microbial communities from Max Planck institute for Marine Microbiology, Germany - Olavius geniculatus... ...
AGAGGTCAGGACCGATGAAGTCGGGTGTCTCCCGCTGCAGCAGCTGGATGAGGCAAAATTTACCATTTGTAGGTTTTGCCATTTTCCCAAGGTAAGACAGTTGCACTAAATAGATGAGGTGGGAAATAAAACCACCATTCGATGACATATAGTCTCATTAATAAGTGTGCCAAAAATTATTATAATCGGACATTCATTGTTCCAGTTATTGCCAAAAATGTAGTCACATGCTTTTTTTGAGACACAGTGTATTATGACGTCATGACAGTGCCACAGTGTACACACACAGACAGAAAAAAATTGAGTAAAATAAAAACATTATCTCCCCCATTCACTACATTTACTGGGCAGATATAAAAACAAGACCATATATCTGACAACTTAGTTACTCATCAAAGCTTCTTATTAGTGAACGAAGTCAAGTTAATAATCACCGGTGATTTAAAGTACGTCAATTCTCCATTGTTCAGTACAAACCACCAACGCCGCCATAGCTTTTGTCTGCTGCTAAGTTTCAACAGATAGCCGCATTTGTCACAAATCGTACCCTACAACCGTAGAAAGTAAAAGATTATCAAACAAACAGCATTAAACAAACACCTGAGACTAGCAACCACAAAAGTTATTAGTCACAAAGTATACAATAAACAAAAGAATTTGTATAAGTCAACGTTTTGATGCCAGTATTTGTGTAATGTGTCAGTAAAAATTCACACTAGTAATTCCCAAGTTCAATTTTGAACATAACTAGGAGTAAGCTAGAGCAAAAAGCATTCCGTTGAACAAAAAACCAAAAGTAGCTGGCAGCAGAAAAGAAATAAACTACATGTACTTCACGACCAAAGTAAGCAAGCACAAATCGGTACACTAATCTACAATGCAAACTAAAAGTAACAAAAAGCCCAGCTGTTGCTAGGGTAGGGCCAACCTTACTGGTTGTCAATGACCTTGCAAGTCATCCAAGGTCGATGATTTTTGTGTCATCGAAAATGAAGTATGACACTTCCTATTAGCGATTAATAGTAACTTTGGCCCTATCTTGCACCATTTAGCCACAGTACATCCGTGAAGGACAGACAGACGGACAGACAGACAAACGACAACCACTGACTCTTAAGCTTACAGTTTAGCAGTCGGCCCAATAAAAGTTATAGCAACACAAATACACTGAAAAGACACCTTTTTATAGGAGCCAAAACTCCCAGTTGCTGCAGATTTATCAGCGGCTGCTTCAAGACAGACATCGCTACTGTCAGTCCTGAGTGAAGCTCCGTCTTCAGGCGGAAAAGCATAATCACTCGATGTTTCCGACGCCAACGAGCTGCATGAACCTTCCTGCGATGTGCTCCGGTCTGTAGCTGATTTACATTTTGCTGCAGGATGTCGAGAATTTACAGCTTTGTTGCGAGACATCGATGGCAACACACCATTCGGTTCATCAACGTCGGAAGAATCGGAACAACTGTCACCGGAAAATGGTGACTGACAAATCTGAATAACTTGCTGCACACGATGCCACATAAAACTTGACTAAAGACGAAAATAACAAAAGCATTCCGGGTCTGAGTAAGAAAGAAATTCTCAACTTCTAGCTATGAGCTTTTGTCGAACATAATGGCTCGGATACTACAGAAACAAGAGTTTATACTAGTACTCTGTTGAAAGCCTTCTGCTGCTTTGAAAAAAAAACTTTCAATACGAAAATCAATTTTAGTAATAAAGTGGATTATCATGTTTACGGAAGTATTTCACAGTTCTACAAAATCCAAGTGGATGCAAACATCAAGGTAAGATAACATATGTGGTAATCAACTCGAGATCATTAATATCTCCAATTAATGACACACAGTAAATACACGCTCGCTGCTTCACTTCAAATACAAAGCCAAAATTTTTCACACCCCATGCTGCTAAAGGTAATCGCATCAAAAAATCACTGTAACATTTGGTGAGAGAAAACTGGAATAAAAGAGTTGCTGGTGGTGTATAACAATGAGATGTGTTTAGCCGATCTCACGTGATTGTTAAAACAACATCAACGCAACAATACATTAAAGGCAAAAGGTAATGCGGTGTTTACACAATCCAGCAAACGTCCAGCAAATGTATTCAAAATACACCTACTTATGCTGGACGTTTGCTGGATCGTGTAAACACCCTATAAAGGTAGTGTATATGCTTTCATGCTTGTACAGCGCCGATATAAGCACAAATTCCATTACGCCGACTTTGCGACTTTCACTGAAACTTCCCCGCAGGGAAAGTCGTGGACACAAATCATGAAAGTCCGCGACACAAATCATGATTTGTTGCCGACTTTCATGATTTGTGTCACAGAATTTCGTGATTTGTGTCCGTGCGAACTTTGTTGCAAACATCTTGACATGTCGAGATGGTTTGTGTCTGCGACTTTCATGATTTGTGTCCGCGACTTTCCCCATGGGAAAGTTTTGGCGAAAGTTGGCGTAATGGAAACTCGACAATACCAAATAAAATTAGGTCATCGTGCAGCATAAAAGTAAATAATAACCGAAACGGTTAATTAAAAACAAAAAACAAAACTAATTATACACAAAATTTTAAAGTAAGTCTTTGGATGGCTTTGAAAAGTTCACACTTACTACTTAGAGATTAAACCCATCACGGAGCATCACCTGCCATATGGGATCACCTGTCACCCAACACAAGAGAACACGCCCCGTCTTAAACCCAGCCAGAGAGCCTGGTACTCAATTAATATACCCCGGAAGGATGAAAGGCTGAGTTGACCTAAGCGACTGGTAACATACCAAGATGGTGTACCTGGTTGCATGCAGTCACCCATCCAAGTACTAACCCAGCCCGGAGTAAAGCAACTTCGTTGATCAAATGAAATGTGCTAGTTCTATGCCATGCCATCACCTTAGTTTGCTTACTACATCTGTTCTGTTTAACTTAACAAACCAACTGTGAACAAGACAGCAATAAATTACCGGGACTCACCCCTTTCAGAACAGTGTAAACCGGCGCTGGCACAGGGCAGCTGGTGTAACTGCTTCCGAAAGAGGATTTCTGCATGCGTCGGAGACTTGAAGCTCCCGCTGCAAATTCACACAATCACGTGCTGCAATCAGTTAACTTATTCAGTTACACAAAATATCGCAAGTAATGACGTGACGGTTAGAACATCTGCGCAGCACCTTGACCTTTGTGATAAAAGTAAACAAGCATAAATTGGAACATTAATGCAATGGCAAACAGCAGCATCACAAAAAGGCGACAACACGAAACTATCTAAACTGCTATGCCACAGTCTCATCAAACATTACTTCAAGCAGAAAATCGCCGATATACAGATAAAATCATGTCGCCATGCAGAACAAAAGTGAAAAATAGCCAAAACAGTTAACTAAAAAAACAGAATTAATTAATACATAAAATTTAAAAATAACTCTTCAGATAATTGTTAAAAGTTGCGAGCTCCACTCAGTTAATTTATTCGCCCACCGATCATGAAACCTAATCAATTCAACTCTGTCCCAAGATGCACCTGTGACGAACATCTGGTGAAAAATCCACCAAATGGCCACCAGAGATGAAACAGAAACAAATTACAAATGCTGCACTTATAATAATAATAATAACAATATAGCATATTTTAGTCGTATTGTGAACAAGATCTGATAACTGTATTTCTAGCACATTTAGTCACGATGTGACTTTGGCCTGTCATCTTCTGATGCCAAAACCTAATCGCTTTGTCTTTGTTCCAGGACGCAATAATGACGAATGCCGAGTGGAAATTGGTCAGAGCATACCACAAAAATTACAGAAACAATACCACAGATGATATGATAGACCACGTGAGACATGGACACACAAACATACAAAACATAAGTGTTTCCTCCGTGGCACTGTTTAATGGCGCAATGCATAAAAAAGGAACTTTAACTTCAATGCTGGATTACCAAGACTACATATACAATGGACATAGTTATCACAGACTTCAGGAAATGCAGCCGGCTACAACACCGAGAAAAAAAATGACCAATAAAATGGATATCAGAAATTCACCAGCCGACAGCGAGTCGATTCCACTTTGAGTGGTTTTGTCTGCAGCAGAACTGATCTGAGACATCTGCAAGCCGTCGGAGATCATAGAATATATACGACTTTCCTGAACAAAGACATCATCAATCGGTATTAATACAACATTATCACCACATCAAATGACGTCAACAAATTTAGCACTCGGCGGCTAGGTGTAATAAGGGTAAAGACGTTAGACTTACAATCAAGAGGTTGTGAGTTTGACTGCCAGTCGGGTCGCTATCAAACAGTTACTACTTGGATGGGTGGACAGCTAAACCATCTTGGTATATCAACAACCGCTAAGGTCAACTCAGCCTTCCATCCCTCATAAACTGAGTACCAGTCTGTCTGGCTAAGGTTAGAACAGGGTGTTGGGCGGCAAATTACACTGTATGATCCCATATGGCAGGTGACGCTCTGCAGTTCTGTAGTGGGTTTCCCATAAAGAGCTATACACAACCTTGGTGTGCAGAAATGCATTTGTTGGATTACAGCACTCAGCTAATGCCACTAATGCCATTTGTTCAACCTTTCACCCCACCTTTTTCATCTTTTCCTTCTTTTCTTTTTACTCTCTTCGTCTTTTTGATTTGCTTCTTGTAACCGTTCCCTTTTCTTCTCGAATGTAGCTAGGTGATCTAATGCCATGAGAATCTAACGAGAAGAAAAGGGAACGGTTACAAGAAGCAAACCAAAAAGACGAAGAAAGTAAAAAGAAAAGAAGGAAAAGATGAAAAAGGTGGGGTGAAAGGTTAAACAGATGGCATTAGTGTTCACTATATGAACAGATGGCATTACTGTTCACTATATGACAGTGAATAGAATCAATAAAAAACCGATACCCAGGAAGGCAGTCGGCGGACAGGAGGCACTGGTGGCACAGGTCGCGGGTGTGTCTTACACTTGCGATCAATCGTCATCGTCGGACCGTAACAGCCAAACGCAGCAGACTGGTCCGTGGTGCCATTAGCGAAAAACTTCTGCACATCCTTCTTAGAGCGTGGTAAAGTCGCCGAGAACGCTGCGGAGGAGTCCTGATGCGGTGAGTTGGGTGGGACGCCGGGTATGAACGGTGTGAGGGGACTCGGTGCGTCCTTCGGCGTCAGCTGGATCGGCGTCTGGTCATCTGTGGTGCCACTCGCAGTGGTAGATGCACGTTTTCGTTCACCGGCTGACGCTGTCTAAACACAGTGAAACCAGTGTCGAAACTAAACCTATGCCGTAAGTACTAAACCATGCAAAGCATGCCGTTTTTTTCAGTCTCCGGATCTAGTGTCTAGAATACACTGCCCTCCGGACTATCTGAAAGAACCGATTCGCTCCAATGACACTTTCATATGCTACTTAGAACACTTCCTCGTATTTTACAAGGTAATGTAGGAACACTTTTTAGACGTGGCGGAAGGTTTAATGACAGTTATGCAGCAAATTGTCTCCTGAGTCTACCAGAGAAAGAATTTAGAAAATCGATCACAGTTTGACAAAGATATAACAAACAACGCAATAGCTTTGTTCTTTGACAGTGTGTTAGAATTACATTTTGAATCAAAGGAAATCTTCTGTTGCATCGAGTCCCAAAACCTCCCCACGCAGTTAACCACCTTAATGTGGCGGTGAAACTTAGTGCTCCGAAAAGCTGAAAGATTTCTAAAATCCAAGGGAAAAAATCAACAAAGTGACGACCAGCTCTATTAAAACAGTTACAGTACCCTTTACCAGTGATAATGTACTGCTAACTCTTCGGTTGTAATGCTGATTTCAGCTTCAAAGCCATCTACAGCTTCACGGTCATTTATTTACGGCTTCACAGCCGTCCACGGTTTCATAGCCATTACCCATAACCTTATGGTTACATTCGGGAATGCGCATTGGGCCAGAATGATACGGCCTCAGCGCTGGGCAGGTGTCACAGCCTACCCAGCCTGAAAGTAAGGTAAGGTAAGGTAAGATCCCAAAACCTGAGTCTGGTCAGCGGGTTGATCGGAGAAGTCGCGGCTGTCGCTGGTTGCCACTGAGCTCGTGGTTGAGAAACTCGGCTGATCGCTGATGTGAGGAAACAGCTTGCGTTCGATGCGGACTCGTGGAGCACACTGTGGTGCTACCCCCGCAGTCTCAGCTGCTGACGCCCGACTGAAGTTGATCCTGTCACTGTGACGATCGACAACAGCCAACGACATGCTGTTGGCTGGCTCAGTCTGAAACGAAACGCCAACCACCAGCCAGTACTAACATTTTGTAATAGTTAACTTTACAAAAACTAACAACTGCTAATTTAATAGTTAATTTGGACTAAAAGCTAACATCAGTAAGTTCCAAAAGCAAATGCATTTTTTCTTTAGCAAATTTTTCAAATTTCGAATTTTTCAGCTGTTGAGCTAAAAGCTCTTGCAGATGCACTGAGACACAATTATTTAGCGTTTTCAACCCCGTCTTGTAGACAGACCAAAATGTTAAACTTTTCCTGGAATAACAGCTGATTGGGATGCTTGTGATAATTTCACTGTATCTACTTTATGATGTTTCTATTGACGAAACTTCAATCAAAATTTCAAAGATTACATTTTTTGGCTAACGTTTGAAACTTTTTTCTATCAACTAATCATGGTATGATTAATAGTTAATTCTGCAGCTCTACTACCAACAATCAAAACACGAAAAGATGCTGGCCCAGATGTGGCAACCTTAATCCTAACTCTGACCTATGACCTTTCTGACCTGAAAACTGGCACAGCAGTAGGACTGCCTGCAAAATAAATGCACCAATTTTGGCTTTCCTGTTTTGAGTTAGGAAACAAAAAAAAACAGACCCATCACGTGGCCTAATAAGAAGAACACCCGATAAAATATTCGACAAAATGTAGAACAAATTCTCCAATACTCTTCAAACAAAACCAACTTTTTGTACATCAACAGTATATTTGTGAAGAAAAAACTCGTACTGTGTGATCCAAAAACACGGACCTTTTGCGACGATGACTCGCTGAGGTACTGATCCAGAATAATTCGTAACCGTTCGATTTCTTCATGTAAGCACGAGTTCTCGTCCGCTAATTCTCGATTCTGACTTTCCATCTGTGCATTGCAGTACAAAACTAATTAATGACTGTTCCCTCACTATGGCAAACCGCAGACCAATAGAACGACTACAACATATCCTGAAGATGTCATTCAACTTTTACAAAACGAAGACTCAACATTTTCTCAGACACTTTCCGGTACAATCAAAAAGTTAATACTTTCTACACAAACTACACTGAGTCCCAAAATTAGTGAAACCCCTGCTTCAAACATGCCTAATTCAGCTTGTAGTTCATGGATTTCAACAAAATATCATACACGCACTATCTTAACATTACTTGCAGTCACACCCATTATGATGTACACACTTTACCGCGTATGCTCAGCGTAACATCATTATGACGTCAGAGTTTGTTTAGCACAGGGCCACGTTCAATACGTTGTTATTGACAAAGAGATCAAGCAGCAGCGTACTCGCCTTAGACTAAGGGCTTGCATTGAGGCAAAAGTGGCAACTTTCACATCCAAACTTTAAATACTGGTTCTAAATGATTGTCTCAACGACTGTTATGTATGCACATGTTACCAGCACTGGCCAGACAGTTACTGCCAGCACAGCCAATTCAGCCACCATGGACACTGTGCATCTTACTACTTACTGTCTGCTGTTGTACTACGAATATTATCACAAATTTATTCTGACCTCTTGCACCTTATGCGACACCCAGTCTCTGATCTTTGCAGATTTTTCCGCTACGAGTTTTGCTTCCATGAGTCGCAGTTCATGCTGGAAACACAAAACATCACAGCCACTAACAGTTCAAATTCATGAAAATCATGACTATATCTGACACAGCAGTAGGATAGGTATTTGAAAGATATGAAAAGCAGATGATCATGAGCAACAATAATAGAAACAGTGGGACGGTATGGACCGTTTTGGCATACTGACACTTCTTTTCTGGGGAAAAAAAACATACTGGTATGAATTGCAGGCAGTGTTCTGAAATTTAAGCAATTAGTCGCTGATGTTTGCATTGCTCAACGGTCAAATTAGCTTGTTGATTTAGCAACCATTTTGGTTCCAATTTGCCTTTATTCTTTAAACTGCACTTAATTATTTCAGTTGATTCTCAGGAAAATAATTAAAATTTTTGCTACCACTGCTACCAGGTGTCATATTTCAAGGTTAAAATGGACTGAGGCTTTGCCCCAGTCTCCACTGGAAGAACTTCCCAGATCACCTAGCTGGATTTCATGGGTCCTTACTCTTAAGGAAAGGGAGGAAAAAGAAGGGGCAACTCTGGCTATACCTAAATTCGACTACAATGCGGCTGATGAGAATGGCGTATATCTGACTGGTGTAGATGAAAAATGGACTGTCAAACAGAGGAATATGAGATAAATAAATATACCAGCCTGGTGTCATGCAGCCATCCAGCTATAGCTATACCAAATTAATCCTAACCCTAAACCCTAACTCTTGACATTTTAAAATTTTAAAACTAGTATGCCGGATATTCTGGCTCTGGCGAACGTTCACACCAATTTCTGTTTTTTTGTGCATGCCGTTTTGTTTTTCGGTTAAATTCCCATATGGGACACATACACGAACGAACACACGGACGGACGGACGAACGGACAAGGCCTGTAATGTGGCCTATTAGGACGGCAGCCATACAGCAACAGAAGTGATAAAAGACAGCGGCGTCAGCACCTGTTCGTGCAGCTGAGCGCGCAGCTGATCAATGTCATCACTGTGATGGTAAACTTGACCGTTCTCCATTGCACCGGCAGCCACTGCAGTCACACTGGCTTGACACTTTGATAATTCCAGCTCTTTACACTGACAACACCCCCCCGTGTATACAGACAGCACTTCCATACAGCACTGGACAGACGCTATTACTACCAATGTACACTGCAACTGCACACAAAACCTAGCGAAGCTTAACATTCTAACAGCACTATCAATCCATGGAAACTGTGCCGAGTAAACAAATTCCTACATTTTCATTATTTTTCACGAATTCCCACAGCAGTTTCTCAAATTGCCAGATCTGTCTTAAATTGGCATGACTACCTAAAACCCACGGAAAATATCTTAATTCACTCAATGTCTGACCAGCACTCCTCACCAGTCACTTTATTGACCCAAATTATCCCTTCTGTTCTTCTTTCTAAAGCCACATTTCAACGGTTACTAATCCTCTAGTCGAGAGTTTGCAGCCTGTGCAGAAAACTTCACTCACTTTTACAGATAATTCAAACGACTACAAACTGCCAGATACGGAAAAAGCTGCATCAGATACAAAACAGGCTAGTTCTAAATCAGCCACGTGCGTGCACGTCGTCTGCTTAGTTTCCATCAGAATTTCTCATAAAATATGCAATAAGTGCAGGTATATTACAGAGCGGCAGTCAGTATATATAATTATGTACCCTGTTCTCGGCCTCCGACGCTCGTCTGTTTGCGATGGCAATCTGATTCTCCATATCATGCATCTGCACAGCCACACAGCATAAACTATACAGCAAACCATCACTGAGACAAAAACATTTGCCCAAAGCGGACTAAGCAAAAGTTTCCAATGCCAGAAAGGAGGGACGGGTTTCAGGCCATCACTTTCAAGGCCAAGGCCACTAAGTAAGTAAGTAAGTAAAAAAAGTAAACATGACAATTTTACGTCGCATCAAAAGCCAGCTTAATCATATTCAAACCATAACAAAATCCAAAAGTTCTCAGACAAAACATAGTTTCAACGATTTCAGACTAGTTAAGTACTTCAAAACTAATGAATACAGGCCAAGCTGAGACCAGGGCCATGATTTTTTGACTTTGAGCTGTCCTCAAAGGTCAAGGACAATCCTCAAAGATCGCATCCCTGCAGATAGGACAACAACTTTTTAAATTCACTACCTCATACCCAAGTTACAGACAATTACTGAATAACTGAATTCACTCGTAGTTCACAATACAAGACAACTGGGCTAGCTCTAAATTTTACTTAGCTACGACATTCTTATTTCAACACAAATTATTCTATCTTCCTACAGTGCTAAATCTTGTCAGCAGTCAGACTAATATAATTAAGGCCTAACTGTCAACTGCAAGCTATTATAACGCGTGAACAACTGAATGAATACAGTAGCTTAGTAATTCGGTTGCCATCAGTACTTCAGTTGCATAAACCCTGTTCTGCAAAGACGTGATAAATTGTTTGGAATCAATAACTAAAAGTAAGTAAGTAAATAAGTACCAATTTATATAGTGCCAAAATCTCACAAGAGAATCGGGGCGCATTGGAGAGAAACGCTAGGGGGCAAGATAAGCGGGCTGAAAATAACCAGAAGAAACAATGACGCGACTTGCCATACGTCATGTCAACAGCCTTTACATTTAATAAAGAGAAAAACAACGCTGCCGTGTGCTCTCAATGCAGCCGATGGTTAACGGATTAAATCTATCGGCGGACTGGCTTGACGGCAGCTGAACGCCGAGATTGAGGGATTAATGATCAGTAAGCGTGTAACACCGACCGACCAACCGAGACTCAATGGATTATGGACATACCGCCCCCTAGCGGACATAACCCCCTTCCCGTAATACCGTAAAAATCCTTCCCAAGCCATAAGATGCACAGGGCGGCGCTGATCTCCGTTTCCTTAGCCCTCGTCCATCCAGACACCAGTTTACACTGCCAGACCATGGCTAGCGCATCGTGCGGTGTACCAGCATTTGCTGGTACTGCGTCTATCCACGAAAAGACGGCCAGGCTGAGTTGACCTGGGTGACTGATTACATACCGAGATGGTTTGTTTACCTGCCTTCCGAAGGTCGGTCACCCATCCGACTACTAACCGGGCCCAGCGTTGATTAACTTCATTGATGCGACCAACGCGTTACGACGGCAACTAAACCAAGCTGCCGCCTTCCGGACGATCCTCAAAAACACCGAAATAAAACAGCACCGTCGAGGCAAAGACTAGAACGACGCACGCTCCGAGTCGAAGTTTTGGGGGATTCTGGCTAGTGGGGGAAAGGGGTTGTGACCCCTTTCGAATTTCTGAAAAGCTGTGCGGATCCTGAACTACGGGAGTTTCTAGGGAGTGTACAGTGAAGATTTCGTGATGCTACTCGCTTGCGTTTAAGAGGGTCACAGAATGTGACAAGACAGATGGACAGCTCTAAACTAATAAGAAGTGGCACAGCTAAGACAAGACATCTACGTAGCGTAGCACGCTATGCTGACGCCCCGCAAAAACGACCGACGCTTTGAGTCGAAGATCTGTCCAGGGCATTCCGTCGGAGGAAGGATTGTGTCGAAGGGGGAGAGCCAGGGAAGGGGCTTACATCGAGGGGGTAGCAGTAGGTAATAGACGCATGGAGCAGCAGGTCTAGCGTGTCACGTCACGTCAGCAGCGTAGTCAAGCAGCAGCAGCAGCAGCAGTAGCCGTCATCACTCAATTGAATGACACGACCGACCAAGAACACTTTTTAGCCGACCGTGCTTAAGTAACGGCCGAGCTATTGGCATGGTTGTCGTCTGTCTGTCCGTTTGTCTGTCACGGATGTACTGTGGCTTAACGGTGCGAGATAGGGCCTAGGCTGCTATTGATCACTAATACAATTATACAAGTCACAAATTGGCTTTCAAATGAACTGAAAATCATTGACCTTGGATGACCTTAAAGGGTCATAACGCACTATGCTATGCCAATCGTGCAGTATTATGGCTAAACGGTAAGTCGTGGCGGGTCACCGATGGTCTCGAAACTGTCTCATCTCGGTCTCGGCTTGCCTGCAGCGCAGACTACAGGGTACAGACCTTGATGGTGAAGAGCTGGCGCACTCGCGTCGCCTTGTCCTTGAACTTGACGAGTGACGCCTCGAGCAGCTGGCATCGTCGTCGGTAGTCCGTCAAAGACGTCGACGTCAACGTCGTCTGGTCTTCAAAGTCCTCGCCGTGGGCGACTCCTCCTCCCTGCAGAGCCGCCCAGTCCGCCGCCGACCCGCCGCCAGCTGCAGCCGCGGTCTCAGAGGCCTGGTCCTCCAGGGCGTCACCCGGGGGGCCGGTCCGTGACATCACTCCGCGCTCCGATGGTCACCGGCTGTATACACGCACACAACAGCACACTGACAGTCAGCATAATCACGATAACAAAGAGTATGAGAACCAAAGTAATTTCGCAAAGACCAGATCGCTGATCGATACTGTCACCCGGTGAAAAATAAATAAGTAACTGCATGTTTTGGCTAAAGGTTCGACCCCAAATATCCCATTTAATTCTCCCGGGGTCAGCGTTTGCTAGTTTTTGACGCGCTACAGCTATGCCGTAAGCGTCTTTGGCATCGTTGTCGTCTGTCTGTCTGTCGTCGAATGTCTGTCCGTAACGGATGTATTGTGGCTAAGCATTAGGTCGTAAGGAAAAACTTTTTACACAAATAATTAGCCATGTGCGTTTAACTCAGGTACGCAAAATTTTAGCGATGTTGTCCAGGGGAACATTTTCAAATTGGGGATTGAATGAAAGAGAGGTAGGAAATTCAACGGAAAACTGGCCATATCTCAGAAACAATGAGATATGGCCAAGGTTACTATTAATCACTAACAGGAAGTGGCATTCGCACTGTCAGTTGAGACGGAAATCATTGACTTTGGATAACCCTGAAGGTCGATACGGTAACAGTAACTGTAGCGCGTCTTACCTAGCGACAGCTGGGTTTTCTTGTTTTGCTACCGCATTATTTCAGCTGTGGACAATGCAAAGACCTGTAATACGCTGCATACGTTTGCACCCGGAAAATACAGGTAGCCTACGAGGGCACATGTATGTTTTCAATAACTGTCTGCATACGTGAGTGAGTGCTAATGCTAGACGCCAGCTTGCGAAACGAAAGGCCACGGGGTGCAGCACTGCAACGGAGAAGGACCACGACCATCCATGGCGCGCTACACGATGACGATTTCACGGCATTGCAAAACGCAGATGCTGATAGCCAGCTGCTTTATTTATAACAGAAGCAGTAAGATAAGATTATTCCATGCACAAACGAACCGATACATTCAATAGTTACTGCCGCAATCAAAAGCACATCAATCAAATCAGAGCGCATTTATAAAGCGCGGTATACCTTTACGTTGCACGAACGAGACTTCACTTCCCATTTTTACGCGCAATAGCAGTTACTGCTGCAGCGTGTGCCATCGCAATTCTGTCTGTCCGTCCGTCCGTACGTCTGTCACACTGGTGGATCAGTCAAAAACGGTGCAAGCTAGGATCACCAAATTTTCACCGTCGTCTGCATGGAAGACTCTAGTTTCAAGAACCGTAAAGCTTTTCGATAAATTCGAAGGGGGTCACCCCGAACGAGGGCGCTAAATGAGAGGTGGTAGGTAAAATTTGCGATTTCCAGCCGATACGGCGTTGGCAGAGCGAGACAGGTCACGCCATCTGGTGAGTACAACTAAAACACTGTAAATAATTTAGCCGCAGCTCGTCTGGCGACCTCTGGGGACTGATTTTGTTTTACTGGGCTTTCTTTAAAATTGTAGCCAAAAGCCGTACGGATGAGATCTACGGATGAAGTCTACGGATCACTACCGTACGACGGTGCACAGCTGTTGCACGTTCCCCTTTGCGTTAGCTGGGCTTTTCTTATTACTGCCGCGGAAGCTCGCGACGCCACGGCAGTATTGTTTTCAGTATCATGGTCTATCAACGCGATAACTCACGAACGCTGCAGGCACTTATAGGCCTACTATAGTTTGATGACATTTTGTGACAACCTTTAAAAGCCGACTGAATACAGGCCCGTCGAGAGCCACAGCAGGGCCCAGGGAAACAATCTCAAAGGCCCCCTCTAGGGAAATTTTTTTTGAAATTTTCTTTTTTTAAATGGCACATTCTGGTGTACTTTATATTTTTTAGCGACTGTGGGGCCCCCAAACGTCGCGGGACCAAGGATAACTTACCCTGACACCTCCCCACAGGAGGCCCACCTCTATACGGGCCTGATTGAATATCAAGGTCATAAGTCAAGTTCACGCGCGTTTTCGTCTGCATGATACCCGCTGTATAGTCTTCAGCGAGGAAATAAGTTGTTGGGTCTCATGTCTTTCACAAAAGTTTTAAAACAAACGCTCACAACCATTAAAGCGGGTTTACTGTGCGGCGGACATAATAAGCCACAATACGGGTCTCGCCCGTCCGTCCGTCTATATGGGCTCCTAACTCAAAACTACAACCAAGCCCAGCTGTCGCTATGATAGCCGACCGTACTGGTTGTCAGTGACTTTCAATGTCATCCAAGGTCGACGGTTTTCATGTCATTTGAAAGCCAATATGCGACTTCCTATCAATGATCAATAGCAACCTAGACCGCATCTTGCACCGTTTAGCCACAATATACCCGTGACAGACAGACAGATGACAACTCATACCAATAGCTTGGCCGTTACTTGAGTATGGTCGGCTAAAAATCTGCTGTATCTCAATCTACAGCAAAAAAATTGCCGCCGCGGACAAGACGACGCAATGGCGTGTCTACAGGTTATCTTATCTGTGGACCATGGACCAGAGATAGTGGCACAACGTAACGAAACGGCACGAAAGGCTACGTCCAGAGCACATAACCACAAATCAGCCGGCGACACAACGTCGACGACAACAGTGGCGCAGCCAAAGAGATGGTGGGGGGTAGGAGGCCCAGCCTTCCCCCTAATCTCCCAAAGACATGAGCACACGTTTAAACTGCACTAAATTTGCCAATTTGGTCAGTTGATTCTCAGGAAAATATTAATAAAATCGTTGCCACCAGATACTATATTTTGAAGCTACAACGCACCAAATTCGATTTCGGCTGAGGCTCCTCCCCTGACCCCGCTGGGGAAGCTTTCGGTGCTCCCCCAGGCCCCGCAGCTAAATTTTAGGGGTCCTACTTCTAAGGGGAAAAGGCGAGAAGAGGGAAAAAAGAAAGAAAAGGGGGTAAAAAGAGAAGAAAAAAGAGAGGAAGGAGGGGAAGGAGACAAAAAGGGAAACAAAGGGGAGAAAAGGGAGACGAGCCCCCCTCCTCCCAATCCACATTTTTTTGGTTACGCCACTGCAACACAACGTCGTTTACGACAACCACTGGCTTATGTGCTGTCCGCAGCAGATCTCTCGCCATAGGATCATTGCATCAACCAATATATAGTAGTACGACACCGGCCATACATATTGCATGCACACGGGTCATCCGTTGGTTGTATATACGGGCTACACATGACCGCCAAAATGGAGCGAATAAAATCCAACTACACACTCGAGTGTCGTTCGTCACTCATCTGGTAATGAGAAATCACATCGACAACACGAATGTCAATGGATTTCACAAGCTAACTAGGGGAGATGAAACATGAGTCCACCTCCCATAATTTTTGATGCGCTACAGCTATGCTGTAGAGCGTCTATGGCACGAGATGTTGTCAGTCCGTCTGTCACGGATGTATTGTGGCTAAACGGTAAGTCTTAAGAGGTTGGCGATGGTACCATTGAACAGAGCGCTGGCGACTATAGACTGTCAGCGGTTTGGCCGCAATTTTTAATGGAAGGTTTCAAGCTATAACTGGCCATATTGGAAACGGTGAGAGATAGGGCCAAGGTTACAATTAATCACTAATAGGTAGTGGCATACGCCCTTAGATGAGATGGAAATCATCGACCTTAAAAATCAGTACTACAACAGGAAATTCCCTAGCGACAGCTAGGCTTTCTTGTAGACCGCCTATCCTCTTTGCCATCTTTGTGCCAAAAATTATCAAAGTTGGTGAAAATATCTGACGAAAGTTCTGATAAAAACAACTCTGCACAGTGTACAGTTTTTGAGACACAGTGTACAGCCGAGGCGTACTATAACTATAGGCCTATCGTGACAAAACAGCCTAGCAAATAATGCAGTTTGTTACACAGATATGTGCAACTGTTGTAGTTGTGCTGAATGAAATAAAAATAAACAGAATAATACACAAAAATAATGATGACACTGGAAGGTACAAATTACAACTGCACGCAATGCTAAAATTTGTGAAAAATGGCTAATAACCACAGAGACTGTGACCATAAACAACTGCTAATATTGCAATGAAAAGTACTACTTGATGAAAGCAGTTCAAATAGGAACGATGCAGATGCGCGATAAATGACGATGGAACTTCACAGTACGGACCGAAAGTGCAACAAAGTTAAACCCATATCATGGGGGCACGTGGAATGGACAAGAATGGGAATGAAAACTGTATGTAGCGCAACACACATTTTTCTTCCAAAGTCATGCACTACATAAATTCACGTCTTATTATTTACGGACTTAAATAACAACCTGATAACATGTGGACATTTTAATGAATTTCAGCATTCCAGCGCTAAGAGCAGATGCGCTAAATGTCATCGACGTCGCAATCGTCCAGGAGCAAAGTCGTCGTCGTTCGTATCCTGGGAATGGGAGACTGTTTGCATCTCAGCGCACGGGTCCCAGTCCATAACGAAGTTAGCTGCCAATCAACGAAACGCCGTGACGTCACATAACGCCATCGCCACCAAGCACCGCACCGCACCGCCCGCCTCTCTGAAACTGATTCGTCGTGGGGAGGGGGAAAGACGAAGGAGGCAACTCCTCTCCCCTAATTTTAAACCATCGGAAAATACCGTCTTCCAAAAATACCGTATCTGTGGCTAAGTCACCCATTATGGCCGAAAATTTAGGGACGAAATTATCCCAATCGCGACGCCTGCAGATCATAACCGTGGATGATGATAATTCGACTTGGTGACAAAATCATTAACAAAACAGTTGCAGAGTATTTGTTGCAGAATATGTATCGGTACATTATTATCAATGTTACCCCCATTATCAAAGTTACCCCGTTTGACGGTATATACAAGAAATTTCTGTTACCACGCCGTTTGAACCTCAATTTGGTCGCGTTCTTGGTGCATGCATTGTGCACGGTATAGAGGGCACGGGGGGAGGGGGGGCTTCGTCCTCCACTGAATGAGGGGGGTTCTGTCTTCCAGGGAAAGGTTGCGCCAGGAACGGTGGCTAATGCGTCTCCCGGCAGACTGTGCTCGTACTGAGCTGAGCAGATTGTGTATACGACCCGACCGACCGACGACCAACGCAGTGGCCAATATTCAATTACAGCGACGACGAAGCCGGCAAAAAGCATTCAATGACGCCAGAAACGCACGATGCAGAAATGGCGTAGCCAAGGATGAGGGGACAAGGGCCCAGCCCCCCAATTCCCCAGACAAGACATACGGTAATCACACGCTTAAACTGAGCTGGGCTACAATGCACCAGATTCGATTCCAGCGAGCCCGCTGGGAAGCTTACAGCGTTCCCAGACTCCTTAACTGGATTTTAGGGGCCCTACTTCTAAGGGAAGGAAAGAAAAAAAGGAGAGAGTATGAGAAAAGAAAAAGAAAAGAAAGAACGGGGAAGAGAAAAGGGGGAAGAAAAGAAAAGGAGAAGGGAGGCAAGGCCAATCGCAATTTACATTTCTGGGTACGTCACTGTGACGCAGGTGCTTCATCAGTCAGTCACTGCAGTCTGCAAACGTATTTATCGCAGCGCAAGGAAACGCCGCTTTCCATATCGCCGACAGAACGACCGCTATATACGCCGCCCATGCCAGAGTGAGACCGACCATCAGTGGACATATACCGTGGTTAGCCGGTCGTATAGTCCCGAGAAAGCAGTCAACGCATATCGTTACTATGACAGCCCGGCTGCCATTCCTTCCCGTCACCCGGCTAACGGTGTCAATGCACTGAAAGCAGGATAAAGCTGTTATATGGCCGCCGCCGCCGCGGACGCCAGCATATTATCTGAGTCAATATAAGCAATCCACGTTGCACGGAAACGAGCAACACCTACGGTATAGCATTAGCGCGTACGCGGTGCAACGATAAACTTTAATTGCGTCAAAAAAGACTGCTCTGCCGGCCCACATTTCCCGAGTGTCTATTAAAATCAGCATGTAGTGGACGGACGCTCATGTTTTACGTCCGCCACTTCACTAGCCTATACAACGGCAATGCCCGCTAGTGCTACGTATACTGCAACTATGCTATATGTAGTACAGTGCCATCTCCGTTTCTTCATTGCGCAACTTGCGTAATCAACGCCATTTGCTGGTAAATGCTCCTTACTAGGCGCATCCATGGAGGAATGTCCAAGTCAATGGCTGCTTAGTTCTTAGACTGTTTGATTTGTTGATTGCGTGATAATAAGACAGATGTATTTAAAACCGGAGTGCATTCAAAGTATTCTTTTCCAGAAAATCGTGCGTCGTGCGTCTATATACTGTACCACAAGCGGACGCCACGGTACGCCGGCGAAGCAATGCATCACTCATAAACAATGGCGATTGAATTACCATTGAATTATCATAGCAGCTGTCACCAGACCAGGACGGCGCTGCTCCTCGGCGTCTGCCCCACTCAGCCACGCATCGACGGCCATGCACCATTCCACACACGGCGCATAGCATAGACTGACGCACGCACGCCTGCTGAGTTCCATTAATCATAGCGCCGTGGGTTTGGCATTGGCACGGCAGCGGCAGAGTAGCGGCGTTTCATCTATAACGAATACGGGTTGACTGAAAATGCTGGACATGAATTTGACGGACATGAAATTGAAGGACAAGATAACGTTTGAAAACACACTGTGTCCCAAAAAACATCCCCGACATTTTCGACCAAAAATTATCAAAATATGATAAGTGGTTTTCAAGTTACAGTCGAAAATGTCGGGGATGTTTTTTGGGACACAGTGTAAATTACACTACAACGTAATGTGCAATTCTTTCTGAAACAACGGCAGAACACAAGTCACAACAGCAAACTAAGTTGTACAATATGCATATGTATAATATGTTGAAATGCACAAAATATTACGAAAACATCAACCTAAAATTAGCTACAGGTGAGCAACGATAAACCGAAGTCTACTAAATATAGGCCGATATATTCAGCCACTTGAAACATGTCTTGCATTTTAATGTCCGTTTACTTTATGTCCGTCAATTTCATGCCTGCACATTTTGATGGTCCGTCATTTTCATGTCCGTCATTTTCAGCGCCCCCACGAATACACTGGACTAAGCGGCGGGCGTACAATGCGAACGATCTCGTGGCCGGAGCGCGGCACCCGCGCGCGCACCAAGCCGCGAACCAGCGATCGATATGCCATGGCGGCGGAGGCAGCATCGACCTAGCCCAGTGAGCAACCGACGGACGGCCGTATACGGTCGGTCGCGGGGCAGTCGCCGGGCCGGAGACCAAGAAGGCACGCCCGCCCGCACGGCTCCGGCATCTCGTTGTGACAATTGCTCGACGTCCGTGCAACGACTTGACGACGCAGCTTCAAAGACAGACTTTCGCGTCAGCTGTGCACACTCCGAGGTCACCAGTCACCACTCGACACAGAGAAACGTTCGGCACACAATGCGCCCAAGACAGGACCAACCCACCTCCTTTGGTCAAAACCCCCTCTACTCACTGCCTGGTCGGAGAGGGGTGGTAGCACGGGGTTCTGTCAGTGGATGCAGGGCTTTGACCTGGAGGGGCGACGTCCGTGGACGCTCGTTTCTTCGCGGCAGATGGCGTCGCAGGAAATTTGTCCACAAACGCCGAACACTGTGTGACTGAGGGTAGGACCAGGCGACCAAGCACGGACAGACAGACAGCGAGGCGCGTTCACAGCAGCCATCAGCGCCGTCACGCACCGCCAGTCACACGTAGGCTACAGCTGACTGCTCTGCCAAGCATCACAGCACATTAAACTGCATGAACCGTACTACCGCGATTCACCGATCCACCGACCCGACTGGCCGACTCTCTTGCTCTATCTCTCTGTCTGACTAGACAGCAGGTCACCGTCACTGTTATACAGTCCGGACTCATCCATCAATTCCACCTATAGGTAATCAGAATTGCCTATACAGTCCGACGGACTGTATAGGCAATGACGGTGACCTGCAGTCTAGTCAGTCCGAGAAATAGCTGACAAACTGCAACTACCGACGATAGTAAATTACAGAACTAAAATTAAATAAGAGTTTAAACTTAAAAGCAATGGCCAGCCAACCAGGACTGGCCAATCATACCACTCTTTACTTTAGAACAAAAAGTTAACATCCCGAGCTAATCTTATCAGGTAGCCAACATGTAAGTCGACTTGGAGGGACGCTGAACTGTTGCGAGTATAAAAGCGATGACTTGGGTAGACGAGTGTCGCCAACTCAGCTCTAGGCTATACTATACGTCTATACAGCTAGAGACCGAGTAGATCGCATCTGGAACGACGCAACAGAAGTCTTTGAGTGCACGGACTGCAGAGACGATATAAACCACGCCACTGGCACTGCCTCGCCACTGCTATAGCTGCAATGCTCCGAGATTCTATGCAGCCAGCGCAGAGCACAGCTGAGGCCGATTAATTACATTTCTAGAGCCCAGTGACGCAGCCAAAAATTTCAACTGGGAGGAGTTTCATCTTCCCGATTTCCTTTCGTCCCTCCGCTCCCTTTCCTTCCCTTTTTACCTTTCCCCTCTCTTCCCCTGTCCTCCCCTCTTCCCATTCCCTCCCTTCCCTTAGAAGTACTACCCCCTAAAATCCAGCTAGGAGGTCTGAGAGAGCACTCTGAACTCCCCTAGGGGGTCTGGTGCGGAGCCAACAATTTTAATTATTTTCCCGAGAATAAACTGATCAAATTGCCAAATTCACTACAACAGTTTAAACGTATACTTATATTTTTTTCTAGAGGATTGGGGGAAGGGGCCGGGGTCCCCTGGCCCGGGCCCCCCTTGTCTACGCGACTGCTAGGGCCTACTAGTTGGTTTGTTCTTCCAACTACTCACATACGCAACGCACGTCCACGCCGCTTTTACAGCTCTTTGCCACGCCACTGACCAACCAAAAGTGGCGTTATGACTGCACGCCACTAAACTGCATCTGCGGCAACCGTTTATCTGCTCCGCGTTCATTACCACTTTCAATCCACCCCCATCATCTACAATGCACTCACTACTGTATTACTGGATATTGTATCTTCCGCACGCACCACTAAGCAATATCACCGTTACCAGCATCTTGATAACATACAGTAGCTCCTCACTGACTATTTCAGTTCAGCTCGTCATCTGCATACCCACGACCATAAAGCTAGAGACCCCAGTTGGCTGATTTGCATTTGCTTCACTCAGTTGCATAAAACGAGCCCTACTTTCAACGCATGCATTTTACAACGAGTGAGTCCAGACAGTAAAAACAGACATTATGCTTCAAAATGAGCGTCATGCAATCAGCAGAAGCAAACAATATGCAAACTTCTGACCTCGATTATCAAATTTACAGCAGCGAACAGAAGAGTGCACTTTGATGTCAGACGCGAGCGTGCTTAACGACAGAAGACGCTGTCAAGTCGTCTATGCCGCTAGAGGCATTGATATAAGAAGCTGCACCAGTAAGCCCTCCAGCAGAGATGCATTCAATAGTTAAACCGGCTGCAGCGCACTGACTGTATGACGTACGTGCGTATATAGGCCTACATACGACCAGCTGCTGCTGCTGCTGCAACGTTCAGTGAGGTTACGACGTTCGTGACCACCCTGCAGCGCTGCGTGCACCTGCCGACGGTGGCGCCGCCACACCACCACTAAGCGTACCAGCAGCGGCGCCTCACTTCCTTCCGACCGACCGACCCATCAACGCTCAGATCCATTAGACGCACGCCTAGCCGACCAGCCACAGCCAGCCAACGCATCCCGCCACCCGGGCAGCGCTAATCATTAACAGATCTGCTTAGCGAGCGGCCGACACGGCACGAGTCGGTCGGCAGCCATCATCAATAGAAGCTGGCTACTAGCCGGCTCAAAGCCCACCCGGGGAAGGGGGAAGGCGACGCCGGGGGCCGGCGTCGTCGCCTTCCTTAATCAACCTTAATCATTCCACTTCAAGCCCATCAAGCGATGCAGCCACAGCTGCCCATAGGAACTGCTCATTAACGCTCGCCGGCCTCATACATCTATTCCGCCGTGAACAATCAGAATTCAGAACGATTCCATACTACTTCCAATGCCATACGATACGATAAACGATTTGTAACACTGGAAAACCGAAAGGCAAGCTGCCAGTTTAATCTGGCGCATAAACTAACAAGAAAAGCCCAGCTAACGCAAAGGGGGATGCACAACAGCGGTGCATGTTTGAAAGGCCGGTGCGACCAAATTCTAAGCTCACCCATCTCATAGCAATGATGTTTCTTTTACACTCGCCAGAGGGCGCCAGACGGCACGACTGATCTCGCTCAGCCATACTGGCTTAAAATCGTTAATTTTCCCCACCCCCTCTCATTTGGCGCCCTTGCTCGGGGTGACTGCTTTCGGATTTATGGAAAAGCTTTACGGATCCTGAAACTAGAGTCTTCTAGGCAGCCGATGGTGAAGATTTGGTGATTCTAGCTTGCACCGTTTATGACTGATCCACCTGTGTGACAGACAGACAGACAGACGCCATGGCACTTTTTAACCATTCAACATACATAGCTATAGCTTGCTCATTTTTCAGTATCCGGGCCTAGTGTCTGGAATATATTGCCGGACTATCTGAGAGATCTGATCCGCCAATGACACTTTTTAACGATATTTAAAACACTTCATATTTGCTGTGTACTAACCTTGATGCTACTGCACGTTAGACACTGTTGACTGTGTATTGCATTACGTTTATTAAGCGTTATCACAAAAGTTCCCCATAATGAAGTTTGACATAGCAAAATAAGCTTAGGGTTAAACACAGGGTTAGCCTTAGGGTCAGGATTAGGGCTAAGGTTAGAGATAAGGTTAGGGAGATAGGGCTCGAACTGCTGGGCTTGGGGTTCGGTAGCCATGGCACACAGCCTTACTATTCCTTGCTATTGCTACTGAGCTCCGCTTTCACCGTCGGCGGGAAGGCGTACTTTGCGGAATTAAAATTGCAGAAAATGCTCTTCTTGTTGAGCTACGTCACTTGAATAGGTGTACAATTCTACAGAGCACTCGACCACCATGCCCACAAGCCTCATTGTGCCTTGCAAGAGGAGATATTAGGCTGAATTTTATCACTGTTTTGGTAGACCTACGTTACCTTGATTTAGTATTTAAAATTTTAATCAGGCGCTTTAATCAATTTGATAATTTTAGCCAATCAAAACATCACGCAAATGGCTGAAAAACGAACTGATTGTTGTTATCTTTCTAAAATTTTTATATAATGTAGGAAAAAATAATGACAACGATGCTGTACACAAATTAGGCCTAATGTAGTCAAAGCTTGCAAAAGTAGAGGTGTTCGTCGTCGCCAGCTCGATGTTAAACAGGCGCTGATACTTGAGTTGACCTTGCATTCATGTGTGATGTGCCAGCTTATGCTCGTGAGTTAACGGGACTACAAGACATTTCAAGAGTTAAACTGAAGATGTCATTGCATGATTACTTTGCTGACTTTGTAACCGCGTCTTTTGTGAGGTGACGATGTCGATTTGACACTTAAATGTAAGCCAAAGCCTATGCGAAGTTGATTATTTGATTTTATTTGAATTTTGTGGAAAGCTAAATCTATTGCAGCAACAAATGTCACCGCACTATGCGGCAAAATACACTAATGTGGCGGTAAACAAATCTATAAGTTGACTCATATTTTTTGAGGGTCCACCCATAATCTTACCAGTATTCTAAAGACCATTTCTAACGTTATAGGCTAAGATTTGTAAACAAATTTTTAAATACTTGAAATTTGTCAAATGCAAATTCTCGAACTACCGTATGCTTTCATCCACCAGCCAGCATCACCACTAACTAAATCAGGTTTACCCAGCCAAAAACCAAACTAAAAGCAATTTGACATAGCACCAGCAATAGCCTAATGTCACATAGCCTGAACTGAGAATTAGAAAAGCAGAGTTGGCACTGACTTGTTTTAGGTGTGGTAGGCTCAGATGAACCGTTGTTTTAAGCGTACTGTGTAGGTTTAAAATTTAAAAGTGCAGCACTAGCAGCTGTAGTGCTCGCAGAGAGTTTGTTCCAAACATTGAGAGCAGCAACGGGGAACAAACAAGATGAGAAAGTAAAGTTGTCCCAGGCTGAACAAATCAACGTCGTTAGACAGCAACGTGTATATATGGTTTAGCACGAAGCGCGGCAGGTAAGTGGTAACTGCAGAATCGAAGAGGAGGAAAGGAAAAGAAAAGGAGCATCTGCTGAAGACCAGATCTGCCACTGACCGTAATAATACGCTATAATTACCACTACTATAGCATCTTTTGCCGATTAGCATGACAATATTTGACACGGTAAATGTGTGTATCAGCGCGCAGTTTGGATACGACAATTACCGCCGCATTAGTGTATTATGCCCGCTTTGTGCAACAACAAAAAGCACCGTGCTTTGCGGAATGAAGAATGCGCCAATGCGGAAAACTGTAAGGCGTAATTTGCAGAACGCTCCGCAGGTGAAATTAAGCAAAATACACCTTTTCAAAATTCCGCATTCCGTAAAGTACACCTTCCCACCGTCGGCTATGGATTCGGATGGGAAAGTTTTGCAATTGTGCCCCAGAGAAAGAGAAGAGAGAAAGTTTACTTTCCATAACAAAATAAACACAATAACTAAACAAAAGTTAGTAATACAGGAGGGTTGCTAGAAGGGCATACAGTTTTTTACACCCATCAAATGCTGGCCACCCACTGTCACAATCTATTGCTGACATTATTATACAAGAGAAAAAAATGCAAAAACACAAAAAAACACAAAAATTCAGTGCATGCAGACAGTCAAAATGATATTTATCATGCACAATAATGCAATACATTTAGCACTCATAATAGTAAACTATGTGAGCCTAGCCGGAATATAACAGATGTCATAGGTTTACTTTAAACTCAGATGTGGAATGCATTAATTTCAAACTATCAGGTAAATTATTCCATAATATGCTTCCCTTGCATGTAATTAATCTTTTCCCAAACTGAGACTGGATGGACCTGACATACAAATTACTTTTGCTCCTAGTATTGTAATCATAACAAAACTATTTTCGGTAAAATAAAGTGCAAAAATGTCAGGTAGATTTTGTTTTGTGATGAATAAATTTGTGTACGAAAAGCAATATTTGATATGAATGCAAGTCTGTTATTGGTAATATACTTACATAAGGTCAGTGCTAGCGGTAGATCGGCGATCTCACACTAGAGAGCAGAAAATTACTAGCGGTAGATCGTCAACGCCAGGGCGTCTGTGCGGCAGCGTTCTGCCGCAAAGACGCCCTGGCGAACGGCAGCCAACTATAGCGACCTCAGCACCAGACGGCATATCACGGGCTCGCCAGTAGGCAAAGTACCAAGCGGTCTCCGGCTTCGTCTTGATTACATAACCAACGTTACACACCTAGTTTGGGTGTTTACATGTCGTCCCAAAATTCTCTCAAATAAGCTAGCCGTAACCCCAACTCTACTCTAAAACACTACTACTAACCTTAAACACTAACCCTAACTCTAACTTTATCCCTAGCCATAGTCATAATAATATTAATAAAAAATCCTATTCCTTTACCCAAAAAACTAGCGCCCTCTTGCGAATTTCTTTGTATGATTTACATTTACATTTCATACCAAATCACTAATATCGACGACGAAAACCTGTTTTATACGATGAAAGCATGCTGAATAAGCGATAGAATAACACAATAATAATTTACAGTATTAACGGAAAAAAGAAAAAAGTATAAAATTGGTAGGTCGATAGCTTGTGCACTAGGCTATAGCCACAACGAAAAATATCTCACGACACATTTTATATAAACATTGTCATTAATTAATTATCACACAACAAATACATTTCTAACAATCAAACGTGATTAAAATGGATTTTGACAGTGAGTGGTCTGATAAGGAAGGCTTGCCAACTACGCACTCTGAATCTACTTCCGTTATACCATACAGTTTGTTATTGTGTCTACCATAGATACGCACCCGATCTACCGCTAGTAATTTTCACTGTGTTTATGCAGAGATCGCCGATCTACCGCTAGAATTATCGCTTATATAATTCAATATTATAAGTATTTATGGGCTTATTCTGTAATATTCTAAGAATTTTGTTGTCTTTAAAACGTATCGAACATTTCTGCAGCAAGTTTTATATCGCGTACGTTAAAAGAATGAGGCACTGTTGACATCAACCGTTTTAAAGTCGCAAATATTTTATTTGTCATAAAACAAAACAAAGCAAAAACCAGAAGTACCGAGGCACACATGTAAAAGTAAACTGTGGATGCAAAATATTGTAATATTATAATGGAGATGGGTCAATAATAAAAATTAAATTTCGATACCGCATCAAAGATCCGAAGTAAATTTATTAAGTTTTTGTAATAAAAACAGTCTAATTAATGTATATTTTTAGGAAATTTATAATTATCATAATCACATTTGTTTCTTTTATTGAATGCAGTAAATGATCGTGACTGACTGCTTTGTTCGTTAAACTGCTTACTTACTTAGCACGTTATCCGGTCGGCCATTTTTGCTTGGTGTTTGTGTGGCGTGAAAATTCGCGTATTCAACGAAAATAATGGCATACGATTATGGTAAACGACAAAGAATGGACGGCAACAACTATGGCATGGCGCCGCCTTCCAAGAGAGTATGTTAAATGCTTTAAAAAGTTGTAACATGTGCATAGCAGAGCCCCCCACCGAGGTCAGCCACCTTCTTTCTTCTTCTTTTCCAATAATGCACATATCCTCTTGCGAGTAATGTCGTGCATGGGTGTGTCGTATCGGTGGGGCTCAGCACCGATGACCCGAAAGATTTCTAAAATCTGGAGGCGAGGAGCGACTAAGCGCTGACCAAATTCATGTAGGCATATTGCTACACGATACCAGTTCTCTTGTGCTGGTTTCGGCTTCACAGCTGACTACGGCTTTATAGCTGTCTACTTACGGCTTTACAGCCGTTTAGGGTTGCCTTCCGAATGGGCACACTCAGAATTTTCTTAAATTTAGCATAGGCAGTCCTACGAGTGTCCTGTGTTGATTGGTATAGGTGTTAAAGATCGAGAATAAACGCAAGCACCGTTTTAACGCTATTACGTAACGGCGCCGTCGGTCAGTATTAGGGCCTAGTCAGCACAGTCAGCAGCACTTGACTTACAGTTATTTCGGGGGATACAGGCGTGTGTATGGTATGTGATGATTAATTAATTTTAGTGTGCGGAAACTGATAATTTTTGCTGAAAGTCACTTTTTATTTTTTTGGTACCGTTAAGTGTTTATGTAGGCCTAAACTGATCTGATACGTAGTAAGTCTGCTCTGTTCAGAGATATCGATAGTCTTACCTTTCGTTAGACGTTGCATGTGCACAGTAACTCACAGCGCAGTCAGTTATATCTTCCACGCAAGTATTTTTTGACAACTATTATGCCTAAATAGGCCTACAGTCAACGTGTACACATAGCCATTCACGCATTACGTGTTTGCACTGTCAAATCTGGTCGCCTGGTCCAGGTTACTTAGTGATGTGCTAATGTTAGTGATGTGCTAATTCATTCTGTTTGCTAAGCGGTTAATCAAAAGTCATAGGCGGTTACAAAGTACAGAGTGAGATGGTAGCCTATATTAAATTGTCCCCATCCCGGCATTATCCAACTTTAGCCCTAGCTGGGGCTTGAATTTTTTTTCGCTAATTTATTACACAACGTGAAAGTCTGCCTAAAAGACTGTGTTGCAGCTTATTCAGTTATAACAGTTTACTACGTTTGTACTGAAATGAATAAGCGTCTGCAACTCCATGTTGTCGCTTATTCACTATAACAATTTTGTTCATAACTGAATAAGCCGGAAGACAGCCTAATCGAAAGGCATTAAAACCTTTGGGAGAAGCGATGCAGTCAGTGCAGTGTGTTAACGTGCTTGACACTAATTACTTGGCGGGTGATAAACAAGTGTCCAGTGCGCCTGCAGATCTATACCTCGCGGCACGCAGTGGTCGTCCGTCACACATGATCTCAATGTGCATTGTAGTGTTCAGAATGGCACTCACTTTTACAATGCATGCAGCAGGAAATAAACCGATTTTTTGCCACTACCGCGGTAACTACTGTAGTTTTTTTACCGTTACCGCGGGATTAGCCTACTGTAGAAATTGACTCATTTACCACGGTAATACCGCAGTACTTTCTCCATTACTGTGTCACCCTGTATTACAGGGACTAATGATTTGGATGCTATGCGTTTACGCATTATAAATGATTACTTGGCGGTTATGCTGCAGTACTATTTAGTTTATTTTTCGTCGCAGTTGCAACGAAATTTTTCATAGCGCGTTGGACGTTCAAGGCAATGCATTTTCTCTGCAGACTCTTATCGACGCTTATTCAGTGTTTGCACAAATTCAGACGCATAGCAACAACAATAATTTTATTGTAACATTATACTAACATACAACAGAAAAATAATTATGCACTTTTACATACAATTGAAAATTACATTTATATAATTATGCAAAAACGTTAACTAAATGAAACACAAGTAAACACATGATAGAGTTCTCATGATGTTGAGTGTTCGTTTGGGCGCATTATGTCAACGTCAAAAATGTTGAAGTCATCGTTGGCGCTTGGTTGTGAAGTAGCACATAGTGACTTGTCAAGGTATATCGGTTTAGTACATTTTACAATCCGCACATCTCTATTGTAAAGTACCGTTCTGAGATAAGCTTTGACCAGATCACGTGACTAGAC
>Ga0209367_1001491_pt1 | contig 28915 bp, 14 predicted proteins | sample WorMetLIZISLAND2_FD_187412 | JGI IMG/M metagenome (GOLD analysis project Ga0209367, IMG submission 187412) | Marine gutless worms symbiont microbial communities from Max Planck institute for Marine Microbiology, Germany - Olavius geniculatus... ...
GGTTGGGGGAGATTAAAATATCCAGAACTCGAAATGAATGGAAAAAAAATGAACGTGCATAAAAATGAAAGTTAAGACAAAACGGTAAGAAGGAAAAATGTGTTTGCTTTGATTTGTTAAACGGTCGCACACTTAAGTAAGCAATAACTAGCGTCTAGTTAAAAAAGTTGGGAAGAGAAAGTTGCAGTTTTCCGTCAGATGAAATTACGGATGCTCAAGATATTAATCTTGCTCCCTAAATTTATGCGAACTGGATGGGTGATTTAACCGTAATTTTTGTATAAATGGTCAAAAATTTTCCGGCAATAACAGTTTTCTGACAGGTGAATTTAAGGATGAGGCAATTGCCAAGACGCCGCTGGAATAGCAGCAGTGTGATCGAATGTTTTGTTGCAGCCATCGTGGCCGCATTTACCGAATTCGACTCGCTATAAAATGATAACCTACAAACAGTCGGACATGAAATCGTTTGCCAGGTAACAAATATGCTGTTGCACGGTTACTTTCTATCATCGAGTCGCTCTATCTGTCCATGTTTGTTGACGCGTTTGATTACAGGTAAAAGACGCAAAGTCTTTTCTGAGCAACGAAGACCAACTGGGCGGCGCTGATCTCCGTTTTCTTATTCATTAGCCAGACACAAGTTTACACTGCAAGACCACGGGTGCGGGGCTAGTGCATAGCGCGATGTGACTTTTTTGCTGGTACTCATTGCGTCTACCCACGGAGGGATGGCCAGGCTGAGTTGACTTAAGTGGATGATTACATACCAGGATGGTTTATCCGCCTATACCGACGGTCACCCACCCAATTACTATCCGTTGATTAACGACGTTACCATCACCTTGGTTAGTAGTAACGCATTAGTAATTGTTTGTACCTCTGTCGTGTAAAAATTGACTGTATATTGAATATTGTTTTGTTGTGTCAACCACAAAAGAACAAGCCGTGAAGGTAGCATTAGTTTGTGTGCGTGTGTGTGTGTGATGTACAGTAATATGACGTGCGGTTTAAGCCTACATGGTACAAACGAGTCTACTGATTACCATCGGGAACACAGTCCACCATTTACCGCTCAAAGTATGCTTTTATGAATATTGTTTTGAAATTTTAATGAGTCAGACATAGTTACTTCAGCCAAGTAAACATAGTGAACGGACGAGATCATGACATGTGTTCACTTTTAATGTCTGTACTTAAATTATATCTGTTTTCTTAACATAGCATCAACAAACAAGGGTTGACTAATTTCTACTAGTAGGCTTAGCACTCGTACTGCGGAGTGCGGACGTACTACGCGCGTGTCCGTCCGTATAGCTGCGTGTCTTTTAGTAAAGTAGTCAGAAATGTAAATTGAGGGGTCTCACCGCCCTTTCTCTTTTTTCTTGACTTCCCCTTTCCTTTTTTTTTCTTTTTTTGCTTTCTTTACTCTTTCCTTTTTTCCTTCGAAGTAAAAACCCTAAATATCATCTAGAGGGTCTGGGGGAGCGCTGTGAGCTTTCTCAGCTTTCTCAGCGGGCTTTAGCCCAACCATAATCAAATTTGATGCAAATACAGGGTGGGCCGAAAAATGGCACCACTTTTGTACATCTTATAACTTTACCAGATATTAATCGATTTTTAAAAATTTTTTTATTGTCAGAATCAGAAGACAATTTGCAATAAAGTTTTTACTACATATCCCACCACACTTAAAGTGTGTCACTACACTACCTTGTGAAATGTCAGCGTGTTAAGAATAACAATTAAAAACAAGACAACTTTTGTAACAACACATTTTAAGAAATTAAGGACAGAAACAACGTGTTTGTTGTCTCAATTATAGTCTAAAAAATTGCATTTCACAGTTTTCACATCAAATGTTCAATGTGTCTGCCTTGCTGCTGGACGACGCATCCAAGACGGCGACGCCACTGACCAATGGCGCGATCAACCAAACGCTGCGGCACTTTGCCCCACTCAGCGACAATGGTTTTTTTTAGCTAATTGACTGTCGTGAATCGTCAACATTGATAGGGCCTCTGTTGAAGAGCATCCCGAACAGCATAATTGACTGGATTTAAGTCTGGGTTGTTTGAGGGTCACATGCCAGGCTCGATCAACGTTGATCACGCAACCGGTCAGTGGCGTTGCAGGCTTGAGTGCGTCATCTGACATTTCACGAGGTAGTGTAGCGACACACTTGAGGTGTGTTGGGATCTATAGTGGCGGTTTCATTAAAAATTGTCTCCTAATTCTGACAGTGAACGAATTTTGAACATCGGTTAATATTTGGTGAAGTCATGAGGTGTACAATAAATGGTGCCATTCTTTTTGGCCCACCCTGTATAGCTTCAGAATATGAGATTTGGTGGCAACAATTTTGATATTTTAAAAATAGTTTTTAATATGTATTTTAACAAAAATTTAAAATTGGGGCCTGGGTCCCTTGGACCCTTTTGTCTACGCCACTGGTGTCCTTCTGTATACAGACGACGTTGCAGTAGGTTCGTAATCTACCTTCGGTCAGTCATTTATAACTCATCTTTTTACTAATTTTTTTAGCCGACCGTACTTAAGTAACGGTCGAGCTATTGGTACGAGTTGTCTTCCGTCCGTCTGTAACGGATGTATTGTGGCTAATTTTTAGGTTGTAGGGGGATAATCTTTACACGAATAGTTAGCCATGTGTATTAAACTTGGGCATGAAACATTTCAGCCATTTATTGCAAGGAAAACATTTTCAAATTAAGGGATGAATGGAGGGGTGTAGGAAAATGTGCGTTATTTAACGGAAAATCGGCCATATCTTGGAAACGCCAAGAAACACGGTCAAAAGTACTGTCAGCCACTAATAGAAAGCGGCATACGTTTTTAGATGGAATGCAAATCGTCGACCTTGGATGACTTTGAAGGTCACTGACAACCAGTACGGTCGGCTATCTTAGCGACAGCTGCTTTTTGTTCTGACTATTTCCTACCCTCCATGTTTTTCCACTAGTTGCATTACTCTGGAGACAACTTTAAAGATTCTGGACCGATTGAACGAATGACTGGTCAATTGCGATGCGTGCCTGCGCAGAGCACGGACGGGCTCGTCGTAACGCTGACAAGGCGTACGCCTGCGAGTCGTCTTATAACACGTGCGAACTGCTGCTAGTCGCCGACACGGAGTTCATTCACGGCGTCGGCCACGGCATCGACGCCAATGCTATACGCGTCATGGTCTGTCGCCGTCTGCACTCCGTACCATACGACACGATACGATAAGCGATTTGCACTGGAAAACTGCCAGTTTAGCCTAATCAAGCGCATAGGCTAAACTGGAAACTGAAAATGTCTTAAATGTAGAGCTGTCAAATAACGCGCGTTAACACAATTAACGCGCGTTAAGAAATTAACGCATGTACGTAAATGGGTGAAGCAGGAGTTTCAATAATTCGAATTGCGGTTATTTGACGATCGAATGAATTCAAGTCATTAAACTGTTGTTGCCGATCCATCCCTACCGTAAATAACAATAATATTTAGATGATGGTGTGATGTAGTCCTTCATTTTTCAGCTATTGCAAATTCTAGCCCTACGATTTGGTCTGTCATTTTTTAGGTATTGCAATTTCCAGTCATTTTTTTGTGGTCCGTCATTTTCAGGTCTTACAAATTTTGCGCTTTTAGCAATATTAATGATGCTTTAACGTATGCGTTAAAAATTAACGCAATGTGTTAACGGCGACTTAACGCGTTACAAAATTAACGCTTAGACAACGATTATGAAAGGGTAATAAATCAACAAAAAGCAGATCAACAATTAACGCGTTAGCAAAACATGAACAACCCAGAAATTTGGGACCATACGCAAAACCAGCAATGTCGACATAGGGTGGGTCAACATGCACATGGTGTGCATGTTGACCCACCCTATGTTGACCCTGAAATTCCCCTCTCCAATCGGAGTTAGGGCGCCTGGCGGACTCACGTTGGGCTTAGCCTCAAATTTCTGGGTTGTTCATGTTTTGCTACAATTTTTTGTTCAACGCGAGATCTCCGAGATGCGTCGACCGATCGGCACGAAATTTTGCACGGTTGTCATTACTAGGCCGAATTTGATAATGCTGGTTCAAAATTTCGAGGGATGGCTTACCGCCAAAAAATTTCGGGGCCAAAACATGCAATATTTGGCCCGATTTTGGACGACTTCGAAATTCGGCGGCGAATATCTCCGGAACGGACGAAAATATTCAAAATCGGTCAAGTACTTAATCGACCGCGATTTCTCCCGCGTTAGGCGAAACAAGTTTTGTGAACTTTGGCCCAGTAACCTTGGAAATCTCGATGTGAAATCGTACCCACCTAAAGCGTTTTTTTCGGACGACCATATTTCAGCCCCTAGTGGGTGCTGCGCCCCCAAATTTTGCAGGCGCTAGGGAATGATTAAGTTATACTAGCGCACCCTTCAATGGGGACGGGGCCCCCTTACAATTTTTTTTTCAAAGGGGGTTTAAAATTGCCTTAAAATCTATCATATCCGCGTCTATAACTTTGGGGGTAGTGGGAGTAGCCTCACGATACTTTGCCACGTGATGGGCCTTAGGGTGGGCATGATCACTTATGTACAAATTTTTGTGGGTCCTGCACCCCAAAAATTTGGGAGGGCCAAAAATTCGATAAGTCGGCCCGATTTCGGACAACTTTCGAGTTTGTCCGCGAATATCTTAGAAACCGATCGAGATATCAAAAAATCGGAAACAGACTTGACCGACCACTGTCGCGGCTGGGTTAAGCCAGAAAATTGGTAAACTTTGGTCCACTAACAACAAAGTTGCAGGCGCGGATGTTGATCTATCCTAAGTCGACATTGGGCGTTCTGCGTATGCTAATGCATTTCAGTTTACGCCACGTGACTTTGCCACCGGGGAAATTCCCCTCCCCCTTTCCCTTTGAAATTTCCTCCCAATCGGACTTAGGGCGCCGGACTGACTACTGTTGGGCTTTTCTTCAAATTTCTAGTTTTTTTATTTGACTTTATTATTTGTGTCTATCATGTTTTATGGTGAATAAAGCTTCGTGTAAATAACAATAATATTCACATGACGGTGCGATTTGTTTCTTCATTCTTACTCCGCGCACAGAAGTAAGCTTATATGAGATCAGTGTAATATTGACGACCGAGCGACCGACCTCCGTTTCTGGCAGAGCCTTCTTGGAAGAACTTCAATTGCCCACATCTCAGCAACCAATCGTGCGATCCACTTCCGGTTTGTTTCTAGGGTGGGGTTATCTTGGTCGGCCAATTTAACAAAGCCATTTATATTTACGCCAAACTGACCTCCCCGTTGCCGTGGCAACGAAATTTGGGACAAAATGGCATATAACTTGGCCTTTATAAAAATATCTGCAAGATCTTTGCGTCTGTATGAGGGAAGGGTTTCGGGGTTGGGCCGTCGAATGCCGCCAACCACAATTTCAACCCCCAACTGACCCCCGTTGTCATGGCAACGAAATTTCGGACATAATGTGCTATAACTCGGCTTTTATAAAAGATATCTGCGAGACCTTTGTGTCTTTAAAGGCGTTTTGGCGGTTGCGCCGTCGAATGCTGCCAACCAAATTTTAGCCCGACCGACGCTGTTGCCATGGCAACGAAATTTGAGAAAAATGGGCTATAACTCGGCTTCTGTATAAGATATCTGTGAAATCTTTGCGTTTATAAGAAGGGGGTAGTTCGGGTTTGGGCCATCAAACGCTGCCAACCAAATTTTACCCCGACTGACCTCCGTTGCCATGGCAACGAAATTTGGGACGAAATGGCTTACAACTCGGTTTCTGTAAGAAACATATCTCGGATCTGTAGTTGCAGTTGTAGCAGTAGTAATACTGTAGTAGCAGTAGTAGGCTAGTAGTAGTATCGGCGTTTAATGTGCGCGGAGGATATATTAGATTGGTTACAATCTAAAGTATTTCTTGTTAGGTATTACAAATTCCAGCGCTGCGATTTGGTTTGTCATTTTTCAGATATTGCAATTTCCAGTCATTGTTTTTTCATGGTCCATCATTTTCAGGTCCTGCAAATTCAGCGCCCGAAAAATATTAATGATGCGTTATTAACAGGTTAGCGCATGCGTTAAAAAATTAACGCACTGCGTTAACGCGTTAAAAAAAATTAACGCTTTGACAGCTCTACTGAAAATATTTATTTAATGTTTAGTGTTTAAGGTAGGTTACATGCAATTTCGTCACTTTGCTTTGCAATGTTCGTAGGTCGCATAAATCACTAGTTGAGGATAGTTACGCATTTTTATTTGTATTCTTTTTCTGCTACTAGTCTGGCGAGTAAAAATGCGTATATAATGGAAACATTGTTGATTATATACCCAGCTTACTGTCGTCTCGGAAGTGGATGCGATCTACAGGCGCACTGAATTTGGCTGTTACAAGCACTTCGGATTTTCTATCCGAAAGGTATAGTTGCCACCAGTAACGTTTTGTTCCTATATAATTACAGTTAGTATGACAGACTAACTGCTGCATGGTGTAAAGTGACGTTCACGTGTAGGCTACTCCGGCGACGTTAGTGACACCACAGCGATACGATGGACGCTTTGCGCTGAAAATGCAGGCAGGCAAGATGCCGGTTTAATGGACTGAGTCGATCCAATAAAACTGATCATTCACTGTCCCTCCGTCCGTAGGTACTGTAATGCACGTCCATAATATTATAGTCCCCTTCGTATACGTCGTTACGTTCACAAAAAGTTTGTCCGATTCAAATCCAATTCAGTATTATAATGTAGGTAGCTGTCGATAAGTAGCCTGTGACCATTATAACCCGATTCAAAGTCAAGGTCAAGGTCGCGAGACGTCCGAATTAGGAATTCGTCCATGGGCCTATTATCTCCTTCGTCATTTAATCATGTGAGCTGGCAAATGTCTGCCGATTCTTAGGTAGAGCACAATATCGAGTTTTTTTTTATAATTTTCCAAACGGCATTTTCGATGACCTCATAGTTACGTTCTCATTGCGTAAAATTATAAAAAAGAATAAATTTCATACACTATTTGTACAAGAAATCTGAGCTAATGCTCACGAGATGCGCGCAAGCCTATAGCAGTTCCGGTTCAGTAGTTTAGCTGAAAATTGGAGTGTTCACGCTAACTTAATGTACAAATGTCAAATTCTCTGTCTGGATCGCATACCGGTAACGCTAGTTTTGTGGCGCCACCTTGTGAAAGATATAGATTTGTGTCGCAGCCCGAAATCGCCAAAAAATCCATAAAAACCCCTATTTTGGCATTCAAGGTCATTCAAGGTCATTAAATTCGGCGCCAATCAAGAGCCAGTGTATAACTTTTTATTAGTGATTAATAGTAACCTAGGCTCTATCACTCACTGTTACTGAGATACAGCGACTTATTGGCCAAAAATCGCAAATTTTACCTACCCCCCTCTCATTTAGTGCCCTCGTTCGGGGTGACCCCCTTAAATTTATAGAAAAGCTTTACGGTTCGTGAAACTAGAGTCTTCAAGGTAGCCGACGGTAAAAATTTGGTGATTTTCCCTTGCACTGCTTTTGACTGATCCACCCGTGTGACAGACAGACAGACGGACAGACAGAATTGCGATGGCTATGACGCGCTGAAAGCAGTAGCTGCTTTCGCGCGTAAAAACGGAGTATCGGAAAAATGTGCCAAAAACTACGAAATGAATACATATGAACTGTTCAAATGCTATAATAGAAACAGAGTCTGGTATAGCTTTTTGTGCTTTGCTGTTTAGATCATGTTGCATGTCAACTATGGAGAGACGCATTTCGAGGAATTTCTGAGGGTGGTTTGCTTTGCACTTTTATTCGCATAAACTATCGATTGCTGTCTGACTGCAATAAACAAGAAATCTGAGACGCGCGAGAACCTATAGCAGTTCCTGTTCGCAGATAATTTTGGTCTATCTCCATCCATTTCGTTGCAATTCATTCTTTTGCAGCTAAGAATCTGCCAAGAATTACTAAAAACACCCATTTTAGGGTTCATGGTCAATCAGTGTCATCAATGTTGACATTTCTAAGAAGCTCGTTGCCAGTGCTTGTTATGATAAGCAGCATGTATGTGTCTATCTGCAACCATTTTCACGATAGCGAGCCAACAGCGGATAAATAACCACTTTTTAGAGGGGTACCCCTCTTTGACACCCGCGTGCGCAGGCCTCCTTGAACCTAGCGAATCCGGATATGGATTGCTGAAATCTATATTTAATGCTAAAAATTTCATACGCAGGTTGTTTTGGTCTATGTCCAGCCATTTCTGCGCAATTCACTTTTGAAACTCGTGTCGTAGCCCGAAATCGCCAAAAAAATTCACTAAAACCCTCTACGGGCCGAAATATGGTCTTCTAAAAAGTCGATTGGGTGGGTATGATTCTACATCGAGATCTCCGCAATTAGTGGATTAAAGTTTACCGGACTTTTACGCCTAACGCGGGAGGAATTGTGGTAGATAAGTACTTGACCGATTTTGAATATCTTCATCCGTTTCGAAGATATTCGCCGTCGAATTTTGAAGTCAACCGAAATTGGGCCAAATTTTGCATGTTTTTCGCCCCTAAAATGTTTTTGGGGAAGCCCTTCCAAAATTTATAAAACTGAACACACTTCCGAGCATCGTGCAAAATTTCGCGGCGATCGGCCGACGGAGCTCGGAGATCTCGCGAGGAAAAAAAGAAACTAGAAATTTGGGGCAAAGCTCAACGTGAGTCCGTCCGGTGCCCTAAGTCCGATTAGATAAAAATCCAGGGGGTAAAATTTTCCCCGTAGCAAAGTCACAAGGCCCGAACTCAAATGCATTAGCATACATAGAACGCGCAATGTCGACTTAGGGTGGGCCGATATGCGCGCCAATAACTTTTTTGTTAGTGGACCAAAGTTCACCGAATCTTTTTTTGTTCAACGTAGGATGGATTGTTGTTGATAACGCCGTCGATATCTCTATGCGTGCTAGAGATATTTGCGGTCAAAGTCGAAAGTTGTCCTAAATAGCACCTAATTTTGGACGTTTTCTGCCCTTCCAAATTTTTTAGGGGACGGTGCTCCTTAAAAATTGTACCCGGTTTATCACCCCCACCTAGCGGCACGTCAAGGTGCAATGTCTCGTGGGGCTATTTCCGCTACTCCCGATGTTGTATGCGCGCATTTGGTGAATTTTACGTCAATTTTGGACCCCTATTTTGAGAAAAAATTTTAAGGGGAACGCGTCCCTGGTGGAAGGTGCGCTAGTAAAACTTGGTCATTCTCTAGCGCGTGTAAAAATTTTGGGGCCATAGAAGGCAAAATGGTCTTCTGAAAAAGTCGATTTAAGTGGGTATGCTTCCATCTCGAGATCACCGTAATTAGTAGAGTAAAACTAGGTAGACCAAAGTTCACCGGAATTTTTTTCACGAACGCGTGAGAAATCTCTTTCGATCGTGTACTTCTCTGATTTTGAATATCCCGAGATATTCGCCGTCGAACGTTGAAGTCGTCTGAAATCGCGCCAAATTTTGGGTGTTTTTGTATTTGGCCGCTATTTTTGGAGGGAGGGCCCCACGACATTTTGGACCTGGATTATTTAATCGAACACACTTCCGATTATGGTGCAAAATTTCGCGGCGATCGGCCGACGGAGCTCGGGGATTTCGCAACGGGAAAAAAAACTAAAAATTTGGGGCAAAGCCCAACATGAGTCTGCCCGGTGCCGTAAGTCCGATTTTGTGAAAAATTCACGAGGTAAAATTCCCATGGTAGCAAAGTCACGTGGCCCGTACTCAAATGTATTAGCAGACGCAGAACGCGCAATGTCGACTAAAAGTCGGTCAAATGAGCGCCTATAACTTTGACGTTAGTGGACCAAAGTTCACAATTTTTTTCAACGCCGGAGAGATTCTGCTTGTTAACGCCGTTTACAGCTTGTAGATATGTTCATCCGTTCCAGAGATATGTGCGCTCAAAATTGAAAGTTTTCTTAAATTACGCCGTATTTTAAACGAATTTTGCCCTCCCAAATTTCAAGGAGGCGGTGCCCCCATAACCTTGTACACAATTTGTCATACCTAGATAGCGGCACGTCAAGTGCCAAAGTTTTGTTGGGCTGCTGCTTCAGGGAAGGGGCGAAATTTCCTCGGCAGCAAAGTCACGTGGCCCGATTAACATGAGCGTCTAAGTCTTATGGCTCTGTTGTTAGTGGACGAAAGTTCACAAATTTTTTTCTGTTCAACGCGGAAGCGATAGTTCTTGTTAAAGCCGTTTACAGCTAGTCGATATTTTTATCCATTTCAAAGACATTTGCGCTCAAAATCGAAAGTTTTCCTAAACCACGCTAAATTTTGGACGTTTTTTGCTCTCCCAAATTTTAAGGGGGCGGTGTCCTTTAAACCTTATACCGAATTTATCATGCGTAGACAGCGGCACGTCATGTGCTAAAGTTTCGTTGGGCTACTCTCCCTACGTCCGAAGTTATAGGCACTCATTTACTAAATTTTAAGCCAATTATTGACACCCTTTGCAAAAATTGTAAGGGGGGACCCCCGACCGCGGTGGGGGGTGCGCTAGTAAGACTTGGTCATTCTCTAGCGCGTGTATTAATTTGGAGGCGCAGCATCTCTTAGGGACCGAAATAGGGTTTACGACAAAGTCGATTTAGGTGGGTATGGTATTTGATTCGATTGGGCCAAATTTTGCATGTTGTTGGCTCCTACAATTTTTTGAGGGAGTGCCCTCTGAAATTTTGATCCCCTATTTTTTGGACCATAAATTTGTTTGCTGTTTTAGAATACCTCCGGACGGGTAATGAAAGTTTGTGCAAGAAAAAAATTATGTGTGATGTAACCAGTGTTAGATAGTAACGAAGTAGTTCTACTTTGTTATTCTACTTAAGTAGAAGTTTTTACTTTCTACTTCTACTTAAGTAGATTTTTGAGCTACTTTCTACTTTTCGTTACAAAAAGTAGATTTTTTCTCACAACCTAGTCTTCATCAACTACTGCAATACAACTGAAAACACGTTAAGGTATTTTTAAGATGTCGTTGCATCATAACGTCTTGCCTTTCTGTAGTATCTTGACATTTAAGACTGTAACACTCATTCTGATTGTTTCATATAGATTAAGCATTACGCCTCACTATGTAAATTTGACACAGAAGTACTAAACTAATTGACAAAAGTTTGATTTTATTATCCTACTGGGGATGAGTGAAAATAAAATGGCTGGTAAATGGCCAGTAGGCCCCTATCAGTATGACTCTAGACGTAGTGACGTACCGTAACTTAACCATTACCCTGACCATAACCAGTTAACCACGAAATTCACTCAAGCCTTCTGGCATTTCAACCTGCGAGAACTGCATTGTTCCTGTATATAGTAGTGGTTGCATAAATTCTGTAGTGCAAAGTTTGAGTTTCTAAATTGAAAATTTGTAATTTTATTTTTGAATATTTGTTGTTTCTGAGTACAAAAACTGTCACTCAAGGTGTAAAATTGTGTTTTAGGAAAAAAATGAGCATAAAGTTAAACATAAACATAAAAACGTTTCAAAAATTAAATAAGACGTTTTACAACGTTAAATAAAAAACGTTAGCTTTAATTTGTTTAATCTTTTACCTAATGCTTCATGCTTCAAGTACAGAATGTCTGAAACTAAAAAGAAAGAAAACTTATTTAATTTTAATTCAACCGCGTGGTCATAAAACCAAGTATCACCAGACTAATTAAGTAAACTACCACCACTATGGCCTATTAATTTATTTTTGTGGTTTTAAAAGTGCCTTTGAAAGTTTGAAATGAATTTTAATGTACATAAAACATTTTTAAAACGTTGAAACAAAATGAAAAAACGCTAAAACATAAAAATTACCAAGAAAAAGCAACAACATTTACTACATCTATGCTATTTGGTACATACGCAAAAGCAACTAAAAAATCACATTTTAAAGGCAGATAATATCCATCCAGATCCAGCATATATTTCACAGACAGAAAAAATGCTGTCAACATTCGTTTAACTGTATGGCTTTAAGCCTGAGTTCAGTTAAGTGTCAGTATTTTTTTGATTTTAGCTGCAGAGAAAAACTGGCGGATATCCGTTTTAGTTTTGTTTGTATTTTGTATACAAGCTATAGGCCTACTTGTTAGGTTGACTTAAATAGATAGAAAGCATGCAGGCTAATGATTTGATACTAAACACACCGTTAAGTTTTTAAAGATACACTACTTTCTACTCAAGTAGAAAAATTTCTACTTCTACTTGAGTAGATTTTTTGGGGTAATCACTTCTACTTCTACTCAAGTAGAATTTTTGACTACTTTATCCAACACTGGATGTCACAATGTTTGAGACATTTTAATACATGCTGTGCTGCAGCCAATTTTGTCTATGAATAAGAATGGTTGGTTGCCATGGCAACAGGGGTCGTTAGGAGGAAATTTACATGACACCGTCGGATAGCACGAGCCCGAAAATAAGAGGGTAGATGAAAACAGGGCACAATTGTTTTTACGGCGGCCAAGTTATAGTCAGTTTTGTCCCAAAATTTGTTGCCATGGCAACGTGGATCGTCAGGGGAGAAATTTAAATGACACCATCAGATAGCCCGGGCCCCACGATATGGGTGTAGGTAAAAACAGCGCACAATTATTTTTTACGCGGAAGCCGAGTTATAGTCAATTTTGTCACAAAATTCGTTGACATGGCAACAGGAGTCGTAGGGGAGAAATTTAAATGACACTCTCGGATAGCCCGGGCTCAAAAATAGGGGGTAGGTAAAAATAGCGCGCAATTATCTTTTACGGGGACCGAGTTATACCGCTTTGAAGTCCCCATAGGCCGTAATGCAAATTTTAAAAAAATTGTGGCATAAAAAGGGTAAATTTTAAAAATTGTAATCAAAAACATATAAGGAATGTGTCCGGCGTCAGGACTCTTCGTTTGAGCCATTAGCGGCGTCGGTCGGTCCAACGGCCGGACCTGTAGCCGTGCGCAAGGAAAAAAAGAGAAAAAAATAGACGTCTAACGGCGAATTTCGCGCATGCCCCTATTTCATACATTTTCTGTGTGAATCACAAAATTTTAGGGAGATACAAAAAACGAGAGTGAGTGTTTTTATTTTAAATGCACTGTACGGCACATTGCAGAGTTTCGGCAAAGATCAGAAGATGGAGCTGCACCAGTATTGTCTCGCTCACTTGTTCACCTACAAGCAGTTCGTTGAGGATGGGTCTAATATCTATGGTCTAGCGTGGATCGGTAAACCGGGCTTCAATTCTGGAATATGTGCACGATCTTCAGACAAATCACCAGGTTGGCCAAAAACCGGACCTGTTTGAGCGTTGATAACTTGGCGACGGTGACCGGTAGAAAGGCGTGTGATATGTCAAAAGTTTCAGAATGTTATATAAAACTAACGCAGAACTTGCATAGCATTCTAATATTTTTTGCCTAATTTGAATAAATATTTACCACCTTTGAAATTCTGCCAAACATGAATATTTGAGGTTTAATAACTTATCGGTGTTTACTGATGGAAACGCATGTAATATCTCATATTAGGCTAAGTTTTGAAATTGTGCACAGAAGAAACGTAGAACTTGCATGTTTGTGCATTTCAATATTTTTGCTTAATTTACATCTGCACCACCCATAAAATCATGTTATATTGACACTAACGCATGGATTCAAGTTGTTTTTTTTTCTATTTAGTACACAGTGAAATAAGAAGAATCATTAACACAAACGTTTAGTTCAGATGAAATTCGACACACTAGCAGTTAGGCACATTTATAACTATCAATCTATTATTAGTCTTTTTGGCAGCTAATCGATCGCTGGTCGCTGGAGTCAACATGTCCATAATCAGATGAGCCCAACATTGAATTAGCACACGTTTTAGCTGGTCAGTTTTTTTTTAATTTTGTGGCCATGCCATCTTTTGCAGTGCCCGCACACTGAATAATTCATAGAATTAAAATCTGGACTTTTTAGCAGCGCGTTTTGAATTTCAACTAGAAAGCAGTCATAGCCCGCAGACCTCCGCCAAGGCCATGTTATTCCGACACAGCTTGTCTGACGAAATTAAACAAGCGAAAGTTTTGAGGGCGTTTCAAACTATAGTTGCATTTTTACATTGACCTAGTTCTGTGACCTAAAAAAACCTTGATTCAACGCCATGTTGTTCGCCAGGTGCCAGCACCATAGCGACAACGGCGGTTTCCCTTAAGGCCCATGCTGACGAAAATTTCAAAGTGATCCAGAATCCAGGATTCCTGCCGGATCACCTCCAAAATTAAAGCACTGGTAGTGTGTGCCATGCCCGACATACCCTCAAAATTTCAGAAACATCCGTCCATAACTTTCTGAGTTATCTTGGTGACTCACAGACAAACAAACAAACAAAAACCGGCAAAAACATTACCTCATTGGCGGATGTAATTAACTCGGGCACATTTTAGCGCAGGCAAATGCTTTATTTTAGGGGTTATAAAGATTTGTGCAAATTAGGCAGTGAATATTTAAATTATCTGGCATGCAAGCTTGGCCACTTTTTTGAATAAAATTTTGAAATTTGTGACATATCACACATTTTTCTACCGGATCTGTTTTTAGGCCACTACTTTTTTTCATTTACACCTTGCCTGTGTCTACCTCTGCCGATTCTCATCATGTTTTTCGTCAGCAGTACGCAGATGACACGCAGTTATGTGTCTTCCTGTCACCACAACTATCACGGCGAACTCACCACACTCGAGTCATGTTTTAGATCCTTTCATGTCTAATTCTGTGAGAATGGTATGGTATTTAACCCAACCAAATCAGATCTATATTCTTTGGCATATCTCAGCGGTTAAAGCCATGTCTATAGTCTCACTTCTGTTGATATAGCAGACTCACTAATTCAACGTTCAGATACCATCAAGATTCTTGGAGTTACTCTAGATTCCGAAACAGGTCCAGTTTTTGGCACAGCCTGTAGTTATATTCGGTTTGATAAATAACAGTAAACAGAGAACATCGCAACAATAAAGTCGCAATATCAATGGCTGCACTAGTTTGGTGTCAAAGCTTTTAGCGTGCAAACTTTTAGCGATCCAGTGCAAAAATAAACAAAAGTTTAAAATTTGTGTTTCGACAAAGGTGAGGTGAAAAATGTGCGTTTTAAACCAATAAGTCACTGTATCTCACAAACGTTATAACATAAAGCCAAGGTTGTTATTGGTCACTAATAGAAAATGGCATAATCCCTTTAAGATAACACAAGAATCATCGACCTTGGATGATCTTGAAAAGTTATTACAAACTCTGCTAAAATAATCGTGTGGTATTGTGGCTAAACGGTACTTCGTAAAAAGTCGGCGATGGTACCGTTGGATACGGCGATGACGCTTTCTTTCCGCGACCGTAAGTCAGACGTTGACCTTTGAGGATAGATAGTACGGTCGGTCGGCCCACCCCAGCGACAGCTGGGTTATTTGTTCAGAAAAATAGGTTGATTTATATCAACGATAACCTACTGCAATGTAAGCACAGGTCTGCTATTTTACTATTAAGGGTTAGCGAAAGTTAAAGGGTGCATATGCGAATCCATCTCACGGCCAAGGAGCGTCACCTGCCATATGGGATCACACAGTGTTTGTTACCGTGCAGCCTGTCGACATGGATGAACGCGTCCCGCCTTAAAAGTCCGTGGACACCAAAATTAACATATACATTTTATCCATTTTCCTGAAAGTGCAGAATTTTCTGATAACTTTGACAGTAATATCGGCGCCCAGCGTTTTGTCAACACAGAAAATTTACCTTTGAAGTCGACGATCTACGAAAACGATGTAGAAAACGCGCCGCCATGATGGCCCACGGTGACGTCATGAGTTTAGCCTATAGACGTCATAAATATTAATGGCCTAGCCTAGAATGATGACGTCGTCGGTTAGGCCATTAATATTCATGATCTATTTGGACTAGGGTCATGACGTCACCGCGGGCACTGATAGATTAGAATATTTCGCATAACGTAACGTAATGCCGCATTTCGTTTGAAATCACACATTAATTTCATATATTTTTGAAGCTCAAATCGACATATTATATATGCGAGGTTAAATGTCTAATTCAGGCTAAGTCTACCGAAATTGCGCGAGTGAGTTTGACCGTGGCCATGGACATTTAATTTCAGCCAGACGGGCCAGTAGTCGATTTATTTATTTCGCAGGGATGGAAGGTTGAGTTGACTTTGGTAGTTGGTCATAATAATTTTATAGCTACCAAGATGGTTTACCTGTCTACAGTCACTCATCCAGGTAGTGCACACCTGAGAGCGACTCGATCGGGAAGCAGATTTCGAATTTGTAAGTGGATGTAGCGGTACTGCGTTAAATTAGTTTAGATTGACCTCAAAAACTTGTTTTAGACGATTAAAAATTACTTTGAAAAGTATAAAGTACGACTATTTTTAACCACTAACTTCAACTCTGCAGAAGATAATGTGTGCTTCGCGAGAATAATAATTTGCGAAATTAATTACGAAAACAAATTACCAACGCCGAGACTGGGCTCTTTGGACGTCAGTGCGACTGTATTCGGTGGTACTGCTGTGCATTTTTGCTCTACTTTTAGTGTCCCAGAATACCGGGTGGACGACATGGCACACCAAGCATGGACTTATGTTGAGGATGCAAGCGACGCTTGTCACTGCTCACGGTCGGCTTTGCGACATTCTGACGCTTTTTACCTTTGTTCAGTCACGTTTTGACAGCGACGGCAGTCCCCTCACCTTCAAAGTTAAAACCTGTCAAACAAACTTTTGTTCGCAAATGTTTTAAACACAAATTTTGCGCCTAGAATTCGCCTATTTTTATGAAAGTTTATAGTTTGTGTGTTGGAATTTTTTAAGCTGTTTGTCAAAAAATTGCAACTTCTTTTCGCGCAACCTTTTTAATCTACGACGCTGCTAACGTCGTTCACTAAAATATTTCAAAAGTGAGTCGCAGTAAATGGTGAACCCCGTATTTGCTATAGCACTTCAGTCTAAATATATTATAACATTATTACGTAAGACATGACCTTTAGCTGTGCGAACTTAATTTGTTAGATACGTTTTCACAGAAGCTACGTTGTAAAAATTGGGTTTAAATGTGTATACTAAGTAGAAGGTTTAAAATGTATTTAGTGTGTACGGCTAGATCAAATGTAACAATTTTCGGACTAGACTTTTTCATCTTTATTATTTTTTTTCGATTTTGTCCTTGCTTACGTCAATCAGCAACTGTACAGCTTCTAATGCAGAATAGCTCACAGGACATAGGACTTAGTTTTAAATTAAAAATCAAGCACAATTTTTTATCAAATATTTTTCGCTGCTGACATGCGTCATAGTTTTTAATAGAGTTCTACTTCTACAAAATGCATTAAAATCACAAAGGTCAATTTTGATGACACTTGTCTTTTAACCCAGTCAAGGCCAGCGTACTAGGCCTACTGTACACCGTGGTCCATGAAAAAGTGCCACATTTATTTTTTGAATTGCTGTGTGAAACTTTGGATTATTTAAACTTAAAGAATGTTTGGCGCGCAACATCAATAAAGAAACTTAACGCATATCACTGTAGTTTTGGCCACTTTATCTCAATACTGTCGCTACACTACCTTGTGTAGTGTTTGGCCGTTTACAGCAATGAACTCATATTGCGTAGCGCAGACAGCAGCTCAGAAATGATTAACTGAATAGCGACAAACACAGTCGACAATTGTTGTCTCTCAAAAAGTCGCACGTGTCACATCACACCATCTTATATTACAGCTCAAAGTGTCTTCCTCTATCCCGAATGCACGTGGTAGATGTTGACGCCACTCGCCAACAGTGGGTTCAATAACTAGCATTTCACAAGATAGTGTAATACCAGTATTGGAGTAAAGTGGCCAAAACTATGGTTACTTGAGTCAAGTTTCTTCTTGATGTTGCGTGGAAAAATTATTAAAATCGGCCAATGTTTCACGGAGCTATTTGAAAAATGCAAATGACACTTTTTTATGGACAACGGTGTGAGTGAGTACGAGTACTTACAGGGTGCGGTAAAAAAGTAGCCCCTAAAGTTTTTCGCCGTTTTCTCAGCAACCGCATAGAATTTGAAATGTTACAAGTTTATTTATTGAAACGTTTTACATCTAACTGCCCAGTGAAATGTAATTCTGTTGAAAAACGACAAAATTATAGGCTTCTGAACATGACCGCCTACCGATTTTTCAGCATTAAAAATGTTTAAGCTAAAAATGCTATTTAATTTTCAAATACCGGTCACCACGTTACTGCCGATGACGTCACAGTGACCCTTTGACAAACAGTAATTTATTATGTTTATAACTTGCCACTAAATTATCGTTCTTTTAAAGCAATCGCCGTCTGCCCACCGGATTCATCTTCCAGCAGGACGGCGCGCCAGGCTCCAGCACACACAGCACGCAGCGCACGGAACTGGCTGCGGACCAACTGTCCAGATTTCATCACAGAAGACCAGTGGCCTCTAAATTCGCCGAATACAAACCCAGTGGACTATCGCGTGTGGTGTGCAATGTTGGAGGCTTATCGCAAGCTTAAAACAAAGCCGAAAACAATCGCCGAACTCAAGGAATCGCTTCAGGTTATCTGGAACAACTTACCACAAGGACCGATCGACAAGACGGTGAAAGACTTCTCAAATTAAGCGACTGAAGGCTTGTGTTGAAGCTTGGAGCTGTCGGTAAACGCTTCGAACATTCACAGTGACAATGGAATTTTGACATCTGATCGTTATTTAACTGTGTTGTTTGACTTGTTTCAACGATGTTATTGAACTGGTGTTGTAGCTTGAACATTTTTTCACGCTAAAAAATCGGTAGGCGGTCATGTTAAAAAATCTACAACTTCGTCATTTTTTAACGGAATAAAACTTTGTTTGGCATTTAGCCGTAAAATACTTCAATTAATAAATCTGTAAAATTGCAGACGTAATTGCTAAACGGTTGCTGAGAAAACATCGAAAAACTTTAGAGGGCTACTTTTTGCCGCACCCTGTACATGTAAAAAAAGTCACAATGCGCCGCAGCCAAAACGAACAGATACGCCTTAAGTAGCCGCCTGTAATGTTGAAAAGTAATGTATTTCCGTCAGATCTCAATATGACATGTAATTTGACAATATTTTATAAAATAATTTGGCACTTAACGGGGAAAAAGACCCCTCATCGTCGTCCTTTGTTGACCACTGATTGTGTTCGTGTGTTGCATGTGTTTCCATTTGTCGTCTCATCTCCCTACAGAGTTCGGTACGTCAACATTTTTCTTTATTCTCTACTTTTGTTTCGAAAGACAGTTGTTTTCGTTCACGGTACGCGTCTCGCTTGCAAAAATAGCGTTTTTTATTCGTTACTTTCAACGTGTTAAACCGTTTCGTTTTCAAATTTGAGAAAGACGTCAACAAATGATGCTATTGTTCAAACGAGAGTGAGGTAGTCAGAACCGGCGATGCTTTGGTCACCATGTCTTAAGAACCTTTAGGGTTAAAGCCAGGGATGTTAACAAGGCCACAGGGTACAAGACCAAGGCCAAAACCAAGGCCAAAGCATTCAAGGCCAAGGCCAAAACCACAGCATTAAACGCCAAGGCCAACGCCGAGGCCAAGGTCAAGACTAAATGTATAGCATACTTTTTAAAAATGTTTTTAAAACTTTAAACTCACTCTTTAGTATTTCATGAATTTTTAAATCTCTAGTCTCAGTTGTGTTGCAATAAAGCATTTGCATCAGCATTCAACACAATCAAAATATCATATTTGCACGTCACTTCATGAGCAAAGACGTCAAACATGGCTCACTCATAAAAAAAACATCAAATACGTTTATGCAAAAATATTCAAAAAAAAATTTTAAATTTAAATCTGAAGTTTATTACTGTACGGAAAATGCTTAAACTGGGTCATAAGACACTGCTGAAAAACTTTGAACATAAGAGGATTGATTGTATTGCTTCTACAGTTATCTGAACTGCAAACATCTCCGTTCTTTTCTTAGACCAGGGAATCAATAATACCGAGCCCAAACTGAGACGGCACATAACTATGTTTCGGCATAAAACTAAACAGGTTGCTTTCGCTTTTGTTTATGGGCACAGAAACAGGAAGTAAAGCTTGTGAGAATATTAGCAATGACTATTGCTAACAATTCCACTTAATGCTTAGAAACAGTGACTCTTTTCCGGCCTTGGCCATGGCCTTGCCATTTAAGGCCAAGACCAAGGCCGAGGCCAAGACAACCAAGGCCAAGGCCAAGGCCTTGAGTGTCAAGGCCAAGGCCTAACATCCCTGGTTAAAGCCAGTATTATAGTGCATCGTCTCGAAGTGCCTTATTGGCTTTCTAGTGACCTAAAAATGCTTGACATTGAATAACCCAGAAATTCCATTTTAGGCTGAATACGTTTTTAATTTAGGTTTGACCAGATTTTTTTGTCTCGCCTTTGGAGACAACTGTCACAACTGTGTGACAATGAATGAAAATATACGGATACTCACGGCGACAAAAAATGTTCGCCAGGAAGTTTAGTTTGTGGCAGTAAAAAAAATTGTGCCCATTTCGCAAGGGTTCTCACGCGGCGATTCATCAATAGCCTATACAGCATGATGGCTGAAAACGACTAATTTTTAATGCTCTTAGTTGCCTTGTCTTTTGAATGTTTAAAAATTAGGTCAAGGTTGTCGAAAGGCTTACGACAGAATCATTCAGCATGGACTTTAGTTTATGTCGCTGTCGCGCGTGTCATGAGCATTAGCTCAAAATTATTGTTTAACTATTAGACCTACAACAAAAAAGGTTTATCTCATAATGTTCGAAATTTTTAATATGCAGTTTTTTTTACAAATTAAGCACTGTTTCCACTACGTGCGTGCGTATGTGCGATTGTGTTGATGACGTTTGGTTGACAAGGTCACAACTGGGGCTCACCGCACGACCCGGATGAGTGCGCCCCGTCAGCTGACCTCGGCGGCAAACACATCATGTACTGGATCTCCGTGTCCGGTCAGGACCAAAACAACAAGGTACGAGGGCAGTGTAGATAGGTATCTCCCTGTGACACGTCGTTAACTCTGTTTGCACTGCTGGTGAATTAGTGTGTATTTCCTCGTCCGTCGTTTAAAACAAGACAATTATCAAAACGTGTTTATAAATACAAACGGTGAGCTGTGTAGGCTAGCGGTAAAAATTTAAAAAAAATTAATTTCTATTGTATAGCAGCAATTTTATTGCCATTTTTCGCTTTTACTATAACTAAACAATTAACATCGTCAATCACGTGACCATTCGATTCGTCACCAGCGGTTTACTATAAATGGTCCATTGTGAGCATTGTGTCTATCTTGCGTCGTTATGAAGATATGGCGCTTCAAAAATAATGGAGTCACGAACTTGACTTTTTGGGGTTACGTGACGTTATCGGTCACGTGACCATTCGACTCGCGGTGAACCACTTCCTATGGGTGGTCCATTGTGACCACGCATCTATTTTGCACCGTTATGGAGATATGGCGTCACAAAGTTGGACTGGCGGACGGACTGACGGACGGACGCACGCACGCTTAAGTGATTTTGTACTCTGTCCATTGCATTGGACAGACAAATAGTTGTCGACTGTGGCAAGAAGTTGCAGCTTTCAGTCAGACCGCTGCAAAATTTCGACAGAGGATATGCGGATGCTTAAAGTTTAAATTTTGTTTTTAAAATATAGTTTAAATAAAGGATTTTAGCCATAATTATGCAATTTTGGATAATTTTTCGATGGAAAAATTTTTTCCCGACAGGCCAAATTTCAGGCATTGACAATAATTGCTTTCCTGTCCCAATACTGTCATTACGTCACTATTCTGAGCCCGATTTTTAAAAGTATTTTTTAATAATTGTCTGTTTTTAAAGATTTTCGCAGCATTGTGCTTTGTTCTGGGAATTTCTAAAACTCTGAATCTGATAAGCTTACATTTGACTGTGTGACATCGTATTTGACAAGGTCCATATTTGACAGTATTAGTGTCGACGCTGATAACGTCAGCCAAGAGAAATTGATCTTCTGTGAGTAGATTTGGTTTGATTGTGCATGTATCGGCAGTTCTTCTCTGAATGCAGCAGACGTGCTATCAGCGAATCTCTGGCTGTGAAAGGACAGTCCTGTCTAAAAGGTAAATAGCAAGAAGCTCAGCCACCGCTAGAAAAACCGGTCGTCAGCTATATCGTGCATTTCGTTGGAGCCCGGTTATTCACCAAAATTATCGAAACTCCGCAGCGTGACAGAACCAAAGCCCGTTTTGCATGAATAAAATTTTTTTGTCTCAGTTAAGAGTTATAGCCTAGATGTATAGGCTTTCTGGTGGTATAAATCCAGTTCAATTTGTCTTGAATTTTAAACGTAACATATAAACGTGAAGTTCGAAGTGAGGAAAACAAGACTTTTTTCAAGACCACCAGTCAACCACCAAGCATTTTTCTTAAGACCAAGATTATTTTTTCCGAGACCAAGAGCAGAATTTTTATTACAAGTAATTTGAGTAAAGCTCACATGACGCGCGATAGCAGCGGTCCTGCCACTTTGGCAATCAGCATATTCTTACAGCAATAAGATATTAATGCATCTTAAAAGAGTACTTAAATTTGAGGCCTACGTGCGGAAGACTCATTGAATTTAAGAGATCAAAAAAAGATTCTTAAAAATGTACGTTCTATGCTAAAAATGTCATACGCAGGTTGTCCAAGTCCATCTCCAGCCATTTTGACACAGTTCACTTTTAAAATGTGTGTCGCAGCCAGAAATCGCAAAAAATACTAAAAACTCCTATTTTGAGGGTTTAAGGCCATTCAAGGTCATCGACGTTTGACAGCAATAAAAAGCTTGTCACTATTGCTTGTTATGATAAGCAGCATATCTGTGCCTATCTGCAACCGTTTTCACGCTACACGAGATATCTCTGGGGTCAAAAATTGGCTTAAAATTTAATAAGTGAGCGCCTATAACTTCGGTCGTAGGGAGAGTAGCTTAACGAAACTTGAGCACGTGACGTGCCGCTATCTACGTATGATAAATTGAGTACAAGGTTTGAAGGGCTTCGCCCCCTTAAACTTTAGGAGGGCAAAAACGCCCAAAGTTCGGCGTGATTTTGAAAAACTTTTAAGTTTGAGCGCAAATGTTTTTGAAACGGTTGAAGATATCGACAAACTGTAAACGGCTTTAACAAAAACTATCTCTCCGGCGTTGAAAAAAGAAAAATTGTAAACTTTGGTTTACTAGCAACAAGGTTATAGGCGCTCATGTTGCTCCGATGGTGAAAAACTTGGTTCATTGGTGACAAATTCTTGAAGTTTTACAGTTACAGTTACAAAAACATGCAAAGTAATGGCATTTACGTGTCTGTGGGGATAGTTGGACGCGTTCCAGCAAGACAGTGCACTAGCACACCGAGCTTGCAAAATGATTGCATTTTTGGATCGCAAGACGCTTGATTTCATGTCCCCATGTTGCTTAGTGCTGAAACAATAAAATTTTTTATCAGCGAACCAGATTAAGTTTACCATCGAAGAAGGGTAGCAACTGACAGCACCAGTTGATACTAGCAAGCTTGTGCCCGTGACACATTATGACGTCAGCGTTACGTCACGACTAGCAAAGAATATGTAATCAATTGCCATGTTTTGTTTAAATATATTGAATCAATATTTCTTCAGCTGTAACCGGTAGAAAAATTTCATGTAAATTGATCATCATTTGAGTAAATTATGAAAGAAAGAAAAGGGGTTGTTTTATGATACACCGTGTAGACTCTGTAATGTTCACACAATTATTAGTCCAACTATTTTTGTCTTAGTGTTGGTATCATTGTCTGTTTGTACTGTTCTATTTGACGTGTTTTTGGGCAAATAAATGACAGTTTTAAAATGCCAGTATTTCAATCCTATTTATTTCTTTTGCTTGATTGGTTGGCAGTTTGATTGCGCGATGTGTAGTCGATCGATCGACCGATCGGTCGAGCGATGAATCGATTGATTCGTTGTAGAAAAAAGGTGGGTGTTCTGCGGCGACTTTCAAGTGCAGGACAAGGAGCAGTGCGATGCAGGGATTGCAGGTGATAAATGCTGCGGCAGTTCCGGCAGCAGTTCTCCGTGTCGGCTTATCCCCCCGGCCCAGTGCAGGTTTGCTCTCAGTTTTGCGCTGTATTATTATTTCTGTAAGCTTATACATAGTTCGAGAATTCGTAACTTGCGGTTTTAAAATGCGTAAAAATTCGCGAATTTTAACAATTTTTTAAAATTCGTAAAATGCGCATTCTTGGTCTATGAGCTTATAGACTCCTGCATAGCCCAAGTCTGCTTTAGGCCAACTAATAGACCCTATTATCCGGCGCCTCATGTCACAACGACTGGAAATGCAAATCCGTTAGGATCCGTACATATGTTCAGTGCATTGTGTCTCGCCCATTCAAATTTCTTTCGAATCTATAATCGTGGCTGCTTATAGCGTTCTCGTGCTAAAGGCACTACACTGTGTCTCAGAAAAAAACATCACCGTTTTTCATTTTTTTACGCGCGACGGCCAATGCTAATCGCGTTCTAACTATAGTAGTGGAGTCATTCGTCTGTCAGTCTGTCTGTGTGTGTTTGTCACACTTTGTGATTGTATCAAAACGAGGCGAGCCAGGATGACGAAATCTTCACTGTCGGCTGCCACAGTGACATTAGTTTCAGAATCCGTAAAGTTTTTCTAAAAACTCGAAAGGGGACAGACCGATCAAAAGCGCTAAATGAGAGGAGGATACAAAAAATTAACGATTTTGAGCGAATAAGTCGCCGTATCTCAAAAACAGTGCGAGATAAGTCCAAGGTTAGCCGACTATTAATCACTTATAAGAAGTCCCACAAGCTCTTTAAATTGATACTAAAAAGGGGGTTTTAGTGCATGTTTTTGCGATATTAGCTGCGGCGTACACTTCAAGAGTGAATTATGCCACAGTGGCTGGAGATAGACCAGAACAACCTGCGAATGAAATTTTCAGCATTAAACCTAGATTTTAACCGTTTAAAGTATTGACAACCGTAGGTTTAACGAATCCTCCGTACGGAAGCCTCAAATTTGGGTACTCCTTTAAAATGCGCAATTTTTGCTACTATTCAGTTTACTAATTTAGCGTAAAAACGGTTGCAGATAAACATAAGCTTGCTCGTAAGGGGGCACTACTGATGAGCTTTCCGGGAATATTAACATTAATGACCGTCAACCACCCTGGAATCCAGAAAGGGGATTTTAGTGATTCTGTTTCGCGATTTTAGAATACAACGCATATTTTAAAAGTTAATTGCGCCGAAATTACTGGGGATACGGCATATGGAATTCGCAGCGCACACCGTAAATTTTAACCGTCTAAGTTTTGAACTAATAAATTTAAAAAATCCTCCGCACGGAGGCGTCAAAATTTGGGTACTTTTTCAAAACGCATTGTTCTTTTATTGCATAGTCAGTGTACACCGATTTCCCAGGTGGTAGCACCGATGCTGTCGCGTCACGTTAGCCTTGCTCATATTACTTGTCGTGATGTCCTTGGCGGACGTTATCCGAATTTGCTAGTATTCGGCAGGAACATACCTCTAAAGAATTTGAAATAAACACATGTAGACTACTCCGCCACATTTCGTGTTGCGTTTTCGTAGCCTAAGTAAGTAAGTAAGTAGTCTGCATTTGTAACGCGCCATATGTCAAAACAGAAGTTCGAATCGTAGGCGCGGATGGTAACAGTTAATCGATGGCGGTGTTGCCGGAGAAAAGATGAGTCTTGAGTTGTCGTCGAAAAGTGTTGGTAGTGGATGCTGTTCGAATGGTAATTGGTAAACTGTTCCAAATACGAGGTGCAGTTGAGCTGAACGCACGGCCGGCGAACACTGTGTTGTCTGTTGGCTGAGACAGCAGTTGGTGGTCGGATGATCGGAGTTTTAGTGACGGTGTATAGTCACTAAGCAGAACTGACAGGTGTTCTGGCTGACCAATGTTCAGTGATTTGTATGTTAGCATCGCCGTCTTATACATGTACATCTGTACATACAGATTAACAGACGTCAGCGGTGTCAGCCCAGCATTGCGAAGGGCCGCCACAGTTAGGGATAGGGTTATGAATAAGGTTAGGGTTAGGATTATCGTTAGTGTTAGAGTTAGTTTAATAAGGGGGGGGTTTCGTCGTCGTTTAAAACCGGTTTTTGGCGGCCTCTTACAATGGCGCGGCTCTTCGGAATGGCGGTTTTGAATCAACAATAGAAGCTGATCAACTTTTGCATCGCTTACCTAGGCCTATCTGTAAAAAACTGATTTACTACGAGTATTGTGGAAAGTGGAAATGTGCGTTGTCACTAGTAAGGTGAACGACGCCTGCTGTACGGACGACTGCCGGTTCCAACCGTCGTCATTTGTGTGTAACGAGTCGCTTCCAAAAGACTGCTTCTTCTCCGCCGTGTGTTCGTATCCTTTCAACAAACGCAGCGATAGTAAAAACACAAATTTTTAGGTTATTCAATGAGAAGCCGTAGGAGATCGGCGATCGTACCATTAGGCCTAGATAGGGCGCTGGCGACTTCGTATGGGCTGTCAATAATAACTCTATCTCTATCTGCAGCGGTTTGATCGCAATGTTTTCAATGGAAAGTTTCAAGCTATTAGTGGCCGTATAGCCTATCTCGGAAATGGTGAGAGATATGGACCAAACTTACTATTGATCACTAATAGGAAGTGCGGCTTTCAAATGACATGAAAATCAATGACCTTAGATGATCTTGAAGGTCACGGACGACCAGTACAGTCGACAGTTGTGCTTTTTGTAGGCCTACGGTCACAATGACACATTTACACCGTATATAAACTGAACGGCCGATGCGGGTGATAATCCCCTTTTCTTTCTCCTTTTCCTTTCTTTCTTTCCCTTTCCTGCTTTTTTTCTTTTTTTTCTTTTTTTCCCTTTTTCTTGCTTTTACTTCTTTGCCTTAGAAGTAGAACCCCTTAAATCCAGCCGGGGAACTGGGGGACCACTGTGAGCTCTTTCGGGGAGGGGGTTTAGGGTCTGTGCTGAGCCCCAGCCGAAGTCAAATTTGGTGCATACCCTAAAATGTGACGTCTGGTGGCGGCAATTTTAATCATTTGTGTGAGAATCAACTGACCAAATTTTATGCAGTTTGAACAATAAAGACAAATCGTGACCAAAATAAGAGACACGGGCGAAGACATTATTTTGTTAAGTGAACAATTATGAGTTAATATGTCCAGTAAACACGAAAATTTATTGCTGTTGGAAATAGCAGCTTGTTGCTGTACCAAAAAATGTATATTTTTTTTTTAACTTTTTACATGTCGGCCGGTGTCACACCGGCTAGACCGATTGCCGTCGTTAATGGTTCGAGCGAAGCGTAAGCTGCTACTTCTGCTGACACTTACGTTATGATTTGAGTTTTTCGGAAAAAAATATTACGCCCTACGATACAAGTGATTTGCCCATAAATACGGGTACAGTGTATGATTTGAGAATTTGGATTATGGCTCCGCGGGCGTCGCAAAATATACATGGAAGATGTTCGCACGAACCAGAGAACTTTAGAGATTGGGCATGGGCAATGTGACGCTGGTGTTAAATTCGATGACTGCGTACGTTCAGAGGCAACTCGAAGGAATGTCCACCTGCTACAAACAAGCCAGAGAGGTCAACATGCAACACAATGTAAGTAACATTATATTTTATCACGTGCTTCCGTTTCGGTCAGAGTCAATGCCGGATTAACCACGGTGCATCATAATGCAGCTCTACCAGGGCCTCTGAGCTCTGGGCCTCACATTTTCACATTATAGTAGGCCTAATTTTTGCACATATGAAATGGATAAAAAAAATACAGTTCGCGCACATTGACTTTTTTTATGGCAGAGGATATTTGACCGGCAGCCGGTCAAATAGCATGGTAGACCTATATGACCGTCAGCGATCAAATATCCGGTCTTTTCTGGGCCGGATATTTGGCCGGCAACCGCCTTGAACAGTCTTAGCCGGTATGTACGAGCACGTACAATATAGTGCTCATAGATTGTGTTCGTGCCCTATCAAAACGGCGAGAGTTATGATCACGAAATATTCTTTGTGGAGTGCCACAAAGACTTTAGTTTTTCGGGGCAAACTTTCGTCTTTCTGGGTGAAAGGGTTCACATTTTTAACATTTAACGTACATTTCAGCAGTGCAAATCCCAACTCTTTAGGTTCTAAAAGGCTTGCGCCTACACTGATTGCCAAAGTGGCAGGACCGTTGCTATCGCGCGTCACGTGAGCTTTACTCAAATTACTTGTCTGCACTACTGAAGTGACTGGTGTAGGCCTATTTGACTAGCACTGCTAAACGGTTTTAGGCCTACCTGTTTGCCAACGATAAACACACTACCGCCTCTGGCCGAGTAAGCGAGGTCGACATCATCCGTAGTAAGTTGGCTGTTTGTATAAAGAACGTTGCAGCTTGCCTTGGTGTGCCTCTTGTCGTCTTCAAGACATAGCCGAGGAAACTGAACTGATCTGGTTTGGATCGCGTGCAAACCTCTCAAGATTATCCGGCCGCGATCTGTCGATCACCATTGGATCAGAGACTATCAAGCCAGTGAACTCATTTCGTGACTTTGGACTTAAGCTGGACAATGAACTCGGCACGAAACAGCACATCAACGCCATTGTCAAAACCTGCTTCTGTCATCATCGACAGATTCGACGTCGAGCTGGATCATCATCGTCATCATCATCGACAACCGTGGGCTCAATGCCCGTTGGTGTCTGACGCCATTGTTACTATCGCTGCCCACCGCTGCCTATCTAGGGCAGCGTGGCTTAACTCCTGCAGGGTTGTCCCACA
>Ga0209367_1001493_pt1 | contig 28900 bp, 15 predicted proteins | sample WorMetLIZISLAND2_FD_187412 | JGI IMG/M metagenome (GOLD analysis project Ga0209367, IMG submission 187412) | Marine gutless worms symbiont microbial communities from Max Planck institute for Marine Microbiology, Germany - Olavius geniculatus... ...
TTGCACGTTTTTTGCCCTACCAAATTTTAAGGGGGGCAGTGCCCCCAAATTTCGTACTTGCGTTAACACCCCAACCTAGAGCCGCGTCAAGTGCCAAAGTTTCGTCGGGCTACACCCCCTAACTCCGAAGTTATAAGAGCTCATTTATTGCAATTTAAGCCAATTTTTGACCCCCCTTTGAAAAAAATAGTAAGGGTGGCCCCAGTCCCCGGTGGGGGGTGCACTAGTAAGACTTAGTCATTCTCTAGCGCGTGTACAAATTTGGGGGCGCAGCACCCCTTAGGGGCTGAAATATAATCTTCCGAAATATTCGACTTAGGGTAGGTCAACATGAGCCCTTATAACTTGGTTCGTAGAAGACCGAAGTTTACACAATGTTTTTTGTTCAATGCGGAATTAACCGTTTTTGATAACGCCATTTACAGCTTGTCAATATCTCTATCCAGTTTAAAGATATTTGCGGTCAAACTCAAAAGTTGTTGTAAAATGTACTAAATTTTGGACGTTTTTGGCCCTCCCAAATTTTAAGGGGGTGGTGCCCCCAAATTTTGTACTTGTGTTAACACCCCAACCTAGAGCCGCGTCAAGTGCCAAAGTTTTGTCGGGCTACACCTTCTAACTCCCAAGTTATAAGAGCTCGTTTATTGCAATTTAAGCCAATTTTTGACCCCCTTTTGAAAAAAGTTGTAAGGGGACCCCCGTCCCCGGTGGGGGGTGCGCTAGTAAGAGTTGGTGATTCTCTAGCGCGTGTAAAAATTTGGGGGCGCAGCACCCCCTAGGGGCCAAAATATATTCTTCCGAAAAATGCGCTTTAGGTTGGTACAAGTTCACGTCGAGATCTCCAAGGTTACTGGACCAAAGTTCACTGGACTTGTTTCGCCTAACGCAGGAGGAATCGCGGTAGATAAAGTAAAATTCCGATTTTGAATATCTTCATTCGTTTCGGAGATATTCGCCGCCAAACTTCGAAGTCGTCTGAAATCGGGCCAAATTTTGCATGTTTTGGCCCCTGAAATTTTTTTGGGGTGTACCCCCCCGAAATTTTGTCCGGCATTATAAAATAGGGCCTAGTACTGACCATCGTGCAAAATTTCACGCCGGTCGGCCCACGCATCTCGGAGATCTCGCGCGAGAAAAAAAATAAACATCTGGGCTAAAACTTAAGTCCACTCCACAAGCTATCGCTTCCGGGCGGACTAAAAAGTATTGTGATACTTGTTTCAACTACAAATATGGGGTAGAGCATCAAACTTAGGGGGTTGAAATTCCCTTCATAGCAAAGTCACATGGCCCGAACTTAAATACGTCAGCATACTCAAAGTGTGCATTATCGACTTAGGGTGGGTCATCATCCGCGCTAACTATCGTTGATGGTGGACCAAATTTCACCAAATTTCCTTTCTTCAATGCAGGAGGAAATGTGGTCGATAATGCCGTTTACCGCTTGTCAATATTTAGATTCATTTTAAAGATATTCACAGTCAAAATCTGAAGTTAGCATACACAGAATGCATCTCGTCGACTTAGAGTGGGTCAACATCCACGCACTAGCCATTGTTGTTCATTCGCTAAATTTCACCAGATTTCTTATATTCAACGCAGAAGGGATTGTAGTTGATAATGCCGTTTATTGCTTGTCCATATCTGTAACTATTCCAGAGGTATTTGCGGTCAAAGCCGAAAGTTGTCTTACATCGCATTGAATTTTAAGGGTTTTTGCCTTCTCAAATTTTAAGGTGGTGGCGCCCCAATAGTTGTACTCGGATTAACACCCCACCTGGTGGCACATCACGTGGTAAAGTTTTGTGGGGCTACTCCTATTAGCTCCAAAGGTATAGGTGCATACGCTACACATTTTAAGCCAATTTTTGACCCCCCATTGAAAAAAGTTGTGGAAACCCCCATTCCCTGTGGGGTGTGGACTAGCAAGACTTGGCCATTCTGTGGCGAGTTAAAAAATTTCAGGGTGCAGCACCCCTTAGGGGTCGAAGTATGGTTTTCCAAAAATGTCAGTTTTGTGGGTAAACATTAGCTACGAGAACGCTGTGGAAAGTGGACCAAAGTTCATCGAACCTTTTTCATGTAACGCAAGAGGAAATGCTGTCAATAAGTTAGTGTTTCTTTTTTTAAATAATATCTGTGTTCCAGAGATATTAGCACTCAAAGTGGAAAGGTGTTCGAAATTGGGCTAAATTTAGCATGTTTTTGGCTCTCAAAATTTTTTGGGGCAGGCCCCAGATTTTTTGACCGGCATTATAAAATTGAACATGCTTTCGACCATGCAGCAAAATTTGCTGAGATTGGCCCATGGACCTTGGAGATATCGCGCTGAAAAAATAATAATAAACAGCAATAAAACATAAGGCCTTTCGGACTATCGTTCCAGGCGACCTAATAATTGCAATACTGCAATATTAACAACCCTGCGCGTCTGCACATCTCGGGCTAAGTTGACCTTGGTGCTAGTGGTAGTATGCTTAGATTCAGGCGGCTTGGTAGTGTAATGATAGGGTGTCGGACTTATGGTCAAAAGATTGTGGGTTCCACTCACCATCGGGTCACTATCAAGGTGTTACTACACATGGATGGGTGCGTCTCTGTGGACAGGTAAAGCATCTTAGTATATAGCCAGCGTCAAGGTCAGCTCAGCCTTTCATTTCTTTGGGGTAAGTAAATCAAGTACCGACCTATCTGGCTGTGTTTAAGGTGGGGCATGTAACACGTTAACTTGTGGCAGCTAACACTGTGTGATCTCATACGACAGGTGACACTTTGTTGCTTTGTAATGGGTTTTTTATTAAGAGCTATACATTGGTTTTTTTCTTACCTTTTCTGATTTGCTGTATGTATATCGCTGCAGGGTGGTGTTGGATTTTGATTTGATTGTGTGGACTTTTGGCAAGTTTCCCATTGTGATCTCAGCATGGCTTCAGATGGCATTCAGCGCATCTGTTCTTGTGTATCTAGTCTTTCAGTACTGGGCTTACAACCGGCGACCCACTCCACGAGCCTGTCAGTAGCATTTACTTACTGTGCATTATATGAACTGTAAATAAATGCAATAATCTAGAAATATGTTTATCCGTGCTTGACCATTTAGTGTTTCAGTACTGGGCCTACAACTGCAGATGCAGACTGCAGGCATGTTTGTATTGGATGCTATATTTATTGTGCAGTACTATGCAAGCAAGTAAATGCAATAATCTACAAGTATTTTTCCGTGTCCTTGTACATCTAGTTTTTCATCACTGGGTTTACAATCACAGACCCACACATCCTAGCCTGTTAGTATTGTTATGGGGTCGTGCTTCCTAGAAGGAGGCCGCATCATGTGTTGATCCTATCCGTCTGTCTGTCTGTCTGTCTCGTGCCTCCACCTAGAGGGAAAACGAAAAGGACGAATACCAAACTTGGTAGGAAGGGTCCCCGTGGACCAATTTCAAGGTCAAGGGGTCAGAGGTCAAGGTCACGGCGTCTAATTGTGTTGTTGGCGAAAAATCACCATAACTTCGCCGCCTGTTGTCCGATCAACCATTCGCTTTACTTTGCGCCGAAAAATATCTAACAAAGCCAGTAATGTCACATTGTTGCAACTAAGTATCGCATTCGCCTGACTACTGACTGAACTAGACCTCGGTTTCGTGCCCTCTACCGCAGGAACAAACAGACCTAGAAAGCCCCAAAACAGCACGGCAGTACTCAACTGCAAGGACGGCCCCATAGCGGGCGGCCCCTCAACGGCAGCACCCTCTTGTTTTTTTTAAATTTTTGTTTACCATAGTATGGTAGAAAATAGCAGCTAATAAGTTTTTAATGGTTTGAAAAATACAGAGATTGAGAAGTCGCCATTTTGTCCACCTCATTCTCTGTCGATGCCATGTAGAAAGACAGAGGCTGAGTTGACATGGGTGGTTGATTACATACTGGGATAGTTAGTACCTGGATAGGTAATGGGTGCCAGCCTGGTAAACCATCGGGTGTGCCTGTGGGTGTGTTCCCACTGTGTACAATCATCCCTCCTATGTGTGTATGTTTTAGACTGGGTGGACTATGTAATGCTAGCACTGTACATAGTCTATCAGGTGTGCTTCTTTATATTTCCTCTGCGCACAATTCTCCACCATGAGCTGCCCACGGCTTCAGCAGTCGTCGTCGTCTCAGAGCAGGTAGCTCACTCTGCAATTTACTTTTCTTTACTTTTTGTCGTGTTATAAATAAAAGAGATCATGCAGAGTGGTCATGAACAGGTGGTGGAGCTATGCTTCTTCCTTTTTTCTTCTATGGTTCTTATGGTCAGGAGAAGTCGGGGAAAAATCAGCGGATCAGGGAAAATCAAAGTACCAAGATGCAAAAGTTAACAAGGATGGAGAAAAAAATTTGAATTGGTGTACACAGACTGCATACAACAGTTCAAAATTTTGCATGCTCTTAGTCCCTAAAATTTTTTGGGGCAGGCTCCGAAATTTTGGACCAGCATTATAAAATTTGGCCTTGTACTGACCACCGTGCAAAATTTTGCGCCGATTGGCCGATGCATCTTTGAGATCTCATGATTGAAATGAAAAAAAAATAAAAAAGACATCTGCGGTAGATCTTAAGTTCTCCCAAAAACTATCGTTTCCGGGCGGACTAATAATCATAGTGATAAGAACATGTACAGTTTCTAATGCATTACATGAGTTCATGTTTTGTCGAGAAGTAGGGTTATCGCTTCGGTCGACACTTTCTCTTAGAATAAATACCAAGATAATCAGAAACGTGAACTGAAGTTAGAGGTGTTATCTTTCTTCTAAGAACCAACATTTCCAATTATCTACCAGATAAGAAGAAAGATAATCGGAAACGGCAGCTAACACCAAAGTTAATCCGAGCATTACCGATTAACACCAGAGCTCCAATGCAGAAGAATAGGCGTAATTTCTTAATCCCTAGCGATTAGAAACTTTCTAATCGGTTTTCAGTTCATGTATGGATAAGAAGTAAGTTAATCGGATTCGGTTCTTAGCGTTTGTCAGATTAAGCGGATGCCGATTAGAAAAAAGATAATCCTACTTCTCGACGAAACATGAACTCGCGTATTGTAACCTGGCACAACCATTAAAAAGGTGCACCATGTATGGGTAGTACAGAGAGTGCACAAAAATGTTCTCAGAGCACTTTCAAAAGAGTTTACTGACTCCATCGAACTGAAGCCGATTGACGGCTGTGAATTTGCCGAGATTTCTTCATTGTTCGCTGCAATTATTGACAGGCATTTAAAAAAATTTTTAGCTGTGAAAAGTTTATGTTCTAGTTATTAATCACAAATAAGTAATTATACATTTTTTACAGGTGCGGTTAATGATGAAAGCGCATGCATTTGTACGTGAGAACATTCCAAGAGCAATGCAGCACGTCAAAAAACTCGGTACACTAATTCTTGTTCCTTCCCTGCCATGATGATGCAGTAGCATGATGCATTGTTTGTCTGTATATTATCTGTCACATTCATGCTCCTGTTTAAACTGTTCCCTAGATTTTGATGCTATTTCCCCAGTATGGTACACTTGTGGGCCCAGTGACGCATTGTGTTAGATAGGGTATCAGACCCCACAGGCGAAGGCAAGATCTGAGGATCAACGCCATGGCCAAAACATTCAATGGAGTTGCAGTTTGCTGATGTCGCCATACAGACGAAAAGCGATTAGGCTTAATAGCAAATTGCTTTGGTGTTTATTCAGTTTTACTGAAAACGTGATGAATCAATTACATGGTCGTTAACGTTTGTACTTTTGGTTTGGTGTGCATATAAGACTTTTGAAGAGTCGTTTTTTTCTGTACTTTCTTTGATGCAGATGCTGATGCTGACACTAGTGATGCGGATCATTATTTGCCGTGTCCGGACTTCTCCAAATATCTCTACTTTCTGTTCGCTCCAACGCTAGTCTACCGAGATGTCTACCCAAGGTTAGTGTAATAGTGGTAGTAGTAGTAGTGATAGTAATTTTAAGATTCACTTTTTAGCCCACCGTACTTAAGTAACGGTTGAACTTATCATGGTTGTCATCCGTCGTCTGTTCGTCCGTCTGTCATGGGTGTATTGTGGCTAAATGATGCGCGGTAGGGCCTAGGTTGCTGTTGATCACTAATAGGAAGTCGCATATTGGCTTTCAAATTACATGACAACTATTGACCTTGGATGACCTTGAAGATCACTGACATCCAGTATGGTCGGCTATTCTAGCAAAAGCTGGGCTTTTTGTTTTGTTTAAAGTTTAGTTCTCAGCCTTTGCACATAGCTGTTCTCCACATCTCGAGTTTTTTTTATTTAACTTACATACAGCGCATTGTTGTGTTAGTTAAAAGATACATCGATGAAGCATTAGTCGATCGTCGGCACTTTACATTTGGTCGATTTTTTGTACAAAGTTACAACAAGCACTCACCATTACGATAAATAATCATGACATTAGCAGAATTGTGGCTTCCTTCCTGTTACTCAACTGCCGGCTTGCTTTTTTGCCAAAATTTTTAAAAACTTATTTTGTCAGTAATGTGTGTGTGTGTGTGTATATGGCGTAGGAATACAGGCCGTGTGAGGTGGAACTACGTTGTCAGTAACTTTGTACAAGTGTTGGCATCGTTGTTCTACATGTATTACATATTTGAGCGTTTCTGCATCCCAGTGTTTCGTGATTTCACCAGCGACTACGTCACGCCTCGAAGACTTATTGTATCGATATTCAGCTGTATTCTGCCTGGCACTCTTGTACTTTTTATCTGTACGTCAGTTTGTCTCTCTGTCCATTTCTTTTTCCCCTTTCGCCTCTCTTTCTCTCTTCACCTTTTGGTCTCTCTGCAGGGGCTTCTATGCCTATACCTACGATGGGGACCGTAGGCTGCACGCGGCGGCTGTGCGATCAACGGCTCTGGTTAGTGACGAAAAGCGCATTGGAGGTGTGTGTCGTACACGATGATGCGCTATACAAATTTACAACCTTTACCTTTACCTTTATACCTTTACCTAGTGGGTGCAGCTTGCACCTAGTGAAAAATAGAGGGGGAGTTTTGTTAAGGATGTATGCAAAATTGCTGTAAACAGAAGCGCTGTTTTAGCTCAAAATGCACCGCAAACTGTTCAGCTGGGATGAAGAAAGGGAAGATAGGGTGAACTTGAGCTCGATTTTACTGTTAGATTTAGGGTGATAGAAGCCACGGTCTGTTTTTATCTGTGTGTCAGTTTGTCTGTTATGACTATGTTATACATTGAAGATTGTATTGTATCAATCTGTCACTCTTGTGCTGTTTATTGGTATTTTTCTGTCAGTTTTTATCTGTCTGTCTCTCGGTTAGTCCATCTGTCTTTTTTTCCTACCTGCTTTTTTTTTGTCTCTTTTTTTTCCCACTTTTTCCTTTCTAATCTAGCTAGGGAGTCTGGGTAGTGCTGTAAGCTCGTTAAGTGGGGTCAGTGGGGTCCTGCACAGAGCATTTTTAGTGCATTTGTGACTCTCAAAATGCATCCCGTGCCAACCGTTTCAGTTTATTGTGTACAGTGCAAGTAGCTATATTTTGCTGATTTGTTAAGTGAGAAAGTTTTCCAACATTATAGGGTTGGACTGGCTAACTCCTCCAACCCCCAGTTAAAGTACAGCCATGCTTGCATATGTATTTCTGGAACTTTTTAGTCGTTAAAATATCTCGTGGGATTTGTTGTCGCAGTACATTTTGCAGTCTGGAGGCCTTTGCTTTTGTGACACCCAAATAACTGCAACGAAGCTTTGGTGCATAGAATAGAAACAGCATGAAAAATCAGAGCAGGGTATAAATACTTCATATTTGTGAAAAGTCAGCCAACAAATGTGTGACCGTGAACGAACATGTCTAATGTCATTTTGTCATTGACGTTGCAGCATTTTTCTCAATTCTTCATTCGTGGCTCAACGCCTTCGCCGAGATGCTGCGTTTCGCTGACCGACTTTTCTACAAAGTAAGTTTCAGTTACAACCAGCCATAAGAACCAGTGCTTTTGAATAACGTAGTAATTTTGTTTGTAGCACAACTCAGCCTACCATCCCTCTGGGGTAGGTAATAGAGTACCATCCTGTCTGGCTGGAGTTAAAGCAGGGTACGTTCACCTGTGTTGGGTGGCAGTTAACACTGTGTGATCTCATATGGCAGGTGACACTCCATAGCTTTGAGATAAGTTCACATGAAGAGATATACACCGCTTCAACTTTCTGAGTGTAACTATGATTTAAGAACTTGATGTACAGTAAGGTAATCGTAACAGATGCCGTCACACTCAGTGTGTTCAGAGTCGAGGCGGGTAACACCAACCTCAGACAGAAAGCAGGTACAAGACATCGTTGCTAAGTTTCGATGTGAGGTAGCTAGAAATGGCAAAGTCAAAAAATCAGAATTTTACCCCTCCCCCCCAAAAAAATAAGGGTCGGGGTAGGGTGTTACCCAAACTGCAGAGGGGGAATTGACAACAGAATATCGTGTGAAAAATTCATGAAGATCGGTCCAGTCGAACTTTAGTTGCATGACCTTAGTTAAGGTCACTTGACTGGACCTTGTTTACTCTCATGACAAACTGGTCAAAAAGAGGTTTTTTGGCTCTAGCCCCTAAACGGTGACCCGTAGGAAAAAGCATTGGGGACAGACATTGTTTATCTTGGCCTGGCCTATCATCTGGTATTGACGTTAGTGTTCTAAGTTTACAAGTGAGTTCACCAGATGGCACCAAATATGTCAAAATCCAAAATATCACCCACAGTGGGTCACTTTAGGTGCTCAGAACCCCCAGTGTATTTTAATTACCCCGTAAATCTACACGTCATTGAAAAGAGCTATGAATACTCTTTCATGTGTTAAAATATTGTTTCGTCGATCTTTCACCTATCTCAAGAAAAACTGGTTTGAATATTGTTGAGCAAAAAATAAAAACATGACAAAAATTTTGACCCTCCAAAATTTAAGGGTGTGGGGCGATAGGGAGGTATCTCGATTGAATGTGGTAAAGACCCTGAACATTGGTCCACATACACACGTAGAACTTTTTGTGCCATCCCTTGAATTAATGACAATTTTTGGAAAAATTTGGTCAAAATTGGCAAACAATCGGGTGGGTCAATTTGGGGGCTTAAAACACCCATATATATTTTGACCACCCCACACTCCTGTACCTCACTGCAAACTAATAATAACTTTCTATCTTTTGTTAACTTTTGACTCGTCAAAATTGTTTCTATTTTAAGAACCATTTGTTTAAATTTTGTGAAGCCAAAAGTGAAAAAAATGATGAAAAAATTGTTTCCCAAAAATTTTTAGGGGAGAGGGGTCAGGTTCGGCATTTCGGTCGAATATGGTAGCAACCATAAACTTTGACCCATATACACACTTAGAACTTTCTGGGCCATTTTTTAATTAATTACGATTTTTGAAAACTTTTGTCAAAAATTGTCAAAAAGTTGGGTTACATTTGGGGGGGCAATTTGTTGGAAATGGGCTGAATTTTTAAAATTTTCACCCCACATTAAAATTTCTGGTCTATACCTAACAATCTTGCTCCTACAGATTCTGAGATCTGCTTTACAGTGCATTTGACCTCTGAAAAGAAGAAAAATTTTTTTAAAACATTTCTCCCCCACGTAAAATTTTGGGGTCTGAAAGTTTACTTATGTACGGGCTCGGTAGTGCCCTATTTGGAGAAAAATTTTCGTGCTCCCATCTCCCCAAATGCGGGAGATATGAGGGGTTACATTTTCTCTTTCCCCTTTTTCTTCAGAACCCCCATTTGTCAGATTCCCCTAAAGTTTCACAGACTGCTATCTTTTGACCTCCCCTACAATCCCTGAAAATTCGGTGAATGTAGGGTCCATAACTTTTTTACTAGACCATTAAAACACGGGTTGAGCGGATGGCAGGTCTAGGCGTAGCAGATTTCCTCTAAAACGGAGTCTTTATATTCTGTTGGATACTCCTTCACACTAAATTGTGTTGCTCCACTATCGTGTGAATGTGCTATGCGTTGATGTGACAGGACTGGTGGAATTCGTCGACGTTTGCCAACTATTACCGGACGTGGAACGTCGTGGTCCATGACTGGCTGTACTGCTACGTGTACAGGGAGTGCTACCTGGTCGGTTTGTTTGTCTTTCTATCTCGATGTATGTGTATATTCTGTCTTTTTGTCTGTCATTGTGTTACTGGGTATACTGTTTTGTATACAAGGTCTATACCAGTATACCAGAGTACAGTGGTCTGTCTGTTTATTTTTTTATGCCTCCGTTAACTACAACGTAGTGGCCAGGGCATTATGTTTTCGGAGTGTTCGTGCATCCATGCGCATTTCTAGACAGCGTTTGCAAGCCATTATGCACTAGGTCTATTCAGTCAAGGTCACGTGTAGTGATGCGGCCACCTTGCCAAATTAATTTGTCTTTTAATTCATCAAACCACCTAATTCCTTCTCGATCAATTTAACCCTAGCTCTTTCTGCAACATTGGGGTTTGGTCATTAGTTTCATCAGTTTTCTTGTTAATTAGTAATTAATCAATTAACAATACTTTCTCTGTGTAAACAGTATTTTCTTGCTGCGAAGTTTTGCAGTGCTATCTCGCTGCACAGTTTTGTAGCGCGGTTCATTATCCATGCAAATAATGAATATTCGTGAGATGCGATGAATCACATCCGCATTTTTTGCCATGTGTGACCAATCACCGGCAAGCTTCAACAGGTAGGATCCAGTTATTGGTTGGCTATAAATAGATTCTTTGTGATTTCCACTTTTTTGCATTGTGCGACCTCTCTGCGATACCTAGTTTTTGACACATGTTGGCGGAGGCATAAAAGTGGACAGAGTCATAACCACCTTCTAGTTTTTTGTCTGTCTGTCTATCTGACCAGTTCTCATGTGTGTGTTTGTGCATCTGTTCGTTTGTCTGCGTGTCTATCTGGCTGATGTCCGATGATCTTGATCTTTTATTTTGAGTAAAAATCGGCAAAACGTTTGCTCTAGCTGAGGAAGATGTTTATGCAAATTTTATTTTTTCTCTACATTTTTGTGTTTAATTTAGGCTCTTGTATGGGATAGTCTATGGGACATACAGATTGATGGGCAGAACCTGTCATGTGGCTAATTGCTAGTTGGTATACTGACATTAGCATTTGAAACAGCACCTATACTTTTCAGCAAGTAAGCTTGAAAATCACTGGTTAGTTTAGATAAGTGATTGTTTTATGATTGAATGACTGATTTATTAATGGATTGACCAGTCAGCTGATTGTGGCTGATACAGTTGATGGGTAAGCGGAATCGTGCAGTGCCAATGGCTCTAGTGTTCCTGTTATCAGCAGTCTTTCACGAGTACATTCTTACGATGACGTTTGGGTTTTTCTATCCAATCCTCTTCATCATGTTTGCTGGTGCTGGATGTAAGTGTATTTATCTTCTCCATCTCTCACTTCCTTGCTGTTTCACTTATCAGTGACAATATGGCTCGGGGGAAACGGGGGCTCAGGGAAATGGGGTTCACTAAATTTTGGGCTGTCGGAAAATTGTGAAAATGTTTTGTCATTAATTTTTGTCCAGAAGTGCCAAACTTGAAGCTGAAAGATCCACTCCCCCAATTTTGTGAACATTAAAATCCAAAATTGAAATTTTAAACACCCATAATTACCTCTGTTGGAAATTTGTAGTGTGTTAGAAAACTGCAACTTTCTGTTTTGCTTTTTTTTTACCCATCCTGCCAATGTCACTCATCATCATAAGAGGATTTAATGCAGCATTGTCATATTGTTTGGAAGTCATGGCATTAGAAACCGGTGAAAAGTAGCCCAATTTTTGTCTCTTGTATTGCCAATGATTCAAAAAGTCACCCATGATGTTTCAAGCAAGGTGCTAAAGACATTTCTCAGGGCGCCGATGGGCCCAGTTGGTGCAGGTGCCTATTCGCTTAACGTGGCAAACCTAAAATAGAGTGATGCTAGTGCAACACATTTTAGCAGGATTTCCGTGCCTCCTGGAAACTCCTGGGTTTTTTTCTTGAAAATTCCCGGACCTGGAAAGTCCTAGAAAAATATCTTTAAAAATCATGCATTTTTTCATAGACTTAAATGGAAATCATTTTTCTTCTGCTCACTTCGCTTGCAGATTACTTGAAGTCGCCTTCTTTCAAATTTGTGGTGCCAATACATTACATTTCAGCATTCGTGGGCTACGTAAAGGTCCTGAAAATTTTTCATGGGGGAGAAAAGTCCTGGATTTTTTTCGTCGGTAACAGAGTGGGAACCCTGTTTTAAAGTTAAAGTACAGTACACACTACACAAGGTTGTTATTTCCCCCAACTGAAGTGCAAGTTTATGGGAGTGGCATAAGCTCTTCAATTGGTCTTTGGGATGGAGCGTTTTTTCTGCTCCCTCTAGTTATTACAATAAAGTAATATACTCATGCATTAATTTCTGCTGTGACATTCATACTTCACGAGGTAGTGTGGCAACACATTTTGCATGCAGTGGGATCTGTAGTGATTAATTTACTGTTATCGTTAGAGCTGTCACAATTGACGCGTTAATTAATGTGTTAATGCGTTAATAAATTAACATGCGTTAAAAAAATTAACGCGCTTCGAAAAAATTAACGCACATACGTAAATTTGTGTTAATTTGCTAAATTTTGTGAAGCAAAAGTTGAAATATTCTGTTAAACTACGGTTATTTGACAATTGAATGAATTCGAGTAACTAAACTGTAGTTTTCGTTTTATCACTACTGTAAATAAATAATTATTTCGATTTTCGATGACATGCTAATAGATTTCTATGCTACCTATGACGTCAGTTATTGTTGATTATACGTTTAAAAATGTGTTTCTAACTTTTTATATTAGACAGGCAGGGCCCCTCAAACGTCGCGAGGCCTGTGATAACTTGTCCCCCTACTCTCCGTCTCGACGGGACTGGGTGCGTTAATTAATGCATTAAAAAAATTAACGCCTTGACAGCTCTAGTTATCATGTGTTGTGTTGCAGTTGCGTTCATATTCCTGCCAAACAAGTCTGCTCGCACTGGCAACGTGTTCATGTGGGTTGCTCTCTTTGTTGGTACTGGAATGCTAATGTGCTTTTACTCCATGGAGTGGTATGCACGCCGGAGATGTCCCAGCAACGGGGTATGTACCTGTAGTAGTACACTGTGTCCCAAAAAAGCATCCCCAACATTTTCGACTGTAACTTGAAAAACAATTGTCAGATTCTGATAATTTTTGGCAGAAATATTCCTGACACAACTTGCCATCAAATGACCATTCAGTTTTTCACCTCACCCAACGTTTGTTCCTGCACTACCTGGGGAAATCACAACCAGCAAAATATCACTTTTTTATCCAATGCGATATGATTGCTTGATTAACATAACACGAAAAAACACATTTTGTTCACATTTCTGACACTTTGGCTGACATTTCATTCAGTCGTACATTTTTCAACTGCCTGCAGTAAAGTTGCTTGAAGTCTTGGCCCACTATGCGAACACAGGCAAGGAGATGCTTTCTCCATTCATTGACAGCAGTATCAGTAATGTTCTGCTCCAGACCAAACCAGGCTGTACTAGTCGCTTCTTGACTTCACAAACATTCTTAAACTTTATCTGGTAGACACTGCTGCATGACAGTCGGCAGTCAAACCTTGTAATAGACTGGCTGTTGGGAAGTTTCCATTTTTGTCTTGGAGTACATATCAAACAGAGTGAGGAGGGAGTAAAACTCTCACAAAAGCAGTATATCGAGAAACTGCTGCAGCGTTACGGACTGCAGGATGCCAATCCAGTCTCCACACCAGTAGACCTGAATGTCAAGTTAGTAGCTGATGACGGACACATCAAGCCTGTTGAGAAGGTCCAGTACCAGTCGATGGCGGGCAGTTTAGTCTACGCTTCTTTTGCAACTGGACCAGATGTCTCTCAAGCAGTGGGAGTTTTGTCGAAGTTCAACTTTGCTCCAATCGAGGCGCATCTCACAGCTGCCAAACATGTCCTTCGTTATCTCAAGGGAACCATCAACTTGTCATTTCACTACAAGCAGACAGAGAATTCAGACATTGTTGGTTTTAGTGATGCTGATTGGGCCAGTGACATGGACAATCGTCACTCTACCACTGGCAACGTCTTCATGATGGCTGGCGGTGCAATCTGCTGGCTGAGTCAGAAGCAGTCAACAGTAGCTGTATCGACAGCTGAATCTGAGTACATCGCACTGAGCTCAGCAGCTCAGGAAGCTGTGTGGTTGTGACAAGTTTTCCGGGACATCAAAGGAGACAGTGTTGCACCAATCACAGTGATGGAAGACAACCAGGGAATTATCGCAATGGCGAACAATCAGACAAATCCACACAGGCGGACAAAACACATCGATATTCGATACCCCTTTGTTCGTGAAGAAGTGCTGAAGGGAACTTTGCTGATCAAGTACCCCCGGTACTGTTATACCAAAGACATGTTAGCTGACTTGTTGACAAAACCTCTTGCCAGGGGGCAGTTTGAACAGTTGACATAACTTGTCAGACTAGTTTTTGAGAACAATTTAGAGTTCTTACATTGTAAACTTGATATAGCGTATAACTTTTTGATTATGCTAGACTTTTTACACTCTACTGTAGAGTGAGTGGGAGTGTTGATGAAAATTTGGTTTGGATTATTATTGCACTCTACAGTTTGTTGGCAATTTATACCTAGCTCTGCTGTCGTTAAATATTATTTGATAAACTGAACATGACAATGTTAGCAGTTGTATCAGTTTCATCAATACATCAACAAACACTTCTGTAAATTTTACTGCAGGCAGTTAAAAAATGGACAACTGGATGAATTGTCAGCCATGGTGTCAGAAATGTGAACAAAATGTGTTTTTATGCGTTACGTTAATTAAGCAGTTATATTGCATTGGATATTTTGCTTGTTGTGTTTTTCTCATGTTGCTTAGTGCTCACATGATGAACATTTTTCATCAGTAAACCATCAGTGAACAAGATAAAGTTCACCATCGAAGCATGGTAGCAACTGACAGAACCAGTTGCAACAAGCCAATTTGTACTCACGACACATTATGACGTCAGTATTACATCACGACTAGCAATGAATACTTAACCAACGGCCACATTTTGTTGTATTTTTTTAATTAGTATTTGCTCAGCTACATCTTCTAAAAATTTTGTGCAAATTGATCACCATTTGACTGAGTTATAAAAGAAACAAAAAAGGTGTTTTTATGAAACACCGTGTATTTCCCTTTCCGTCTGTCTGTGCGTGGCTGTGGTACTGTCTGATTCTATGTCTCTGTTTATCTTTCCGTCTATCTCTCTGTCTATATCTTTTTTCTCTGCATAGGACTGGTATCTGGCTGCGCTGGTGCCAAGGACTTGGACTTGCAGTTCAAACATCACCTCAGCGTCATTATCATCTTCATCATCATCACCTCACACTGAATTATGATGCGTTCTGATAATAGCAATATTAATTAGCTCAGATCAGCGCTGCATGAAATGCAAATGTTCCGTAGCAAGTATTAAGTGAAACAGCATGCATCTTTACAGACAGCTGCTGCATATTTCTGTCAGAGGCAGTCATCAGAGGGGCTAAAAATTTATTTTTGCACCCCTAAATGGGGGAATTTACTGTTCCGACCCAGCCACAAATTTTGCACTTTTGGAGAAAAATTTTTGGACAGGAAGAAAATCTTGTAACAGGTAACATTTCCCCATGGGGCAGTTGCCAGCTGTCAATGTTACAATGCCAATGATATGATATAGAATTCATTGGCATAAAACAAAATATTGTTTGAATTATTGCACTTTATTTTTTCTTAAATTGCATTATGCACAGAAATACCAGGAGTAAATTTGTTCAGAGAACGTTATAGATTTGTTATAACCTACTGCAAGTTATCTGTTGTAAACTTGTAATTTTTTTCAGCTAAAGAAACTGTTGTAAAGTAAAGTAATTCTACACTTGAGACATGAAGAACAAATGCTGTACACAGCTGAATTTGATGTCTCAAACATGTGTTTATGAAGTCTGTCACAATTGTTTGCTTTCAGTGCATAGTCAACAGTTTGTGTAGCTGTCATTGTTTATTCTGTAACTATATTGTGTAAAATACTGTTCATTGTCAGCTTCGTTACTTGACCATATTTTGTAAAGCTAGCCATACGTTGTGAAACTTATTCGGGTTCGTAATGCAAGCCAGCTGTTCTGTTCTCGTGGGATCTTGAGACAATCTTAAGATAATTTTCAGGTCAGTTGATGGGTATGCAGAATGAGATGAATTGCAATATGTTATTTTGGACAGTGCAGTGATTTTGACAAAATAGAAACGTAGGCCTACTAGTCATATTTCCCAGTGTATTTGAAACCACGAGTACCATTTACAGAAAAAACTGACAGCTGACAGTGTTTAAAATACAACTTGAATCTTAAATTTAGCCTGCGGTGGAGTGGGAGGAGTTAGAACACTTATTCTAGTGGAAGATGAGAGTTTGCATTAGAAGTTTTACGGTGTAGCATTGGCACACTTTCGTCGCAACATTTCCACCGTAAACAATGGTTGAAGTATTTGCGAACATAGGGGCACTGTGTTCCCTCACCTCCTGTTTTTAGTCCATACGGTCAAGCAGCTCTCAAGGAAAATTAGTAAACATGTTGCCATTAGATGTCAGGTTTTGGGGCCAAAATGTACTAGATTTTATTTGCACTTGGGCTGTTGCCCAGATCTTGCTGCGAGAGCTAACCGGACTCCCCAGACCCAATGGCTGTATTTAAGAGCGTATACTTCTAACGGATCAGAAGGTGAGGAGAGGTGAAGGAATGTGGAAGAGGTAGGAAAAGTCAAGTAGAGTTCCGCCACTTTTCAGTTGTACTTTGATTGATAACCAACCATAAAATAAACGTTCACTGCTTCAGCTACTGTGCCAATGGTATGAACAACGCTGTGTAATATGTCTCGACTTTTGTTATTGCTGCTTTTGCCGTGTAAGCTCAAATGCTGGGTGGCACATGATAAAAGAGTGTACTATACACTATGAATGGTGTTATTGGCAAAATATTTTGCATCCAGGAGGGTCAACCTGGGCCCCTACGCCCAAAACTTAACAAAAAATTCACTTTAAAAACTTGACCCAAATGATACCTCGAGTGTTAACCATTGGTTTCTCCTCTTGAAGTTTGCTAAAGCTTCTAAGAGGTTCTATCGACTTTGAGGTCTCTCGGCATTGCACACTGGGCCCATGTAGTGGCCTCAGCACTGGGTGAAGTGCAGCTTATGCAGTTACTCATTCGGCAGGTAAAATGAGGTAAACCACTCCAAACTTAATCCAGTTCTGTTTTGTTTTGTTCTGTTTTCTTGTTCCATTAGTAATGAAATAAAATGTTTCATACAGTATTTACAACTCAGAACCTGTGAACTTGCAAATTTTTGGCTAGCAGCTTATAGCATGTCACCGGACATAACATATGTTCCAGTTTGTTTTTTGCGGCACCCTGCATTGCAATATCTTCTATTGTAAACTATTACTGAGGTTTAAGTTGTTTTATCAGTCAGTTGGGACCAACAAGGCGTATTTTTTGTGCTTCTGGCTGCCATAAAAAATTCCATCCCTGAAATTTTTATTAGATGCTCGGAAACATTGGGGCATTTTTTTTGTTTGCTTTCAAGAATTCTACTGACACAGAACTGTTTGCCACTAGACTGTTGTGTTGCAGTATTTTTACTTCAGTTGTAATGTGTCACGTTTTGTTTGTGAGCTGTTGTGTAATATTAGACATAAAAATGTCTTGAAATAAGGATAAAAATACCTCTCTCGCTGCCTGTCTGCAGCCAGAAGAACAAGAGTTTTTGTATGCCTAATGCAAAATAACTTGAAAGAATTACACATTCGTATTTGGTCTATATGTTGGCATAGTGCATGATATAGGTGGTGCAAAAATGTCTTACACTCTTTGCAGAAGCTTGTTAGCATGACTCCAGCTCTGCACTGCATTGATTGAGGCTAATCTTTCGTGAAACCGTGATTTTGCAAATGTCTCCACTTTTTTGCGCCATGGGCTATTGTTGTACGTATTGCTGTAATATGAAAGACAAAGCAAATATTGTGTGTTATTTTGTTGTTACGTCCAATGCTATCGAATATTAGGTTTATAATGGTGGCGATTTTGTGTTAAACGTTTGTTATTGTACGTACAGCATGAAATGAATTATATTGTGCTTGGTTTGTCGAAGGTTGTATTTTCTGCTTTATTGTACGCTGCAGGGTGATACATTAACCAGAACATTTCATCTATTATTGCGTAGAGCCCCGAGCCAAATGCAATAGCCAAATTCACTGCCGAATTTTTGCGAAATGTTTTTTCCTTCAAAAAATCACAACCATGACAATTCCCATTTTATTCATTAGCTAAAACCAGGCGTAGAAGCAACAAAATAGTGCTTTTGACTATAATTCGGTATTGGCCTAACAGTTAACTTTTGAAAGATTGTGACTTGGTTTGAAAAGTTTGCTGCATGTTTTTTCAGCAGAATTACTGACTGTCCCACGATAATTTTTCTGAATTATAGTTGGCCAAAAAATGTTTTAGGACTTTTGAAAAGTTGGCTTCGAGTTTCATCCCGCGCTCCGGCCATCAGATGGAGGAAGCCCTTTGCAAAGTGACTCTGAAGGGTTGTGTCGAATACAGAATAAGGCACAGTGGACCAACAGTACCCAGCAGCTAGTCTCCTTCTATGAAGTAACATAAGAACGTTGACCTCTCAGTCAGCTCATGGTGCTGATTTGAAATCATGCCTAGCTGGGTTTCATTGTGATCTTACAGACACCCATGGGTGATTGATTGGTTGGTGCCTGCCTGGTCTGTAGTTTGGTCATGTGCGCTGGGTGGTTTCACTGTTCCTGTCGTGTCTCGGTGTCGGACGGCCCGTTGTAGTAGCTCTTGCGGGCAGTGGCGGTTTTAGGCGGCCGGGCCGGGGAGGCACAGCCCCCCCCCCAGTTTAATGGCCATCCATAATTTTATGCAAAGATAACACAAATATCTTATTTGCGTTTCCAAAATGTAGAAAATTGGGCAAATTTGCGGCTTCTATTGAACGTCCGAAAACCAAAAGTGCTTCAGCTTCAGGTCGGATTCGCCCCTAACCCCCTGACCAGGGGCTTTGCCCCTGGACCCGGCTGGGGGCTCTGCCGCAGACCCCCGTTGTACATTCGCGCTACCGCGCTGGCCATGGGGCCGTGCCCCCCCCCAGATATTGTGGGTTAGAACTGCCACTGCTTGCGGGTATGATGGGTCAGACTTGGATTTCAGGTAGATACCAAACATTGCAGTTCAGGACTAGCCTACGGTTTTCCTGTCAGGCTTGAAAACCCCGTGATTTTGACGGTACTCGCCCTTTAAAATTTATTAATAACGTCTTTCAGTAGAAGTTTGCCGCGTATATGTAATATAAATACGAAATCCAAAGATATTCTGAAATAAAAATTTTTCTTGGTAGTTGCTCTTTAAAAGTATTCTCAAACTCGACTAATAGGCCTACGAGTTATAATAGTCTCAGCCTTCGCCCATGATTCTCTTTTGCTGCGCAAAGCTTATAGGCTTTGTTGCTGCGATATTTCGATTTCAATTTACAGTCACCTTTTACATGACGGAAGTGGTCTGAGAACGAGTAGGCAAGTGCCTTCTCGTGCCTAAATGCGGCTCTGTAAAGTTATTTCTGAAAATAATAGTCACAGTAGTAAGAGTGCATCGTGTAGAAATATAAAGTATATTGTGGTTGACCCGAGCTTTTTGTCTTACTGTTTTTTTTGTCAACGAACGTCAATGATATTACGTCATGGATGATTGGAAACTGAAGACAACACCGGTGGTTAAACTGCAGAGACTCCATGAAACGTTTGTATACTTTTTTTGTTGCTTTTGTCTACTGTTACATCACAGCAAATATATAATATATATTTAGTAGTTAGTTTGATTCTGTGGTAAAAGGTTATCAATCTGTCTTCAATTGAATTTTAGTGATTCAAAAAGCGTTTTTGCAAAGATTTACGTCTTATGAGTTATTATCTGTAATAAAATTTTTGGTTTTTTGTTATTTTATTGCTGAGAGAGATTTTTTACAGTAAAACAGCAAGAATTGGCGTAGACATGGCATTATGCCTTTCGATAGCCAATGTGACGTGATGTATAATTTTAACAAAATTCTGTTTGATGTAACATATTAAACGTACCTTTTTTGATGGTTCGGCGTTGCAGCAACTTACTAATTGATTTAGTCGTTTTAACTTAGCATCGTTCGAGCTTCAATGCAGGTGAAACAGAATTGAATTTGAACCAGAAAACATTGAATGTCACAAAGTTACGGTATGTCACGTATTCACAAATGAGAGCCATAGTAATCACAGTGTGTCAATATTCGGTAAACATGCAGTTTAGCGGCCTAAACGAAATTCAAAGTCAACTTACTGCCTATACGGGCCAAAGCGTGCGTGCGGTCAGTTAACCCTAACCCTAATCCTAACTCTAACCCTAACCCTAACTCTAAACCTAAGCTTAACCCTAAGCTTCGCCTGTATATAGGCGGTAAGTTGACTTTGAATTTCGTTTAGGCCGCTAAACTGCATGTTTACCGTTTACGTTTGCATGTTCGATAAAATGTCAGCGATTAAATGTGGAATATATTGCCAGGTAACATAGCTCACACTAACCCTAACCCTAAAACCTAACCCTATCTTTAACCCTAAACCTTAACCCTAACCCCAACTCTAACTGAAATTCTTGCTCACAAGTGACTTAAAGTGACCTAAATTGCTCATGAGCAAAAATTAAGCAAAAACCTGCAAACTTATTATCTATGTTTTGTGGTATTAGTTGCCAGTCACCATAGGAGCTACCAGCACCGGATGTGGGTAAAATGCGTTTAGTGCGTCTGGTTGCATCTCATGCAATTAAGGTCAGGATAAACGTTAAAGACAGGATCAGAGATAGGGTTACGGTCAACATCAGCATCAGGGCTAAGGTTTGGGTTGGTGAGGGTAAAGGTTAGTAACGCCAGTAAGCGTAAAAACAACAGACGCACTGGAGCCACGTCTGTTACGTTCAGAGCAGATATTGTTTGCTTTGGAGTAAGGGAAGCATGATATGAATTGGGTTAGGTGTACAGATAGGGTTTGGACTGATGTTAAGAATTTGATTTGGTAAGAGTAGCATACGTCTAAGTTACATAAGCAAGAATATTATTATACATGGGCTCAGCGAGGTGCCGGATGGGGAAGGTGAATCATGTTGGAAAGCCGAGGAGGATCAGCTGCAAGACTTGCTTCATGGTGTGAAGTGTGATGGTCTCTCTATAAAGAATATTGTCCGTTTTGGACCATATCGAGATTCACAACAGAAGCCAAGGCCACTGACGGTGGAACTAGCATCGGAACAACAGAGAGAGCAGGCAGTCATCAAGGCAAAAAACTTGCATGGCAATCTGACCTTCAGACAGGTGTTTGTGCAGCGGGATCTGACTGTAAAGCAGATGGAGAAGAGACGCCAGTTGGTGCAGCAGCTGAAGCAAAGGAAGGCCAACGGCGAAGTGGGTCTGATCATAATCCAAGACAAAATAGTAGTCAGAAGGAAGAAGGTGACATCTGCCTGAGATTTCTATATACAAATGCCAACAGTCTATTGAATAAGATGCCGGAATTGCGTAATAAAGTGGACATCGAGAAATATGACGTGATTGGTATTACTGAGGCATGGGCTTCACCTGACCGTACTTAACTGTTGACATGTCTGGATGTCGAAGCTTGCCTTCTATGGACTCGCTGTGTCCATGCCCTCAGTTAAACATCGGTGAAGTTTTCTGCAGATTCGCCGTGTCCGTACTGTTCGACTAGACGTCGGTGAAGCTGTTTGCGGACTCGCTGTATCCGCGTCGTCAACCCAGCATGGGTGAAGCTTTCTATAGACTCTCCATGTCCGTGCCTCGGCCTCGACATCAGTGAAGCTGCCGGTGGACGCTCTGTCATGTCGTTCTGGTTGTCGATGAAGCTTACTGTGGATTCGCTGTGTCTGTGTCGTCACCCCTGACGTCTGCAAAGCTACCAGTGGACGTCTGTGTCGTCTGAGATTGTGAAGCTGCTGTGAACTTCCTGAGGCGTCGATCGTTCGTTTTTGTTTTCTTTGTTTTCTTTTTTTTGCTGGCTGTAATTAGCTTGATTGATTGTACTTAAATTATATTTTGTGTTTTTACATTATAAAAACTTGTCATGGGCCAGTCATAATGAGGCTGTACCAGCCTCATTAGGACTGGCCCATGCTTACAAAATCACCACACCACACCTCACAAGAGCTAAGGGGTTAAACGCGACAAAGTGTAAACAAAAATGTCCATCGCCTAGCAGATTAAATTATTTCAACAAAGTTCTGAAAGTTAACAAAAGTGAATAATTTTAAACTAAATGTGTGGTTCACCATTTAAAGATCAAAATTGATCGTAAATGTCTGCTGATATATGCTAACTTGCTTAAGTTGAGGTATTCTATTATGGACCAGCACCGAACATTCTGTAGGGGGCGGGCTATAGCAAAGACTATTATGTTACTATGTTATTGTGTTATTATGTCACTAGCTACTTTTGTGTTTTTGTTGGAAATGTAGGGATTAAAATTTTCTTGTTCGTTAGAATTTTCTATCTGTTAGTTATATCATTAGGCTTGGTCGTTATTTTTGACAGTGATTTGTGTATTTTGTAGGTTGATGAGTCACCTTGCTGGTGTAAAGATTCAGTCAAGTGTTGGTGTGTTTGCTTTTCCACTTTTTTAGCCGACCATACTTAAATAACGGTTGAGCTATTAGTACGAGTTGTCTGTCCGTCCATCTGTCTGTCTGTAACGGATGTATTGTGGCTAAGCTTTAAGTCGTAGGGGAAAACTTTTTGCACAAATAATTAACCATGCTTTGAAACTTAGCCCACAAAATTTCAGCGAAATAGTGCAAGGGGAACATTTTCAAATTCATTGTTGAATAGACGGGGGGTAGGAAAAATGTGCGTTTTTCAAGAGAACTGGATATAGGGTATCTCGGAAATGATGACAAATACAACCATGGTTACTAATAATCACTAATAAGAAGTAGAGCTGGGAATAATCGATTCGAATCAATTTGGCAGAGCGAATTGAACTCAAGCTCATTTCGACTTGACTCACCATTTTCCAAAAATATTAAAGCCAAGTTTTGTTGGCAAACTCGTGTTTCTGCACGCTGGTCGCGCTAACTGCATGCATGCATTCACGATGCGCACAACTTTCGTTTAGTTTTACTCCGCTATCACTTTGTCACGAGCTTCACAAATGGTGACGTTAAGTTAACCCTCTCTTTTTTGACGTGATTTTTTTTTTACTTACGAGTTACAGTCAGTTCTTCTGGGTTGATCTACCGACGATGGTGCGGTAGTGTGATAGAACAATAGTATAGGCCCAAATTGCAATCACCAGTGAACATTTCCATCATGGGTCAAAAATAGGTAGGGCCAGAAGTTGCAATTTTCCCACTGACACTGCAAAGTTTCGACATAATTCTGACAGAAAGTTGCAAATTTTTTCCACAGAAAAGATTATGGGTGCTCAACATTCAACTTTTTCTCCCATTTTTTTCAAAAATGAAGGTTTTCAGCCTCAAATTTGGCATTTTTTGAACGAACATTTTCCGATGAGAAAATCTTTGACAGTTTTTTCGACAGTCAAAAATTCAGGGTTTGCAACAGCCTTCCCATCACCATCACTTGCCCTCTTGCTGCAACGCCTCAGCCAGTAAATCGAATCAAATCGAAATTCGTTCAAATCGAATCAGATATGTTATCAGTCGAATCGCCCATTTCTAATAGGAATTGGCATATGCCCTTTCAGATGAAATGAACATCATTGATCTTGGATGTCATTGAAGGTCACTGAGAACCAGTATGGTCGGCTATTCTAGCTACAGCTGGGCTTCTTGTTAATGTTTTGCATTTAATCATCAATCAATCAATCAGTCATTTAGTGTTGTTTTAGTAGCAGAGCTGCTTCAATGTAAGATAGAAACAAGATCAGATAGTGATATCCAGATACCGTACAATTTTCTGAGGATCCCGATTTTTTTAGTGGTGACAAAACACTGAGAGTGACTGAGGTGTTATTTCCTCTGTAAAGTGTTTCAGACACAAGGTCCAGCAATCGTGAAAGCCCGGTTAAAGCTCATATTACTTGTTTGCAGCAAACGATGGAACAGAATTGTCTATCCACTGTATGTTATGCAGGTGAAAGTTCATCTGAAGTGAAGATTGAAGCTGATAGTAATGATATCACTGAGCGTCCAGATAATTACAGTAGAGCTTTTTTTATGTTCACAGATGATATAATAATATGTGGAGCTGGTAATGGTCAAAATTTTTTAAATGACTAACTTTGTGTGACTAACTAGTGTGACCTTCGGTTACATTCGGGGCTGCGCATTGGGCTGAGCTGATACGGCCTCAGCGCTGGACAGGTGCATAACCTGTCCACCCCGAAGGTAAGGTAAGGTAAGGTAAGGTAACTTTGCAACAAATATGGTTTAGTTAATCATTAATTAAATTTGATTAAACGCATATTATGTTCTATTAATTGTTAAAAACATTAATGCCTAAAGACGTGATTGATTGTTAATTTTCACATCTCTCATTTTTTTGTCATTTGTTCTTATTTAGTCTCATGAGTAGCGGTACAGGGAGGCAGTATTATATGTGCATGTTATAATTAACACTCTTACACCTGTTATGGTTCATATTCAATGTAGAGGCATGCACAAAGCAACAGAAATGAACTGAATTTATTGGTTTAACCCAATAGAAGATGACTTTTGATGAGACATGTGACAGCTGGTCAAAACATATTTCAGTTGAGTTCAGTTGCGTTGCAAACTGGACTGTGCAAAGTGAACAGTTCATTATTCATTTTGCAGTGTGTAAACAGCGAGTTCAGTTTATTTCACTCGCCACATTTTTACCGCAAGAGTTCATTACATGTTTATAAATTTTATTTGACGTGACGACTGAACCTGATAGCAATGATATCACCAAACGTTGATATGATGACAAGCCAACTATAGAGTATACTGGTTAGCAGGGTTTTCAATAGACCTAAATTTTCAGGACGTCATGACTTCCAAGCTAAAAAATTTGGACGTCAGTGTACAAAATCTGGAAGTCATGCAGTAGTCCTACAAGAAAAATCAAGCAAAAACTTAATGCAAAACAATGCTTACTACATATGCGTCACTTACGCTCCACCAACATAGGTTGTAGTTTTTACACGCTACAGCCATGCTGAATAGCGCATCTATGACACGATTGTCGTTTGTCTGTCTGTCTGTCACGGATGTATTGTGGTTAAACGGTGCGAGATAGGGCCTAGGTTGCTATTGATTACTAATAGGAAGTCGCACATTGGCTTTTAAATGACATGAAAGTCATTGGCCTTGGATGACCTTGGAAAGTCATAACGAACTATAGTATGCCAATTGTGCAGTATTGTGACAAAACGGTTAGTCGTAGAGGGTCAGCGATTATACTATCGGATAGGGCGCTGGCGACTTCCTATAGGCTGTCAATAGTAACCATGTCTCCATCTGCAGCGGTTTGGCCACAATTTTTAATGGAAAATTTCAAGCTATAAGTAGCCGTATCTCAGAAATGGTGAGAGATAACGCCAAGTTACCTATTAATCACTAATAGGAAGTCACATTTTGGCTTTCAAATGACATGAAAATTATTGACCTTGGATGACCTTGAAGGTCAGTACTATGTTAACTTTTGTGGTGTGTACATACTATGCTGGTGAAGGTTCAAATAAGGTGAAGATTGAAGCTGATAGCAGTGATATCACTGATTACCCACAGGATGAAAGGCCAACTCCTGGTATGCTCAGTTCTGGTTTTTTTGCATTTGTTTATTTGTGCATGATGTTTTACTGTTTATTCCAGTTTTAACACATTTTTGGAACGCAACTGCATGAGCATGACATAACACCAGTTGAGTGGTAAAGGTGCATAACAAACTTTTAAAAATTACTGTTAGGGTTCCCCACCGAGGTCAGCCACCTTGACGTGGTGGTGGGGCTTTGCTCCGATGACCCGAAAGATTTCTACAATCTGGAGGATAGGAGCGTACTAAGAGCTGACCAAATATGCGAGAACATTTACTACACGTTACCAGTGCTTTTGTGCTGGTTTTGGCTTTACAGCCGACTATGGCTTTATAGCCGTTACTTGTAACCTGTGGTTACTTTTGGGGACGCGCATTGGGCCGAACTGATACAGCCTCAGCGCTGGGCAGGTGTAAGAGCCTGCCCACCCCGAAGGCAAGGCAAGGTACTGTTAGGGTTAGGGTTGAACTATAGAGTATACTGGTTAGCGCAAATCATTCCATCTTTGCTTAATGTTTTTGTCATAACTCACATTTAGTTTGAGACTAGCACTTAAAACCACATTATACAGGGTGGACCGATAAAAAATGTAACGCTTTACTTTAGTTTATATCTTTGCCAATTATTGACCGATTTTCAAATTTTTTCACTAGCACACGGCGGACAATTTGCAATAATGTGATTATTATATATCCCACCATACCATAAATGTGTTTCTACAATAACAAAATAGTGCCTGGCTTGCTACGCTTATTTGTCATTTTGCAGCAGTTGTTGCAGTAGCAGCCCCAATTCATTAAGTGATAAATCCTAAAAGCACAGGGGCTACCTGTCCTGTTTTTTATTAACTTGAAGCAATGATCGTCGACTATAGCATTAAACAGTACATCGATGAATCTTTGCTTGTTGTACTGGAAAAGTCAAGGAGTTTTATTTGGTCAGAAAGTGGTGGTAAAACACTGCCAACATCACTTGTGTTGTGTTTACATGAACTGTGCAGGCCAAAGTTCCATTGAGGCTAAGATTGAAGCTGATAGTAATGATATCACTGAATATCTGCGTGATGATAGGTCAGAAGTTGGTATGTTTGGTTTGGGTTCTCTATGTAGTCCATCTATGCATGTTGTTTCACTGTTTGTTATCTCTGCCGAGTAAATATAGTGACTGGTGTAGATTAAGTAATCATTATATGTGTCTGTGTGTCTATCTGTGCACGTCATAGTGACTCACAATACATAATGTCACAATAGCAATGAGGTCAGTACATCAAACATAATCAGCAGACTGTAATGGTGGTAAAGTGTAGTACTTGTAGTAGTAGTAGTAGTATTAGTAGTAGTAGTAGAAATGTTTTAATTACGTCACGGCGGAGATATGCACTCTCACAAGTGCTTTCTAGTTTCAGTTTTGCCATATTTTTAACTGCAACTGCATGAGTGAGCATCACATAATTGCTCTTGTCTAGTTGACGTAAGACCTGCTGTGCATATTCTACAGGTGAAAGTTTATTTGCGATACATATTGAATCTGTTACTAGTCTTGTAAGCGCTGACCAGGCAACTATGGAGTCTACACGTTTATGAATGGTTTTATGTTTGCTCACCATTACTGTCACTTGGCTTTACTTTTTATAGCCCTGTATAGGTCCAGTGAGCTGTAGCATAGGACTAGTCTGTTTTCTTCCTGTGTTGCTAAAAGGCGTCTAAACTGGAGGTCACATTCTCATCACTATCTTAAGACATTTTTGTGGATTTTCCTGTGTCATACGATTTAGGAATGTAAAAGAAGTTTTACCTGAATTCTTGATGATTTTTTCTGTTAACTAGTTGCAACATATAAGCAACCCAGTTTCAAAACTTCTGTGGAAAAATTCTTTGGAATTTTTTTTATCTTGGTATGTGGTTAGAAAACAATATTTGCATGCTTTCTTATTGCTTAAGTTTACGAAATGCAAACTTGCTTTACTCACTCATTGCCAATTTAGCAGCAGTGCCATGTGAATAATATATGACGTTTAAACTTAGTGTCAACAATGTGTACTTTTGTAAAAAAAAAATTGCTACTATTATGCAGCTATTTCGGTAAGATAGGCTTTTCTACATATTTTCCTATTTTTTTCTCAAGGAAGTTTTCAAAGTGGTTTTGAGAATGCACATCTTTTCGTATATCTTTCAGGAATATCTTACAAAACAGGTATTTAGATATTAGCAATTTTATAGACTTAAGTTATTCGTAGAGTTATCGCTAGTATTGGGACATGGTGTATAATGTGTCTAATGTGCCAAACAGGGTGTCATTTATTACTTGTGTGGTGTGTACATATTATGCAGGTGAAGGTTCAAATAAGGTGAATTGAAGCTGATAGTAGTGATATCACTGAGTACCCACTGGATGAAAGGCCAACTCCTGGTATGTTTCGTTCTGGTTTTTCTTGCATTTGTTTATCTATGCACAATGTATTACTGTTTTTTTTTCCAGTTTTAGCACATTTTTGGAACGCAACTGCATGAGGATGACATAACATCAGTTGTGTGGTAAAGGTGCATCAGGCGTGTTTTTATAGTATTGAGAAAAGTACTGTTGAAAGTGTGTACTTTTTCATAATCAGTATTGCATTTCTTGTAGTCTGAAGAAATGTCAAAAATGTCCTATTGCAGGCAGTGGTTTCAAAGTGAAGTTTGTGCACAAGGCCCACAAAGAGCTTATGTATTTATATCGAACTTTGGATGGATAAATCTCAACCATGGTTTCGAATATTACATTTTCATTTCTAGCAGTACACTGTGTCTCAAAAAAACCGGACCCCTGCTACCTTTTGCAATAACTCTAACAGTCCTGGTTCAATAGCAATAGATTTTGACAAAAATAATCGTTAGAGAATCAGCACTTAATAGCATGTGTTACTTTGCGAAAAATTTTAAGAACAGAGTACCAGCTGAGGTTTTCCTGTGGCA
>Ga0209367_1001494_pt1 | contig 28893 bp, 25 predicted proteins | sample WorMetLIZISLAND2_FD_187412 | JGI IMG/M metagenome (GOLD analysis project Ga0209367, IMG submission 187412) | Marine gutless worms symbiont microbial communities from Max Planck institute for Marine Microbiology, Germany - Olavius geniculatus... ...
TTCTAGCAGTTCATCAATCTTCATCTCACACTCAGCAATCTTGCTATGAGTTTCCATTCTGCACCCGTCCATTAACTCTTCACATGCCATCACTTTTTTCTCAAGTTGGCTAACATCACCCTTCCAGCGCTGAGATTCTGTTCCCAACTGTGCTGCAACTTCTGTACGGACCCTTTCAATCATTCTAGGTTCCCACTCCGAGAAGATTTCCAAAAGGTGATTTACCTTGTCGAGTATCTTCTCCATGTTATCATCGCTAACAGCAAGATCGCCGATCTACCGCTAGAATTATTGATTTTAATTAGCACTTAGTTCTGCACCTGGACATCGTTCATGGTTTTTTACGCACTCAGCACTGCCGGCATGTCCACAACCACTACTGGTCAGGAGTCTTCAAGAAGACTCGCCGAAGAAAAAGAAGGTACTGTATAAGCCGCAGGCGTTAGTCACGGATACTGTTAGCATACTCCAAAGAATAAACAACCTTTATCCAGCAAAGGTCCCTAATGTCACTCATTATGTAAATAATAAGCAATACCTCAGCAGAACTTTTCTTTTATGCAAAAAAAAACAGCAAATTATTAGCAAAATGTAAACTGAACCAAATAATAAACACTGGTATTGCTAATTACCACGATGGACGCAATAAAACGTCGTAAGGTGATTGCGTGGACGTAGGTAGTCTTTCCAGTTTCCATCAAACGCAATGCAACGCAACGGACGTAACTCAACTAATGTAGCTGACGCACCAACCACTTGTGCTCATCTTGGGCTTTTGCCGTTGCGATAGCTGCATACTTTTCTGGTGTTAAATCTTCTTCTTGTTATCTTATGGCCACAGCCCGCCACTTGCCTCCAATGTAGACTTCGAAGTAAATTTACCAATCCAATATTGATATAATAGTCTTAAGTGAAATCCATTGCAGACACCAGAAGTAAAAACACAAGTGGAATCCGATGTTAAAAATCAATTCACAAAGTAGAATCATCTTGACAGTCACAGTTCACGCCGAATTAGCGACAAATTCCGCGACCGTTGTCACCGACTTTGTCGCAACCATGGTTTGTCCACGACTGTCGCCGAGGGGAGGTTTCGGTGAAAGTCGGCGTAATGGAATGCGAGCTTTAGCAGTCATGTCTATTGCATGAATTTCATCCCAACCTGGCGAACTATGGACTACCGTAGGCTATTGTATCGCCATAATGCGGCGCCATGGGCGGCGCCAGAGGGGGGTAGTTGCACCTCTCTCCGTGTGCTCTTGCCCCCCGGCTGCCCTCCTTCGACCCCTTCTGGGAAAAAATTCAGAGATGATAAAGTGCCTTATGGGTAACCATATACACGCTACCGTGTGACTAAGTAAACTTCATTTTTGCAAGACAACAAAAATTTATGTAATTCCTGCATTTACAAACAATTAAAAAGCAGGCAATCGCAGCATCCGTTGAACCTCCAAAAGCTAAAGTGTTTCAGCTTCAGGAAAACTTGCCCCTCGACCAGGAGCCCTACCCCTGGACTCCGCTACATCTCTTTTTTATACACAACTGAATGAAGCCCACATTTGGACCACACACGAAAAATATCGTCCCCTGTGCGCTGGTCCTTGCCCTTACGTTGCCCCCTCGCCAGCTTCAGATTCCTAGCGCCGCCCATGGCTGTCTGTCTGTCATCTGTAACGGATGTACTCTGGTTAAACAGTATGAGATAAGACCTAGGTTGCTATTGATTACTAATAGAAAGTCGCATATTGCCATTCAGATGACACAAAAATCATTGACTCTGAATGACCTTTAAGGTCAATACGCGCTACTGTGGCTAAACGGTACGACGTAATCACAAAAAAATGGTGAGAGATGAGCACGGTTGCTGTTAATCCCAAAATAGGTGTTCCGTGTTCACATCTGTTATCCTTCAAACACTGGCATATGGTCAGTCTACCTAATTCTACATCAAGCACAACAGAACTCAATGACTATTACAATTATTGATATTATTATTATTATTCAGAGCATTTGATGTTTGAACAGCGAAGCAGAGTCCAATAAGTTCATTCCTAAGCCAATACCAGCATCAATATCAGTATAAGACATGTTGTAGTTGTCCCAGTACCACTACACACAAATCATTGTTTGTAGTAGTATTAGTAGTAGTGTCAGCAAAGTGTGAGGAAATGTCCCAATTCATTCCTATACCATCAGTAACATCAATATCTACATCAATATAGTAGTAGTATCCTCGCCAATATCACTACTACTACTACGACTGCCAGTGTGTTGTAGTGGCGTCAGAGAATACTACCACAACTATTATTACACTCATTCCTCCTAAGGTGCCAGTATCAGAATGAATCTTAATTGTCATATGCCATTGGAAAGCAACATCTCCTAATACCACAGCTGCTGAGTAATAATACATATAACTATATACACCGTCACCGTCAACACATGTGTCTTAGTTTTCCAATTACTACTACATGCAGTGCCACCAGTAGTAGTAGAAGTAAAAGTAGTAGTAGTAGTATTAGTAGCAGCAACAGTAATAGTAATAGTAGTAGTAGTAATTCCAGCGGGCTGACACTACAACTACTAAAGGCACTGTGTGTAGCAGTTGTAGTTGCCCCAGGATGCTATAACAACCAGTTGGTGGTGTTCTCCTCCAGCCATAGCAACTACGCAGCCTATCTGCTCCACCACTACCAAAACCACTAGGCCTATTAATACAGTGCGGTAGTTGTCCTGGATATTACTACAACTAGCTGGTGGTATCCTCTTCCAGCCATTTGTAGAACTGGTCGACTGACAGTATAGCAACGCCGCGACCGGTCTGCTCGCCCTCGTGACTTTTATCACGCCAGAGCAGAAATGATTCCTCGGATACGAGCTCGTCATCGTAGAGGACATCGAATAACACCCGCAAAGCACCTGGACGACACACACAAACACACAGAGTAGACATATAGATACAAAGACAGATGAAGAGAGACACCAGACACAGACCAGACACAAGAACCACACACAGATACACGAACATAGACAGAGACAGACGGACGACACAGAGACACACAGGAACAGACCACACAAATGATAGCAAATGTCATTTAAACATTTCTCGATTCATACTGTAAATCGGATGACTAAAATCAATACCAATTAATCATAATCACTTATTACTTTGATCACAGTCCAAAATTCCAAAACCTTTAATTATTTCAAAACCTTTCACAGTTATTTGACAGACGTTCTGAACAAACACACAAACAAAGAAGAACACACTTTTTAAAAGATAATCTTGACGAGTAGAAATGAGAACCAGAAACGAGGTTAACTTTACAGGATGAGACTTGTAGAGTCAATGGGAGTAAGTGAAGGGGCAGGGTAAACAAATTAAAGGGGTGTCGAATACTACTATTACTACTACTACTGCTACTGATACTACTACGAACCGTAAGGGTGACCATGCCGGTGCACAATAAGTTGCACTGCATAGACGGCTTCCAGCTCAAATTTCACATCATGGTGGATGTACTTTTGTAGTAAGGAACTGCGGCGTTTTACCAACTCCTGGAGGACTGTACACGAGTCTTCGGATACTACAACAGCCACGAGCAACTACTAGAGCCGCCAACACTACATTAGGCCTATGCCCACACAGCCTGGTAAGCAACTTTCTAAAAGACAAAAAAGTTTAAAAAAAAAAAACAGAACCATTTACCACAATCATTTTTCCCATGACCGTATAACAGCATCCACTGTTAGCATCAAAGGGCAAGGTTATAATTGGAGAAAGCTGGAGAGTGTTGCACAGAAGTTAGGGGTATTAACTGCCATAGCGCAATGTGGGAAAATCTTTTAATTAAAGACGTAAAAACATAGGTGTTTTGGTGTATCTAGAAATATATATGTGGATGTGAACCGGACTTGAAGGAGTGTTGAGTGTGGACTATTTCGTATTTTGTATGCTCTATTAGCCTAGTTGCTACTTTTATGTTTGCATATTTTTTAGCCATTGGCTATCATTTTTATTAGACCCAAGTTGAGTTGAGTTGATAGCACTGGCAGCTTAGTACGCTGTGTGCGTAGGTAATCTGTAGTGACCTTTGAGCGCTGGTGTGTAGGCAGCAGTAGTCAAGGCACGTATGAACTCGCCATTCACCTCCTGAACATTCTCCTACACCGCAGACCACACACAATGATACAGATACTCATACAGATGGACAGCACACGTTGACACGGAAACATATCACACACTACATACCAGGTACTCAAAGACGCGAGTGACGCTTCACCAAAAGGCTTCACAGTTTCAGAAATCTATGTCATGCCAATCATCTTGCTAAAGCTGGAGAATCAGACAGATAAGACAGTCAGAAATATAAGCAAACAGAAAACAACCAGGGCTTGATATGAGCTAGTATGAACTGGTTTGGTACGGCATACCTGTCCACCTGATAAGCATTCTTCTTTCAGAATGTAGTTGCAAAATACTACATTTAATACATAATATTAATCTGCAACCAGACTGTGCAGTTCCCACAAAAGGCACTTATTTACCCACTTCGACAAGCCTTGAAAACAGATGTGCGCACAAGGACAGACAAATTGACAGACAGACAGACAGACAGACAGACAGAGTGTTCTACTAACGTCAATCCAGTCGATGACGTCCTCATTGTCAACTTTTTCATCTCGTAATAACCTCGCCAGCTCTGAGTACAACACCTCAGACCCGCCACCAGCACCAGTGAGACCACCCAGCGAGTCATCAGACGACTTCGACACTGGACGCAGCTTCACTGTGAACTCTACGTCCTACCAAATGAAACGCAGACAAACAATTAGACAGACAAAGATAATTATAGACAGACAGACAGACAGACAGACATTCACAAACACAGACAGAGAAACAGAGAAACAGACCACACACAGACGACAAACCTAACTCTAACCCTGTCCTTTAATCTTTGAGTTAAAAATTACCTGTAAGTTACTCTTGCTCAGGGAAAAATCCACAGCAAATAAGTTTCTCTCAGTCAGGTGCAAATTCAAATCACAACTAAAAATATGGAGCAGATCCCAACGTGAGTCCAACTGGGGGGACAGTTAAGGGGTTGAAATTTAGCAGTCACTTGGCCCAAACGCAACTGCATTATCATATACATGTATAGCAAACACAATCTTAAACTTGGGTGGTTCGGAATGAGGCAACAGAACTTTGTTGTTTGTGAACCCAAGCTCACGAATTTTTCTGGGTTCGACATGGAATCAATCGTAGTTGTAAATACCGTTTTTCTTTTATCGATATCTCTATCCGTTCTCGAGATATATGCGATCAAATTCTAAAGTTGTCCGAAAACGAGCGAACTGTCAATGTTGGGGAGGTCGAAATGAGCAAACACAACTTTGTTGTTAATAGACCGTTCATACAATTTTTTTTGTTCAACACAGAAGAAATGGTAGTTGATAATGCCGTTGAACGCTTGTCGATATCTTAATTCGTCTGAAAGATATTTGCCATCAAAATCGAAAGTTGTCCTAAATCGCGCCGAATTGTGGACGTTTATTGCCTTTTCAAACTTTAAGGGGGCGGTGCCCCCTAAATTTTGCACACGCCCTTCCAGCGACACATAATGTGATAAAGTTTTATTAGGCTAATCCCCTTAGCGCCAAAGATCTTGAGGCTCATACGCTACATTTTAAGCCATTTTTGACCCCCCTTTGAAAAAAATTATTGGGGGAGCCCCCATCCCTGATGGGGTATATGCTAGCAAGACTTGACCATTCTGTAGAGCGTGTAAAAATTTCAGGGTGCAGCATCCCTCAGGGACCGAAATATGGTATTCTGAAAAAGTCGATTTTATGGGTACAATTGCACCTTTAAATCCCCATAATTAGTGGACCAAAGTTCACCGAACTTTTTTCGCCCAACGCGAGAGAAAATGCTGTCAGTCAAACAATTTTTCGATTTTGGATATCTCTATCCGTTCCGAAGATATTCGTGCTCAAAGTGGGAAGGGGTCCGAAATCAGGCCAAATTTAGCGTTTTTGCACTCAACATTTTTTTGGGAGAAGGCCCCCAAATTTTTGGACCAGTATTTGTAAACTGAACATGCTTCTGACCATGTGGACCTCAAAGATCTTGCGATGAAAAATAATAATAATAATAACGAACAGCAGTAAAACATAAGGCCTTCAGGGAACTACCGTTCCGAGTGGCCTGATTAGGATTAAATTGTGATTGATCAACATAAGATGATTTGATATGAATAATAAAGATGTTAAGGGAAATATTTTAATTAAAGCTAAGGCTCAATTCGAGAAATTCATGATTCAACCCGAAAGCTACCATCAGATGAATTCTGCAATTGTTGTGGTCTTTCTCACTGACTACAAAAATTGTTAGAATTTAATCAATTAATTGCAGACAATATTTGGATATCAACTGACTAAATTTCTTTTACTCGGTACCAGCCCTGAACTGATTAATAACACCATAAAAAGATCCTGATCGTGCTCAAATAAATTCACAGTAATGAGTAAAATCTGACAACTGACGTGTTTAGATAGGAATTCATCGACTTTATCTGCATCAGACAGAAACTCTGACCATTGCAGGCCTGATTTCTGCCACATGTCAGCCACGGCGTGATGACCCTGGACCACACACAGACACATACAGGGTGCGACAAAAAAGCAGCCCCCCAAAGTTTTTCGCTGTTTGTATTCAGCAAATTTTGAAGCCATTGGTCTTTTGCGATGAAATCTGGACAGCTGGCCCGCAGCCAGTTCTGTGCGCTGTGTGTTCACGCGCGCCATCCTACTGGAAGATGAACCCGGTAGGCAGACGGCGATTACTTTAAAAGAACGATAATTTAGTGATAATTTATAAACAAAATAAATTACTGTTTGTCAAAGCGTCACTGTGACGTCATCTGCAATGACGTGGTAACTGGTTTTAAAAAATTAAATAGCATTTTTAGCTTGAACATTTTTTAATGCTGAAAAGATCAGTAGGCAGTCATGCTCACAAGTCTATAATTTTTTCGTTTTTCAACAGAATCATATTTCACTTCGCAGTTAGATGTAGAATCTTTCCGTAAATAAACCTGTAAAATTTCAAATTAAAATTCCAAACAGTTGCTGAGAAAACGACGAAAAACTTTAGGGGGCTACTTCTTTTGCCGCACCCTGTAGACATATAAAGAGACTACAGACAGACAGACAGATACACAGAGACACCACACACAGTCATAGTGCAATACAGCATACAGAGCTGTGGTTGACTTCTCTGAGTGGATTTCGCAACATTGCAGTTGCATACCACATGATACCAGAAGAAGATAAAAATTATGCAACAAAAACCGGCCCAATATCAAAAATCTGGCCCAATCACGTTTAGACATTGTGCCTTCGTTTAAAAAAATCAGTAGTCATTCTGCTAACTCACACTGTGAATAGTGGAGAAAATAGAGACTTTGAAAATAGAAAATCTTCTTCTATTTACGAACGTCTTGTAACCTTGAACTTGGATTGGTTCGTATCGACCATCGTGTATCATTCATCGACCTCTCCGGTCAAAATACTAAATATTAGTTGAATCAAACACGCTTTTTGTTGACAGACAGATGCACAGACATGCGGAAAGCAGACCAACTTGAATCAACTGAGTATTTGGCCAAAAAACAGGAAAACTTTTACAATGCTACTGTAGCATAAACACTGCCACGTCTACTTCTATTAATGTATTATAATGCAGCCATCATAATAGGCCACATTATAAGGCTTGCCCATCCATTCATCTGTCTGTCTCCCATACGCTCCTAGCTCCAAAACAACCAAAATTCATACAGACGTTCTCCAGGGCAGAAGTAACTTACAACTTACAAGTATGTAGATTGTTAGCTCAAAAGCTAAAAGATTAGAATTGTGCAGCTCTGCTCTAGATGAAATGTCACTCAATATGTCAGCAATAGGCTAATTTTTTTTAGCTAAAAACAAGATGACACACACAAACAAAGATAAACACTATAAGCTAATTACCAGACTGTGAACAGCATCAAGTAGCACCATAGATATAACAAGAGCAGCCTTGTCTCCACCCTCGCAAGACAGTAGCGGAGCACAGGCACGACGCAGGAAATCCAGTGGGATTTCCGACTCTTCATCCAACAGCATTGGACTAATGAGTTCGGCGATGTACTGCCAGATACGCGGAACATCAATAACCATGTCATCGGCGAGAGACAGGAAATCGTGAAGACCAGACACGTAGTGGGACATTGTGATAAGATTCGAGCGGAAAAGATGATGCAGCATGGCGCCGGTGTGATGACGCGCTGTAGACGAACGCTCAACAGTTAGCAGTAGACACTCGGAGACAAACAAGGACATTGACGCTGTGTTTAGTTCACTCCGAACACATACCGTCACCTCCTGCACCACACACAGATAACACACATTGACACAGATCTCACAAGATGATGTAGCATAGGTGAAAGAAGTGTATAAGGAACGTAGAGCTAATTATAAGAATCCAGTGCCTCAAAGCTACAGAACATCACTTGTCATGTGAGGATCACACAATGTTGCCTCACACCTGCCACCCGAGGCAGGTGAACACGGCCTGCCTTAACCCCAGCCAGATAGAAAGATACTTTAGGCGTGATTTCAGTAGGTCGAACCGTCGACCGTGGTTACGTTTGCGCAACCAGTCGTGATTTCTGAGAGCCGTTTGAGCTAACCGACGAACAGTGTTCGCCAAACAAGTCAACCGACGCTAGTAGCTGTTTACGCTTTTTGTTTCGGCTATAAAGCTATTAATAGAATATCGCGACGCCGGCCAGTTACAACAGGAAATTCCAGAGTTACTAGTTTTGAGCCGTTGCGGCCTGGGGTGGGCGTGGCCTGGCTGCATAATTAGCGTTCCGTAAACATTCGTGATTTTGGACGGCTGTCTGCTGTTCACGAAACAACTCGTCACCGACCAATGAATGGAGGTTGAAAGAGTTTATGCCGTTTGACATGTCTGACCTACCGAAATCACGCCTTTTATTTAACTACCCTACAGACAACCAGGCTGAGCTGACCTGGGTGGCTGTTCATGATCATATAGTTTACCATCCACCGTCTCCGGTGCTGTGTAAAAACTGTGTAAGGTAAGACAAAAAATAATCACCACGATATAGCACATGGTGGACCCCAGTTTATTTGAGGCTAATCCAGAAGTATTTTTAAATATTCATCCGACATATGGTGATATACAGACATATTCTGATTGACTTACAAATAGTGGAATATAAAAAAGCCGGGTATTTCCGACCGCGTGTCACCTCATTTCGAAAATGGTGCAAGATGAGACCAAAGTTGCTAGTAGTTTTCACTCTATACATATTTGTGATTGAGATTTCTATCAGACGCTGATACCTATCCACAGATGTAATACTGACAATACTTTGATGACGATGCTGCTGCTGATCCTACTACCAGGGCTTACCGTTTAGGGCGATCAGTCGATCGCCTAAACGCCCACCAGGTGATCGATTTTTAATCGCCTACTCACTGGCCACACTCAGTGATTTTTGGTAGCCAAATTGACACAAATGTCATTTGGTAAATGAGAAGCATACTTTAGCAGGTGTGGATGATACAAAAACTTTTAAAAAGTACTTGTTTTCAACCACTTTTTCGGTCATTGCGTTTTTAAAATATTATTCGCAGCATTATAATTGCTGCTTTGTTATGTTTTATGTTTTTTTTCTCGATAATTATTTCAGTTGTGTTAGTAAAAGGCCAATCAAGATTTGTGGCTAGTTACATGACCCCTGATGGGCAGGGGGCTGGGAGCAGGCCCCACAACCTAGTCCCCTAATTTCATCACCGCATTCCATTCCAAAGTCTACAGTTACCCAGCTGCCTGTTCATGACTATGACTTAGTACACTAAGACCACTCTGCGTATAATAATGACCTGAGTCTCAATGACTATTATCTATTTTGAAATATGAAATTTGGTCATGGCGGTGTCCACTATCCACGATGACTGAAGCCTCTTTCGTTGACACTAAAAATCGTTTCTATTTAATGCTCTATGATGTCATAAATTACAATGACATCATATCCACAGCAGACTCGAGCAAAGAATGTACATTTCACTGATGTATAGATTGTGGAAAATATTGTTGTCTAATATGTCGACGCCGGAAACTTTTGGGATGACCCTCGTATGTATCTTTTGGAAAAAAGAGAAAAAAAAGAAACATCAGCAGGAAATGAAAAGGTAAGAGCAAGAAAGAGTTGGTGCGACGTGAGAACAATTGCTTTCTGGCACTGACAGGAAAGGCTCCTGATCTTAGCGACTATGCACTCTACAGCGATGTTCCCATCATAATCGATCGCCTACCCTGCACAGCGCAATCAACTTTTTAATCGCTTCTCATTTTCAAATGGCAAGCCCTGACTACTACAACAACTTTAACTGCTACTATTACTACAGACCTTGAGGTCATTCAAGTGCAGATATTCGTCGACGATGGACTTTGTCTTCCTACGAAGCTCATCTTCTGACATCACAGACCTGGATGCACCACCGACAGCGGCGACAGCCGTAGTAGTAGAAGCAGATGCAGTAGTAGTCTGTCGTGAGGAGTCGTCAGTGTCTGTGGGTGGTCTCACAGCGGCCTCTATACTGGCTCCACGAGAAGATGACCTATACACAGACCACATCGTAGTAGTTGCAGTAGTAAAAATCAGCAATGTCACGGGTTAAACTAGAAAGCAGTCACAGCCCACAGGTACCTCCACCAAGGCAATGTCGTTCGCCAGGTGGCGTCACCATATTCGCTTGGCCAGCGGTTCCCTTATGCCCCCTTTAACGCAATGGTAACGAATATTTCAAAGTGATCCAGAATCCAGGATTCTTGACAGATCACCCCCAAAAATTGAATCACTTGTAGCTTATGCCATGCCCGACATTCCCTCAAAATTCCAGAAAAATCCGTCCATAACTTTTTGAGTTATCTTGCTAACACATAGACAGACAGACAACAGACAGACAAACAAAAACTGGCAAAAACATTACCTCTTTGATGGAGGTAAAAATTCGCAATAAAAGGTTGCAACATTCTGACACGCAACTGCACAAATTCTGACAGAAGAAAAATTTATGCTGAGACTTGAGTATTGCCTCGAAATATTCCCAAAATGAGTGACTTCCAACTACAAATATTTTGTTTTGCCAAGAAAATTTTCTGACAAGAACTTTCCAACAGTCTAAAATTAAGAGGGGGAGAGTAGTTACCCTTCCCCCCAGCTCCCTAGCCACAATGCAACTGGTAGTAGTTAATAGTACCAGCTCTGCAAGATAGCATCAGCATTGTTCTCTTGGATCTACAGGCCAAACACACTGCAGGGCTAAAAAAACCAGGTAACATAAACAACCCACCTGCACGCACCTAATGGGTTCATTTATGTTAATTTATACTCTCAAGCGCTTACCTGACACTCATGCAACAAATCGTGCACACTAACACGAAATGCAGTCATCTGCCTTACGCCGCACAACTCTAACCCTGACATATGACCTTCTGAAATAAAAACTGACACACTGGATACACATGCCCTGGGGAATCAGGGAACGTTCAAAGCCAAATGCAGCCTTATAGCCACAAGAGAGCAGCAAAGTTAAGACATGTGCACCACAAGTGTTAAGTATTAAGCAAGAAATAAGTAAGTAAGCAGTATGTAGCCGACATAGGTACTACTACTATTACTACTACTACTACTGGCATATATTACTAGAATTGTAGTACCTGGAGGCAGTGAGTGGCGTAGTATCAAATGCAGAGCTCTTCTCCTGAGAAGATCTTGGAGTGAGTGAGCCACGACTAGATGGACCAGACATACGTCCTGAATATTCACGACCACCTACAGCTGACGACAGACCTCCCACCGAGCGACCAATACTGCGATTACGAGCTGCTTCGGTCACGTCTGCCACAGCACTCAGAGCTGAATACCTACGGGCAGAACACACACACGGAAACAGTGAGTAGGGTCTAACCTCCCGCCCAACACAGTATAAATCATTTCGGGGATGACCTTGGCAGGCAAAATTGCACAGACACATAATAATGAAACACAAAGTTTAACCTTTACAGAAAGTTTAACCTTTACAAAACACAAAACACCAAAAAAACGACCTAAACCTAAAAGTATAAAAACTGCGGATTATAATTGTGCATATGTAACGATAATGGCAGTTCTAATAATCTTCCATGTTATCCCCCAAACAGTCATCAATCTTATAATGCTGTCTATTGGTGGACAAGGCGTGACTTTGATTGTGATATTCCTAGAATAGCTCAAAATCTGATGTGGTTAAAATGCTGCCATTGCCTGTTCCACAAGTAACTCAAGATACTCGGGATAACTTGCCTCACTGTGCTCGGATGTTTACAATATACTTGCAGACAGACTTAATTAGACTTAGTTCCTGCAGTTCCACACAGAACACTGGTCGACGATTTGTCTCCAGTTGGCACGATCGCTGGCATCAGTCGTCGTGTCGCTCCAGTCTCTGCCCATCACCTCCAGATCTTCTTTTAATGTGTCTTGCCATGTCCTCTTGGGTCTTCCAATGTTCCTCTTGCCATCTTCAGGTCTCCATTTTATGGCCAGGCTAGCTAGCCTCATTGGTGAAAGTCGCAGGATGTGTCCGATGAAATGTCTTCTTGTTGCTACTATGTCATGCAATGCTGTTTGTCCAGAGCGTGTCATCGTTCGTGATGAGATCACGCCATAAAATCCCAGGATCTTCCTAAGGCAACAACGGTGAAACACATCAATTATCTTGGCAGCTTTTGCTGTTGTCTTCCATGTTTCACAAGCATAAGTTGCTGTTGGAACTACGATGGAAGAATATAGCCGTAATTTGATCTTCTTGCAGATTGCTCCGCACTTCCAGAATGGCTGTAGACGTTGTAAAACAGATGAAGCTTTAACTATCCTTGTCCGAATGTCTACCTCTACATCTCCATCTTTGGCCATATAACTTCCGAGATATTGGAACTTGTGCACATTCTCTGTTCTGGTTGTCGAGAGTGATTAGCAGCATAACACGTTGTTTTCCTACTGTCATAGTTTTTATCTTGCCATCGCTAATTTGTAGCCTGACTTTTTCCCGAGCTCATGGAATCTATTCATCACGTCCTGTAAGGCTACGAGTGTGACTGAGCAGAGCAAGATCATCTGCGAAACCCAGGTCTGCAAGTCTCCTGTGGTTCCAACTGATACCAAAATCTTTGCCTTCCATGGTCTTCCTCATCAAAAAGCCTATCACCATGAAAACAAGAAATTTGAGCTAATGCTCACGAGACGCACGAAAGCCTATAGCAGTTCCGGTTCAGTAGTTTAGCTGAAAATTGGGGTGTTCACACTAAGTCAATATCCAAATACCAAATTCTCTATCTGGATCGCATAAGGATAATTCTGTGGTGCCACCTTGTGAATGATATAGACTTGTGTCGCAGCCCAAAATAACCAAAAAATCCATAAACCCCTTATTTTGGTATTCAAGGTTATTGAATTTGGCGCCAATCGAGAGCCAGTGTACGACTACCTATTAGTGATTAATTAGTGACCTAGGCTTTATCTCGCACCGTTACTGAGATACAGCAACTTATTGGCTGAAAATCGCAAATTTTGCCCACCGCCTCTCATTTAGTGCCCTCGTTTGGGGTGACCCCCTTCAAATTTATGGAAAAGCTTTACGGTTCCTGAAACTAGTCTTCCAGGCAGCCGACAGTGAAGACTTGGTGATCCTAGCTTGCACCGTTTTCGGCTGATCCACCCGTGTGACAGACAGACAGACAGAGTTGCGATGTCTAAGACGCCCTGAAAGCAGTAGCTGCTTTCGCGCGCAAAAAAGAAATGGTGAAAGTATACAGCCCTGTTTGACACCAGATATTAACTATTTTGATGATGTCCCGTAACATCAGTATTTGTTCACTGCCTGTTCTTCATGCAGCAGTGACTACTTCATCCTTTAGTCTGTTTAGCAGCACACTACAAAACACTTTCCCGGGCACTGACATCAGTGTTATCCCTCTCCAGTTGTTACAGTCGCTGAGGCATCCTTTCTCTGGTACTGGAATGATGACGCCTCGACTCCAATCTGCAGGAACGTCTTCTTCATTCCATATTGCAAACAGAAGCAAATTAATAAAACCTCCTTAAACATTAGTACTAGTTCTGTCTGCATAGATGTAGTTGTCCAGATGTGGTTTAACAACCTGTTAGGCTCACATAGGTCCGCATTTTGTTGCTGAACTACATTCCTCCGCTATGGCCCCCATGCCAGCCCGTGCGACGTCTCCCAAGTTCCAGCGCTATGTCTGTCTCTCAGTCTGTCTGCTTGTCTCTATGCATATGCTTGTGCCTGTGTGTGGTCTGACCTGTTAGGCTGACGTAGGTCTGTATCTTGTTGTTTTGTGCCGCCGCTGGAGCCCCTGTGCCAGCCCATGCCTCTGCCTGGCCCTCCAGGCCCCAGCTGTATCGCGCTGTCATCAACCTGCTCTCGCTTGGTCATCTTGAAGCGCGAAGGATCGACAATGTTCGACTTGGGTGGTCGACTGACAGCCGTCCAACCAGCGTCATCGACCACACCAGCCGAGGGTGGACCACCACCTGACCTACCACCACCACCTAGTTACACAGACAGACAGACACATGTCATCTGCTACACCGGCCAAAGGTGGTCCATGACCAGACCTACCAGCACTGAACCACCTACAAACACACATGCAGGGACATCAACCCAATGTTGAGGCTAAGAAGAGAAGATTTCGCATAGGCACTAGGCAGCGAAGCTGAACTAGGCCCGTTGCGTGGGAGCTCATCCCCATGACAGCACTTTGAGCCAGCGAGGGCAGAGCCCAATTAAGCCAGCATACAGCCCAAGTTGGCCGGATTAACTGACTGGATTGGTATACTCGCAGTCCTGGCCACAGGGCCTACTGTTGCGCAGAACTCGCCATTTCTTCCCTAGCGATGGCCTTGACCACCGCCAGTACTCATTTTACCATCCCACAGAGGGTAGAAGGCTGAGTCGACCTAGTTCGCTGGCTCTGTACTGTAAACAGTCACCCATCTAAGTACTAACCGGGCCCGGCGTAGAGTAACTTCGTTTCATCTGAAATGCGTTACCAACTACGCCACGCCACCAACCTAAGAATAACGACAAATGTTAATGTTTCAGATATCAACATGATACTGGACTGTACACATCAAGTCATCAATGCTGTCTGTGGTCTGTCCGTCTGTGTGCCTGTTAGCCCGCTACGCTATGTGCTATAAGCAACCCTTACTGTCAGACTGTCTGTGTGATGTGTCTGTCTGTCTCTGCCTCTCTTCTATTGAAACTCTCTGTATCACAGCTTGTGTGTCTGTGTGCGGTCTGTCTGTCTGTCTCTCTGTGTGTCCGTCTGCCTGACTGTGTGTACCTGCGGGTCTGCGTGGTCCAGCTGCCAGCCCCCCTGTACTCCTCTGTTCTATTGAAGCTCTCTGTATTGCAGCCTGCCTCTGCTGCTCCTCCTCCTGAGCCTCGCGATGGATCTGTTCAATCGTCTTGGGGTTATTCTTCTCCCGCCGAGGCACCCAGTTATTCTACGCATAAACCACACACAATACAGACGATGACATAGACCACACAGGTAAAACGAGAACACACAAACACTAAACAAAAACAGCACTAACACGAAAATGTAACTGGCGAAGACAGATTTGCAACTTGCAATTGTTAAGACCCCTAACAATGCAATGAGTATTAAGTAAGCTAATCATCAGAAACAATATTAGTCTGCAGGACACATTTACTACCCAACAATTTCTCTTCTCGGCCCCTTCCTTTTAACCCACTTCCTCCAAATGCAAGTAGGGGGTCTGTGAAAAAACAGCCCTGTACAGGACAGCAGTCAACTCCTCCATACCGATTTCAAAACGTTGCATAACAGCAAAGTTCAAAGTACAGTGACACAAAAGCTTGGCCAAAAGTTTTAAAAAACGTGCCATTAGTTTAAAAGTCATCAGTCATTTGCTAACTTCCACTGTACATGGCAGAAGAGATAAACTTCAAAAATGGAAGAAGTTGCAACTTTTAACTTTGAAGGCCTTGTAACCCTGACCTCAGATGAGATCACATTGCTCTATAGCACTATCGACCTCTACCTACATACCAAACTTCATTCAATCGGGCAACCCACAAACTTTACATGCACAGACGGACGATGTATGGCAGACAGGCTTTACAAGGTTGACTCAAGTGGGGAATCAATCTCAACAGTTTGTTTTAGTGCATGACCACATGTGACCCCGGCCAGGGTGGGTGTACCATTTTCTGTGTGAGTGTCGCTAAAAAATGTAATGCAAGGCCTTTACCTTGCGCAAGTCAATTGTATCGAGAAGTAAGAAGCGAATACGTGATGATGTTTTGCGTTCCTCGACCAATGCAGCCAGCTGACTGAAATACTTATCCATCCGAATCTGAAGCTAGTACACAGACACACAAAGATACAGGCAGTCAGGTACACATAGAAAAACAGACAGACACAGCTAAGAAATTATAACGGTCCATCCACGACTGAAGCTACCAGACACACTAGACAGGCAAAGGTAAAAAGGTAAAGGTCGTCAATTTGTATAGCGCATCGTCGCTAACATGCCTCTAATGCGCTTTCATCACCAACCAGAGCCACCGGCCGCACGGCTACCATGTGCAGCCTGCAGACACAGGCTGGTGCAGCGGCCGGCTAGGCAACCCCAGTCAGCTGTATCAAGGTCCCCACCTTCCGTAACCCATATAATTGGGTTACTACTCATTTTACCGACCCCGGAGGGATGGCAGGCTGAGTTAGCCTTGTTGGTTAACTGATAGCGAACGCTTAACCCACAAAGTGGTCAAACGGTCATCCATCAGTCTAGCGCAGGATAGGGAAAGTTCGCCGGCCAGGACCGACGTTCTAACCACTATATACTATGCCACCAACGTCAGACCAATGGACAGAAATAAAGACACAGAGACAGACACAATAACAGAGAGAGATATCCAAAGTTACGAGCGAAACACCAATCGATGCATCCTCAACAAAAGCTACCAAAGTAAAGAACACAGAGACAGAAGGACACAACCGATAAATCAGTCCATTAACCAGACAACCAATGAAAACACAGCACCGTATGTTGTAAATGAAGCAAAACCAGACAAAGCTCAAACAGACGACTGACAGTAGTAGTAACAGTACTTGTACTAGTAGTAGTAGCAGAGTGTGAGTAGTAGCAACAGCGTACCTTGGACTGTTTGTTGTCGAGCTCCTGGCCTATGGTCATCAGCAGCTGGCAGAGACATTCAAGGCTATCTTCATCAGATGAGCGCAGCAACTTGAACAGACAGTCATGCATTATGGTCTCCGTCAGCATCCGCAGTTTATACAGCTCACCGATAAACCTACATAAACAACAACTAATACTACAACCACCAGAGTCAACTGCTAACATTATAACAACTACTACTAATACTACTACTACCACCACAGACAGTCGTGCATAAAGGGTTAACGTTTGGACACATCTGTTGCACGCTGGATGACTGACTGATGACAGATGATGTTGTTGGGATCGGTCGACATCATACAACAAAGAGAAAGACCTCTAAAGAAATGGCCTGATAACATCATAGACTAACTGTCACTGTGCGAAGCTGTTCGGCCAACGGAAGATCGTGCTACCTGGAGCAAGACTGTATTTGGCCCCGATGGTTTTGTCCAAGGAACAAGGAGAGATGAAGAAATCTATGGTTAGGGGGTCTATTGCACTTGCGTTATCTTCATTAGTTCCCCACACCCCTCTCTTGCTCTCATTCTCTTCTCCTCTCTTTTTACGCCCACAAGCAGCTACTGCTTTCAGCGCATCTTAGAAATCGCAATTCTGTCTGTCCATCCGTCTGTCACATGCGCGGATCAGTCAAAAATGGTACAAGCTAGAATTACCAAATTTTCACTGTCAGCTGTATGACCTTGAACGCCAAAATAGGTGGTTTAATTAATTTTTTTGGCGATTTTGGGCTGTGAGACACTTTTCAAGAGCAAATTGCGCTGAAACCAATTTTCTAGGTTCAAAGAAACCTGCACACGAGGGCATCAAAGAGCGGTACCCCGTAAAAGTCGTTATTTTACCGTTGTTGGCCAGTCTATCGTGAAAACAGCTGGAGATAGACTGACAGTTTGTGAACAAGAACTGCTATAGGCTTTCACGCATCTCGTGAGCCTTAGCTCAAAGTTCTTGTTTGTTATTCTATCCTTTTTCCACTAACTGAGCCTAATTAGAAATGTAGCATCCATATCCATGGCCACATGGTGAGCACCTGTTGCTTTTATGGCACATACTTCATATTAAAAAAGTCCAAGTTTATAGGACCTAGCGCATACTTCGTAAGTTCCAATTTATTGGGCCTAGTCTACAAACACAAATGTCAATGGTAAGCATACCTGATGTTCCCCAGTGATCGGCGTTTGGCTTCTGAAGCAATTTCATCCAATTCATCAACCAACTGACGTCTACGCTCATCCTAGATCACACAGACAGAGATATGGATACTTACAAACTCACACACAAAGTAATAGACCACACAGACACAGACAGACTCAACAAACTGGCTTCATTAATACGTTTTGTGTCAATGTTAAAACATGTCTACTGTATTCTATCACTCTAACCACCAACTAGACCACTCAGCACACAGACAGAGCAAGAGATAGACAGAAAGACAAACCAATAGAAAACATGGCTTGATACTCTGCAATAGCCAATAGCTAGGTGTGTGTGGAATTCGCTAAAAATTTTGGTCTTTGGTTTTTCAAAATCGAACTAAACCAACATCAAATTCTGAAAACCAAAAACTCAATTTCAGCGGTTCGGTTTCTTAACAAGAAATTTGAGCTACTGCTCACGAGACGCGTGAAAGCCTATAGCAGTTCCGGTTCAATAGTTTAGCTGAAAATTGGGGTGTTCACGCTAAGTTAATATACAAATACCAAATTTTCTCTCTGGATCACATAACGACAGTTCCATGGCACCACCTTGTGAATGATATAGACTTGTGTCGCAGCCCGAAATCGCCAAAAAAATCCATAAAACCACCTATTTTGGCGTTCAAGGTCATACAAGATCACTGAATTCGACGCCAATCGAGAGCTAGTGTACAACTTCCTATTAGTGATTAATAGTAACCTAGGCCCTATCTCGCACCGTTACTGAGATACAGCGACTTACTGGCCAAAACCCACAATTTTTCCCTACCCCCCTCTCATTTAGCACCCTCGTTCGGGATGGCCCTTTTCGAATTTATGGAAAAGCTTCACGGTTTTTGAAACTAGAGTCTTCCAGGCAGCCGACAGTGAAGATTAGGTGATTCTAGCTTGCACCGCTTTTGACTGATCCACCCGTGTGACAGACAAACGGACAGAAGTGCGATGGCTAAGGACAGAAGTGCGATGGCTAAGATGCACTAAAAGCAATAGCTGCTTACGCGCGTAAAAATTCTTCGAATGACAGCTTGTGATGATAATTATTAGCGCAGATATTAGATCATATCAAACTCCTGTAGGGCAACAGCGTAATGAAAACGACCAGACCTTTCAGCATTGAATTATGCCTCAGTACCATAGCCTACGGCAACTTCCATGACAAGCTCATGAAACAATATACTAGCCTATATGAAAGCAAATAACAATATTCATGCGGATGACCCTCTGAAACACCGTCAAGCACCCTTACATCAATCAAAATCAAAGGCATCCTCTGCATCTGTTAGCATGTCTATCATCATGCAGCATGTTAAGTGCATGTTGTCGACGCAAGCCTAGTTTATCATGCAGTGGCTAGTTGGATCACTGTGGAACACACAAACACGTGAATATGTCCATCTGTCAACCCTGTAACTCAGGTTTGAAACCACACAGTCCAGTAGATAAATTGTAATTTTTTTGGGAAATTGGCCATTGCACAGTAAAAGCTGAAAACGAGCTGAAAACCAAGGGTTCTTGCAAAACCAAAACCCGAACTGAAAACCGCGGTCTCTTGATAAACCGAACCATCCGATTCAATTTTGCAAATCGTACAGCCTACCAACAGCTGAGCTGCGGACCGACAGACAGACACAAATGCAGACCGAGTCGCAAACTGTCAATACTCACAGAAGTGGCTTCATCAATGAGTTTCTGTTTCTCAGCGATGTCCAGCTCATCCACCTTGTCTTTCTCAAACTCCTGCTGGCACTTGTTCAACAGCAGACTGCGGAAACCAACCGTCTGACTTGAGTCCGCTTCCTTGGGCACATTCAACTACAGACAGACGACCACACATGCACTGTAGATATACAGACTACAGCTGGTAATGACTAAACTTCATAACAATTAAATTTTCCAAAAAAAATCACTAATTAATCGTTAATACTGATCATAAAAACCAACAACAGTAATTGCTTGTCATGCTGCCGTTGTATCTGATTATTATACTGTTTTATTGACATTACTTTTGACACGATTATAGTTAAAATTCTACTAATCGTTGAAATTTGTTAGCCATTAGTCATCTGTGATTCCTACAGTTCTAACAGAAACCACAGAGAGATAGATTTGACACATAACTTCACAGACCACACACAGACAAAAAAACCCATCTGTGGGGTGGACATAGTCACCCAATGAAACAGTTAGCAATAAACAGGTTTTCCTGACAATTCATAAACAGCTGTCAAACTCTGCGATCAGAATAATAATAATAATAATAATAAGTGAACATTTATATAGCGCACTATCATTTCGAAGAAATCACTAGTGCGCTTGGCAGTCAATCGAGTGTGAATACTACATGTTCATAGTGTCCACTAGAGGCGAACTGCGACAAGTCTTGTGATGACAGTGCTGGTGCAAATTGTTCAAGTCATCAGATGGTAGATCCTTTGACTTTTAACGCTGACGTTTGCTGATGACATTGTCGGTTGGCTTCCACGATCCGTCGTTGCACAGGAATCGGCTGGCGTACATCTTGTGTAGCAAGGCACGTCGTCACGGTCGAATGCGTACAATCGCAGACACGCGTACGCCCGGCCACGGCAACCTGGCCTCGCGGCTTGCACATCCAAGTCCAACATGCCCGCCAGCACGTTGTCAGCACACAGCAAGAAACATCAGAAGTCAGTAGACCTAGCTTAAAGATGTAAAGAAAACAACTTCTTTAGAAATGCATAAAGAAAACTGTCGAGAATTTGGACAAGAAGTATTCCTAGAAATTCCTAACTTATCTTAAAGTCAGAAAAATCTTATAAAAGATTAGAGAAAATCCTATAAAATGAAGTACTGAAAATGTGGGCTCCAGTTTGGCAAACATGTTATCATATCTGATCACAGACAATTGGAGCAAATTTGGATAATTGGAGAAAATGCTCCATCATAACAGTAATAGAAAATTTTCCAGCCCCTTAAAAAGCAGTTGGTACAATTCAACACCTAAATGCTGCCTAATGCACTTTTCAGGCCCAGTATGTCCCAAAATTGATGATGGACTCGACTGTAAGATCTCTAGAAGTGCAGACCACCAACAAGATTCGAACATAAGAAAGATACACGGAAATGTGGAAAATATGGAAATGAAAACAGAGAAGGAAAGAGGAAATAGTGCAGATTAAGAGAAACAGGGGATTTGCTGTAAGGGCTTAAGGCTACCCTAAGTAAAACAGATAAAATACAAAATGTCACTGGAGTGTACTTACACTGAGCATACACTTGGCCATGTTTGCATACGCCACTGAAAAGTTGGGCTCACTGATGGCCTACAAACAGCCAGACACACAGAGGATACCTGTTGACTGATAGATCCACACAGACCACACACTGCTATCATACCCCACAGCCCGCACAGTTTCAACCTCTTGACTTCACATCAGTTTCTGTCATAAAGTACCACCTTACGGTACTTTTTACATCATGAATACAGCAACGCTGACCTCGGAACAAAAAATGCATGCAAAGTTTCGAGTTTAAATCACAACGTATTTACTGAGATATCGGTGTGTCTCACTGAAGCTGTGGAGCTGTGAGATCAAAATCAAGATCAAGGCATCAACATCCCAGCAACATACTGTATTATCATACAAACCTTCAGTTCCAGGCAGTAACGAAGCCAAGCTCTGAGAGGCCCAAGTTCAACAGCAAGTTAGAAGCCCTCAATTGCAAAGAATGAAAGGCCGATGCTTAAATCCTGAAGGGCAGAGAGCGCAGAGGAATTTGGAGAAAAAGCAGCAAACTCAATCCGAACAGCTAGAGTCTGCGAAGCACTGTAAGCTCCCTAGTGGGGCCACCAAAAGTTCTAATGAGCTTTTTGTGTTCCCGGAAAACCACCCGTGCCATTAAATTTCTTGCTTTTTTCCGTGTCACCCTGTTTGAGGAAGTTCGGAGGCCCTGCTTCATTAAATTAAACCACCTAAAGCATGGATCGCTACACTGCTGGTTCGAGAGATACCTCACTGTGAAAAAAATAGATACGTTATCTGTTGAATTAATCTTGAAGTCCTTTGCGACAAACATAATACACAGACAGACAAACGGACACACAAACCTTCTCAAAAATAATGTCAATGCAGCCTTTAAGTCTGTGTTCGGTGTTAATGTTCAAGTCTAGAACTTGTTGAATCAAAGTCTTGAATTTCTGCGGCGTCAGTTTGTTCAGTATTCCGCGAACTTTCTTGTACAGCTCCTAGAGTCGGAACACAAAGAACATACATGCATACATAACATACACAAATTAACATCCTGATCCTCATTACCTCCACCAAGGAGGTAATGTTTTGCCAGACTTTGTCTGTCTGTCTGTCTGTGTGTCAGCAAGATAACTCAAAAAGTTATGGACGGATCTTTCTGAAATTTTGAAGGTATATCGGGAATGGCACAAACTACCAGTGACTCGGGGTGATCCAGAAGGAATCCTGGATTCTGGATCACTTTGAAATTTTTGTTACCATTGCTTTATGCAAAACCGAAGATGGTGCTGCCACCTAGCGAACAACATTGCCTTGGCGAAGGTGTGTGGGCTCTGACTGCTTTCTATTATAGCAATGTGCTGACACTTGCACTGCCTTTGTCTACCATAATGTCTACAATGCGTCGATAACCCATGCGTGCTGTCATGTGTGACTGTGACCAAACAAATGAGAGTCTATGCTACACAACCGACTGAAAGCTAGCATGGAATAAGCACATTTGCTGCATGTGCCCTATAAATGGCATTAATAATAATAATAATGATGATGTTAAACAAATGTTCAGAGTGTATAAGCTCATTTAACACTCAATACCTTATCCTAATTCGAAGTGAGGTTCAACATTCGCACGATCAGCCCCAGGCTTGGAGTAGCATTAATCAACCATTGCTACCTCCCTCCTTACCCCATAGCCTTAAGATATATCATATAACACAACCCAGCTTTAAGGCAATCATAGATCTCAAACCTCAAAAACTAGAAACTGACTGCTGCCACCTGGCGAACACAACAGACTAATACAGCCACTATACAGAATACACATTAGAACTCATGTGCCCTGGATCTGAATCATAAACCGAATAGATACCAAAAATGTAAGCGGTTGGTCCTTGAACCACTCTCCACCTTATCACAAAGTTTCATCAAAATCTGTCTACAGCATGCTGAGACACAGCACAAATGGGCAGCTTACACCCTATCTCCTAGTGGTAGAAAATCATGCATTCTGTACGCAATGTTCTACTAGTCATACTATTTCTACAACTAACATAGCATACTGCTTACCAAAGTGGCCGAGTCTTCATCATCTTCTGTAGCACCAACAGTAGCATCCTTTTTGCCAACTGGCTTCCACGCATTCTCGGCGGTGTGTAGCTTCACATCCTGTTGTAGTGAGACCTGAATCACCTTGTGACGAGCTCCCGGGCCCGACGACATAGCCTCACCTGTAAACAGCAGCAGCAGCATTAGTATTAGTATTATTAGAGCAGCGTTTGTTTTGTTAACAAAAAAACGAAAATTGCCACGAACAAAGAGCATTAAAGAGCAGGTTAACAAAAATGACGAGAAATTTATGGCAAAGCCGAACGAATCTGCCCGGCGCCCTAAGTCCGGCTGAGAAAAAAACTGAGGTGGGGAAGGGGGGTGAAATTCCGCCTGTGGCAAAGTCAAGCGGCCCGCACTCAAATGCATTAGCATACAGAAAACGCGCACTGTTGACTTAGGGTGGGTAAACATTAGCCGTGTAATCTCTGGTGTTAGTGGACCAAAGTTCACCAATGTTTTATTCAGTGCAGGATTAATTGTACTTGATAACGTTTTTTGCCGCTTGTCGATATCGTTATTCGTTCCAGAGATATTTGCGGTCAAGCTCGAAAGTTGTCATAAATTGTGCCAATTTTTTTAACGTTTTTTGCCCTCCCAAATATTAAGGGGGTGGTGCCCCCCAAAAGTTGAACCTGTGTTATCACCTCCATCTAGCAGCATGTCACGTGGCAAAGTTTCACGAAGCTGTTCCCCCTGGCTCCAAAGTTGTTGTAGCTAATATGCTACATTTTAAGCCAATTTTTGACCCCCCTTGGAAAAGAACTGTAAGGGGAGCTACTGTCTGCGGTGGGGGGTGTGCTAGTATTAACAATTGGTCATTCTCTATCGCGTGTAAAAATATGGGGGCGCAGCACCACTTATTTGACCTTCAGATCTCCAAGGTTACTAGTCTAAATTTTACCGGACTTGTTTCACCTAACACGGAGAAATTGACGTCGATCAAGTACTTGATCGATTTCGAATATCTTCAACCGTTCTGGAGATATTCACCGCCGAAGTTTGAAGTTGTCCAAAATCGGGCCAAATTTTGCACGTTTTTGGCCCCTAAAATTTTTTAGAGGTGGGCCCTAAAATTCTGGACTGGCATTATAAAATTTGGTCTAATACTGATCATTGTGCAAAATTTCGCGCCAATCGGGCAACCCATCTCGGAGATCTCGCATTGAAAAAAAATGAAATAAAACATCTTTAGCAAAACATAAGCCCGCTGCGAAAGCTATCACTTCTGGGCAGACTAAAAAACAGAAAATGATGAAAGAAACAAAAACCAAAACAATTCCAAAATTAAGACAAAAAATAGCAAGAACATAAATAATCCAAAACAAAAACCGCAAATTCGCAACAAAAGTGCCATAGTTGTAAACTGCAGTATGCTGTGCCAGTTAATACTAAAATTATCCATATGACAGTATAAAATATATTCCATGTGCACTAGAGTTCTACTCGTTGCTGCGCACTGTACTTTGTATTTTAACAGTTACAGTCACTTCCTACAGTTTGGATATACCTTCTACAGGGGCCTACTGCATCCTGCATAAAATAAGTCCTTTATGGATGAAAAAAATAACTAATCTGTAAGTCTAATCACAAAAACTAGATCCCGGGATGGAATGCTCAATCCTGGGATTACAATCACTAATATCTACCATCAGCAATCCAAAAAAGGGTACTGCGGACCACAATCGGTCATACTTTTATGGGTACTGCTACAAAAACTATAACAACAACAGACCTGGTTTCATCTTCATGGCAGAGCCGCCGCTGCCACCAATGCGCTGTGGACGTCGGCTGCCACTCGGTGAAGATTTGATGAATCCCGGCGTGAAATCTGGCGGCATACTGGACATACTAGAGCCCCCACGATGACCACTAAGCCCAGCTTCCATACTACGATGACGCAGAGATGCGCCCTCGTCAGACTGCATGTGCGCCGGCTATACAGACAAAAAGACACATGGACAGATGAAGTGACAGAGATAAGCATGAATAGCCTTGCCTTGCCTCGATTACAACGATGACGCTGTGCCAGAGGTCAGTGGCTTCGGAGGTGGCTACGAAGCCCAAAGTCTGATGCACAGACTCTGCTACAGATGTGACAAGTGGCACCGGAAGAAGAAGTAAACGCTGTGTGTCTGAGAGCACGTCTGCTTTCAGCATCAGCAGCATAATTCGAGCGAAAGATGGCCATATTTTTGCATGCATAGACAGAGAGGCAGAGAGACAAGCAATACTCTTGCATACAGTAATAGACACGACTGATCAGTGATCACTCACTGCAGCAATGTTTACAACTGTACTACTCTTGCTGCTGCTGCTCCTACTACTTCTACTACTCCCATTCCTGCTGCTACAATGCTGTAGTAACCTCACTGAGTATAACGTTCAACTGAGCTGAAAGGTATGCAAATCAGCCAGCTTCACTGGCTTCCCGTCCGCCAACGAATCGACTACAAATTGGCAGTTCTGACATACAAAATCCGCAGTACGTCCACCCTGTCATACCTCAGTCGCCACATCAGACTTCGGGAATCTGCTCGTCATCTCCGCTTGTCTGCTGTACCACTACCACACAAGCCGACCACAAGAACTCGCTTTGCTGATCGTGCTTTCCGTTGCACAGCACCCACCGTTTGGAACTCTCTAGCCATTGACGTTACGAGTAGCTGTTTACTGACTGTGTTTAAATCCAGGTTGAAGACACACATCTTCCGTCAGACATTTAACCTCATCGACTAGTTCTGTCCTCCAGCGCCACTGAAGTCTTTCTTTTAGCACATACTGGCGCTTTACAAGTCAGATTATTATTATTATTATTATCAAGTGAATGATAATCGATGGCACAAATTACCTACTACTATTTCTAGATACAATTACTATTACTACTAGTAGTGTTGTTACGGTTTCACAATGGCTGAAGTCGGCCGATTTCGGTTCGGTTTTGCGAAAAAAACAGAGGTTTCGGTCGGTTTCGGTTTTCTGCCAGTGCTTTGAAGTCTAGACATCGTAACTGAAAATCAATTTAATCTCCACTGAAACAAACTAACAAAACACCATTACCTTTGTACATAGAAGAAAATGTGCATGTCGTAATTGAAAAATAACAAATATAATCTACAACATCCGACATCAACAGCAGGAAGTACAGCAGAGAAAAAAACCACTCAAAATTTGTGATGGCCGCAAATGAAAATCGGTGCAAACGAATTCGGCGCAAAGTAGGTAAGTAAGCAAATAATTACCATAATTTATAGCGTTAAATTGAAATAACCTCAAATGCGATCAGTGTGCCAGTGAACGAGAAGTATTCCACCATTAATTGTGTACATCAAATTTGAAGTCAGATTGCATCAAATACAAGAAAAGCCCAGCTAATGCACAAAGAAAGATGCGACAGCAATGCATGTGTGAAGGCCCAATGCGAACAAAATCGAAGCTCACAACGATGTTTTATTTAGGCTCAAGGACGGATGACGCCTAGCGCCATATCCAGTACATGAATTTCAGTATTGGATGGAAATCACAATTTTTTCCTACCCCCCTCTCATACAGCACCCTCGATCAGGGTGACCCCTTTTGAATTTAAGGATAAGCTTTACTGATCCTGAAACTAGACTCTTCCAGGCAGCCAACGGTGAACATTTGGTGATCCTAGCCTGCACCATTTTTGACTGATCCAGCCGTGTGACAGACAGACAGAACTGCAATGGCTAAGATGTGCTACAGCAGTACCTGCTGTTGCATGTAAAAATTATACAAAAATGAACACATAGGCCATTAATAATCAATGGACACGACGAGAACGTAAGCAACGTGCACCAGCAGTGAGAAAAGCGAATGAGACGAGACGCAGTGCCGTTAGACAACTGTGACATACTTTTAGGCTTAACGTTCATGGCACTAGACATTAGAGCTCTGCTGTTTCGAAACCAAAAAACTGAAACTGTCAACAGAGAACCTAAAACCGCGGTTTCGATACGACTCGGTATTGCTAAAAAATGCGGTTTCCGTGCAGATTTCGATAACCATAACAACACTAACTACTACTACTACAAATGCTACAACTAATACACTGTAGCAGTAACCTCGTTGAGTATGATGTCCGGCAGAGATGGCAAATTAGCAGGTCGAGTGACTGATGAAGGCTCAAACCGTAGTTGCAACATGAAGTTACGATCATACTGCTTCTTGCCTTCGGGGTTGAGCGGAGACCACTGATCTATGGACACACACACAGACACAGAAACACAGAGTGAGACCGAGAGAATCAGACAGACGGAATGACTGACAGGTCATCATATCATCACGACGAGCCAGATTATCAAGGTGCAAGTGCAAGACGCACTGCAAAAACACATCATGAAATAATGACGGCTAAAAACTCAAAAAACCACCATAAAATAAAAAACCAAAAAATAAAACAAAAACTGATAATTCAGATAGTTATGTCAATCATGTGGTAACCATATTACTGTCATATTGCTTTCTCCCCTCCAAGTTCAAAGTAGAGAGCTGCACGGTAATGGGGACGGCGGTAATACAGCGGATTTTCCCCGTGAACAATACCGCGGGGATGGAGTCATCTGTTGAGGGGTTACCACGGTAATGAAACATTTGTTTGCGGTAATACCGTGGTAGTCAACGTCTGCTAAATTTAAAGTCTGAACTTTGAACTAAAGATCGCCTTCATGCTGCATGAACTAGTGTAGGACTGTAGGCTTAACTGCAGCTGTCAAGGACTGTCGAATGGAACTGGAAGGAGAGTGTTTTAGTTTTCTATTGAAACACTCTATGGCATATTATATGAAATGCTTTTAGTACAAAACACTGATGGACTCTTGTTTCTGTATGAACTGATGTAAGACTGTAGGTAACTGCAGCTGTCTATTACTGTCGAATGCAAATAGAGTGTTTTAACTTTCTGTCGGAACACTGCATGGCATATTACTTGAAATGCTTTTAGTACAAAACAACATATGACAAATTAGT
>Ga0209367_1001495_pt1 | contig 28883 bp, 9 predicted proteins | sample WorMetLIZISLAND2_FD_187412 | JGI IMG/M metagenome (GOLD analysis project Ga0209367, IMG submission 187412) | Marine gutless worms symbiont microbial communities from Max Planck institute for Marine Microbiology, Germany - Olavius geniculatus... ...
GCGCATTAGAGGTTAATTTTAACAACATGCGATATATAAATTTACATTTTACTTACTTACTTTTACTTACTAGTGCATCATGCGGTGTGCCTGTTTACATCCCAGCTATCACTGGTACACGCTGCACCTACCCACCAAGGGATGGCTAGGCTGAGTTGACCTGGGTGACCAGCTAATTCATCTTCATTTTCAGAATATATCGCACTGTGACTATATGGTTTACTCCTCTGTCAAAGATTGGCAATCCAAGTACTAATCAATCTCGACATCAAATGCTAAGCCACCAGCTCAGCTTTGGTGAGAAATAAATTTGCACTACTTTGAAATTGCATAAATTAATCAACAACACATACAATGATCCGTAATAATTATTACAAATAAAGAATGACGCAAAAGGACCACACAAATGCAGTGCACGCATACGGCAAATAGCTGATAATGAGAAAAAATACGTTTATTTAAAGAAATTACAACAACCGCTGACCTGAGTGTAGGCAAATGAGATGCCGGTGAGAGAGAAGAGCACTTCTCCAGCAGTAATGATAATGTACTGCGGGAACTGATACCAGACGGAAATGTCATTCGCTTCAACGTTTGTGTATGCAGCAAACTCAAACTGTTATACAACATCGGTGAGCATATAAACGCCGTCACCTGCATTATCGGTATAATATGTTTCACAACATTCGTTGGCATTCAAAGCACTGTGTGTTACACAGCCTTAAAGCTGTTCACAGCTGCATTCTTAAAAGTAAAATAAAACTAAGCTGTTTAAGGACAAAAAAGTAATGTTTGCCATTTTTTTCTTAGGCAAAACCATAGATATGTACCAGAGACCTGACATCAACTGCAGCAATAAGTAAACAAAATTTGATGACATCTATGGTTTTGCCCAATAAAAAATGGCGGACAATATCTTTTATCACTTTTATTAACGCCACTGAATTTTATCAATTATATACTTTAATTTTAAGCCATGTTGTTTTGAAGGTTTATTTCCCCTTTAAGACTCAACATCTAACCTTAATACCTAACATTATTAATGACGATAATCACATAATGCATAAATAAGTTCAAGGCCAAAACCACTAAGTACGTAAAGTAGATATAACAATTCAAGTCAAGACTTTAAGGCCACAGCCAGAGTGGACATTAATCTTTAAGGCCAAAGCCACAATTTTTTTGTCCTCGATGTAAGTGGCAGAAAGCTGACTAATGCCAGATAATAACCTTGCAACATAAGCAAATAATTTTATTATATTTTTGTTGATTTAAACTAGAAAAGCAAGGGAAAAAATAACTGAACCAACGTTGGTCTTGTTGGACTGAATGACGACGGCCAAAACAGCTCCGTTGCGTACTGCCAGTGTTTTAGTTGGACCGCTGTTAGCCAGCCAATCAGAATCATTCCGCAGCAGTGTCACATCGTATCTGTATGCAGTCGGTCACACATTAAAAAGTTGACAATCATAAACCTGAACACCAAATGAAATGCAAAATAAACGAATATGGATAAGAAATAAAAATTACGACTAAAATTGAAATAATAATGTCAGGAAGGGCCCAACTTAAGGCTGCCCGGCATCGTAAGTCCGATTGTCTTGGTCCACAACTGTGGACTGTCAAGCCGATGAATATAAATGTGGTAAAATGCTCCTCCCTTCAAAATGTGAAACAACAAAAAATCCAGAATATGGTTATAAGAAAGCTAAAAGACTGAGATCAACAACAGCTAAGAAGGAAAAAAACAATGACAACCAAAACCAAAAAAACTGAAAAAAATCGATAAGCATATCCAAATATTGATGAAATCAGTCTGATAAGGTGCCAGATGCCTATTTACAACCAACTGTGCTAACCTGATGCATGTGCTAAGGTCCAATGACCCTCTTATGGAAAGTAATATTTGAGAAGCAGAATAATGGTACGAGCAACAGCTGACAGTCGTTTTTGCATATGGTACACGATTCAGGATGCTGATCAACTGAAGCAAGTTTTGAACAGCTGCTAGGACATGATCAGTCAAAAACTAATCAATTGTGCTACTGGGCAGTAGTCCAAACAACTATCGTCACTTGTCAGATTTTTGTTTTTGAGGTGGACACATTGAGCACTGTTTCGGTTTATTAATCTGCAACAATGAGATTAGAGCAAGCCTTATTTCTCTCACAAACTTGCTTTAAAGGATGAGGATTTAATGGTTAATATTGTTTTTGAATAGCTTACTTGCCAGCTGCAAAACAAAGAATATTTCATTTCTGTATTCAGACATTGGTATCTGTCACGTGAGCAATTTCTTTCTGAACATTCTGCAGCAAACCGCATGACTTCATAAGGTAAGATTGCAAAACTATGGTGCCGTAAACTTTGTGCCTTTTTGGACAACCCTCAAAATAGATAGACAGTGCGATAAATTACTAATAGTTACTGGCATTGAACTAAAGTTGATACATACCGTCCCGGATAGATTTCAAAGTGTTTTGACATCTGCCAGTGCTTGACTTTGATGCTATGTCGAATGTCACGTCTCTCAAACACAGCCCTGGCTTCTGCAACTTCTGCCGAATCATCCACGTAAACTATGCTGCAAAACATCAACGATAGCATGGGAATACTGAGCGAGTGAGTAAAGTTCCCGCCCGACACAGTATACGGTAAGTCATTTTGGGGACGGCCTTTCCAGGCATTGCATAGTAATGAAACAGAAAGTATAACCTTTACAGAAAAACCTGATACGGAACACAAAACACAAAAACGACGTAAATCTAAAATGGTAAGAACTGTCCATAATAAGCGCGCATATGTAACAGTAATGGCAGTTCTAATAATCTTCCGTCTTATCCTCCAGATAGTCATTAATCTCAGAACGCTGTCTATTGACTAGCTTTACGGCTGAACAATCATTTTATAGCAGCAGATGCCATTAAATTAAGGTTAAATGTTATAGCTCTCCATCTCAGAGCAACAATGCATCATCTGCCATATGGAATCACACAGGTGAATGTGCCCTGCCTTGACACTAGCCCATACAGGCCGGTACTCGATTTACCTACCCCTGAGGAATGGGAGGCTGAGTTGACCTTGGTGATACGAGATGGTTAACCTGTCAGCAGACAGTCACGCATCCAAGTAGTAACCACTTGATACCGACCTGACCGGGAGTTGAACCATACACAAAGCTTGTTTGTGGCTGATTGTAACGCAGGCTATATCAGCTAACGGTTACAAAATCAAGTAACACAAATAATTCAACTTTGCTCAAAAAAATGACCACACGACGCTGTGTGAGTCTGTGTGCATATGATAAATATGACAAGACAATATAATCACGAGCAAAATTAATCACAATATAAAATTAAGTAACTGACGGCTCAACCAGCAGAAACATTCAGTAAGCTGCAGAACCACAGAGGAAGAAAGTGCAGACCTTGCCAATGAAGCGCCAGTCTGCGGCTTTTTCAACTTGTACTTGAACTGCACGAAAAATACAAGTCGAGTCGCACACTAACTTTCAATAACGATACATAACTTAATCTTTACTGGCATAAATAGAAAACTATAAATACATCAAAATCTCCTAAAAGGTTCGAAGGGTCGAAAATTGTACATAGCTCTTTATGGGGAACCCACTGCAGAGCTGCAGAGTGTCACCTGCCATATGGGACCATGCGGTGTTAGCTGCCATCCAACACAGGTGAATGCACCCTGCCTTAAAGACCAAGTCACATCAGTTTACGTAATTGTTATAAAGCACTAATTGGCTTAATCAAATGTTAATCTGTCTATATTTATTAATCTTCCTGATGCCAGTGTTATCTTTATACTGTAAAAATAAAGTTTAAAGTGGACAAATGTGATGAAACTGTGACGTTACAAACAACTATTAGTGTCAATGTAGCGTTCGACAGAATTTGAATGCTAGCAGTGTCGATGGAGCGCAGTACCGGGCGAAAACACTTTGCATGCATTTCGAGATACTGTCATACTGGAAGTATGCCCTTTCCACTGCACCAATCACCGACAGATTCTGACTTTCGCTTTCGTTTATAGTACACGTCTAGTGCATTGAACCACGGATGGCGTTGCACAGAAGTGCGAGCCATCTGTGTGTTAAATCCTATCACCATGACGATATAATTATAGATGATGCATCAAAAACATTTGCTAACTTATGACGCCGTGAGTAAAAATTGCTGACCAGTTCAGCTCGTAGAGGCCAGCCAGACACGAGGATGAAATAAGCTTTGCGTGAATCCAGGTCTACATTCAGCGGGGGCAGAGGAATCTCCGCGGCATTCGGACAATTAGCACCAATGGAGATGTAATAACCGCCACTCTCCAGTACCAACGGTGGACTTGACTGTATCATGAAACACACACGATGCATGATAAACTACACTGTGTCCGGTAAAAAGGTAAACTGCTAGACACTGTACAATAGAAATGTCAAATTTAAACAAATCTGAATAAAATTTTGCACTCTTAATCCCTAATGAATTTCTAAAAGGAACACCAAATTTGGTTAAAAAATATTATTTTTAGCAGAATTAGTAATTGTTGAATATCAATAACAAAATATCTCCGTTACCAATATGGCATTATATAGGCAGTGGCTCGATCAGATGTGACGTTTGTTGACACAATAAACATAAAGAATAACATAAACAATATCAAAATAGTATTTCTGCAAACAATCATGCTTTAATTGAACTGTTGAGACAAGAGAAAGGGTATGGTGCTAAAAGGTTTATTGTGAAAGTTCGCAGCAAGCAGTGGACAAGTTAGGCAAAGTACGCACCCTACGAGCGGGTTACTTTGCTAGTGAAATGAATGCAAGCAAGAGTTTGGGTGGGATTGTATGCAGTAGGCCTACATGGTATGCGATCATAATAACATGCAGAGGGCGCTACTGATCCAACTGCCAACATGAGCCAGCACACATCGCAGAGACTATGAAATTTATGACAGGCCTTAAGGTCTTAAGCTGGGACCTTTAAGTAGCCGTCATTTACCAGATGTCGCCATGAAGCTGAGCACTACTGACGAACTTGAGAGAATCAGCGGGGAAAGAAGACCCGGCAACTCAACCCCCGCCCCCTCAAGCTGCCCATGGGGGCAGATGGGAGTCAAGGTGGGAGGCACATACCTAAGGCCTAAAGACTCAAACGCCGTGGTCGGGGTTCACCATCGTGCAACAGGCAAGGCGCTAGAGGGGGCTGACAGACAGACAGACAGACTTTATGCGCCTTATAGTAAGATTGTTGTGAAAGATCGACACCTCACATTTTGGAGTGACCTCACAAAAGCTGCTGTAGCTATTGTCTGCGTTGTGAGATTTAACTGAAATCTGGCATGTTGATTGCAATTGGATGACATATTGCTAACGCAAAATTTTGCCCAAATCAGATGTTGTTTGTTACGGTTAAGGTTAGGGTCACTAGTTTGTAATTATCATCTATTGTTCGTTTTTGGTTCTCCATTTCCAGTCCTCTATTTTCAGTCAATGCTATTGGGCTAATGCATCGTGCTGTGTATCTGTTTACGTCCCAGCTTTCGCTGTACTCTTTGCACCTACCCACGGAGGGATGGCCAGGCTGAGTTGACCTGAGTGGCTGGTTACATATCAAAATGGTTTACCCATCTGCCAATGGACAGTCACCCATCCAAGTACTAACCGGACCTGGCGTTGATTAACTTCATTGATAAAAACCAACAGCCAAACCACCACCATTTGTATGAGCAACCAACCAGCACTAAATTACATGTACGAAGAACTGCTAACATACATAAGCAAATATAAGAGACTTGTAAAGTAAATTCAGACCAACCAGCGTAGCTGCAAGTCGCATGTGGTCGTATGGGCCACCAACGAGCACTAAATCACACGGAGAACTGTTGATAACATGCAGTCTTGATGTTCGTGCTTCTAGCTCAATTTCACGAAATGATTTCTAAATACATGAACGTAGAAAAGGTAAGTTTATACACTTGTTAACGGCAACATTTAAGGACTTCCACATCAAAAAAAGTAAAAATTACAAAAGGTGATATTGCCCGCATCACACTGACTGTGTGTCAATGTGCTGCTGAATAATATCACCTTACGTAATTTTAGCAAAGTGTATAAACTTATGTTTTGTACATTTATATTTGCTGTTTTATTATCTGTCCTATTGCTATAGCATAGCATGGAACAGATTATAAAATCACTTGCGTCTGTCTGTCATTCTGTCAGTTTGTCTGTAAACACTCCTATGGCCGCAATTTTGATTCGATTTTGATGCAATTTTGCACAGTAATTTGGGGCCCAAAAAGTAAGATTGAGTTTGTTCGGGATAAAACTCTGATAACTCCTTCCCCTATTTTACCCCAATTTTTAAAAAATTGCATTACAACCTATGGGGACTTCACAGCGGTATAACTCGGTCCCAGTAAAAGATAACTGCACACTGTGTTTACGTACCCCCCTATTTTCAAGATCAGGCAATCTAACAATGTTATTTAAATTTACCCCCTATCAACCACTGTTTTCATAGCAACCATTCAAAAGTTGCAAAATTTTGCATTACAACCAATAGAGATTTCAAAGCGGTATAACTCAGTCCCCGTAAAAGATAATTGCGCGCCATTTGCACATACCCCCTATTTACAGGCCCGTGCTATCCGATGATGTCATTAAAATTTTTCCCCTGCTGATCTCCGTTGCCATAGCAACGAATTTTGGGACAAAATTGACTATAACTCAGCTCCAACAAAAGCTAATTGCACACTGATTTCACCTATCCCCTATTTTTGAGCCCGGGCTATGCAATGGTGTCATGTAAATTTCTCCCCTAAAGACCCATGTTGTCATGGCAACCAACCGTTTATATTCAAAGACAAAATTGGCTGCAGGCTCACAAGATCGTCAAACATTGAAACGCAGCTGCTAGGCTATATAGCGCGGCAATGGGACAGATACTTCGGTCCACAGAACATATTTCTAGTTAGTAAAATAATGTTTTCCTACAGTTAATCAGTTACGGAGATATCTGGCCATAGATATTTTACAATCACGATCTTGACCATTTGGGGTCACGTGACATTCAAATGGCAACAAGGGTCAGTGGTGGTGGAATTAGATTGGCCTCATTCAATAGCCTGTTCCACCAAACCTCCCATTAGATGTAAAGATCTTGGAGATAGATCCTACAGAATCCGAATTATGGCCCTTTTGTCTCAAATTTCACTGCCTTGGCAACAAGGATCGGTCTTGGTAAAATTTTGCTGGCAGTAGGGGGCCTACTTGATGGCCTAACCCCAAAAAACCCCCTATAGATGCAAAGATCACGCAGATATCTCTAGCAGAAGCCAAGTTATAGCCCATTTTGTCCCAAATTTCGTTGCCACGGCAACCAAAGAGAGTCCGGGCAAATTTGAATGACACTGTTAGATTGGCCATCCCCGAAAACCATACCTAGAACCAAAATTATACTATCTTATACACAGCCAAAGTTATGACCATTTAAAGAATTGTTTAATTTTCCGTATAGGCGCCATGGTAGTTTTTTTGGAATTTTTTGAATAAATACATTAAATATTTAATTTCAATTTTTTTTAATCCTGAAAAATTTGCACCTTGCGTGAGGTCGCGTCGTTTGAGCTATTGCGCGTAAAAATCCCCTAAGGGGTCTGACCTGTAAGTGTATTGAAGAAAAAAGGTATATGGACAGCTACAAAAATTTTACGTATATTTCACCTATTTGCCGAGAAGCCCCCTTGGTCAGATTTACATAAAATTTTGCATGAGGGGTCATCTAGTTGACGTGAACAACCATGCTAAATTTTATTTCAATCAGATCAAAGATTTTGATTCTGTGGGGGGTCAAATTTTTAACTTTCCCATAGGAAAGAGAAGTTGCCATTAACCTATGGCTGGAGCTACCATTCAGCCTGTGACACGTTCAACAAACAAAGTTCTCTCTAACTACATAATAATGCTCTATGTTAACGCCATCAGACAACTAAAAATTTGGCACCGGGTGGAATAAGTGCGACTTGTGGCGCTGCCTAGCGAATGCAAATACAATATTCGTCACATATGCCAATCATCGTACAACCCATGTAGTGTACCCATTGTCGACATCATAAATTCCCCTCCATCATAAACTGCCTAATAGATCTTGTTAAAATTTGGCCTCAATTACTTCCAGGTAAGGATCGTCCTTTCTTCCAATTTTGGTCTTGATCCGCTGTTTGCTCTTGGAAAAGAAGTGGCTAATAAAAGTTTTTTTAAAAGTAGAAAAAAACAAGGTGAGACATAAGGTTAAAGGTTAAAGGTGGCGATATAGCTCTTAATGGGAAGCCCATCTCAGAGCTATGGAGCGTCACCTGCCATATGGGATCACAAAGTGTTACCTGCCACCGGACACAGGTGAACACGCCCTGCCTTAACCACAGCCAGATAGGCTGGTACTCTATTTACCTACCCCGGAGGGATGGAAGGCTGAGTTGACCTAAGCGGCTGGTTACATACCAAGATGAGTTACCTGCCTGCAGGCAGTCTCCTATCCAAGTACTAACCTGGCTCAGTGTAGAGTAACGTCGTTGATCGGATGAAATGTGTTACCACTATGCCAAGCAACCAGGCTTTCTCCTATTAGTTCGGGTAATTTCCCAAGCTAACCTCGTGGTTAACCTTAACCCATGAGCGAAACAATCAACCCTAACAATAAAGTGGCACACACAATTACACATATCACACAGACACAAAAAAAGCGAGCAACTTACAGCAATTGGTATTTGCAAAAATCCAGCAGCGACAAACGACAAAGCAGCAAGCGTCATGCCGGCGACCATTCGTTGTATAGGACTGCAACGTCACAGCATTATTATTAGCAACAATTCATTTATAAATCACTCGCTGAGTTGCATCAGTAAATAACAACATCGACATGTTTGCTGCACTAATTTTTACACACGACAGCACGTAGTGTTATAGGACGTGTCAGCTATCGTCGAGGCATCCGTCTGTGTGTCTGTCCATCACACCCTGCTGCCCTATGAAAAACAGTGTAAGCTAGGATCACTAAATCTTTACTGCTAGCTCCATGAAATATTCCAGTTTCAAAACCCATACAACTTTTCCAGAAATTCTAAAGGGATCACCCTGGCTGTGGGCACAAAATGAGAGAGGGGCAAAAAAATTAGCTACTTTCAACTAATAAGTCGCTGTATCTCAGAAATGGTGCAACAAAGCACTAAAGATACTATTCGCCACTAATAAGTAGACATATATGACTTTTCAATTGCCACTAACCTTCTGCATTCCGATAATTACATATTTATTCACACCAAAAGTTGACCGAGAAAAAGCTATCTAGAATATCAAATAAACTAGCTAAGCTAGTAACTAGCAGCAATAAACTACTAGCAAGCTTGATAAAGGAGTCCTCAGCAGATTTCATACCGCACTGACATAACGAGTGTTCGCAATCCTCGAATCTTAAATCTTAAGATCCTGCCTGTTATGTCAATTCCGAATCACAGGACTGGTGGTGTCCTAATCCCGAAATTTCGGCATTAAAAAAATTTGTTAAAAATAGTATTTTTTCAAGACTAAATGATACAAATAACAATTCTAGGCCCATCTAATGAATAAAATATTCCATGCGTGCCAGAGTCCTACTCCTTGCTGTGCATCGTAAGTTGTTTTCTGACAATCACAGACACTCCCTACTGTTTGAATATACCTTCCATCGGGGACTACTATACATTCTGTGCACGAAATAAGTCTATAAATGATACTAAAATACAAATAATCTGTAAACCTGATCCCAAAACGAGATAATAGGATTACGAATTCCTTAATGCCAAATCGCAGAATTCAATCTTGGTATTGCAATCACTAGACATAACACAGTCTTTGATACCACAAGTAAAGGATTATCAAAACATAAACAGAAAAGCCGAAAATAAAAACAGTTGTTAGCGGAAATGATTATCATAAACAAATCACCTGTGAATAAGTAAAAATTGCACCAAAAACAAGCTTAACAGCTGTCAAAAACAGACAAAAATTGACACCTGTTCACCTGTTTGGAATGTGGCATTTGTCCAGCAGTGGATATATCACATAATCAAAGAGTGGTACAAAGGGAAGAATCAGAACTGGGTTAATGGCCTGACAGAAACACATCAAGCATCTAATTATGAACTGAACATTTATAGCAAAATTACTCGATCACAGAAAAAAAAACAAAAAAATACTAATTCTGCACTATAGAAAAAAACCTTACTTATAGCTATATAAGGTGTAAATAATGCAACATCAGTTATCACAAGCCAAAAACAAGCTAAACGTTGACCAAAACTTATCTACTCGGCTACATGCTAATCACATAACGTGGGATTTGAATTTTTCAGAATTACGTCCTATTGCCAACTGGACAGTTGCATGCTAACGGTGGACGTCACTGGGCGTCAATATCTGCGGCCTGCCAGTCAGCGAAAGTTAGTCATGCCGAGCTATCAACTGAACAGTTTCGGACGTCGACGCTTTGATGTTGTGGGCCCGTTGACTTAGAATTCGCTGCCCGACAGTATTCATGACCCAGAACCGAGTCTTGGCACTTTCAAACGTCAGCTGAAGACAAACTTTTCTTGCGAAATATTGACGACAAAATGTATTCAGCGCATTAGAGATTTTCTTGAGTATGTGCTGTATAAATTTACACTTTACTTACTTACTTACTTACTTCTCAAAATTACTTTCTAACCTATTCTTCTTCTATTCCCAATTCTTCTTAATAGAAGACATTCCTATGGCAAACTTGAACAAAAAAAAACTAGATAGAGAAATGACTTACTCCAAAAAATTCTGTTTTAATTGGACGATCAGCTTAGCTGAAAGCTATAGAAATTCGACACAAAATTTGTGGCAGCGGACAAGAGACAACACAAAAAATCTGTTTAATATTGCTACACTTCTACCAACCTGTATCTGGTCCGGCAAGATAAATACATCATCAAACTGGACAACAAAAACACATAACGCAAAAACAATAAAAGTAATGACACACTGGCCAGATTTTTCTGGTGCCAGAAACTGGCATCAGATTTAATATGTTTAATTTTAGGCCGAAAACCAGCCGAAAATCTGAAGTGCAATTGGTCAGTCTGAGCAGACGACAACACTGCTTGTTTGTTTGTAAACAAAAATGGAGCAGCATTTAGTTTATGCTGCTTTTCTTTTGAATTTTTTCAACAACCTAAATGCTAGAACAGCAGCTATAACATCATCATCCTCAAAATTCTCAAAATCAGAATACATTTCTGTTTCTTTTTCTGCCGGTATCATTTGCCTGTTTCTGTTGCCAGAAACCGATGCTGGAAAAAAGAGCCTTAAAATGGTCAATGTGTCAGCAACTTAAGGCTATAAAAACACTTGTAGCAACAGCTGTAAAACAAGGTCAAACACATCAATATGCTACCCTAACCCTAACAAAAAAGTTTAACTCATTTATAAATTTTACCCTTAATAAATACCAATCCCCTATATAACTCTAGCCATACCTCAGTTCTATTTTTGTTTCTTTATTATAGACTATGTTACATTTCTGCACTTACTGACTTTTATTATTGCGTCTTTGTCACCCTATCAAATACCAATGCCAACAATGCATACAGCGCACGTTTTTACTCCCAGTGTAAACTGGACTTCATTTACAAGTCTCAAAAATGAGTAGCAAACATAGAACGCCATTCTCTACTACGGAGCTGAAATCAATTAGTAAACAGAACTGAGAAATAATGTTTAAAGCAGAAACAGACCAGCCATAGATCCAACTGTACAGACTGCAACGTCCAACGAGAACCCTACATGGACAATCACACAGACATATGGACGGACAGACAGACCGACCGACCAACCAACATATACAGACACTCTGATGTATACTAAATGTTATCTGGATTTAGCTCAGTGATGCACATCAACTCACATTCAATGCACAAAACAAATACAACTAGAAATTTGGGGCAAAGCCCAACGTGAATCCGCCCGGCGCCCTAAGTCCGATTGGGGGAAATTAGAGAGGGGGGGTAAAATTTTTCCGGCATCAAAGTCACGTGGCCCGAACACAAATGCATTGGCATGCGCCAAACGCGCATTGCCGACTTAGGATGGGTCAACATGAGCGCTTATAAATTGCACTTTTTCCTAACACTCCATAATACTGCATCATGTCATAACTAACTACCAGGTCAACTCAGCCTTCTATCTCTCTGCGGTAGATGAACTGAGAACTGGCCTGTCTAGTTAACCGGCCTGATAGGGGCCATAAAGAGTCACTCAGGGGGCAAAGCGCCACTGAAGCTAAAACTACACTGTGTCCCAAAAAAACACCCTGGACATTTTTGGCTGTAACTTGAAAACCAATTACCAGATTCTGATAATTTTTGGTACAAATATTTCTAACACAACCTAACATCAAACGACCATTTAGTTTCCCGCCTCACCCAATGTATGCTTTTGCACTACCTAGGGAAAGCAGATCAAGCGAAATATGTGTTGAAATAAACAGAAAACCTGAAAAAAACATCCCCGACATTATTGATCGTAACTTAAAGAAAGATTAACAGATTTTAATAACTTTTGGCAGAAAAATTTCTGACACAACTGGCTATTAAATAAGTGTTTTAGTTTCCACCTCATCCAACGTCTGCTTTTGCATTACCTGGGAAAAGGAGACCAAGCATAATACGTGTTAAAATGAATGAAAAAAACGTTCATAAATTCCGTCTGTCTTAATCTGTGGGCCCCAACAGTCGGTCTATTACAAGGTTTGAGTGTTATGCAGCAATGTGACTACAAGATAAAGTTTTGGAATGTTTGTGAAGTCAAGAAGCGACTGGTACGGCCTGGATTGGTCTGGAGTAGAATTTAATCGATACTGCTATCAATGAATGGAGAAAGCGTCACCTTGCCTGTGTTCGCATAGTGGGCTACCACTTCAAGCAATTTTACTACAGTTAGTTGAAAAATGTACAATTGGATGAATTGCCAGCCAAAGTGTCAAAAAATGTGACTAAAATGTGTTTTTACGTGTTATGTTAATTAAGCAATCACATCGCATTGGGTAAAAAAGTGATATTTCACTGGTTCGGTTTTCCCCAGGTAGTGCAGAAACAAACGTTGGGTGAGGTGGGAAACTGAATGGTCATTTGATGGCAAGTTGTGTCAGGAATATTTGTGTCAAAAATTGTCAAAATCTGATAATTGGTTTTTAAGTTACAGTCAAAAATGTCGGGGATGTTTTTTTTGGGACAAAGTGTATTTTGCACGGTGAAAAGACATAGGTGGGGCGTGTTTACTTTTGCTGAGTGATTTAGGTTAAAAAGGTTAAAGATGGTGATGTAGCTCTTAATGGGAAGCCCATCTCAAAGCTACGGAGCATCACCTGCCATATGGTGAATGCGCCCCGCCTTAACCCTAGCCAAATAGGCTGGTACTCGATTTACCTACCCTGGAGGGATGGAAGGCTGAGTTGAGCTACATGATTTGGCTGGTTACATACTGAGATGGTTTACCTGCCCGCAGGCAGTCACCCATCGCAGCACTAACCTGTCCCGGCGTAGAGTAACTTTGTTCATCAAATAAAATGCGTTACCGCTACGGCAAGCCACCAGCTTTTCTGAAACATTATGCCACTACACATAACTGTTATGTATGTATGCATGAATGGCAGGTAACACTGTCTGATCCTATATGGCAGGTGATGCTCCATAGCTTTGAGATGGACTTCCTATGAAAAGCTATACACACTCGTTAACCCCTTCACTTCCAAGCAAATATGAGCAACCCAATACTCCAATGCAATACAGCAATAGTAAAACAGTATGAGCATAGTATTAAGAAACCTGCTGGTCGTAAAGTGCCCAGAATACAGGTAACGGAATGAACAGCCAGAAAACATGTAGAACTTGTCTCACATCATCTATGAACGATACCTGTATACATGCAATGTATGAGAGTTACATACATCTACTTGACACTTTGCTATTAAGGCAACTCTACCTCTCAGCCTCTCCTAATGCAAATGGCATTCATTCGTGTTTACTTTCTTCATTTCTCTGTCTATCTTGTACTCCATGTAAAATTTTCTACATGAGCTAGCAAGCCTTGGTCATCCTCTAGCGTGCGTAAAAATATGAGGTTGCAGCACCCCCTACAGGCCAAAATATGGTTGACTTGAGTGAGTCTAAACTCACATCCCAATTTTTTTAGTCAGTGGATCAAAGTTCTCTGGACTTTTTCACCAAACAGGGGAAAAACCACTCTGAAAATGCTAACTTTCCGATTTTAGATATTCCCATCTGTTCCGGAGATAATCGCAGTCAAATCTGAAGTTGTCCCAAATTGCGCCAAATTTAGCATGTTTTGGCGCCCAGATGTAAATCTGCATCGGGCTCCCAAATATTTAGACCTGCATTGCAAAATTCAGCCCGCTGTCGATCATGCGGCAAAGTTTCACTGCAATCGGCCACGGCACCTCAGAAATCTTGTGTTGAAAAAACAAGAAAAGCCCAGCTAACGCAAACGGAAATGCACAGCAGCACTGCACCGTCGTATGCTAGTGATCCGTAGACTTCATCCGTAGATCTCATCCATACAGCTTTTGGCTACAGTTTCAAAGAAAACCCAGTAAAACTAAATCAGTTGCCAGAGGCCGCCAGATGATGTGCGGCTAAATTATCCATAACATTTTACTTGTACTCACCAGAGGGCGCCACCTCTTATTCCGCCAACGCCGTATAGACTGGATATCGCAAATTTTCCCTACCTGCCTCTCATTTAGCGCCCTTGTTTGAGGTGACCCCCTTAGAATTTATGGAAAAGCTTTACGGTTCCTGAAACTAGAGTCTTCCAGGCAGCGTCGACGATGAAGATTTGGTGATCCTATCATGCACCGTTTTTGACTGATCCACCCATGTGAGAGAAGGACGGACAGATGGACAAAATTGCAAAGGCTAAGTCGCACTACAGCAGTAGCTGCTATTGTGCGTAAAAATAAAAAACGTCTGCGGCAAAACAAGTCCGCCGAAAACAACCATCTCCAAGTGGACTAATTAGCACAGTAGAATACAGCATGCAGTGAACGTGTTGCACTTACATCGTACTTATCATCAGCGTAGTACAACCAGTGCTCCTTCTTCTCGGAACGTTCATATTTGTTCTTCACAGCCCTCTGCGCAGCAGCATTAACTAACACGAATAGTTGTATGCCTCTGGGCAACTACAGACCTTCGACCAGAACACATCAGCTTATCTTCAGCTTATTTTCCTTTATCCCGAGATGCAACAATGACAAAAGCTTGGTAATAATCCATCAATGCATACCATTGCTAAGACCATAGTGATTTGATAAAAGGCAGAATCGCTGATTGATGCTGCCACTTGGTAAATTATGTCACTTTATTCTTGTAAGACAGAAGCACCCGAATGTTTTGGCTGAGGAGTCAACTCTCAAATGCTGAACAGTGTATACTTACGGCATTGTCTAAAGGCAACACAAAAGTAACTATCACACAGTTGCAATCTTGATGGCAATATATCTGTGTCTTCTTTGTACTTAAAAGTTCCCAAAAATTCAACATTTAATAAATGCCAGATCATTTTCACGTGTGAGAAAGCTAGCTATAGCACATATTAGCCACAGTAATTCTCTCTGTCCATTTGTTTTGGTGTCTGTCACGTCCCAGTATCGTTCCAAGACCAGGTGAGATAGAGACTTGGGATTTTCACCATATGGTAGCCTAAAGTCTCTAGTATTTTGTAACAAAATTTCATGCCGCTGGATGTTGTGGTTCCCCATGAATGAAGAGGTGAAAGAGGGGCACCCCCAAAAATCCATCATTTTACCGTTATTTGCTCGTCTAGCATGAAAATAGTTGCAGACAGGCACAGACATGCTGCTTATCATAACAAGCACTGGCGACGAGCTTCTTAGGAATGTCAACATCGATGACCTTGAATGATCTTGAACCACAAATTAGGGGGGTTTTAATGACATTTTTGTGATTATCAGCTGCAGAAGAGTGAATTGGATGGATATAGACCTAAATTACCTGTGAACAAAAACTGCTAAAGGTTCTCACACGTCTCACGAGCATTAGCTCACATTTCCTGTTGCTTATTTGTGCACATTATTCACCTCAACATCAGCAAAAAAATATCCCACAGCAATTGAAATTGCAAACATCACTACACGGCATCACTCTGATTATTTCTTGTGTTTAACTATCACACAGCACACAACTCTTGGCGGCTTAATTGTAGAGTGTCAGATTTAAGATCAACATGTCGTGGGTTCAACTCCTGACTGGGTTACTATCGAGTGGTTACTACTTGGATGGGTGACTATCTGCAGACAGAAAAAAAACTATCTCAGCATATAACCAACACTAAGGTCAACTCAGCCTTCCATCCCTCCAGAGTGGGAAAATCAAGTACCACCCAGTATGGCTGGAGTTAAAATGGGGCACGTTCACCTGTGTTGGGTGTGTGATCACATACGGATATGGCAGGTGATGCTCCTTAACTCTGAGCTGGGTTTCCATCTAGATTATACCTGTGCAACAGTCACTATCAACTGGCTACTTCTTGGATGGGTAACTCTCTGCAAACAGGTAAACCTTCTAGATATATAACCAACACCAAGGAGCCAACTCAGCCTTCCATCCTACTGAATAAAGAACATAAAAAACACCACCTGTTATCTTTAATGCTTAGATTCGATAAATAAGTGTAGCGGTCTAGTTACCCCAATGCAGCAGAGCATCTGTCGTATGACACTACCGGTGGGTGGATATAGCTTGTAGTAGGGACGACCAACCACAAATAGCACTGCGTGACATAACCATCAACCAGTGTTGACATTACACAAACACACTGATCACACATCATTGCCTTCTCCACGAATTAAAGTTAGGGGTGCGCAGTTTGCAAAATTTGACATCGGCTCGGTTTTCAGTTCGGTTTGGCAAAAAGCGTGGTTTTCAATTCGGGTTTCGGTACTCACTTGAGTGGCATGAAAAGTGTGGAAACTATCTGAAAACTGGCGGTTTCAATTTTCATATTTTAACATGAATTAGTTACCAAAATTTGAAATTTTCATCGGGTTCCACACACCATAATCAACATACTGAATTACGAGACTGCAATGGAACAATCTCTAACACAACTGTAAAGTCTTGAAACCACTCCAGCTATGAGAAGCAGCTTTGTATAATTATCTTACCCAAACATACGACACTTTCACACCGTGTATAAAAAAACCAAACCTCATGATACATTGTCAAATAACTCCAACAATCGTGGTTCAATATCAACCTCCCAGCACATTTACATGACGAGGACATCGCATACAAGACTTTTAGCCGTGAAGTAAAAAATGCACTGGTTTTAACACTGACCGGGGCGCAATATGATGCTTGTTTATAATTGTGCTATACAAATGTTCTTACAGAACTGAAATTTAGGTACAAAACCTTGGTTCCCCCTAGCGGCTTAGCCAAGTGCCTCAGATCCAGCCACTGGCTGATATTGTGTACTCTAAATATGAATTTACTTACTTACTTACTTATTGACTTGAGAGGCATCTAATCCATCTTTCCCTTTATTATAAACTGTGGACTTGGCCTGTAGTTAGCCTTTTATCACATCATCGGTATCCAGATGACTGCAACCAACCTTACAGATTAATGTTGAAACTAAAGCATGCTAATTCCCCGTTCCCATAACTGCTCTCATTTTGCAAAATGTATAAACTGACTCCTTAAGTACAATACTTCAGGACACAACAAAGGTTTTACCAACCGATAGCAACAAGCATCAAAATTGCCGGTATAGCAAATGCCACCGGAAAACAACTGGATCCAAAACACTGAACATTCTCTGCATAAACAGCCAAATTAATCATGAATCAATTAAAACTAGAGCTGTCAGATTAATGCATAAATTAATAATCACTATTGCTAATTGTCCACAGAATGTCCACAGTGAAAAAATTTGTAAAATCGTTTAATATTTGGCGAAGATATGAACAAAAGCAAGGTGGCACGTTTTTATGGCCCACCCTGCATATTCTATAGGCGAGGCCCCCCAAATGTCGCGAGGCCCGGGGTAACTTACCCCCTAATCTCCCTCTCAATGGCCTGGGTGCATTAATAACGTGCTAATTATGCGTTAAAAGAATTAACACAATGCATTAATGTAATAAAAAAATTAAAACTTTGACAGCTCTAATTAAAACATTTACTTCTGTTAAAGAACTGCAAACTACAGTTGCACAGACACAGCTATGATAGAGTAATCAACATCTTTTCACAGTAATCTGTCACCAAAATTCCTATGTCGGCAAATTTCTTAAACCATAAACATAGCAGACATAGATATAAAATATTCCTATCAGGCAACAGTTCCAAAACCAGACACAACTTTTTCACTTAACAGTTTCAAACATTTACTTATTTTGAAACAACGACATTTGAAAATACAAGTTGACAGAAATAATTACCTCGAATTACTGGTGTTATTATCATTGAGAGGAAACTGCCCAGATTGATAGAAAAGTAAAACACCGAGAAAAAGCTCATCCTCTCTTTATCCTACTCAATGCAACAAACAAGTATTGCATAAAATAAAAGTCAATCTCCAGCAATGCGGATTATATGAAACCATAAAAACATTTATAGAAATCATTCACAGCTTTAGCTAGCTTCAATATCTGCTTCCCTCAAGCATGACTGTAAACATCGACTGAAATACACACTGAAAAGCCAAAGCAAACAAAGTCCGGTACTTGATACATCGCTGCTTACACGAGTCAGTGTCTTGATTGGCACACACCGCCTGCACTCATCTGAGACAAACTGACTAACTTTGAACAGTTTAAGCAACTGGTAGACTTTTTTGTTCGAATGCTGAGACTGCGGTTCATTGCGGCTATCTGTTAAACTGCGCCTGCTAAGCTATTTATCTTACTTATTTATATAACACCGCCCCAATCAGGCACACTAGGCTCGTGGCTTGACGACGCAGTAACGCATTTCATCTGATCAACAATGTTCCTCAGCGCTGAGTCTGGTTAGTACTACGATGGGTGACTGCCTGCGGGCAGGTAAACCATCTCGGTATGTAACCAGCCACCTAGGTCAAGTCAGCCTTCCATCCCTTCCGGGCATGTAAATGGAGTACCAGGCTATCTGTCTGGGGTTAAGGCGGGGTGCATTCACCTGTGTCGGGTGGCAGGTAACACTGTGTGATCCCGTACAGCAGGAGACGCTCCGTAGCTCTGAGATGGGCTTCCCATTAAGAGCTATATCACCACTTTTAACCTTTAACCTTTAACTAGGCCTTCACCCCATAGCCCACAAGCTACTACTCATTTCCCATCTGACGGAGGGTAGGGGGTTGAGTTGGCCTGAGCATACAGTAGGTTAGCAACTTGCTCCAGGTTGCTTGCAAATGACCGGCAGTGAGAATCGAACCGCAACCTGAAAGTTACGAGTCGACACTAACCACTAGACCACTTGCACCTAACTACAAAGGCATACATTGGGCAACTTCACTTTTTGACTTAAGTAGGTACTTAGACCGAAGTTTAGGCTCAGCGAAAGTCTAAGTCAAAAAGTGAAGTCGCCCATTGCTTTCTTTGCCGCTTCAAAACATTTTTACAACTCAGCTTTTAGACCATTTGAGTCCTCACCCCACTCGCTGAGCATGAGCATCAGATTTGGCACATTTTCCTGCTGACATTGTTAGCAATGTCTCAGGAAATTACTGTCAGCAATTACTTACTTACTTAAAAGTGACCATAAACCTACAATGGAGATTGCAGAGCAAAGCAAGGCTACAGCTGACCTGCTGTGAAGTGAATTGGTCGCCACCGAATGCACTGACACAAGGCTTTATCCCTCCAGTGCCGAGGCCAATTAGAACCATCGCAATCGCTGGCCCGACCCTATCAATTATAACGAACTTAATTTACTCCAGTAATATTCAACAATGTTTTTTACCACTCTGAGCAAGACAACTAACCTTCAGGATTCCAAAAATCTGGGCTTTTCTTTAAAAATGCCTAGCTCGGTGGGTTCTTTGGGCTTCGTGTTTTTTGTGAGGGTATTTTAAGGCTTTTGTAAAAAAATCCAACACGACGGGTTATGGGTCAAATCAGTTGGGTGATTCATATAAGCTTTTGTTTGCTTCTTGTAGCTAAAATATGCCAACATTTGCAAATTGATAAATTGGTTTAAATGTTTTAAAACTTAGCCATGATAAAATATTACATTAATAGTGAAACAAGAAACTAAAATTGGACTATGTTTTTGGGTGGGTTGGAGTGAATTCAGAAGGTTTTTTACATGGGTTTTCCCCATCTGGCCGGATGTCACAACCCTGCTAACATTAGCTGTTTCATGTTAACACAAAAATGTATGTCAGAAATGAATAACAATCAAACTGTTCTGTAAAAACACAGCCAAATGTAAACAAAATGGAAATAAATCCAAAAATCTTGAAATTACGTGTAACATTTTTAAGAACTGTGCATAGAGTTTTCGCAAATTATTTCTGAATTATGTGAAAAAGCCATTTTCTGCATTATCTAGTACTTTTCAGAGTTTAGCGCTTGCGTTTACAACTATGCGCATGCAGAATCTTGTAATTACTAGGGCCCACAGTTTTCTGCGGGTCGCAAAATTTCAAGCTGAGCTGTGAAATTTGCTTTTTTCCGTAAAATTCTGATATTTCCGTGGAATTTCGCAGAGGTTGAAAAAATGACCAGCAACTAGTACGTTCATTGGCTTAATGAAGTAAATATTACTAATTATGTACTAGTATATCACTGGCAAAAAATCAAACTAAATTGCATAAAACTGTGTTCTATTAATAGCTATCTTGCTATCGCAGTACAGCACAATCAACACAATGTGACTTGACAGACTGCATTTTTCAAAAGAGAAAAAAAAGATGGGTATTTTTTGCATGTTGCTAGCATAATTCATCGCAATGCCGGCCTTCAATAACTGAAGTTTCTTAACAGGCTAGAGCTCAGTTTACTCATAAACAAAAACCGCAAAATTTAAACGATTGTCGTGATGAGCTGCAGAATTGTGCAAACTGGCCCGCGGTATTTGGCAAAATTTTCCACGGAAAACTGTGGGCCCTAGTAATTACCCACAATGCTCAGGCGACACACACGTGCAGCAGTTGAACAAGAATTAATGTTACTTGCCAGCACGGCGGAGGGAAGGCAGTAAAAGTCATGACAGTGTTGCCAACGGCATAGACTGACGATAGATACAAGATCGTTCTGCACAGATTATTCACAGTCACTGCACATCATTAGCCCTAACTGATAATTAAGAGCTGTCAAGCGGTTAATATTGTTCTTAGTCGCACATGCGAATTACTCATGTTTCCCGTTACTCTGCAGAATTCATTTTACCCGACTTTCCAGGACAAAATGAATCGTTTTCCCTGACTAATTTGTTGACACGAAATACCATTGTCAATTTTCAATCGCTTGCAATCACACTAAAAACAAGCGTGGCCAAACAAATTTAAAAGTCAAGGTACAAATAATCTGCAAGCGAAGCGAGCAGGAAGATTTTTTAACTGTTGCACGCATTCAAAATTATTTGTTAACTTTTGCACCCTGGCACTTTTAAATTCCCTGACTTTCCCTGAATTCTTAAAATTCTTCGACTTTCCCCAACTTCCCCTGACCACAGGAACCACGATTATCATTTTAATCGCACATTAATTAACGCATCACTTTGGCATGACTACCTACGTTGTAGGATGCCGACTGCAAACGACCACATGTCTCATCTACAACAGATGGGAGATGTCACCGCTATCGAACTTGCCAACATGCAGTATATGACCTAATTGCTAGTGCAGAAATCTAGTTTATCAGCTTGCCAACTAAAAATTATTAAAGTAGTGATGGAACTGTAACACACTACAACTCTGAAATGGGTTACCACGGAAAGCTACAGAAACATCAAACTTTTTCCTTTAGCCTTAGAACAAAACCCAATTATACAGGGTGTGCCAATAAAAAAAGTGGGACTTTACTTTTGTCCATATCTTCGCTAATTAATCGATTTTCAAAATTCTTTCACTGACACACTCTACGGACAATCTGCAATAATGTGACTATTATATATCCCACCACATTATAAACGCATCTCTACACTACCTTGTGAAATACATATAAAATATACATATATAACAATTATAACAAACAAACATTTTGGTAACTAAAAAGAAGAAACACTTCAGACCAACATTGCGGTGAATGATCTGTATGACGCTAGACTGTGTGGGTCTAACACAGTCTAATGTCATCATTTACTCCAAACGTTTGTTATTATCATTAGTCTTTTCTTACATTTTTATTTCACAAGATAGTGTGGAGATACATTTTATGGTGTGGTGGGATATATAATAATCACATTATTGCATATTGTCAGCAGAGTGTGCCAGTCAAAGAATTTAAAAAATCGGTCAATAATTAGCAACGACATGGACAAAAGTAAAGTGCCACATTTTTCATGGCCCACAGTGTAGTTATATGATGGTACTATTTTAAATAAGTTATGCCTAATCACTAAAATTTGCAACACATAAACGCTCAGGACCTGTATTTTCCCAGGTATCCATCGGCAATGATGGCGCCAAGAACAGGTGAGAAATAGCAAAGAACAACGAATGAATGAAAGATTGATGTCGCTGTGCTGTCATCCAGACGAAGCCAATTTATCAGATATAATATCAGAATAGCTGCAAACAAACGAGCACACTTGTAATTCTTTACTACTGTGAATGACTTAATTTGTGTATTAACCACATAATAAATAATGAAAATGAATGAATAAATAAATAAGTGATATCCAGGCACTATTTTTTAAATGCATACTTACTTGAAGTGTCAACTGATGCATCATTACGTTGCTAATATTGTACTAGACTACATCAAGAGAGTAACTGGAATGAAAACCGATGAACTTGAAACTATAATGCTAATTAGACACAATATTACTATTAAGACAATAAACAATAACATATAAGAAATCTAAAGCGATAAAATCAATAACCAAGTTTAACAGAATAAACAGATATCAGTAAAAGAAAAATATTCTTCAGCACAAAGTCTACAGACCTCTCATTCCATAATACGAAAAGCGTTCGCAAAACTCTGTTCCGATTATAAAGCCAACAGACTTGGGATAAGGAGGTTTCCCATTTCCATTATTCTGAAATAACAACACATACATGCATACTGCCAATCTAACATTATCATAACAAAAACATAATATTGGAGCTGTCAAAGCGTTATTTTTTAACACATTAATTAACACACTGCGTTAATTTTTTTAACACATTTATTAAGACATTAATAATGCACCCAGGCCTGACGAGAAAAAGAGTAGAGGAGGGGGGGTAAGTTACACCAGGTCCCGCGACATTTGAGGGAGGCGCCTGTAGAACGTAGAAAGTTAAAAACATATTTTAAACGTATAATCAACAGTAACTGACGTCATAGCTAGCATAGAAATCGATAAGCCTGTCGTCAAAATAATTATTTACTTACGGTAGTGATGAAATGGCAACTACAGTTTAGTTACTTGAATTCATTAAATTGTCAAATAACCGCAGATTAATGGAATACTGGCACTGTCGCACAAATTATAAAATTATACGAAATTAATTTGCAATTTTAAATGAAACGCGGCATTACGTTAGGTGAAAAGGCTCATGACGTCACCTGGGGAACTGTTCCTCAGGTGACACCATGAGCCTAGCCTAGAGATGCCATGAATAATAATGGCTTAGCCGGTAACTTCATCAGTTTAGGCTAGGCCATTAATATTCACGATGTTTATTGGCTAGCGTGAAGACGTCACATGGGGCATCTACATGCCAATATGGCAACGCGTGTTCTATGTGATTTTCGCAGATCGTCAATTTCAAAGGTAAATTTTTCCATGTTGACAAAAACGTTTGGCGCTGATATTACTGTCAAAATTATCAGAACATTATGCAATTTAAAAAAAATGGATAAAATACATACCGTACGTTAATTTTGGCATCTAGGGACCTTTAAGTGTTCTCTTCAGTCAGTATCCATAATCAAAAGTTCATTTAAGTTCAATCGAATTGAATAAAATAAAATACTCGCACTTGCCAGAAGTGCTTCCAACTATTCGTCAAATATCGAATAGCTGAAAATCAGTCAATATTCACATGTTGTCGAATGCTAATATGAAATTCGTCACCACATCTCCAGCTTCATTAATTCAAAATCAGACCATACTTGCATCACAACTACTGAGTCTTACTGCTGTCATTTGCAAGCAACCTTGAGTAAGTTGCTAACCTACGGTGTGCTCAGGCCAACTCAGCCTCCTACCCTCCATGGGACGGGAAATAAGTAGTGGCTTACGAGCTATGGGGTGAAGTCCTAGTGTGGCTGATTGGGGCGGTGGTATGTCTGCTAGCTGCAAACCGCGGGTCCAATTGTTCGTTAACGCGGGCAACGGACGGCCGCTTACTGCGCTGCAGTATCATTAGTTCATGCCGATCAGCTGCAACTTCCGAGATTGTAAAGCACTTCTGAGCAATGGTAAGAAGTGCTGTAGCAAGTGTTGGCCTTGACCTGTACCTTTTTACCTTTGAATAAGCCACTGGACAGCTAGACTGAAACACTGGATGCATAAAATAGAGAAATTACCTGCCCAGCGCTGAGCAGCTGACTCCCTGAAAAATCACACAAATTTGACACATAAACTTGACATTATTGAGCAACATTACATTGAATTCCTAGCTCATAAGAAGATCATACTAAGCGCAAGGTTTAATTTTTTTCTACAGCTAAACCAACAAGAATTCATTTTGAAAGGGTGTCACATCACAGAAGAAGCATAATTAGGTGGGAAATCTTTCAATGGCTTTCAGCAGGGAAAGAGCAAAAACCAGCAAGCAATAACCCATGGCCAGCGTGGCACAAATTCTACAATTATGTTTTATGATACTAGCGTACAGTACACCAGTGTATAATTTGGGATTTGGGTTTTAGATTTGGTTGCTCAGTTGGCAGGACCCCAAAATGCAGCATCACACCGATGGGCTATGGTGTGTGAACAACTTGCCCAGGGTTGTTAGTTGTTGCCTGATAGTGGACTGGCTTGTATTTGAACCCCCCTCCCCAACTTTTCGATCACTGGGTCCAAGACGTTAACCATTAGACTATCAAACCTTTGACAGATGACACCAGGTCTCAAGAGCTGCAGAGATTTACACACAATATTTGCACAGTCCAGGTAAGTTTAACACTTTCATTGCACCATTTAAACATAACTCAAAAAACAATACCTTCTTTAGCGTTCGTTACGGAACTTTCACCTGTAGCATCCTGCTTCAAAGAATTTGACCCTTTAGTCTGAGCCATCTCTGCACAATATTCAGCCAACAAAATATTCATTTCATATATTGCCTATGTTGACAATGACAACAATGAGTTTATTTGCACACTTGAGGCTATAAAAATAGCCGAATAGCTAAATAACGGTGCAGTACAAACAGTGAACAAAATAATAAAACAGTCCATAAATGCAAAATAACACAGTCCATGAGCACATAAGTGCAAATAGCAACAACAGTAGACCATACTAAAAAACAAAGATACATCGAGATTCGAGAATTACAGGTGGAGCTATATAGGTGATTGGTATTTACTGAGGGCGACATAAATTAACAATTATTGCCCAGTTATATAAATGAACATTTATATAGCGCACTATCATTTCGAAGAAATCTCTAGTGCACTGATTTCAATTGACTGAAACTTTTTTGTTCTTGCGATTGGGCGAGGGAGAGGTGTGCTGGAAGTTACAGAGGTGCTGCGAGGTGGTGGGAGGAGGTGATGTAGACATGAAGCCAGATTACACATTTTTTAGAAGAAGGATCTGGAACATTCATCTCGCCTGTCTTTAGTGAATTTAGATAGTCTGTCAAGTGTGGGAGGATGAGGAGCTGCCACAGGCATGGAAGGATGCAACAGTTGTGCCAGGGTACAAGAAAAAGAGCCGTCGAGAATGCTCCAACTACCGCAGCATTAGTTTACTGTCAAGTGGTTGGGAAGGTACTTTTGTCAGTCATCAGATCACCGATCAAAGATCACTGGGAATGGTGAACCTTTGTCTACTTGGGATCCTCCATTTCCGGCAATTTCATTACGTCTTCGGAGGAGATGGAATGTCGAATAGGCAAAGCATCTGGTGTCTTTGCCAGACTCAAGGAGTGTGTCTGGAAACGACGCAACATAAGTTTGAAGACAAAGATGATCTACAACACTGTAGTCATCACCACTTTGTTGTATGCTTCTGAGTGCTGGATGCTCTTGGCAACCAACTTGACAAAACTAGAGGTTTTCCAGATGAGCTGTCTCCAAGTATTCACTTGGGGTAACCCGACACGACCAGCTACAGAATGACATGATACAGCACCGTTGCTTGGATCAGCCCACTGTTGGGAAGCAGATCCAGTGGAATCATCTTTGATAGTTTCGAAATATGTGCCGAATAAATGATTCCCGCTTGCCAAAACAGCTTCTATGAACATCCGGATGGTTGGTGTTGTCCTCCTAATGCACCAATGAAACAATGAAGGATCAGGTCGTTGCCGACGTGACGACTCATCTACCCAGATGCCTTTACTGTGACTCTTTGATGGTGGCCGGCGGCGGCACATGGTGGTGGTTAAGGTGCGACATCACCGGCATCAACCGACGTCGTGACCAATCAAGCAAGTGCGCACATCCAGAAGTCTCAAGCGTCATTGGACAAGCGCCGATCCGAATTTATGTTAGCGACAAATAACAGTCACGTGTAAAGTTAAAGATGATATGTACTGTTCTCTTTTGTATTGATTCCAACTGCTCAGAGTAGTGCCAGACTGGAGAGGCATACTCAAGAATTGGGCAAATTGTGCATCTATAATCCGAAGGGTCGACAGCCCGAAGATGTATACTGCAACATGCATTTCCACTAATTCTAACCCTCACACTAATCCTACTCTTAGTTGAGAGAAAATGTGGAGATCGAGTCAACGTCTGTAAAAGTGCATAGAAAAGGACCTGAAAACTTTCAGACTACAGAACTTTTGGACTATCGAATCTGCAAGAACATGTAGAAAGTAACTATGTCATCATTACGGCAGCAGCATGACGGGTGATTAACAGTCATAACGACCTTAGTACGTACTCAACATTAGCATCAGATTAACAGTTTAGCCGAAAAGGGTTGACTCGACTTGTTGCCGCTGTGCACATAGACTGCAACAGGTGACTGTAACAGCTGTTCCTACTTTAAAACACGTTCAAATGACATAAACCACAAGAAATGCTACGAATTTACACTAGAACAGATTACACAAACATCAGAATGAAAAACACACGTATTTCTCTGTCAAAAACCTTTCCAAAAACAACAAAAATCGAAACCAAAATCACCTGTAACCACGCCCCTTCCAGGGTCTCATTAGAGATGACACTAAGTATTTTATTTATTCGACAGCAACGAATATCAAAGAGTAACTAAACGACTTCAACCAAAGTTGCTAGTACCGCTAAGCCTAAACTGGCGATTCAACGACCATGGCCAGTGTCAATAAGTGCGTTTTGTACTGGACTGACAGACACACAAACAAACAGAATTATTTTTTACCGTACGACGTTTAGAAGGAAACAACAGCGGCAATGTTTGAATTAGCGCTAGGAATGTTTCGTGAATCGTGAATCGCGAATATCGGGGTCCGGGGAGTACTGGTACAAATTCAAAGAAGATGACAGGCTGACAGCACTAATAAAAACAGAAGAAGATGGGGCCAATAACAACGACAATGTTTCGTTGTTATTAATATAAATTACTTAATATTGTTATAAATTTTTTATATTTATATTTATATTTTTTATATTTAGAGGTTTACAGCTTACGCACTAAACTACAGCTACAACCAAGAATATCTCACTACAGACTTTATATAGTCATTGACCGAGTCTGATGCGTTGGCGTAAATTCCTTGCTTATTTATTTACATTGACGGAACTCTAACTTTTTTTTCTAGAGTTCCTCCTTGACGGAACCGTAGCCAGTTCGTGACGTAAAACGTAAACAAGACTGGACAAATCGATTATGGAAGAGCGATTGTTCTACTTCTCACAGAAGAGGTAATACTTTGGTAGATGTTTCAGTGTTGTAACCTTATGGCCGGGTGATTTAGGCGTAGGAATTTCGTATGTATATCGTACATTTGTGTGCTGCCGTTTTGTCTGGGTTTTACATCCTATTTTTTTTGCCTGCATATTTTAGTAAAAACTAAAAAGTGACATCCTGTACTTCATAATTAGGGACCAACCGAATTCACGGGAAAAAATGCATGATTTCACGGTAGAATTTTTAAAATGTGTCAAATTTCACGGAAAATTCACGGAAAGAGTTTCGAAAATTCACGGGCCCCACAGACGTTATTTTGAGGTGCTGCGCTAATGCAAACGAATAAATTTCTAAACAACGAATATTTATTTACTACACTAAGTCAAGACAGTCAATGTCAACTACTTAGGATATTGAGTTAGTCGAGGGTGTTCAACGCCGAGCAACTAAATTGATTGACGACGTAAGAAATTTACATTACGAAGAACGTATTAAAAAAATTAAATTTAATGACATTAGAAAAAAGAAGGTATAGGAGTGATTTAATAGAAACATTTAAAATTATTAATGATTGTTATAATTTGAATTCAGATTTATTTTTTACATATGATGAAGGTCAA
>Ga0209367_1001496_pt1 | contig 28881 bp, 13 predicted proteins | sample WorMetLIZISLAND2_FD_187412 | JGI IMG/M metagenome (GOLD analysis project Ga0209367, IMG submission 187412) | Marine gutless worms symbiont microbial communities from Max Planck institute for Marine Microbiology, Germany - Olavius geniculatus... ...
CCATTGTTCTGTCTCTGTTTGAGTTCTGCCACTAGTCTGCGACGCGATTCTCGTTGGTTTGGGGTTAGATCCTGGTGTATGAACAGCCGATTCGATTCTGTGGCATACTTCATCCTCAAGTTTTTTGAACGGCGCAGGATTTTGTCCTTCTGCTCCTCCGAAGCCATACGAAGAAGAAGTGGTCTAGGTTTGGCCTGCTCGTCCTCTGTTTTTTACCAAGTCTGATTATGCTGTCAACGGATACATCATCGCAACCCATTTCATGAAACAGCTCCATAATCCGGTCATTATCAGCTGCGTATCTACTATCAGCATCCGCACCTTCTGGTTTCTGTAGCCCATGAAGTACAACGTTGTTCTTCCTCCTCTTGATATCCTCCTGCTCGGCAACTGCAGTTTCTAAACTGCCTACCTTCTCCTCGATTTTGCATTGAAATGAATCGCCCAGCTTGGCATTGCTGTGTTCAATTCCCTCGACTGACTTTGTGAGTTCTTCCTTCAACTCCACATTGCACTGTGTTAACTTATCCACTGACTTTTCAACACCAGCTAGTTTATCTGAGACAGAATCCAAGACAGTCTTGTCAGCTTTGTCCACAAGTGCAGCCTCAGTACACTCAGACTTAGTCGTAAGTAGCTGCAACGCCTTTATGATCTCATCCAGTTTCTCAGAGTACTGCATTACTGAGACATCACACGATTTACAAAACCAACGTAGCTCTTTAGCTTGACCGTCGATCAAGGCGTCATAGAGTGTGGGACGAATGTCCAGACAATCAATGCACTTCCAAGAGGTATTCGAGGAACACAAATCACACTGCAGAGCCTTCACATTCTTACCAATGACAGTGTCACATCCTGAACAGGTTGGAAAGCCACGCCCCTTGTCACCAGGGCTGTAAACCTAAACGGTGGCAGATTTCTTTCTCTCTTTTTGACTGCTACCACCATTCACAGCGCTACCAGCACCAGCTTTAGCTGCACTTGTTACGCGTACCATACTGATAACAGTCTGAGTATATTAGCAAGAAACAGAACGTAACATGTCCAGTGATAATAGCTGATTCAGATCCAGTCAAGATGGCGTCAGGCCACCCTCGCGATTCAAGTCGTCAGACTCAGAATAACTTCAATTTATAGACACAAAATCACGTAGCAGTGTCGTAAGGACATTAAAAACTGCTATTACTACTTAATTCTTAACACTTAAAAACGCTAAAAACCGAATAAAATGCAATAAAATCAATTAAAATAAAAACAACAGCTGTTTACATAGAACAGCTAACACCACTAAACCTTCTGTCAATCTGTAGATATTGTATGATTTTGGATATTTATATTTCACAAAGTAGTGTAACGACATAATAAGTGTAATGTGCAAGCCACTGAGTAGCAAATTTGAAATTTCTCAAAGAGTCTATTGGCGAAAAAATTGTGAAAAATGACCAATATTTAGCGAAGATATAGACAAGGTGCAATAGCTTACTTTTTTGGCCCACCCTGTAGGCCTACGCGTTTTAAGTGTCTGACTGTTCTTCTCACCAAATTTTAAAATAAAACACAGATTAAATACTGAGAGATTAGACAAGGGTATATTTTGAGTTGTTACCACTGCTTTTAGGTCACTATCGTTTTTTCATTACCGAAACCGAAACAACAAAACTGCATATAAGGCCTAATACATCATAGATATTCGTACATAGATTCAGTGCCAGAACCAAAACCGAAACTAACAAGAAATCTGAGCTAATGCTCATGAGACGCGCGAGAGCCGATAGCACTTTCTGTTCGCAAGTAATATCGGTCTATCTTCATCCATTTCGTCGCAATTTACTCTTTTGCAGCCAAAAATCGTTAAAAATCACTAAAAAAACAATATTTTTAGAGTTCAAGGTTATTTAAGGTCATCGATGTTAACATTTCTAAAAAGTTCGTCGCTAGCGCTTGTTATAATAGCAGCATGTCTGTGCATATCTGCAACTATTTTCACGTTAGACAAGCCAACAACGGATAAATAACCACTTTTTAGAAGGGTATCTCTCTTTGACACCCGCTTGCGCAACCCTCCTTGAACCTAGAGGGTTCGGACTTAGACTGCTAAAATTTACGTTCAATGCTGAAAATTTTATACGCAGGTTGTTTTGGTTTATTTTCAGCCATTTTTGGTGCAATTCGCTTTTGAAATGCGTATCGCAGCCCAAAATCGCGAAAAATTCACTAAAGCCCACTATTTTGGGGGTTCAGGGTCATTCAAGGTCATCGATGTTGACATTTCTAAGAAGCTTGACGCCAGTGCTTGTTATGATAAGCAGCATGTCTGTTTCTATCTGCAACCATTTTCACGTTAGACGAGCCTATAGCGGTAAAATAACGATTTTTAAGGGGGTGCTTCTCCTTCGCTGCCTCGTTCGAAGGGATTCCCTTTACCCAGTGGGATGAAATTTTGTCACGAAATACTGGAGACAATACGCTATCATATGGTGAAACCCCGAAATCTTTATCTCACCTGGTCTTGTGTTGGTACCGGTCGTGACGGACAGACGGACAGACAAAATTACTGTACCCTAGCTAATACGCGCTATAGCTATGCCAGCTCCCGCGCGCAAAATTGGTCGACCTTTAATATATAAGGGAATGAGCTCCGACGCAACGAGTCTGGTTCAGCTAGACTACTTGTTTAATGCGTATGCGAAATCTTCTTCTTCTTAATAAGCAATTGTGCCACGAGGGAGCATTAGTTAAAGATTTCAGTTAAGAAAACAAACGGATGTGCGGACTGTGCTACATGTGTTTTAGACAAAAATAATATACATAGGCTTACGTTACAGAATTTCAAACTAAATCCCACTTTGATAAATAATTATTTAGTTCAGTAGTTTCCCTATGTGTTGTCAGAGCGGATCACTGAAAAAAACGGCGTTGAAAGATAAAGCTGATCTCGATGCAGTGGTTTTTATGAACGATTTTCGCGACATGGATCACTTTATGAAGGAAATTCCGCGTGTTCTTGAAAAACTGGAAAAGATGGTCAAAGATTCAGCTATACTGGCAGAAGTCGAGACTCGTACACGGCATGCTTTAAAAATTAAACTGAGAACAAAAGTTGGTGGCAGTTATCTGGATGTCGACATCTTGCCTGCATTCAACAATGTCAGAGCAACAGGTAAGTTTTATAACATCTACACTGTGTCTCAAAAAACATCCCCGACATTTTCGACTGTAACTTGAAAACCAATTATTAGATTCTGACAATTTTTGTATGAATATTTTTGACACAACTTGCCATCAAATGACCATTCAGTTTTTTTTACCTCAACCAGCGTTTGTTTCTGCACTAACTGGGGAAAACACGGTTAGCAAAATGTCACTTTTTATCCAATGAGATATGACTGCTTAATTAACATAACATGTAAAAACATATTTTGTTTACATTTTTGTCACTTTGTCTGAAATTTTATTCAGTTGTTTATTTTTCAACCGCGTGTAGTAAAATTGCTTCAAGTGTTGGCCCACTATGCGAACACAGGCAAGGAGATGCTTTCTCTATTCTTTTACAGCAGTATCGATAATGTTCTGCTCCTAGACCTGTAAGCGAGAGCGAGAACGAGTGGTAGCGAGCGAGAAACGGAACGAGCGAAAGCGAGCGAGATTTTTCCCGTGAGCGAGCGACAATACATACGAGCGAGTCGAAGCGAACGAAATTTAAAACGGCACATGATTTTTCACGCGCGACAGTATGTAATGCTTCGCGCATTTTAGCTGTCGTCGAGCTGTCTGTTTTACTGTGTGTGTCTGTCATTCTGTCTGTCTGTCCATCGCACTCTGCGACTGTATCAAAACAATGCTAGCTAGAATCACCAAATCTTCACAGTCGGCTGCCACAAATTTGACTCGAATTTCAGGATTTCAAAAACCGTGCGAGATGAGCCAAGGTTACTATTAATCAGTTATAGAAAGTCCCATAAGTCGAACAACCTTGAACAACCTTGAAACCCAGAATAAAGGGTTTATTAGTGATTTTTGCGTTTTACGCTGCGGATAACATTTAAAGAGTAATTGCGCCGAAATGGCTGGAAATAGACAAAAACAACATGCATCTAAAATTGTCAGCATTAAACGTAAATTTCAGCAGTTAAAGTTTCGAATTTTCGACCGCAATGTTTAGGGAGACCTCAATATTTTGGGTATAACACACTTAAATTTAAAATAAGCCAACTATGGAATCGACTTTTATGTGATTTAATAAAGATCATAATCTTGATCATCATTTGAGAAATTATGAAAGAACTACTCAATATATATATAGGGTGCGACAAAAAAAGTAATCCTCTGTTGTATTTTGCAGAACTTTAAGCATTGACTTAAAATTTTTTGATGGAACCTTGCAATTTGTCGCTTTTCTTTAGTTCTAGCTAAGCTGCAATTACAGCATCAGGTTTTAAGCAAGAAGTAGAACAAATTAAGGCTAACGTTTTTTATCAACGTTTTTAAACGTTTTTTTTTTATTTTTGCCACTCTTTTACATTTTTAACCTTTGTAAAATTTTTTTTGGAACGTTTTTTACATCTATGCTTTGATGTGATGTTTTTTGCATAAAATGCGCTAGTAATATGCATTTTACAGTAGGTTTATTCCAACAGGAAATAAATAAGCCAGACGCAGCTATTAGGATAACCTATTATTTATCGTTAGCATTTACATAATAATTACTGTGTTGTAGGAAAACTTCGTGACCTTTATGAATGACAGAAATCCGAAAGATCGTGAGTTTTACAGCTCGTCCTTGGCTCCTTTGCAGCTGGAGTTTGTGCACAGCAGAATTAGCAACATGCCAAATGTGAAAAATTTGATTCGTTTGCTCAAGTACTGAAGACGAACGCACCTGGTGCAGGTATAAGCTTGCGCTGTTTTTTTCATCGAATAAGTAGGCATAACACGTGTTTAGGATAAAGGTCGATATAAGTTACAATGTCAAACGAAATGCTAGTTGCTGATAAACACTAGCAAAGGCTTTGCCAGCTATTAAACTGTGCGGGTTTTTGCTCCTTTTTCGGTAAGGGTGATAGGCCTATCTCGTTATTGTTTTGAGCGTCCGAGCACGGTATTGGGGTTTTGACAGAAACGTTTTCAAAGTAAGAAAACCCAATTTATTTCATTGCAGTAGACATTAATTATGAAATTTTGCGTATACTAGATTAGCTTACGCAAAATACAGCGTTTGAGCGGTAAAGCGGTCCTCAAGATCTTGTCGAGCGCTCGATAAAATGGCTTGTCGAGCGTTTCTTTGAGCTTTATCGTGCTCGTCAGGCTCTGCTTTTAACGTTGACATGCTCATACCCATACGCTTAAGCTTACAGCTCTGAGCTTTTTCATAAAGCAGGTAGGCTAATGTTTGTGTTAATGTTTAATTTGCAAATTGTGTTAATTCGTTGTTTTACCCGAAGAGCGATGCGCCCAGCAAACAGCGTTTGCCGACATCGTACGTGTTCGAACTGCTGACGATCCATCGCTGGGAGGAGTGGAAAAAACACGCTGGAAGAACGTGCGATCCGGACAAGTTTTCGGTGAGAGGAGCATTCAAGGACGTAATGACACAGCTGGTAAACTTCGGTGACATTGATGCGCACTGGACAGATTACTACACCTTGTCAGAATTTTCGCTCGCATCTCGAAAGGAACCGCGCAAGTGAGTTTATCATAGCAGTGTCGTCTAGCCTAAAGTTTGTCCAAAAGCGTGCGTGATAGCAAGTTCAATTTTACGCTTAACGAGTAAAAATATTCATACAACGAAGCCCTCGGCGTTCGTTAAAACAAGTTTTTTTATAACCCCTGGCTTATAACAGTATAGGTCTCTAAGTTTTATTGGATGTTTTACAGATCGGTACATCGTGCTGAAGCACTGCTGGGGTGGATAATAAGTGACTACGCAGTATAAAATTGTTCCATTTCAGACAGTGGTTCAATCATTATTACATGTACTTAATCAACGCTCAGATTGCATAGACTACGCTGTCGTTTGCTTTATCGCGCAGAAGTGCGCCCGTAAGTTATAACAACAGTAGGCCTAAAAATGTGAGCAGAGTGTTTCGGCACCACAGAAATTTCTAGAAATCGTTTTGTGCTGTGTGTTAAGGCCGTTCATCTTGGATCCGGCAAATCCGTTCAACAACGTGTGCGCAAGATTCAATGCTTGGGATGAAGTGGCTCGCATGGGGCGTCTCAACCTGGCGAATCCTTTACTGGCCGGCGTTCCGTGCGCGTGGTCCACGCAGTGAACCAGTGGAGCGTAAAATATCGTTGTGATTCCAGTTGCCGCCCGTTTTTTAAATCCTTCTTCTGTGGAATTTTTATTCGATTGGTGCAGCTATTTGTTTGCTTTAGTTATGCTGCGCTGCAGTATTTTACTATCATTCTCACGGGCAGTTTGTCACTGTTTTTACGCGCGAAAGCAGCTACTGCTTTCAGCGCGTCTTAGCCATCGCAATTCGGTCCGTCTGTCTCTCTGTCTGTCCGTCCGTCTGTCTGTCCGTCTGTCACACGGGTGGATCAGGCAAAAACGGCCCAAGCTAGGATTACCAAATCTTCACTGTCAGCTGCCTGGAAGACTTTAGTTTCAGGAACCATAAAGCTTTTCCATAAATTCGAAGGAGGTCACCCCGAACGAGGGCGCTAAATGAGAGGGGGTGGACAAAATTTGCGATTTTTGGCCAATAAGTTGGGGGATCTCAGTAACGGTGCGAGATAGGGCCTAGGTTACTATTAATCACTAATCGTACACTGGCTCTCGACTGACGCCGAATTCAATGACCTTGAATGACCTCGAACGCCAAAATAGGGGTTTTATGGATTTTTTTGGCGATTTCGGGCTGCGAGACACGAGACACATTGCAAGAGCGAATTACGCCGAAATCAATCGAGATAGGCATAGACAAGCTGCGTATGAAATTTTTAGCATTGAACTTAGATTTTAACAATCCAAGTCTCGATTTTCTACGTTCAAGGTAAGCTGCTCACGAGGGCATCAAAGAGTGGTACCCCCGTAAAAGTCGCGACGAAATGGCTGGAGATAGACTGACAGTTTGCGAACAAGAACTGCTATAGGCTTTCGCGCGTCCTGTGAGCATTAGCTCACAGTTCTTGTGTGAGCTGTTGTCTAATGCTCAAGAGACGCGCGAGAACATATAGGCCCTAGCAGTTCTTGTTCGCTGGTTTTTTTTGGTCTATGTCCATCCATTTCGTCGCAATTCACTTCTCTGCAGCCGAAAATCGCTAAAATCACTAAAAACCCCCTTTTTAGGGTTCAAGGCCAAACTGCAACCATTTTTACGCTAGACAAGCCAATAGCAACAAAATGACGTTTTTAGGGGTGCTCTTATTCCTTTCTTTCGTTCGAGGGGACCCCCTTACCCAGCGGCATGAAATTTTGTCACAAAATACTAGAGAATCTAGGCTATCATATGGTGACACCGCAAAGTCTTTATCTCACTTGGTCTTGAAACGGTACCGGGACACCAAGACACCAGGACAGACAGAATTACCGTAGCTAATACGCGCTATAGCTAACTATGCTAGTTCTCGCGCGTAATAATATTTAAAATATATATTTCTGGTCTGTACTCTTTCGCCAGACTGCAACTGGAAGCACAGATTTTTTGAAACCTGGATAAAACGAGCGGACTAGTTTGCCTTATGACATAAACGTTGCTTTTGTGCTTGCTTTTATGGAGGTTTCTGTGACTTTTCTTCAAAACATTATGCTTGCTTGCTTAAGACATTATACGGTTTTGTGGAAGTATTTCTTTGCAATTATTTATGCAGAAAATTTTAGTCTGCATGTAATAAATGTGAAAGATTAAAGAACATATTTGAGTAGCCTACCCGAGGCGAGAATGGCCAAAGGCCACTGCCAGAGCATTGGCTTTCAATAAAGCGGCGATCGACCTAATAGTATGACGCAACTTGAATTGCTATTTTTTGACGTGATTCTGTTAAAAAATTGCAAAGTTTTGATAAAACAAACAGTTGAGCCTGCGATTTGTGAATGTGGCAATGTGGTGAAAGTGAGGATAAATTTTTCCCTTTTTAAGACAAGTACAGTGTTTGTTCGCACCACATGTAGGCTTAATCAGCATCTGCATCAGTGTAAAGTTTTCAACAATGCTAATGTACAAATTTCGTCTGTAATCTCGCTCTATTTATTATGCTAGATGCTAATCGTATGTTACTATGTACAGTAAAGTGTTGTTTCAGCATTTAAATATTGGAATATTTTCTAACCGTAGATACATCTGTAGAGTTTTTGCATTATCTCTTCTGTAGTTTATTTTAGTCTAGGTTGCAACGCCGCTGGCAGTTCCTTACCAGTTTTCTGAAAGTAAATATACAATATTATCTAATCGTTTTACCCATTCTTCATTTTAGTCGTTGGTCTTCAGTGACGAGCTTGTCGCTCGTCACTCGTCGGTGACGAGCTCGTCGGTCGTCAGTTTATCGCGACGATGTGACGAGGCTTCGTCAGCCTTCAGCCTTCAGTGACCAGCTCGTCGCTCGTCTCTTCACTCGTCTCTCGTCATGACGAGGTGACGAGCCACTCCCCCTCGAAAGCTATAAAAGAGAGCTTGCACTGGCCAGTCAATATACTGGAGGTGTTATAGGGTGTTTACACGATCGAGCAAACATCGAGCTGGCTCAAGCAGGCCTATTGGAACCCCGCCCTCTGGCTCGAATGTAGGCCTAGGCTTAGGCTCTTAACCCATAGCTGATCACGTGTTATATAGGCCTTCCAATTACAACCCGCTCGCCCTCCTAATTAGCATAATAATTACCACAGAACGTCGAGCTAGCTGCTCGATGTTTGCTTGATCGTGTAAACACCCCATTAGAGACGGAGCTCGCTTGGCACGTGAGACTCACAGTGCTGGTTGTGCAATGTAAGGTCTGGGTCGTGGGTCGCCTGGACATGCCCGTTTAACAGGGTTTAACTGCGGTATTTGACTGCAACGTTCCGGCCTTACAGCCAGTGGTGTTTTTTCCTAGCTTATTCTTTGTTGAACTTGACTGCGTATAAAGACAGTTTATTAGCATTTTTTTTATCACGACGGTTACACTGGCAAAAGGTGTGGAATAATAATTCCACTATTATTTCTGTTTTCCGTGTTTTGTTATTTATTAAATCAATAAAATTAATAAAATCAATAATAATCAATAATAAATCAATAAAAATCAGTAAAACTGTATCAAATATATTAACCAGTAAAACTAATCAGTTCGTACACAATCACAAATGCCGACCTAGATGGCCACGAGTTGTTCATCCATCCCGTCACAGCTTAGTCATGGGAGATGTGGCGGCGATGAAGGACGTCTGACACATAGTCCGTCCGGCCGAAGAACCTTGAGAGAAAGAGTACTCTGTAGTTCACCGAGGCACATTGACCATGACACGGAGGTAAACGGTAAAATCGGCAACGATAATAACGGCAACGGTAAAAAGGGCAACACAAAATAACGACATCGGTAAAAACGCGGCCCCTATTTACTGATTTAACAAACCTTGAATAACACAGACTGGCTGCTTACTATAACAAGCACTCTTTGCGTTTGGTGGCAACTTTTTACGCACGAGAGCATGTAATGTTTGCGCGTCTTAGCCATCGTATGGGCGTCCGTCCGTTCGTTTGTCTGTTCGTCACACTGCGGTATTGTATCAAACAGACGCGAGCTAGGATCAAGAAATCTTCACTGTGGGTTGCCGCAAGGCACTCCAGTTTATCGTGACAAAATTTTGTGCGCCTAGGTGAGGGGATTCTTTTCGAACAGGGGCGTGAAAGAGGGGTACTCCTAAAATTTGCTTATTTACCGCTATTGGCTCGTATAGCGCATAAACAGTTACAGATAGGCACAGACATGCTGCTTATCATAACAAGAACTGGTGACGAGCTTCATAAAAATGTCAACATCGATGACCTTAAATGACCTTGAACCCCCAAAATAAGCTGTTTTAGTGGGTTTTTTCGCGATTTCGGGCTGAGGCACACATTTTAAGAGTGAATTGCGCCAAAATGGCTGGAGATAGACCTAGACAATTTGCATGAAATTTTTAGCATTAAGCGTAGATTTTATTGCTTCAATTTTCGACCCATTAGGTTCAAGGAGGGCGGCGCACGCGGGCGTCAAAGAAGGGTACCCCCTAAAATGTGGTTATTTTACCGCTATTGGCTTGTGTAGCGTGAAAACGTTTGCAGATAGACGCATACATGCTGCTCATCATAACGAGCACTAGGTGTTAACGTCAATGACCTTAAATGACCTTGAACCCCGAAAATAGAGGTTTTATTGTTTTGAATGTTGCATAAATGAACGGTACTAGTGATTATTTGATTTGAAGCAAAGACAAAACTGCACGGCACAAACGATGCACATGATACGTCTGACCAATCAGCCGCGCACGCACGCTCCATGTCCGGCGAGTTTGCGACTCGTCTGATTAACTTGAAACGACGTGACTTGGTCTATAGGCGACTTGTAAGACGGTCTTTTAGTAAATTTTTGCGACCAGCCACCAAAAAAATCGAATTTCATACTTTAAAAATTCGCCATATGAGTTATGAATAAATTATGAGCCGAGTCACCTCTCAGTCCAATATCCACTGAATTCTCGATACTATATTCAGTTCAGTACCGATATTCAGTATCCGTTTGCTTACTGCGTATTGTGCAATGTTTATTGTTTACTTGAAAACCGGAAATGGAAAAATGTTGTGATGCGTTTTCGTGTTGTTTATAGGTTAAAATGTTTAATGGTAACACTAATAAAACTGATATACTACATGCTGATTGCGGCCGTGAGAGTATGCAGAGCAGTGTTTATGCAGATGTGGTATAAAAATCGATTACAGACCGTACATGAGGCGGTACATTCTCTCAGCAGGTGAGAGTTGTTACTGGCTGGATTGTGAAGGAGTGTCAACTAACTCCGCTTTTTAGGAAATTCTGGGGGATATATGCGGGCATTCGCTCAACCCACATTTTTTTCTCGAGCCGAAAAGTTATGGCCGTTACGTGCACCAAATTTTGGCCACTTGTAGGGGACATTGAGGGCTGGTCACTGGCAAAATTTTAGTCGAATACATCGAAGGAATTTTGAGGGGGCGTGAGGGGAAAATTTTTTTTGGTAATTGTTTAGAATAGCTACGCCACCTTAAACGGCTGTGTATATGATATTGATGTGTATCGATAGAATGACTTTCGTTAGCCAGTGTCTATGATCACGGCGGCCGTGATCGCGACCGCCGATTGCCTATGATCACGCCAGCCAATAGCAAGAGCCAATACAGTGGTTAGCTATTTTTAAAACATCAATGGGCATGGGCATAGATTAGAAAGGTGGCGTTAGAAAGGTGGCACTAGTGGTTAGGGTTAGTTATTGCAGCTTATTCAGTTTTGTTAGCTATTAAATTTTTAGCATGCAAATTTAAGGATATTTCGTACAATTATGTAGCCATAGATGTACACCCAAATCAAGGTTGCAACATTGGTTATAAATTCGAACCTAGTGCTGCCAGGCTTGACTGGCCGACTGGTATGAAGGCGTGATACCTTGGCATTGTACCTTGCTAAGGTTGATCTAATCAGTTGCTAGCTGCTGTGATCACGGCTGCCGTAAGAGGCTGCCTACAGCAGGCAGTATGCCATAGGCGGCCTCTTACGACAGCCGTGATCATAGGCAATTGGCGGTCGCGATCACGGCCGCCGTGATCATAGCACCGGTCCTTTCGTTATGCATACTTGTTTTAAGGTGATATCTTGGCGAATACTGTTAGTTACCTTTTGATGACCGATTATAAAATTTAATGTAAACACACCAGTTTGTTTATTTTTTGGTATTATGTCATGCTTAAGTAACGGGAAGTACCAAAATTTTTAGGCGCAGGTGTGCAGTATAGGCGTTTTTATTGTGAAAATTTCATTTCTATGCTGGAAGTGGGTGTGGCGGGTGACAGTCGTGAGATGTCACGTAGGATCAGACAATGACCTTCACGGCCTGTATAGCGTGCTGAGGTGATCATGTGCGCTACGTTGGCAGTCAGTGGTGGTTGTCTAGACCAAGCGCCTACAGCGTGTGTGTTGTGGCGTCGAATGCGAATATCGTCAACTTTGGAGCGTTTAGTTCGACAATGCTGCGTTTCTGTAATGTGTGTAATAGTGCAACAGATTTTTTTAGCATTAGTCGTGCGTCATGTCGTCGTTCTGTGCGAAAATGCTGCAGTATCAGTGTGTGCGCTACTTTTTTGGCTAAACAAGGGAGCATTTTGAAACACAAAGTAATATCTAAATGCCGAAAATTCCCAACAAACTATGTGGCACTCGGTGTGAAATAATACGGCCTAAAAACACCCAAAATATAGTGCCGCCCCTTAGTGAATAAACGTTGTACTAAAGAAATATTTTGAAAAAATAAAATAAGCTGAATAAGCAGCAATTTGAACAAAATATCACTACAAAAATGCCAGAAAACACCAAAATCGAATTGGCGTTCCTGGCAAAAGAACAACGTAGTGCAGATACTGAGTAAGCAGCGTATAAAGAAGGAAGGAATTAATATTATTGCTTTTCCCCACACAAAACCCCAAATTTATTCTCGGGTTCTGATAGTCACTCAATTGCAGTTTCCCGTAATTGAAGTAGTCTGAAACATGCATAACAACACTAATTCTATCTATTTCAGTCACTTTTGAAGCAACATTAAAACAAACAAATCACAAAACAAATGTACGCTTACCTTGTTTGGTCGAAAAAGTAGTGCACACACTGATACTACTGCATTTTGCTCAGAATGACGTCATCACGCACGAGAAATGCCAACAAATATTCCGCACTATTAGACAAATTACAGAAATGCAGCATTGTCTAGTTAAATGCGCCACAGTTGATGATATTCGCATTCGATGCCATAACATGCATGCCTTAACAGACAAAACGTGCTTCGTCTAGACAGCGACGACTCACCGCCAACGTAGGGCACGTGATCACCTGAGCATGCTAACAGGCTGTAGAGGTCATTCCCTGGGCCGAAGTGACATCTGGCGATTGGCGATCGCCACACCTACTTCCAGCATAGAAATAGAATTTTTACAATTAAGACACCTATATTGCACACCAGTATACCAGAAAAAATAAACAAACTGTTTAATGTTCACATTGAATTTTATAACCTGTCATCAAAAGGTAAATAATACTATTTCGCCAAATGTTACCTAAAAACATTCGTAACACAAGTCATTTTATCGCTACATAAGATTAAATTGGACATCTTAAGTAATCTGGGCTGGCGCCCTTATTCTAAATATTAACCCAGTTCGGTTTATGGCAGATGGAAAATAGCATCAGAGTTGCTTACATTTCTGTCTGTGTTAATGGAAAATAACTCCGAGCATGGGGCGGCGTAATCGCAAAAGTTCCTCGCCATGAAGTTTGAAGCAGCGATGGATTAAGTATTAGATTAGCCTCAGGATCAGGGTTAGGGTTCACTTTCAGGTTAGAGATATGGTTAGTGTTAGAGTTAGGGTTAGAATTCGGTTGGGGCAGTCTTGCAATAATGCTCGATAACAGCTAGACATACCTGCAGGAATCTAAGTCAACAATGTGTATACAGCAAAATACTCATAGTAAGTAACTAATTCCATAGGAACATTTTTACGACAATTGAAATTCATATGTTGTTGATATCTTGCATGTTGGTAAAACTGACTGTGAATTTGTTATCTGTTTGTTTTGTAGAACACGAAAATGCATAATTGTTGCTTTTATACTGCTTCTTATTTTACTGTATTTATGGCCGTCGAGGTTAACATTTCGCACACATGGCGGCCAACAGTTTTTGATGCCTCACAAATGGCTGTCGGCTACATCTCATCCTCTTGGTATGATATAGAATTATGATTATTGTATGCCATCAAATGTTAGTGAACCCCAGAACACTGATGGGTAATAAGTTTAATGATAAAACTTGTAGCTATTGAAATACCATGTACCAATATAAAGATTTAGTGAAAAATTTATCAACTAAGATTATTTTCTATGGCACTAACGTTAGACTACATTGTAAGGGGCTGATTTAGGTTACTTTCGTAGTTTGCTAATTTTAAATATTACTGGTATCTTTTTCCAATTTAATTATATGTTACTGAACATGAATTATCAAAATAATTACTGACTACAAAGATATTATAATTAAACAATTAATTTAAAAAAATTTTTTTTAGATTAACTATTGAATTTGTTGTAATTGTTATTATTGTTTTATTACTAGCTATGTACTGGTAATTATATTTTGTTTGTATGTCATTGCTGTTTTGCAGATCAAGCTGATATGTGCTTAGAAGCTAAGCTGGAGCAGTTTAGTCATGGTGTAGATACATTTGATGTCATTATTAATCATTTGCCAGTTTTTCCTCTGGAAACATTTTATCTGCCTTATGTTGGTGCGTAGCTTGTACATTATGATTTTTTATGTGAAATATTTTTCCGACACAGTTATAATGTATTCAGCCAGAAATGTTGCATGACATTGATATTCTGTGCATGGTATATAGGATCATGTTTATCTATTCTTTCATATTACTTGATACACATTACTCATCTCACAAAAATGTTGGTCATTTACTGTAATTAATTGATATTATTTTCAGACATTTTTAGCAAGTGTTTTGGCTTTTGTAATGACTGAGATGGTGCTTTGAAACTGTTGACACATGGAGTCTGGTTGGCATCTAACAGCTACCTACAGGTATAGAAAACTAGATGGTTAGAACTCAATGTGCAGAGATGTACTGCTATTTCTTACTGCATCCAACTGTAGCTTGTCATGGTTGTCGTTGTTAATAGTCTAGTCAAAGTAACAACTGACCGGGGAAAAAAATTGCAAAAAAAATGGTTTTATTGCATCATTTTGTTGCTTTAACTGTAAGTAACAAAATTCCAGAAGTTTACCAAAATCGCATCACAGGAAGTGCCTATACAGGGTGTGCAAAAATTAAGGAGGGTTTGAAGACAAAGTATTTGAAACTCGTGTCGGGAACTCATGCTCTTTTCATTAGACTATGACAGATGAAAGGGGAGGCGTGAGTAGAGTAGTGTTTGGGACAGTTTTTTTGTTTTAATTAACTATTTTGTTTTAACTAACCAAAATTGACAGCTGTTACTGGATGATGCTAATCAGTGAAGGCACAACGTTATGAATATTAATGAGCTACGTTGACTGGTTTAGAATTAGAAACCGGTTCTTAATACTGATTTAGTTTCACTCATTGTAATTTTTAAAAACTATTTTTTCTGTATTTTTTGTGTTGTTAATATGATAAAATATTTGGTGAGATAAGTGAGTCGAGCTATATCTCTGTGTCCTTTAGCCATTAATTTTTTTGCGATTGTGAGTCACATAAGATGTGTGTGTTACTATTGATGTTTTTAGGAAATGGTTATATTGGTGTGGAGGTTACACCTTCCAGTTCATTGTACATAAAGAGCGGTCGTACTTTATCATTCCCTATTCACTTTTATCCGATCGTGGAAATCAGCCTTGAAGGCTATCATATGTCAGGTATTGGTGTTAGTCCCATAGTTATAAATACTTAATTTTATGCTGATGGTATGTAGCATAAAATAAGTGAAAGAAATTGTTGCAATCACATTATCTGTGATGAAGTGTACGGTAATGAACTAATAATGTGTCAAATGAAGCAAACTTGTGTATTTTCTTTGCTCTGCACTAGCGTAATTTACGTACATGTGCATCTCGGTGTCAACAGCGTTTGTTCACTCGTGTCTGTGGTCATGTTTACATTGTGACTAGGGAATCTTTCGCTTTCACCTGTCATGATATGGATCTTAACTGCTGCTTCGAACTCACTGCCAACAGCCATTCGAAACTCATCATCGTCATCTGCCTATTTTTGTGGTCATCTTGTAACGGAAGCTATGTTTAGCCAGGCCTACATGGCATTAGCTTAGTTTATTAAGATGTTATGGATAGCTTTGCTATAAGAATGGGTGAACAGAAATTTTCCTGCTGAATGGCACTATATGTTTTGCCTTTGCTGCTGTTGCATGTTGGTGTGGTAGCAGTTGGCAGATTAGATGTATTTGTAGACATAGGAATCAGTTTTCAGTCTGTTCTGATCACTGTGAGGGAAATGAGTAAATGGTATGTTGAAGACCTAGTAGAATGTTTGATAAAGCACTGTTTATGTGTTCTAAGTGGTGTTTATTGTTGCAGACGCTCATGTAATTCACATTGTTGATGGACTTGTGCATCGTGTACATTGTTTCTTAGTGGTCAGTGATTTATTCTGTAAGCTTATAGGTTACTTCATGATAACTTAGCAGTATGCAATATCAGCATTTGCATATTTTTGTTGACATACTTAATTTACTTTTACACTTTCTACAGCTCGTTTGCACTGTCATCTTTTAAAAAATTTGTTATTTTTTGGAAGAAACTATTGAGCAGTTTATAAGCACAATGCCAGCTATAAACCATTACTGGTTTTCAGTTGATATTCAAAATAGGCAAGTGCTATCTAATAGCTGTATGGTCGGCCACGTTATATGTCGGCACCTGGCCAGCATGTTTCTACACTGTTGGCCAATAGAAAACGTGCCACTTACTTTTTCTATATCTTTGCCATTTATTGACCAATTTTCAAAATTCTTTCACTGGCACACGTTGTGGACAATTTGCAATAATTTGGTTGTTACATATCCCACCACACCGTAAATGCGTCTCTACACTACTTTGTGAAATATAAATTTAAGAAAAACCAACAATAATAACAAACATTTAGGTAAATGAAAAAAACACGTCAGTCTAACAATGCAATGAATACATGTGTTAAAACCACAGGGTCTAGTGTCATACAGATCATTCACCGAAATATTGGTTTGAAGTGGTTTTTTTTATTTCATTTACCAAAATGTTTGTTTGTTATTATCATTATATATGTGTATATTTCACTTATATTTCTCAACTTGTAGAAACGTATTTATGGTGTGCTGGGATATATAATAATCACGTGATTGCAGATTGTTCACAGAGGGTGCCAGTGAAAGAATTTTGAAAATCGGTCAATAATTGGCAAAGATATAAACAAAAGTAAAGTGGCACATTTTTATTGGCCCACCATGTATAATATACTGTAGTTAGAATGTCTTGTTTATCCGACATATCATGATGCATTTGTTGTCAGAATGATGTTTGTGCAACGGCAAGCAGTATAACTTATGTGCATCGGCAGTACTCATCTGTAATCATTCAAGAACTTCGCATCCACAACCCAACGGTAAGTTATCAAGTCTAGTGCTGTAAAGTCCCAGAGCCTTGCATATTAGACTGTAAGACAAGTGACAGTTTTAAAGGAACTTATTATTTTTTTTATTCAGTCAATCAGTCGGTCAACAATAACCATGTGCTTTGTGCAAGAATGTTATAAAATAAGCGCCTAAACGTAAATGTACTTTAAGTCCTTCTCGAACCATAAGATCTTTATTAGGACGGCGATGATCTTCATTTCTATAGCCCTCAGCTAGACACCAGTTTGCATGTGCCGTGAGACCATGGATACGGAGCTAGTGCAACTTTTGCTGGTACTCATTGTCACCTACCCACAGAGGGATAGCCAGGCTGAGTTGACCTGGGTAAGTGCCTAAAAGTTAAGAGAAAACATAAGGATAATGCACAAGTTTTAAAAAATCTGAATTTTACAAAGCTTGTTTCTTTTAATTTTGGCTTATATCTTATGGTTTGTTTATTCATGATGAACTTGGCCAATTATGTAAAAAAACCACTTCAGACAAATTGGTCAGGTAAATAAATATCAACAGTTGTAGATGGTGTATAATCTTTGAAGGTATAATAGTGCATAGTGCATAGTGCAGTAGAGAGCCATTTGCTAAGTTGCCTCTGACTGTGTGATGTTTAGGACTATTCATTGGCTGTAGACTTGCGGCATATTGGTGTGTCTGATTGGAAAGATGCAACCACACATAGCAAACGGTTTGTTATAGCGATTAAAGTATATCATTTTTACTTTTGACTGTGATATTTAAAACAACTTATTTCGTGTCCTGAGTTCGGTCTTTACTTTGCTTTTTCTGTTACATGTCATCTTTCCTCAACACATTTTCCATTATTTTCTTCTCACTTCTATTTTTTGTAACCTTATGATTGTTTTTTTTTGTTTTCTGTACTAGTGTCTAGTAACAATAATAACGAGGTTCAAAGTCACTTGGCGCTATGTGTCATCACTGCATATGTGTTATTTTGCATGTCGGTTTGGCTGTAACTTGCACTGCAAATTTTGGCAAGGTTTTGACTCACTATATCTTTCCTTTTCATGAGAAATTTAATTCCTGTTTAATACAGTGTTACTCTTTCCGTTGTTTTTTATCAGCTAGTAATAATTTACGTTTAGTACTTTGGACTAGTTTATAAAATAATTTGTTAGTTATTAACGGGACAGAATTTAGTGTGTGTTTGGAACATTAGGTGTTTACATATTTTAGTGTCATTGCATGTCAGAAACAAAGTCTTACAGTAAACTGTGATTGTTTCAGCATTAGCAGCGCGAGAGCCTCGGATGTCGAATACCTGCTCACAACCGGTACTACTGTGGTGGACAATTTCACATCTTATGCCGTTGTGATTGCCAGCCTGAAGACGCCTGCTGGTATCAACGTTAAGGCCAGCATGTAAGCAAACACTTTTGTGACATATGCTAAATACAGTCAGCATGTAATAATGTATTGAAATGGATGATTTTTTTCATATACAGGATTTCACAACTATGAGGTGAACTGTTGCTTTCTGTATTGTGGATGGTGCTAGTGTAGTCAGCGAAATAGCATTACTGTTGTTTCTGTCTGGAATTCATTATCATATAACTGTGGATTTGCTGAGTTTCTTAGCACTTTCAGCTGTACTTTAAAACCAAACTTTTTTTATGTTGTCTGTAATAAGCAGCCCAGTTTCTGTCGTCATACAGCTCCATTCCAATTCATTTGCACGATATGGCACTGTATTTGTGGAAATGTGTTTAGATGTTTGGTTGTATTGATTTTTGAGCATTTTTTGATTGAACATTAACTTCTTGTTAGTTAGCTCCATTCTCAGTTGCCTGCTGTCTGTCGTTACGTCTCTCTGTTGTCATGAACATTATTTTGTCATACTATCATTATCAAACATCATTGACTATTGCTGGTGTCAACACGCTCTGCAATCGTCGTGAGGAACTTACTCGTCGGTGTTCAACATGTGCAGAACGAAACATGCTGTCTTAACTATTTTCTGCCACCAAAGCGAGACATTGCGGTTCAACTTAGAAAAACGCGACTTTCTGAGAATATTGTAGCAAACACAAACAGATTTTTAAACTGTTTTATTCCATATTTCATTAAGAATTTTTAGTAGGCCTATTATTTTATATTTTTGTAGTTTTCAATACGTTGATCATATCATGTTTTATCGAGCTTGTGATGTTTCACGAGAATGTAATGTGATGTATTGTACACCTAATGCAGTCATTGGCTGCAATAACAATAAATGTGTGTGTTAGGTCATGGACGTTTACAATGGTGACTGCTGTTCGATACGAACTTGTGCCGTCGTCTCAGGCACAAGATAAGGTCACTGAATTAAGTCATCTCGTACAGAAGGTATGGATTGACAGTAGCATTTATGTTTATGTCTGCCACTAGCAGATATGTGAATTGGTATAAACTAAGATTTGGATGTTGTGGTGGCGTGTTATAGTGCTTAAAACATTGGGCGACTTCACTTTTTGACTTAGACTTTCGCTGAGCCTTTTTGCTGAGCGAAAGCTAAAGCTGAGCGCTAAAGTTCGTACTTAGACCACAGTTCAACTAAACTTTGGTCTAAGTCTAATGACTTAGACCAAAACGATTAAAAATGGCGGAAAAACACGTAAACCTAACAGGAAATTAATCAACCATTTACGTTTGGACTTGCTTATTTAATTGCGCCGCTCATGCAAATAACGTAGGGCCTAATTACGTAACATCCGACGTCATTGCATATTCATTACAGCGTTTATTTTTGGTACGAGACTGCTTTAATTTACTAAACTATCCGTACGCATAGGACTGTAAATAGTCGCCATGTTTTCGCTCAGCTAAAGTCAAAAGTTGAAGTGGATTCAGGCTCAGTGTAAGGTAAGCCCTAAGGGCTAAAGCTATCTCTTCCATGCAAATCGAACCGACTTTAGCCAGGTTAGTTCGGCTCAGCTTTGGTCTAAGTAGGTACTTTAGGCTCAGCGAAAGTCTCAGCGAAATCACTTCACTTTTTGACTTAAGTAGGTGCTTAGACCGAAGTTTAGGCTCAGCGAAAGTCTCAGCGAAAGTCTAAGTCAAAAAGTGAAGTCGCCCATTGTGTCCGATCAATACAGTTGCCCTACACTGGACCCACTTACTACTGGGATGAGTAACTGACTGTCTGTGGATGGGCAGCCATCTTGGTATGCAACAAACCATTCAGGTCAACTCAGCCTTCCATCCCTCTGGGGTAGGTAAATCAGCCTGCCTGGCTGAGGTTTAGGCGGGTGCATTTACCTCTGTCCAGTGGCAGGTGACACGGTGATTTCATATGGCAGGGGATGTAGTTTGTAGTTTTGAGGTGAATTTTCGGTGAAGAGCTGTGAACACCTTTGTTATTGCAAACTGTGGCACTCTTGGTTGATAACGTGGTCTCTTGAAGTTTTTTTTCAACAGCTGTGGATGTGTGGCATTATATGATCTCTGGATGATGTGTTTATATTGAATGCAGGAACTGAAGCACGTTCTCAGCATTGAAGCCAAAGTTTTACGGCAGAATCACAGTTCTGTTTGGCACTCAGTAAGAAACACTGTTTTCTGTCTGTTCTCTCTGTCTTGCGAAGTATTGTACAAATTTTGTACGTATTTTTTAATAATCTTAATAAGCTACAATTTGAGTCATTCCCATCTTCACTCTAGCAATTTTCGGTTGAGAAAATTAAACACCAACATAAGTGGATGTGAAAACCACAAGATAGTGAAACATCTTTTGCATAAACATGGCTTGATCTAATTGCCAGCCAGTGTAAAAGTGGACTTTTTATTGAAATTCAAAATAAGTTCTGCGTGTGCGTTGTGATGGCTGCGTCTCGTGTTGCCAGTGTGGTGACGTCTTTGCTTCTCTTTTGCACTGCAGTTTAAACTAGTGCATTGTGCGTATTGATGCTGAATGCTGTCGTGTATTTTCTATATCAAAATTTTCATAACCCTTTGCAAAACAAGTTTTAATTACCTCCGCCAAGGAGGTAATGTTTTTGCCAGACTTTGTTTGTCTGTCTCTCTCTGTGTGTGCAAGATAACTTTAAAAGTTATTTACGGATCTTTCTGAAATTTTGAGGGTATGTTGGGAATGGCATAAACTACCAGTGATTTAATTTTGGGGGTGATCCGGAAGGAATCCTGGATTCTGGATCACTTTGAAATCTTCGTTACCATTGCTTTCAATGGGGCATAAGGGAAACCGCTGCAAAACCGACTAAACAAAACCTAGCGAAAAACATTGCCTTGGCTGAGGTGTACGTGCTTTGACTGCTTTCTAGCTTTCAAATATATTTGAGGGGCATTCAAGAAGTTTCGCAACTTGACTATAAAAAACAGTCCAGTTTTGTGCTGTTGCCTCAGCACTGCAAATTGTTAATGTTTATTTTCAACTCTGTGACACTTAAACGACAATGTCATCACATTTGCTTTAAGCTCGTACGAGTAAAGGAGAAATATACATTTTACTGGGATATAGATTTTGCTAAGTTTTTTGTCTTGTATATTGCATTGCAAAGCACCTTTTGCATTAAATAATTTACATATATTTGTCGCTGAATTTAGATATCAGACATTTTTTGCAAAGTGTTACCGGAATCGTGATAGACCAACGTGTTTGTGTTAGCTGTGGAGCTCGGGGTTCGGTATCAGTCTGTCAAAAGCATCCGGTGCGTTGAACGGCGATAAGATCAACATGACGATGTACTATGTGCTGAGCCACGTGCCTAGCCTCATACACGAGTTCGGTCGACCAAAGTTCGAGAAAACGGTGCTAGAAAACTTGCTGTACTTTCCCGACCGATGTTATGAAGGCCATCACACCCTGTATGTTGAACTCATATCCCAGCTGTTTTGTAGGTCTCTTAGTTTGTCGATTGGAAAAAAATGTTTACTATTAAGGTGTTACTTGTATCAGAGGCCACACATTTTTCGTGAAATTTGAAGGCTGTTTTTAAATGTTATGAAATAATCAAATTTATGCTGAATGTTGTGTGTATACACTGTGACGTGTGAAAAACACACCAAAATTTATCTGTGGTGTATCAGATTTTAATAATTTTTGGTACAACTATCCCTGACACAACTGGCCATCAGATGATTATTCAAGTGTCCACCTCACCCAACATATGCATCTACACTATCTGGGAAAACCAAAACACATGAAATTGGGGTTAAGATGAAAAAAATGCCAAAAACCATCCGTGACATGATTTGTAGTAACATGGGAAAGAATAACAAGTTTTTTTTATAGTTTTGGTATGAATATTCTTGACACAACTGGTCATTAAAGGGTCATTCAAATTTCTAGCTTACCTAACGTCTGTTTTTGCATTACCTGAGGAAACAGAACAGATGCAACTTAAGTTGAAATAAAGAGAAAAACATCAGAAAATTAAAAATTTAATTACTTCCGATATGTAGCTACAAACAGCCCTGATCACAGTCTATTTGACAATGTTTGCATTGTTATGCAGCAGCCAGTCTATGAGACACTGTTTAGGAATATCAGTGAACTCAAGAAACGATTGGTTGAAGTCTGGAGCAGAACATTATCAACACTGCTACCGACGAATGCATCTCCCTGCATGTGTTTCACAAATGGCTGATATTTTTAATATTTACTATCAGCAGTCGCACAAGATCGATGCACTTGATCAGTGGTGTCTGAGAATGCTGCTAGGAATCAATTGGCGTAAGCATGTGCGTAACGACGAAGTCAGAAGGTTTACCAAGCAACCTCATCTCTCAGCCATAGTGCAGTCAAGGCGCCTGTCTCTGTTCAGACACATTGCACGAATGCCTGATGAGATAGATGCAAAACAGATCTTAACAGCTTCCCCCACAGGAAACTGGACGAGACCACTGGGACGTCCTCGTATTATGTGGATGAAAACCATTCAGCAAATCCAGCGACCACAATATGGACGACGCAGTTGACTTGGCTCAGAACCGCCCACTCTGGAGATTGATGTCTACGTTCGTCGATACGCACTCTTAGTGGTGCTTGCCAGAAATGATGATGAATGATGATGATGATGAGTCACACAACTGGACAAATGGATAAACTGTCAGCCAAAATGCTAAAAATTTGGACAAAATGTGCTAACTGTGTGTTATTTGAATCAAATAATGACACTGCATTGAACAAAAATGTAATATTTTGCTTGATCCGTTTTCCACAGGTAGTGCAGGAACAGACGTTCAGTGAGGTGGGAACATAAATAGTCATTTGATGGCCAGTTGTGTCTAGAATATTCATACCAAAAATTATTTAAATCTGGTAATCTGTTTTCAAGTTACGATCGATAAATTTTTGTGTGTTTTTTCATGTCTCACAGTGTATATATACACTGTGTCTCAAAAAAACGTCACACTTGGTATTGTCCATATCTTTGTTGATTATTAACTGGTTTTCAAAGTTTTTTTACCGGCACACTTTCTATACAATTGACAATAAAGTGATTATTAAGTATCCCGTCACACTTTAACTGCATCGCTACACTACCTTGTGAAACACAAATTGTCAAAAATCACTAAAATCACAATAATACATGTAGAAAAATTCTTTTTTGAAAGAATTTTTTAACTAATTTTTATATTACAATTTAAAAATTATAATTTTAGACACATTTCTTGTGTTTGTAAACAAAAGGACACCATAATAATTTTTAATGCAGTTACCATACACTTGTGATGTAACCTGCCAGTTAGCAATGAAGACAAGGGTCTAGGTAAAAACTTATACCAGTTCAAAAAATACAATTTCTGGAGAATTATTGTCAAAATTTTTAAAGATAAACGACAAGAGGGACTTTGCTACTAAGATGATTTAAGAAACAGTAAGCAATCCAATGCACCGACCAGAGGCCTCAGACGGGCAGACTGAAGCATGCACGAACTGAATAGAAGGTGACAGCACTCACCATTGTGGATGAAATGGTATGCTTACTAAACAACAGGCACCAGAAACAAACACATCGTTAAACTCGCCGGATATCCAAAAAGATAGGTTTAACACCGTGTAACATCTTTTGGATTATTTATTGCGAGCTTGGGCTGAAGTGTTTTTCATTTTCTAACAAGCTTTCTTGGCATTTATATTTCACAAGGTAGTGTAGCGATGCAGTTAAGGTGTGGTGGGATACTCAATAATCACTTTATTGTCAATTGTATAGAAAGTGTGCCAGAGAAAGAATTTTGAAAATTGGTTAATAATCAGCAAAGATATGGACAATACTAAGTGTGACATTTTCTTGAGACACAGTGTATACAGAGTGTGCTATAAAAAACCGTCCCCTATATTATTTTGTTTAAAATGCTACTGAATTTGTTTATATAGACAAAATGACATGCCGTATAAATTCCTAGTTTGTTCTGCAGATATTAGTATTAAAACCTAATGAGTATGTCAAAATGTTATTGACAAATAATACAATAGAATCGAAGCACCCCATGCAACTGTATTTATATCACAATGGTGAAACACAAATGGAAATACGTGCTTGCGTGTATGTCTAAGTAAAACAGCGAAAACTTCATACAACAACAAGACAGTCAAGTAAACAACTGTTCAATGTGCCCTTCTGAATCTCTCACGGAATTTTGCTGGACCCAGGGTTGCCTTCCTGGCTGCATATCAGCTCCGCTACACACTCGATATTCTGTGTTGTTCGGACAGTCCACTTCCGTCCACTGCTGATCTTTCGAGAAATCGAGTTTGTCTTGTCAATTTTGAGCAGAAGATCTTTAACAGAACTGACCGCCCAATTCTTGTTAGGAAACTCTTTACAAATGCGTTAAACACCCCATCCCTTTTGTTGGCAAACGAATTTAATCGATGCTTTATCCTCGTACATTAAATGGTTCCTGAAACTAGAGTCTTCCTGGCAGCTGACGGTGAAAATTTGGTAATCCTAGCTTGCACCGCTTTTGACTGATCCACCCATGTGATGGATGGACAGACGGACGGACGGACAGAATTGTGATGGCTAAGACGCGCTACAGCAATAGCTGCTGTTGTGCGCATAAATTGTAGGGTGGGATGCCTTATATTGCTTTATTATTACATAATATTTTGTATATTTGTTGATGTTCATGTTTTGCTGATGTTTTTTTTCTGACAATCATTGTTTTGCATTCTATCCTGTTGTTTTTGTCTGTGCTTGTAGTCAGAACACAGAGATGTGGCGAAATTTCAACCAGATCGGTGACGTCATACAAGCGGCGTCTATTTGGCTGCTGACATTGGAGAAACAGGGCTGCGGTACTATGCTTCAAGCCGGTAGACTGCTTGCTGCTTCTTATACTGCTGTGAATAGCTTCTGTAGCTTTCATAGTTTTGAAGGGTGTTTATATATTCTTGCCATGTGAAGATTTTACTTACTCGCTCTGTTTTGTTCACTTTTGTTTTTGTACAGTTTTTAAAAAATTAGACTAATGGTTATAGGATGCATATCTTAGAGCTACAGATTGTCACTTGCCAAGTAGGATCAGTCATGCAGCATTGCTACCAACTGGCAGCATTGCTACCAACTGGCACAGGTGAACATGTCCTATCTAAGCAGGCCCTTACTCAATTTACCTGCCCTGCAGGGATGGAAGGCTGAGTTAACATTGATAGTTAATTTCAGTATTAGTAACTTGGTATAGTAATCATGACATGATGCGGATTGTGGGTGGCGCCGCTACTTTGGCAGCCGTGTTTTCCGCCTGTCTTGGACGTTCTTCGGGCCACCAGACATTGTCGCACATGACACAGTGTCATGGTTTCCCGACATTCATACACAGTTTGTCGTGACTTGCAGTTTTATTTGTAGACCTTGAGGTTTTTTTCAACTTAGGCCACGTTAAAAAATCGTAATGTAATCTAATATTCACTGAATCTATAAAATTGCATGTCTTTGAATAGACTCATAAGTTGAAACGTAACTTAATAAGTTATAATAAATTCATCAGATTACAACCTTTTATAATTGTTTTTGTTGACGTTTCGGCAACCGCTGCTGCCTTTGTCGGAACGACTGTCTGCCAGGAGTAGCTGTGGCAGACAGTAAGTAGTCATAGATGACATCTATGACATCTATTTGGTACCGGTCAAATGGCGACGACACTCTGTGGATGGGAATGGCATCGCACTGACCCTGCGTAAAGACTTGGTGGCCTATTCACTTACGGGCTTAACGGCCAACATCTGGGAGATGAGCATTTTGCCTCTGTTCCATGTGGGACATGGCCCACTTTTTAAAATAATGTGTAGGCTCCAAAGGATTTTGCGATCAAAAGTGTCATTTTTTATTTGACAAAAAGTACACTTTTTATCAAAAATTTTGCTGCAGATCATGAATTTTGCTAGTTTTTTGCCATACCAAAATGAGGTTTATTTAGCAGTATATAACAACTGTGTTATAAACTTATAGTTTACATACAATGCACTGTTTAGTCTCTTTAAGTCTGTCTATTTAAGTGTTTCTAAATTTTGTCAAAAATTAATATTTTCGTCATGACTATGAGTTTTCGTCATTCAGTCCGTTTTTTTTTTATCAAAAATGACAAGAAATTGGAGCTAATGCTCGTGAGATGCGCAAAAGCCTATAGCAGTTCCTGTTAGCAAACTCTCAGTCTAACTCCAGCCATTTCGTCGCAGTTCATTCTTGGAGTGTGCGCTGCAGCCGAAGATCGTAAAAATCAATAAAATCTCTTTTTTGGAAGTTCAGGGTCTTTCAAAGTCATTGATGTTGATACGACTGAAAAGCTCGTCACTAGTGCTTGTTTTGATAGGCAGCAGGCCCGTTCCATTTGCAACTGTTTTCACGAAAGACTGGCCAACAACGGTAAAATAATGATTTTTACGGGGGTACCGCTGTTTGATGCCATTTTCCGCAGGTTTCCTTGAACCTAGAAAATCGAGACTTGGACCGTCAAAATCTACACTGTGTCTCAGAAAAACATCCGAAACATTTTCGATTGTAACTTGCAGTAGGATTATCAGATTTTAATGATTTTTGGCTCGAATATTCCTCAGACAACTTGCCGTTAAATAAATGTTCAATTTCCCACCTCACCCAAAGTCTGTTCGTGCATTACCTGGGGAAATCAGAACCAACGAAATATTGTTTTTTTTTTACTTAATGCAGTATTATTGCTCAATCTAAATAATGCACAAACACATATTTTGTTAACTTTCTTGACATCTTGGTTGACATTTCATCTAACTTTTTCATTTGTCAACTGTTTACAGCAAAATTACTTGAATTGTGGGTGCATTGTGCAAAAACAGGAATTGAGACGCTTTCCGCATTCATTGACAGCAGTATCGATAATGTTTTGCTTCAGACTAATTCAGACTTCACCAGTCACTTCTTGAATTCATAAATATTCCTGAACGTCATCACTGCCTCATGACAATCAAACCTTGCAATCGACTGGCTGTTGGGGCCCAGAGATCTTGATAGATAGAATTTAATGAAGCTTCTTTGATTCATTTTAACATATGATTTGCTTGGTCTACTTTCAAATGTCAAATGTAAATTTATATAGTGCATTGTCGTCAAAACCTCTAATGCGCAGAAGCAGACGTTTTGTGAAGTGCGAACTTAAACAATCATTGTATAGCCAGTGATGTCAGAAATATTTCAGCCAAAAATTATTAAAATCTGGTGTTGTTTCTTCAAGTTATGATCGATAATGTCGGGGGTGTTTTTTTCACTTTTTTGCACTTTTTAATGCGTATTTCGCATGGTCTGCATGCCCTTGGTAGTGCAGAAGCAAAAATTAGGTGAGGTGGGAAACTGAATAGCTATTTGCTGGCAAGTTGTTTCAGGAATATTAGCACCAAAAGTTATTAAAATCTGATAATTTTTCTTGTAGTTACAATCAAAAATGTTGGGGATGTTTTTTTTTGAGACACAGTGTGTATTCAATGCTGAAAATTTCATACGCAGCTTCTTTATGTCTATCTCAATTGATTTCAGCGCAATTCGCTTTTGAAATCTGTGTCGCAGCCTGAAATCGCCAAAAAATTCATAAAAGCCCTCTATTTTGGCATTCAAGGTCATTTATGGTCATTGAATTTGGCACCAATCGAGAGTCAGTGTACGACTTCCTATTAGTGATTAATAGTAACCTTGGCCATGTCTTGAACCGTTACTGAGATACAGTGACTTATTGACTGGAAATCGCAAATTTTTTTCATAGTTAGGTCTGTTATGTTTGAATTTCCAATTTCGTCGGATTTGTTTGGGGATTAGGAAAACTATGCATTTTTGAAAACTAGATGGCATAAGCAATCAGAAAACCAATGTTTCCATTTGCACAGGTATTCACATGGCGGCCATCTTGGATTTTTCAAAATGGCTGCCGGAAAATGCAAATTTGTCCATATGTCTGCTTCTAAATAAGATAGAGATTTTAACTCAACACCTAAATCTACATTTTTAGGGCCAAGGAATCCAACGAAACCAAAATAAAGTGACTACCTCTGACCCAAATAACAATTTGCTGTATAGTATGTTTGTACGC
>Ga0209367_1001497_pt1 | contig 28872 bp, 24 predicted proteins | sample WorMetLIZISLAND2_FD_187412 | JGI IMG/M metagenome (GOLD analysis project Ga0209367, IMG submission 187412) | Marine gutless worms symbiont microbial communities from Max Planck institute for Marine Microbiology, Germany - Olavius geniculatus... ...
AAACAAAAGAGGACGGCCTCACCGAGAATGGTCAGATGACATTGAGCAGTGGTGTGGGACAACCCTGCAGGAGTTAAGCCACGCTGCCCTAGATAGGCAGCGGCGGGCAGCGATAGTAAAAATGGCGTCAGACACCAACGGGCATTGAGCCCACGGTTGTCGATGATGATGATGATGATGATGAGGCCTCTATTAAAGACCCAGCCTGTAATGAAACACTGACAACTTTCCAAGCTAAACTTCCTCTGCAAACAGCTTGTGTAATTCAAAAGACCAATAAAAAATGCGTTCGATTTTCATTTTGTCAAAACAGCATAAGGCACTACCTATTTCTGCGCTGTTTAAACCACTAAGTTAAAAAACACACAGAACATCATATCTGTTAAGTTGGTACCAGGTAGACACGCAGCTTCTGCTAAATTTCCGGCCCATATTAGACCTGACTTGTGTTGCAATAAGTAAGTAAGTAAAATGTGAATTCGTATAGTGCATATTGTTAAATTAACCTGTAATGCGCTTGACCTAAAACCCTTGGCTTGTGGTAAAAATGCAGCTTAATGAAGAATCATTTTACAAACCTGATTGGATACTGGGCAGATCTCCAATGGTATCTGCCTTGTGGCTAGCAGCTGTTCAACCACCGGATGCTTGGTTATGGCATAACCATGTCCAATCCGAGTTGTATTCAACAAAACAGCATCAACCAAATTTAGATCTACACCATCCTTCCAATCTACAGAACACAATATGAAACCAGTTTCAGTCAATCTTTACATAACAAAAAATGTAACAATGCATGACACCAAGACTAGACGTGAAAAACGTATGTGAAACAGGTTAAAAACTTTAAAAAAACACTCCAAAATTTTGTGCAGTCAGTTATCCTTTTCAGAAGTTATGATAATGCTGGCCAGACAATACTATCAAGTGCAGTTTAACGTGCAGTAATTCTAGAAAATATGGCCCAATAAAGAAAAATCAAACTTATTTGTAAGGGCTTTTCATAACAAAAAGTACCATATGAGCAAACACGACCAACAAACTGATTAAAAATGCATAAACGAAATTATCAGGTAATGTCGAAACTGTTCGCTAATGTTTAAAAGTGATTCGACCTAAAATCTGCATGCAATAAAGCACGTCGCTCACTTGTTTCAGCAGCGTGGAAGAAGTAAGGCAGATCAACGCCTTGATGTGACGGATACAGCAACTGGTCAATGAAATACAATAATGGATGTCCGGTATCCTCCTGACCAACAAGATCAAATCCCACCAGATCATTGGAAAACTCTTCACGAAGCTTCATTGCATCATTAACAGCAGCAGCAACCGAAGATTGATCGCCCACTCTTCAACAATCGCACATCACAAACATGCAAATTTGAAACAAAAAAAGCCCAGCTGTCACTAGGGAAGACGTGCTACAGCCTTTACAGTTCCTGTTGCATCACTAAACTTCAAGGTCATTCAAAGTCGATAATTTTCATCTCATCTGAAAGGGCATATGCGATTTCCTATTAGTGATCAAAGGCAACCTTGGCCCTATCTCGCACCATTTAGTCACAATAGCAAATACTGACCTTCAATGGTATCCAACATCAATAATTTTTATATCATTTGAAAGCCAATATGCGACTTCCTATAAATGATCAATGCCAATCTAGGCCTTATCTCACACCGCTTAGCCACAATACATCTGTAACAGACAAATGTACAGACATATCATGCGATAAACACTCTACAGCATAGCTGTTGCACATCAAAAAACTGTAATACACAGCAGCATCGTAAGTTAAAAAAGTAGACACAGTGGATAGTTGCAAATTTCTGACAGCAGACATTACTGCTGCTCAAAATGTTAATTTTGCCCTTAAATTTTCCCAAAATGATGGTTTTTCAGCCACTAATTTTGCATTTTATGGACGAAAATTTTTGAAAAACAAAAAAAATTTCTGACAATTTTCCAACAGCCCAAAAATTTTTAAAAGCAACTGCCCCCCCCCCTCATCACAATGCAAATAGCAATGCAGACCATATTTAATACATACAAAAAAATTTCATGGATAACAGTATTCACTGGCATGTAACAAACTACAATCACAGCCAATATACAGCCTTGTAATCTGTCATATTTTGATGTCATCATAATTTTCTTATCTTCTTCAAACAGTCCGTAATACATCAACTTACTGCTTGCTCACATCATACCATTTGAGACATCATTACACCACATGCATAGCTAAAAATTATACATTGTGAATGGACACTAAATTAAACTGCACTGACAAAAAATACAGTAATTATTTATATTTTCTTCAAATAAGAAAACTAAATTACCTGGCTGCAGCGTAAATGAATTTAGCACCGATAAAATCTGGATGATCGAGTACAAACTGTCGTGTCGTGTTAATATAAGCTTCCAACACCCAGCGACTGTCATGCAAAGTGCCGTCAAGCTCATAAACCTGTGCCATAAATACTTAGATTCATCAATCAGCTCAAATAAATAAACTAATACTAAAGCTGCCGAAGTGTTAGTTTTTGTAACGCATGTGTTAACGTGTTAATAATGCATCATTAGTATTGCTGGGAGTGCTGAATTTGCAGCAACTAAAAATGACGGACCATGAAAAACAAAGACTGGAAATTGCAATAACCCTACCTGGAAAATGAAAGACCAAATTGCACCCTGTCATCGGTATATTATTATTATTTACTATAGTGATGGAACAGCAACAACAGTTTAATTACTTGAATTCATTTGATCGTCAAATAACCACAGTTTAATAGAATATTGGAACTACTGCTTCACAGAATTTAGTAAATTTACGTATGCACGTTAATTTTTTAATACTGTTAATTTTTTAATGCGTGTTAATTTATTAATGCGTTAACATGTGAAGTTAACGCATTAATTTGACAGCTCTGATTAATACATATTACAAAGGTGTTAACCAATTAAACAGATTAAGCTAGTCAGCTAAAAGCGCTGGCTATTAATGGAACTGGCCATCTGGCCCATGAAGATTGCACATTGCTAGAGTATTTCGATTTAACCCTTGGCAGCTAAAGGTGCTGCAAAGTGGATGAGCTCCCATGCGAAAGAGCTAGCCATTGACAGGGTGGGCCAAAAAACGTGCCACTTTACTTCTGTTCATATTTTTATAGCCCACGATGTATGTGGAAATCCTCTTCTTCTTCCTCCCCTTCTTCTTCAAAGAAGGAAGAAGGTGGTAGCAAACAGATTGGCTTTGTGTCAACAGTATTTGTATGAACTCCAAATAAGTCAGATTTATCACTCGCTGACAACATAAAACTGCAACTTGATCATGAGATGCATACTCTGCTGAGATGCATAACTACATAAATAAACAGTTAACAAGAAGCCCAGCTGTCACTAGGATAACCGACTATACTGGCTGTCAGTGACCTTCAAGGTCATCCAAGGTCGATGATTTTCATGTCATTTGAAAGCCAATATGCGACGTCCTATTAGTGAACAATAGCAACCTAGACCCTATCTTGCACCGTTTATCCACAACAGCGCGTAATGGTCTTCGAGGTCATCCAAAATCAATGATTTCTATCTAATCTGACAAGGCGTATGCCACTTCCTATTAATGATTAATAGTAACTTTGGCCCTATCTCGCACCGTTTTCGAGATATGGCCAGTTTTCCATTGAAAAACGCACATGTTTCTTACTCCCCTTCATTCAACCCCAAATTTGGAAATGTTCCCCTTGGAGTAGATCGTTAGAATTTTGCACGCCCAAGTTTCACACACACGGATTCGTATAAAAAGTTTTCCCCTATGACCTACCCGTTAGCCAGGGTACCTCGATTACGGGCAAATGGACGGACAGACGAACAGATGGATGACAACCATGCCAATAACTCAACCGTTACTTAAGTAGGTCGGCTAAAAAAACTAATAAAAATGAACAAAATATCATCAAAAACCGGTGAAAACATTGCTCGCAACTCCAAATACTGGACACCGTCATCATAAAACTGCCGAAGACCCTCGTAAAAATATCCTTTGAAGACGGGAGCATACTGCAACAAGTCCAACGTGGTAAGAAATGTTGACACAAAATGCGACCAAATAACATCTGCCGTTGGATAAACTTTCTCTGGCTCATCAACAATGAGTGTCAGCTGCTTGTACAACCTAGAACAACACCAAATGCAACAACAGCAAACAACTCACTAAAAACACTGCGCTTAAACTGATGGGTGCTGTTTCTACAGCAAAACTTGGCCACATCATATAAAGGTGACTGCGAATGGGGAATTTATGTCAAAACCTGAAATAGCTATGCATTACGGACGACTCAAGTGCTTGTCGACATCACGGCTGTAACTGCATCCAAAAAAGTTAGATTGTTTACATAATTTTAAAAAAATAATCCAAGGCAATAACAACCCCCAATATAGTCTTTTCATGTACATTTTCTCGTCTTCTGACGTCCTGTAATTCCTAAAATATCATTTGATAAAAAAGAAAAGCAAGCCATAAGCCAATCAGCCATGCATCAACCCAACGAACTTAATCTGACTGGCTGACACCATATAATAGGGTCGTTCACAAAGGTTACAAAATGGCACCATTCCACTAATTTTTAAAATAGAAAAATTCGAAATACACCTTTTGTTGCGAATTTAATTCTGAACATTTGCAAAATTTTATTTGATGCTGACGTCATTATTGTGACAGTCTATTTGTGTATTATTTTCTGCACCAGTAATCTAGCATAACTCACAAGCGACAGCCAGCATAAAAGCAAAAAAAAAACAAATAAACTTAATAAGTTTACCTCTTTAAACATTAAACATCAGCATTTAATTTTTCAACATATCGTTCAAGATTGTTCAAACATTTGTTTTATCTGTTAACAAGTTTCTGAATGCCCGATGCAAAGAACGATGCTGACTGCTGTTCAAATCACTAGCGAACGACTGATTGCACCTCGTTATCCGACGCAAATTTCAGCCCATTTAGCACTTTCTTACATCAAACTTGTACTGTTGGCTTCGTAAAACATTTGTCGCCATACACTAGATGCATCGCAGAGTGAATCTGATTTGCTTTAAGTTTTTTTTTGCTCACAAGAAAACAATAATGGACATGCTGTTTGTTATGGGACAATTTGAGTGCAAACGTCGCCATATTTAATGTTTATAAATAACGTCAGAGTAATGTCATCTTCAGGAAGCTCACAACTTGTATTCAGAATTAAATTGCCTACAGAACGTATATTTTGAATTTTTCCTGTTTGAAGAGCTAATGGAATGGCGCCATTTTGTAAACTTATTCATCGAAAGACCCTCGTAGATCCTCAGCTCCATTAAGAAACAGATAAATATAATCTCAATATCACAGCAGTGCATGTTTTATGGATCAGTTTTTCCTGCATGAGTAAACGATAAACAAGTTTACTACAATCAAGAAATTACACAAGCGCTGTCCTGTGTGCAACTATTAATTTAGCTGTATTATATCACATTGTCAGTAATCTGTTACTACTGTATCAAATTTACACATCAGCATCAACAAGAAAAGATAAATAGATTTTGTACATATCATCAAATACGGCTGTATCTTGAGCCTGTGCCCTGACTTTGTTCACTTGTAGCCATTCACATTCTACAAACATTGAATAAACCAAACTTTTACTTAAAAGTCTGATCAGGTTTCACTGTTAAATTGCCGACAAACTAAAACTCAAACTTCATTGTTTATAAAACAGTTGTTACATTATCGCACGTCACCTGTAACTAGTTCTTTGAATACTGATGTCAGGCCTTCGTCTTGGCTTTGCAACCCAAAGCCCCTTGGCCACAGTGCCCAAGACCTTGGCTTTGGCCAGAGCTGAAAAATTGGTTTTAAAAGCTAGTTTTTTCAGCTTTTTTAAAAAACCTAAAACCTCAAAAGCCTCAATTAGGTTAAATTGCAGATCATGCTTTATGATTTATGAGTTTTGCTATAATTTGTAGAATAAGATGTATCAAAGATAAGTTAATTTAATGTTAAAGAAAATAAAGACAACAGTGCACAAAAACTGACCCAAAAGTAATCATTGACAATAATGAAAACGAAGACAAAAATATCAGTGTATGCTAGAAGACACATCAATAGTAACACTTACAGTAAACTTCCTGCACTATCTGGAGTTTGGTTTATATATAGCAATGCCTAGTAAAAATTACTAGTAAACAGCATTAAAAATAGTTCGCTCTAACTGGTAAACTAACCAGTAGTGCTGTTTGCAGGAGGAGTTTTGTCAAAAAAGTGAAATCGCAAACGTCCAGAAGAATGACCAATGCACATGAAGCAATGTGGATCATACGTGGCATTGTTGACCAACCAGCGAGCATCCAACAGACCACCATCGTGGACATGTAAATCTGCACCTATATAGCATCCGACATCTTAGATAAGTCTTACATTACAAAACCTGATAACAGACAATTCTGTTTTTACAGTGAGAGGGAAAAATGCAAGTAAATTTTTCTGACAACACAACCAACCACATCGATGGTGTCATTCCACCTTGTGAAAAGAAAAGATAGGTCACAAAAGTAGATTTGCACATTATGTCACAAACATATGGAAAAGATGCGTGCACACAACATTTTTGGCCGGTTTATGTTCTCCATTCACCCTGCAATCATTCAAGATGTTCCTCCTGCTCAACTGTTCAGTCTTTCTTTCCTGTCACTCTTGTTGGCTATGAGCAAAAAGCGGACTGAGGATGTGCAGATGTCACAGTAGGTAACGTTGTGTGTAACTAAGCTGTAATTTATTAGTTTAGCCATCACATAACCCTATTCCTAAACAAGGCCTAACCCTCTCCCTAACCGTAATCCTAACCTTAATCTTAACCTTATCCCTAACCATAGCACTAATGCTGCCATAACATCTGCAAATCCGCACATCAACTGACCTGCTTTTTACGAGAGTCCACTGGTAATTGTCCCATCATGTTTTGATGTAACCCCCACGACCTGTATTACAGCGGTTCTTCAGACAGTAACCTCAAAAATTTAGTGTCTACAACCCCAAACTCCAAAGACCATAATGCAAAATCTCTCTAAAACATGCTGTGACAGACGACGGAACAGTCAAAGAAGTAATCTATGTTGACAGTCACCTTAGTGTACCGTGGCAATACCAGATGCCTGGACATTTGCCTGATCGACTGCAGTCTGTGTCACAACAGTCCGCTTACCACACTGTCACAAGTCACAACCGTTGTATGGAAATTCGTTGTTGTCCCAGCGTTTGGCGTGGTGTCCCGACGGGCTACAGTGTCTTGGCATCCTTCCGTGAAACATATGGGGTATGGGTAATTTGCGGAAATGCGGAATGCGGAAAGTAGATGAAGCGGAATGAGGATGATTGGTTGACGGTCATGATCACGTGATCAGCCCGATTCCGCAAATTACTGCCTACCTTCCGAGCTTGACGTGGTGGTAATTTGCGGAATTTATGGTGCGGAATTGCTGTAGCTGACTATGGAAAATGATGAAAACGTTGCAAAATGTAGAAAGTTCGTACATTAAAGCATAAAATACACAATAATTAGCGATTGTAATCGATTATTTGATTTAATAAAAAAAAAATTACTTACATGAAATAAATAAATAATAAAAATTAATATGAAATTTTATATTTAGAAGTAAAATACTAAAAAATAAATATCAAAATGAAATAAAGTACAATAACATAACAGTTTAGAAACATAGGCCTATAATTTAAACAATTAGCAAGCAATCAATAAATTACTTTAAAAGAATTTAAAATGACAAAGATGAGATATGACAGCGGAGATTTTAATCTAAGCATGAGATATCGCGTACAGTAGCCTATGTTGCTCGGTAATTAGTGGCAATAAATGCCGAGTGCGGCCGGGGGCGTTATTGATCGGTCGGTCGGTCATTCCGCATATTACCCACCGTTCCACAGCCTACTTCCGCAGATTTCATTCCGTAAATTACTTTCCGCATTCCGCATTTCTGCAAATTACCAACACCCAAACATATGGCCCCTACATGCATATTGAACAAACTGTGTCATACAAATAGGCACACCGTGTTCTATATTTACCTTTTGGCATATTTCTAATCATCTTGAACACTTCACTTTTGTCAATCAACTCTTTCGCGCGATAGAAATGGACCGCAGGAGGAAAGTTTGTAGCGTTCATGCGAGCTACGTCCATCTCCTTAGCTTTCAGCTTCATCAAACGATCGTTTACCATATGTTCCGCATCGGATAGCGTAATCTTGCCTCCTATTCGCATCTGATATTCCTTATCTAACACTTCATTACGCAACCTTAAGTACTCGTCTTTATTTACTTGGAAAGCATTTACACAACACTCCAGCAACAGCAACAGCACCAAAACTTGCACGTCTGCCATCTTGGATTTCAACTTTCACTTTCGATATCGGTAAGTAGAGATGGGCCGACAAGTCGAATATTCAATATCGATTTTTCACAGTTTCCAGGCTACACTTATCACATGAGTTAAGCTATATCTGTTTTGTACAACTTTTATTGTTACTTTTATTGCATATTAATTTTTATGCAGTTAACCAGTAAGAATTTTGAAAATCGGTCTATAGGCTTACCACAGCATAATAACCACGATATATGCTGTGTCTATATTCTATAGGCTACTGCTATTTCGATATGGCAAAGATATGGACAAGAGTTCTGTATTTTGTTCTTATCATGTGATGCACGGTGCAGCTGACGGTCTAAGTAACTGGTTTAAATGAGGCCCATTGTCAATCTGAGCAAGTACTGCTCGAAAAAAATTGTTCCAAACAACTTAAAAACGATATGCAACATCACTAAACTTAACCACTGCAGCCGTTTCTTACTACACTTTCTACCATCAACCTGAATCTCACCAAAATCAGAAAAAAGCCAGCCAATTAAGACATGCAACATCATAACTATGAGACGAATACGAAAACATTTTATTTCACAAATCATATTTTACATACTGACTGCAGTCAAGTTTGCATGTGCAAGAACTGAAACACGGATTAAAGTAATTTGGCAACAGGTGAAATCGCATTTGTATTCACCAGGTGGCAGCATAGGACCAACAGTTTGGCTGCAACTTGCAATTGCATATTTTGTTCGTACCCCAAGGGTACACTGCACTGCAAGAAGCGATTATGCCTAAAAATGCAACCATGAATAAAAAAATGGAAAAATGCAAAAATTTACAATAATTGAACGACAAAATTAAACGAAATGGTATAATTACTGCAGCAAAAATGTCACAACAACTGACGAATAAAAAATGCCAATAAAACACAGCATCCAAATTAATGCAATAAAGAAAAAGAAAGTGCTTCAGAGAGGTATATAAACATAACTAGAATACAGGACATATCTATAGGCACAGTTCTGAAGCTGGTTCAATCTTGACCGAATATGACTAGCAGATGCCACAATTATGAACAAAACAATACACAGACACAACTTTCATGGCTCACATATCATCGATCACATTATACAAAGGCTTCTATCCCCCAAACCTAGAATCAAAATCAGGCCCAGTCCACCCCTCCCTGATCCATTTTCTTTCCTCCTTTTTCTCCCTACTCCCTTTCCTATCCTTTATCTTCCTTTGCTTTATTATCTTCCCCATGTTTTGATCCATCCCCTTTCTCTTTTTCCCTTCCAGTTCCATGTCCTTTCTCCGTTCCCCTCCCCATCCGTGGGGCCACATACCCTTAGTCCAGCTAAGGGGCCTGGGGAATGCTGTAAGCTCCCGCAGCAGGTAAGAGCAGAGCCCGGCCGCCAAACAGTTTGTGATAAATTCTGAACTGGTGATAGTAATTTATACTGTATACGCGCTTAACAAAACTTCCCCCTATATTTCACGTGTGTGCAAGCTGCGTCTACCAAGCACAGGGATAAAAGCCTGTCACATTATACCACATTACTAGTCTACAACAAAATGATGCACTCGGTTTGTGGCAGCAGCGGAGTATACAGCAAATGCAAAATTTCATAATGTCAATATCTCAGACCGGCAGTCTATTATTAATATCACAAATGTTTTTTCACCAACAACTGGCAGATGTTACAACCAACCACATAATGTACATTGCGTAAAATTTTTAAAAATGCTATTTGCATTCTACCAGTTTTACTGCTTCTATACTTCAACAATATAGCCCAGAAATGTTTCACCAGAGCGAAAAGATCTGCAAAATAATCCATTTTGATCTGCCTATAAATCCAGGTGTATTACAACAGTGCATCTCCAAATTATAGCTAGTAATCATTCAAAATTAAAATAAACTTTCGAAAGTACAGCAAAAATTTTAGAAATTAATCTTAACTTAGGTTCAAATGTTCAAAACAAAGCCACCTTAAAGTTGGACTCAATACTTTGTATATAATGGCATCTGAAAGATTAGAATAAAAACAGACGACTAGCTCTTGAAATCCATATTTTACCCACAGGTATCATGATAGCAGCAGCACTGTTGTAACGATGACCAGCATTGTCAATCTAGAAACAGAAAATTTGACTCCTGTAGACCTTTACTATAAACTAGAGCTGTCAAAGCATTAACTTTTTTAATGGATTAACAGACTGTGTTAATTTTTGTAACGCATTAATTAACACGTTATTAATGCACCCAGGCCCGTCGAGAAGGAGAGTAGGGGGTAAGTTACTCTGGGCCCCGCGACGTTTGTGGGCCCACTTGTAGAATACAGAAAGTTAGAAACACATTTTATACGTATAGTCAACAATAACTGCCGTCATAGCTAGCATAGAAATCTATTAGCCTGTCGTCGAAATAATTATTTATTTACAGTAGTGATGGAATGGCAACTACAGTTTAGTTACTTGAATTCATTCAATTGTCAAATAATCACAGTTTAATGGAATATTGGAACTTTTGCTTCACTGAATTTAGTAAATTAACATAAATTTACGTATGTGTGTTAATTTTTTTAATGCGTGTTAATTTTTTTAATGCATACTAATTTAATAACGCATTAACATGTTAATTTGACAGCTCTACTATAAACCAATGACCAGTGGCTTCTATTCCCATACCTGGTAAGCACAGCTTGCACCCAGTGAAAATGGGGAGGGGAGTTTTGATAGGCATATAGGTCAAAACTTCCCCTACCCTATTTTTCACTGGGCAATCAGCAACCTTCACAAAACTTCCCCCCCATTTTTCACAGTGAAAAATAGGGGAAGTTTTGTTAATGGTGTAAATCAAAACTTCCCCTCTCAGCAATATATACCCTTAACAAAAAGCCCGAAAGGCACGAGAAGGGAGCTTGAGCCCAAAAGTGGTGGAGGGGAACCTGTGCCCGATTTAGACTCCAGATTTGGGGGGATAGAAGCCAGTGCCAATGTCAGTTCTGAAAACTGTTACCAATAATGCATGTCATAATTTTCATTAACATTTATGAACGAAGTACAAGCAATCCAACAATATACACCTAAACTACTGCAATCGGGAGTCATAAGTCACATACACAACATGAACATATCATATCACGTCAGCTACCAGTGAACGCATAGCATAGATCACAAGTGAAACAACAGCCACTACCTATCAGCAACCGGAAAATAAGCCTTTTTAACTTCCATTTCAAATCAACGATGAAAATACATTTTGCTCATCAATAAAAAGTTTATACCAATAATTTGATGCACAGGTACTGAGAAGAAGAATCTACACCACCACTGGTCATAGAATAATTATAGAAATATATAAATACAGTTAGCGCCTTTTGACTATCATTTTAAGCTCAGTTGGTAACACATGATATGTAACAAGGGCATAGAGCTCTGTACAATGTATCTTTTTCCATGGCTAATATACTAATGACTATTTAAAATGCATGCAGTCAGCAAGAAATTTCGCATGCACAATTACATAAGTATGACAGTATCATGCACCTAATGGATAGCAACATATACAGCTGCAATTGGTATTTGATTTGATTACGATAATGCATTCTGCGTTGGAACCACGTTCAAGCTACGAAAACCGTAGCTAGACTTGGCTGTAGTTTCAAATGCTGACACGCGTATGCCATCAGAGAGAGTGTCATCAGTTTCATCCGCAACTTCATCCAGTCGCGGAGGCAGAGCACGAACGTAGCGTGGCTGGGGACGCAGCACACTTGCAATTCCGGCATCGCATCTCCCGTTGTCGTCTTCATCTCCGTCCTCCAACTCCGGAGTAACAGCCCGCGGAGTAGTGCCACGTGAGAGAAATGCATAGTAACTGCCAGTCATACTCGTAGGGCTGTGCGCCGGCGAGACTGTGTGACTCTGAGCGGGTGTAACGGGCATGGACTGTGCCATGCGAGCTCGAGATGATCCACTGTGCAGTCGGCCATACGCACGACGCCGCGACGGCACGTCGGATTTGTACAGACAGCGCTTCATAACTTCGGACGAAATTCTTCGGCAACGGGCATCATCCTGTAGTGTCATCAACTTTGTTGGGTCCAACAAATTCTGCGTTGAACCTGCACAGTAAAATTTCACACAGCATCAGTGAAATTGCTTACTAACTAGAGAGATGCATAAAAGATAAAATGTGACTGAAACTGCCTTCTACGCAGTACAACAACAATGGCAAACTGCATTAGATTATTCTGATTACACAGTTTTACAATGGCTACAGAGATCTCAACTGATGCAGAAAGATGTCCATCAAATGAACAGACAGCCCAAGCAGTAAATGTGTATCTAAATGCTTCGATGAACGACTAATGCAAACAAACTGACACAACATGATTTTATATACCAAACAATAGCTGCATATCTAAACGCTTCCCTCAGTTAAACTTGGTATAACATGACGTCAGTAGTGCAAATGCATTTATACATAATATCCTTCTTAATTCTGCACGTGAATGGACATCGGAGACTGTAAAGTTCAGTAACTGTGTATGCTATACAGATAATTCTGAAAGCAAAAAAGGTATAATTTACTGGATGTGTGATGTGCACTCATGTTAACCCATTAACACTGTAATTGTCAGACCAGAGAAAATGCCACAAACATGCAATGTAAATTAAATCAATATGCTGGAAACAGGACACAGCTAATTTTACATTTATGTGTCTCAGTGATGCAATGTGCATTCTTGTCTATGGTTCTCAAAAAACTGATAACTGTTTATGATGTATTACACTGTAAGTCTTCGATTATGGTAGACTTCATTTTAATTTATACATTTTCTTTATTTTGATGATATACGACACCTGCTACACTTTTAAAAATTTTTTTAAAACCTGGGCACAACGTGGCATTATGCATAGCTACACTATAAAATAACCACACTAAAATGAACTGAATATGCAGATCTAAGGCATGAGAAAAACACTCTATAGAGTCAGATTACTCTACCGCAAATGGTTCAAAATAACTGCTGTACATATTGGAATGAGTCCAGCTAGAGAATGCAGATTTCACTTACAACATGACCAAGTAAATAGAATTAAAATATGCAACCACCTGTTATTGATGCCAAACTGCAGTTGGAACCTGAATGTTCCTTAACCGAACTAAGTGCAGAGTAGCGTGTCCGATATGACAAAAATGGCTTCAGTCGTCCGGACCATGCTACAGTATCCCCACTCACGTCACCTGATGAGGCTAAACTTCCCTCCATATTCACATTATCTGCGCAAACAAGCAAATTTTGAAAAACTACATAGACATCACCTCCATATCTAGACTGGCAAAAATAAAACAGATGAAAAAAGACATAAAAATCTAGCCTATAAGCTCAATGTGATTTCCCATCTGATGCTATTTTCCATCTGCCATGGGCAGAACTGAATGCACACAAGTCCATGTAGATGAACACAGCAAATTTAATGCTATATTCCATATGATTTATTTCACGACAATTGATAAATATACTGACTTCTAAATGCATGTACATGCTATGGCATGCTGCATATGTGGCAATTTTTTATAATTAATAATATACATAATAAGTAATAATCAACTAATTAATAATTAATGCACAGCATTATTAACCAATGACAGGAGCTCACAGGGCCTATGGCATGCCTGCTTCCATTCAAAGAGACAGACATTAGTGCACGTGCAGTTTTGTTTCCATACGACCATGCCGGACTTAATAATGTCAGATTTGCTCACATATTTGTACGCACAAACAGAAAAAATAATGAGTCTATGCATGCAAATGGTAACACATCTTCAAGCATGTAACTCATAGGTTGCAAGTTCTGGGCGCAATTGCATTTTCCCCAGAGAGTGTTTTCGCATACCTAGGGTCAGTTAGGGTTAGGGATAGGGTCAGTGGTTAAGGTTTGTGCCAGTATTCACATATGAGAAATTGTTTGAAACTGTTTGGTAAAGGTAGGTATTCTAGGTATGTGAAAGTGTTCTCTGAGGAAAAATGCGATTGAGCTTAAGTTCAGTGCCAAATAAAATTCTTCAGCATGTGAGACGTGCGCGTACTGTCTGTCATTCATTGTAACTATCTAGCAGTCTCCTGAATGTTTTTCTAACTATCTTGTTTTGTTTTGCTACCACAATGACACATAAAACTTTTCATACTTAACACAAATAGTTAAGCTATGGAACTCACTACCTGATGATGTTGTATCAGCATGCAGTGTTAGTAGTTTTAAGAGACGTTTAGATTTAATCTGGTGTGGTTTTAGTTTTATTATGATAATAAATTCGTCATCTAGTACCGGAAATCAATGTAAAAACATTATTAGTTTCGTTTTTGTCGATATTCGTGTTGAAGTTATCTACTTCGGACGGAAATATAGGCCTTCAGCCTGTTTCCGGATATTCACTGATGATGATGATGATGATGATGAAATAATGGTAAAGTACGCAGGGCACAAATAGCAAAAACAGCATTCAAATACCATACAGACAGTTTCGAGAACCAAAAATAAAACAGCTGTGGGAAATGGTCCCAATGAACTGATTACTGAAGCAGTCAAGGTCACGTAGTTTTAATACCTTCACTTTATCCACAATCATGTAAAACATGTTAGTTGTCTGCACCCTAAAATGTACTTAATGTGCTATGCTATTAGCACTTTATTTCGACTGTGAAGCAAAACAACATGAAAAAGTTAACTATAACTGATCGACTTGTAAACAAACAACACGCAAAGAATAGGTAATTTAAAAGGCAACCGAGATTAATTAACATAACGTAGCTCCACAGCAACAACTCCACTGGTGCAGCGACTTCGGTCAACATGTTCAAGAACAAGCTGGACGATCACTGGAACGATGTGGGCACTAAAAGCTGACGCTTCAGCAGCCCCTCTACCTTCAAGTAACAAGTAACAAGGAAGTAAGTAAGGCTAGCTAGAGCAACAAACTAACTGCATCGCAAGTGAAAAGTCGTGCGTTCACTTCAACTGCCAGGTTACAACTATGGCAAGTTGTTCACGTGCTTTTGTCACCAAGCAGATTAATCTGGTACCGACCGGAGACTGGTGATGGTCTGTGGAATAGTGGAAAGTAATGGCAATTTACCGCAGGTATTCACAGGCTCTGATCATTAATCTAGCGAAGTGAAGTGAACATAGTCAAAACGGTGAAGTCAAGTTCAGCTTCTAACGTAGTCCAGTACTGTTATTCTGTGGCAGCTAGAGTACGTTACATGCGTTACAATCTGAACTGTACTAGTGTACGTGTTGCCCCTACTCCGAGTCGGCTGCTTTGAAAAGAAAAGGAGCAACAAGGTTAACTACCACACTGAAGAGCTGGCCATTTCACTGGAACCTGTATCAAGACATTCTGTACCACAGAAGTAAGCGGAAATGGGTTCCAAGTTCCCATTCCCATACCAACATTTGTAATTAATTAACAGGTGTCTTCCCACATCATTTCCATTCATGTTTAAGCTCCCAATATCAATACCATTCTCTGTCCATTCCGATTCACAAAACTAACCAAATACATAGTGTACGGTGTTAGCAGGTCAACACTCACAAAACGAAAGGGAGTGAGCGAGTAGAATTTAACGTCCCGCTCGACACAGTATAGGTCATTTCGGGGATGGCCTTTCCAGGCAAAATGCATGTACACCAAATAATGAAAACAAAACAAAAGCTGCATCGGAAACGCTAAACTGACACAGGCCTTTGCGGTGCAGCTTCCGACTTTTTTAGACAGAGTGTATAATACTAAACTACAGTATATGAGTTACAGGCGACACCTACAATGAATCCGAGGCTTCTTGAAGACGTTTTGTTCACCTTGTGGGCAGACAGAGCATAAACACAAAAGGTCACATATAGAACAGCTTTAGTATTATTCATTTCTACCATCTGAAGTGAATACAGCAAAGATAACCGAACAGATTCACACAGAGATAAACATGCTGCACATAAAAGTGATAAAAGATGAGTATCTCGTTCAGCTGAATGTCTTTCTATAACCACTTCCCTATTTCACTTTGACAACAAGCTATAGAACTACGGCTGAGATTAAAAATCATTCAGGCAAGCTGAAAGAAACATATATGCATATAAGCAACTGTGAATTTCTAACACACTTTTCCCTGTAGCTGCCGGTTTTATGGAAACGATGAATTCTTCCTACCTCTGACAGGCAAAAGATTGCCAACTGACTACGAACAAGCTGTCTTTACCATATAAACATGATAAAATCAACATTCAATTTTCTATCAGGCAAACATTCAGAAGTGCACAGTCTACATGGAAAGTGTACCCTAGTCCATGACTACAGTTAACACTTTGCACAGATAATAGTAATCACTAATGCTTTACACTAGTGACATAGCGTTGGCCTTGGGCAGGCCCAAAACATAGTACTTGTGTGTCGTGGCTTTAGCCATGGTCTAGATATTGCTAATTTCTTCAACAACAATATCTACGACTTTTCAGCAAAAAACAATTACACTCTCAACGACGTTCTATGTGCCCATAAATGTAATTTTTGCAGCAAATAGGAGACAATGATAAAAACTGGTCTTCAAGTTACACTGTGTCCGGTAAAAAAGTAAACCCCTAGACACTGTACTGTACAAAATAAATACAAATACAAAAGAAATGTTGAGTCTGAACGATCTGAATAAAATTTCGTACAATTAATCCCAGATAAATTGCTAAAGCGTCCACCAAATTACTTTTTAATGAACACAGTGTACATATGACACACAAATTTAACTTTGGCCCTGGCTTGCCACCCAAGGCTCAGCCTTGTCAACAGGACTACTACATAAAATGGTAGGATAGAATAGTTCACCACTGCAGTTACTAGTCCGAAACAGAAAGAAGGATTATCACAACAATAAATAAGCAAAAGACTTGCAGGCAGGCCGTGCAAGCCAGTACGTTGGTCCATAGAGAGGAAACCTAGAGTAAACAATACTGCAGCATGCAGTCTGACCAGCGAATGTTAACCACAATGACCATGAGTGCCTACTGCTCTGTACATAGCTAGAACATTACACCGTGTCTTGATGAAAAAAAAACAGACAAAATTTTTTTGTCACAACTTTGTCAAATTTTCACCAACTTTGATAATTTCTGGTACAAAAATGGCCAAAATAACAAAATTATGTAAGGTGCACTCATTTTCCACCTAAAATAATTTATGTCAATGCACTACCGTGTGAAAGTGAAAGAGTGAGTGGGGTTTGGTAGATGCCTTATGTTCAACCAGACCGCCGATTATCCGTATATTAGTGATGATTAGCACATGCATATACATGCATTCCGGTGGTTTTGGGCCTACTTTCAAGTGGTATATAGCGGTATACATTACCAAACGCATCCTACTCGTACTTACTAGTAGCAAACTGGTAGACACCATAATTACAAGCACTGACGAATGCAGCATAATACTGTGTGAAAAATAGATGCTCCGAACTGTTACTGGAGACAACAACTCAGCATTATGCAACAATTTGGAAAATCTACGTTTCACACAGTAGTGCTTTGACACAAATTAGATGATATGAAAAATGAGTGCACCTTACATAAAATAAGTTATTCTTTTTGCCATCTTCTTGCCAAAAGTTGTCAAAGTTGGTGCAAATTTGACCAAGTTATGACAAAAATGATCTTGATTGTTTTTTTTTATTGAGACACGGTGTACATGCAATTCACGGCTCAATGCTAAACATCACATGCATTCTCATTTACAATGAAGTCCACATCCATTCACATTGCCATTAATGCTAATCACACCACAAACCGACAATAACCTATACAAACATCATGTATAAACTGCCAACAAATTTTCAAAATATTTCTACACAACTGCTGCCAAATAGTTAATAATACATGCATTCTGATCGATACTCTGAAAAGTAAAACTAAACTGACTTCCCAACAAAACATTCTGAAACGCTGTTTGCTAGATTATAAACAGCAAGCAGGCTTGCTCAGCTTGCAGACAATTATGCAGCGTACATATGACCGTGCAACATTACACAACAATTAAACAAAGGTAAAATTCCGATTACATGCTAAATTATACAGTAATGACAACAAACTAAAATTGTAGACCGTTCGGCAACATTAACAATAAAAACTCAACGCCGCTCAATGCAACGAGCCACCGCTAATTATTCTGTACAAAAAAATCCGGACAATTACAGAATTACGGCAACACAAATGCGATATGAAACACATCGAGCATCAATACAACAACAATTGGCTAAGTGCGTGTCAACCCCACAACTCAATGCTTGAAGCGCAATTTCCAGCATTACGTACCGTAACGTAATGCAATGCAAGCACTGTAATTTTCCGTGTGAAGGCAGGGCGTTGCAGCAAAGAACACTGTACACAATGCGGTAATTAAGTATTTTCACAGCAGAAAAATGCAGATTTTTTTTGCTTTGTTCAATTAAAATTGTATCGAGTAGGCTCCGCTATATCTGCATCTATTTCAAATGTCTTCATTTTACCTTTGCCATTGTCAGCGTGTGTGGGCCACGTTGAAAATAAATTAATGACATAATTAATTCTTCACACTTTGTACACATTGTTCATGATATTAATTCTTGATCAAAATCTTGCCATTTGCTAACAGACGCCATGGCAGTGGCATAAAAGGCATAAACATCTCTATTGATTTCATTGGTCAGTAGCTACGGCTTCTGTGATTGGTTGAACTGCTTGCGGTGCTTGCGGAAAAAAATAGAGCCTGGTTCTATTTCTTGCAGAATGCGGCGCTTACATTGCGTACGATACAGACTTTTTTACGCATCGTCGTTTGCTTGCAGAAAAATCATTGCATTGCGGTACGGAATGCCGGAAATTGGGCTTTACAACAACAACAATCATGTCCACGCACACAATGTGCCACCACAGCTATAAATCCACAAAACAAAATAATGATGGAGATGGCACGACTATGCACATTGTAAAGGAACCTAATTCGATTACACGACGACAACAAATTCCAACAGAATGGTGCTCTAAATGTACTGCTGACCCATACGACATACGCTGTAGCGAGCTAGTGGTGAATGACTGGGGATGGCTATTTGTCGGCCGGCGTGGGTGACTGGTCAAGCTGGGGTGCAGCGTCGTCGCTACCGGCCGACGGCGGCGACGACCGAATGACATGCGGAGGAATCAGTTTTGCATTCAGCGAAGGCTTTATCTCCAGCTCTACATGCAAACAATCACAAATGCCATAATAATAATATTAGTTATTGACACAAATACAAATTACAACAAAAAAAGTTTCAGCAGGGTCCAATGTGAGGCCACGCAGTTCTGTACGTAGTGATGTGTCCTTGAAGACATGTCTTCGTCTTGAGGACAAACAGCTACGTCCTTGCCCTCATCCTTGGGTTCAAAGTCCTTGGCCTTGTCCTTGAGAAAAAGTCCTCGGCCATAATACCGAGGACTGACGCGCATTGGGCCGAACTGATACTGCCTCAGCGCTGGGCAGGTGTAAGAGCCTGCCCACCCCGAAAGCAAGGCAAGGCAAGGCAATACCGAGGACTTTAGTAAATTGTGTTCATTGATCAATATTAATTTATTACCGACAGTTTGAACGCAAAACTGAAAAGGTGCTATACATTAGCTATTGTCGTACCGAAACTTGTGATGCTGGTAATCGAAGCCCACTCAGTTAAGTCACATTGGTCCGATGTTCTTAGTGGCATCACACACGGTTCAATATTTGGTCCTATTCTGTGTGAAAATAATCATCACTTCTTAGAAACGTAATCACAAAAACAAATAACGAATGCAATCAGATCACTGACATCTCAATAAAAACAATGAACCACATCAAGCAAAACTATAAAAAATAGTTTTCATATATTGAAATGTCTAATATTTTGCTGATACAAACTAATTTTTCAATAAGCTTTGTTACAGCTCTTGTGTACATCCCATATATCTGCAGAACAACAAAAAATTTACCGGCAGCAGAAAAACTGAACAGTGGAGGCAAAGATTTGCCATCCGGCAGGCGAGTGGTAGGCAGCCGCAGTTCATCGAAGTATGGGTGAACACAAGCGTCGAGTGGCAACAGACGACGGGTCGGCGTGTACTCCAACAGCTGGCCGACAAGATCCATTGCTTCTGGTGATGTGCGCGGTCTGAATACCTGCCCCCACAGAAACATGCCCGACCATCCACTACAGTACGAAACTGCTTCGTAAAATGATATGTTACGATGTTCATAAATGATATGTACCAGAAACTGATGACAAGCTGCCAGCTTTATGTAGTGCATGAACTAAAAAGAACTAATATTTTAATAAAAAATGAAATGACAGAAACCGCAATGAAAGTACTGTTATATAAAAAAACAAATCTAGAAACGAATGAAACCAGAAAAAACAAAAAGCCGACAATTACAATATGATACGATAACTAGGTTGTACTGAAATAAACGACCAACATACCACCAGTTTAATCTGAACACAAACTAAAAAAAAGATTAAAATTATGAAACATAACTATAAACAAATGGTTATGGGAGAAATAGAGGCCGGAGATCAAAAACTAAACAGAAAGACAATAACAGTAACTGAAACTAGAAAAAAGACTGAATTACCAAAATTGTAAACAAGTCCAGATATCCGTGAAATCAGTTCAAAGGAATGCCAGTTGTCTACGGAAGGTGAGATTTGAGAAAGGGAAAAGTTTTGTTGCTGGAAGAAAAGAATGATGGGATAATGGATGATAAGCGTGGTGATGGTGAGTGACTCTAGTGAGGTGAGATGACTATAAAGCAGAGATGAATCCGAAAGTGGCTAATCACCAAAATTTAAGTTACATAGTTGTTAAAGCGCACCAAAATACCATGTCACCGACCTTAGGCCATGGATGAGCCTTTATCTGTGGAAACTTGAACTCCTGATAGTTCTGATTCATTTCACGTATCTGCTCGCGTGACGGTGTTCCGAGGACCTTGATGATCTCAACGAGCTGATCAACGCCGCTGTCACCTGGGAATATCGGCTGCCCAAGCAACAGCTCAGCCACGACACAACCGGCCGACCACACGTCTACACACAAACAGAACAGCCAAACACACGGTAAATTGCACATTTTACACTAAGGCCCAGTTTCTGATTCTAACTGGCCAGTTAAGTTAGACGCTAACTGACAGATTTGCATAACTCCTGTTTCCCATAACACTAACAGTCAAAATAGCCAAAAACAGTCAATCATAATTATCGTAGTTAATGCAACTTTTGCACCATTTTGCAAGCAGTTAATCAAAAAACGTGATACCATAGAATGATTTCACCGCATAGCAATGCCTTTGGAATGCCTGACGAGACGTTTGCTACTACAAATTTTACTATGTATCCAAACATGAAGGGACAAAATGGCCATCCACAATCGCTTGGCTGGCTTGTGGGCTGGCTGACGAGCTTATACTCATTAATATTCACGATGCCTGCCTGCGCTAGGCGAAAGTGATTAGTGCGGTGCACATCATTGCTAAGCAACTATAGTTTACCATTTAGTTAGCTGACAGCCAGTGAAAGTTTTGTTCAGAAACGTGTACAAACTCAACTAGCGAGTTACAATTAACGGATGATTTACTAACTGATCAGTTAACTATCTAGAAGATCCAGAACCCAGGCTTAAAAGCTGTAATCTCAAACTGTCAACTTTTTTTATTTATATTACAAATAAAAAACAGTGAGAAATGACAAAATAATAAAATATATCAGCCTTGATGGCATCTATCTTGTTGGCATGATAACATGGATGCAAAAGTAGCTACCGATCTGTGACGTATAGTCGGTTGCTCCAAAGATGAGTTCAGGGGCTCGGTAATAGCGCGAACAGATGTACGAGACATTTGGTTCACCGCGAACCAACTGCTTAGCACTAAAATCAAAAATAAAACAAACTCAATCCTTCACCAGACATATGGTCAACCTCTGAACAAGTCATGTACTGCCGTTGCTAATGAATCATAGATTTATTAAATAAAATAATGTTTCCATTATTAAGTGTTAAGACAGATTCCTGGAAAGCCAACTTTCAGTAAAGCACCCATCGAAGCAGCATTTTACAGAACAGATGGTCTTACTAAATAAACACTGCTAAGGCACTGAAGGCCGTTTGAAATAAAATGTTCAACAAACAATTTAACTACTCAATGTGCCTGTAAGTACAAGTGAACAGAGAACAAGCTGCATGACTGCCTATAGTACTGTTATATTATCACCTTTTGTAAATATCAACTTTCAGTCACCACATTTTCAGCACTTTTCAGATCAATAAGCAACCAAAGAAACTTCCCTTCGAGGGAGATGCTGCTTAAGTGCTTATACATGAATCAGCAGTTCGTGCTAATAACATCAGATCCTTAGGTGCATTACAAACAGAATACACGCACCAATAATAACAACGGTACTAACATTTTACCAAGAAAAATACTGATAGTTCACACTGCAACTAGCATTATTACCTGCCAAAATCACAGAGTTTCAGTACGCCCGTTTCCGGATCAAGCAGAAGGTTCTGTGGCTTGATATCTCTGTGGCAGATTCCAAGACAATGAATGTAGGCGAGACTACGGAACAACTGGTACATGTACATCTGTAATTACAATACACACGATGACACAGACCACAGAGTTGAAAACGACAAATATCTGCTACGGTGAAAGTCGCGGACACAAACCATGAGATCGTGAACTCAGATGCAAATCATGAAAGTCGGCAACAAAGTCCATAATGTGAATAGCTCTCTCCAATGCAACTGTTCTCTTGCCATCAGAAAAGCATACCCCGATAAATTACTTACTGTTTACACTGGTCATCTGGTCACTGCCAGTACTCATTTTGTTTACCCATGGAGGGATGGCCAGGCTGTGTTGGCCTGGGTGGCTTGGTCCAGTAAGAAGACGGTACACCCGTGAACGGTCACCCATTTCAGTATTAACCCAGCCCAACGTGGAGTAACTTAGGTGACACGAACAACAATGTTAACCCGAGACTTTAAAGTGAATACAAAAAGAAACAAAAAAACAATAACAAATGTACTCGTGTGTGTGCAAACACAACATAAATATTAACAAACAAAATACTCACATATAATCAAGCTAACTCACAACAGAGTCTAAATAAAACCTTGTTTAAATAACTAAATGCCACCCATTGGACAATCAATTGGGCCTATTTACAGCCAACAAAATCTAAATAGGGTTCATTATCATTAAAAGCTCAAATAATGAATATTAATGACGGCATACAAATAACATTAAAATCCAAACATAATGTTTAGTAAAAACGCACCTTGATCAGTAAAGGTGGCAAAGTCTGTTTATTCTTGCTGTGATTTCTAGCGACCCGATAAACTGTCTCCGGAACATATTCAAGTACAAGATTCAGGTACACCTCATCTTTCTGCAACGTAGCAATAGAACATTCACTACCGGTACACATATTACAATCATACAGCATGCATTCTGACTACATGAAACATCACTACACTCATTAATGTTTAAAGTTCATATTCACTAAAGTAAAATGTAAACAACCTGAAGATAAAATTAGAAATGTGGCTGATTGGGTTTTCACCACAGCATGAAGCAAACAAGTGATTATTCTCGAACGTAGTACAGTGTAGATGCATGATGCGATCTACTGATATTGCAGTCACCTTGTCCCCACTGGAGTAGAAGAAGTATCTCAGCATGACAATGTTGTCGTGGTTCAACTTCCTCATGATCTGTAGTTCACGGTTCTACACAACAGGCATACATTAATTACATACATTACAAACAAATGAATACAAACAACGTGACACTGCTACTGTTAACCTAAAGTGTGTTTTAACTGCTTCCTGAAAGACTTCATAGTGTCTCAGTTTACAACACCGTCTGAGTGTCCAATAGACTGTTTCACTTATACAGAATGAACTCAATGATGTGTGCTGCTCGATCTATAACAGTGTATTAATTATTCAAAGAATGCTTTCTTTGGTTGAGCACCATTTCAAAGGCTTCTGATTTTTTTCAAGTTCAAAACAAAATCATCTGCCAATGCTCATTTCTGTGAGATGTGGAATGCTGTTCATCATTACATTATGACAGAATGAATTACGGGTCATCGAACAATGACCACACACTAGTAATTTAGTAGAAAGAAGTAGTGAGCATTGACAAGCTATAAATTATATCCTGCAAGTATGTAGTATGCAACTATGTAGTAGGCTAGCTTACACATAGCAGATCACAGTCACAAAATGGTAGTTTAGAGCTGAAAGCAAACTATCACATACGCCAAATACAGTTGTGAATAGCAACTACAAATTTTACTAGCAAAAGAAACAGAAACAGGTTTTCTGAAATTACCAATAGCACTGCAAACCAACTGTCTACTTAGTACCAAAACACTGGTACATCTCCTATTCTCCTTATTATTAAAACCTAAAAAATTGAACAGAAGACCTTGAATCGCTTGTCCTGCAAGACCTTCTTGATCGCAACATGGTCGCCACTCTCACACAGCTTCGCCTGGTAGACAACGCCGAATGATCCGTTGCCGATAACTTTCGTATCAGTGTACGAAACCTGTCGAGAAGTGTCGGGACCCTGACCCTCTGTAGCCAGAACGGTGATCACTTTGCTGCTGTCCTTCGCTGAAATTAAAATCAACAACACAGACTTATTTCAATTAAGGCATTACAATTACTGTAAATCCGAGTAACTAATTCATCTATGCATAGCACTGTTATCTGGCTAGAGGTTAACTAGTTCATGTAGATTCACAGCCTAATAGGAATTTTACAAAGCCAGTATCGGTAGCATATACACAAGCATGGCTATCAAGTTCTCTGATAAATAACAACTGACAATTTTGCATTGTTCATTTGCTTTAAATGATGATAACTAAATTATACATTAATGTATAATGCAGTCTGCGATGCCTATCAGAATATAATCGATGCTTATATTTGCACATATCGACAGATTTTGTTTTAAACAACAGATCTATGAAATGTGCATGGGTGACAGGGTCAAACAGACATCCTAGTCAAGGGCATCTATATCCATTGAGGACTACGCCTAAAGCATATTACTTTTCTCAAGGGTACAACTTTTAAGATTTCAAAAAGGGGGGCAGTCATCGTTCCTCCAGAGCTTGACCGGGGTGTTTTGTGAGGCTAAAAATGCACCAAATTCATTTTTGGCTGGGGTCTGCTCCAGACCCCCACTAGGGAATCATATGACGTTCCCCACTCCACTAATAAACTGGGGAGAAAAATACCCCTCCTATTCCCCACTCCATTTGATGCCATATACTCTTCCAGTCTTGGATAATTTTCTGCGAGCCCCTATGCCTACAGATGCTGTCATCTGTCACTGCGAGCAATGCAGCACTTGACGTGGGAGGGGTTCGACTCGACGTTAAGGGGAGGGTTAAACACTGGAGGTGAGAGTAGCGGGGGGTTGCATAGTGTATCTAAGGGAAAATAGCTGATACTAGCACCAGTGTATTGGCGCCGAAATGTCTTGGTACCAAAGTGTCCCGAGGCCGATGTGTCCATATGAGCAGGATTTCCAGTCACTCAAGTAACTGCAAATTTTACTCACACAGAGCACTTTTTGCGTGGACAAGTGACGAGCCAGCATGAGCTGCATTCGACTGAACGCCCGCCTTCGAGCCATCCACGTAGGACAACGGCCGCTGACGACCACTCATCGTTCCCGTCGCTCTTCACGAACTGTCGCGATTAATTCTGCTGAAACGATTCAGTCGAATGTTTCATAATATCCTTCAACAACACACGCCCGATACTTTTATCGGGGTGGTACACCAGAGCTGACACACAGCTGATCAGTAATCGATGGCAGCGTCGTCATAAACAACAAATGTCGTCGAAAATCTGAGATTTGTGATATGGTCCCGTTATTGTTTAGTCTACGGTAAACAAACAGACAACGTCAACTTTACAATGACGAAGACAACGAGACGGTGGAGGTAATAAAAGCTAATCTTTCATAAACAAAACGCAAAAAAACGCCTACACCACCCCTACCTTCGCCACTATCACTCGATACTTGACTAGCAACGCAGTGCGGAGACTGACACGGCACTGTGCCACTCTACGACTGACCCGACAGCACTGTGCCATGACATTTTTACGCGCGACAGCACGTAGTGCTTAGCGCGTAGTTCGTAGAGGCGTCCGTCCGTCCGTCTCTGTCCGTCACACTCTGCAGTCTGCAGTCCTATCAAAACGGTGCAAGCTAGGATCACTAAATCTTCACTGTGGGCTGTCACAGTTTAACAAAATTCTAGTTTTTTTTGTGACTAAAATTCGTGCCACTGATCGAATGAGGGGATTTCCCTCAAACGATCAGCGTCAACGAGCAGTATCCCATATGCAGTCGTTATTTTAATTCCGCTTGTGCTATCGACTGGTCTAGAGTGATAACGGTTGCAGATAGGTATAGACTTGCTGACGAGTGATAAGCTTTCTGGGGGTACCAATATCGATCGATGACCTGAGGCTAAAACGACCTTGAACCTCCAAAATAGGAAGTTTTGTTTTTACGAATCTAGGCTATGGCGCATTTTCAAGTACGCCGAAATAAATGGGCAAAAAGTTTTGAGCCCGAACAATTAATCTACAATTTTTTCACTATATATATCAGTGAAACGTGCATTCTTCACCGACTCCTATGAGTCTGCTGTGGATATGGCGTCATCGTAATTTATGACGCCACAGGGCATTAAACGGAAATGATTTGAAGCGTCAACAAAAACGTCTCGAGTTATTCATCATCGTGAATAGCGGCCACCACAATGATCAGACTTTAGATTTCAAAACAAATAATAGGCCTAGTCACTGGGGGTTTGTTCATTACGTTTCGCAGAGTGGGCTATGTTTATGAAAATGAAAATTATATATACTCATGAATTATATATACTCATTATATATACTCAAGACTGGGTACTAGTAAACGTAGGGACTGCAGTGCCAAATTTGGGGGAGGGTGCATGGGCCGGGCTTGCTCCGAGCCCTTTGCCCATCAAGGGCCCTATGCAACAGGTTGGATATCTTGAATAGTCCTTCATCAACACAACTGATATAATTAACAGTTAAATTTTTAATATTTTTTTCTGATACCGTCAAATATTGACATAACGTCGTAATTGGCTGAAATGCTGTAATTTGCGGCTACCACAGATTAGGCTATAGTATATTCACAAATGCAAATAAGAAATTCATTAACGTATTTGTCAAGGCTTTCACAAAATCGGATTGCCGCGGAGCTGCAGTTTGGCAAATCCAGCTACAAACTGAAAAATGTTTCATGCAGCAACCAGCCTGATTCAAACGCTGCTTGCGTTAGTGCACCGAATCATTTCGGTTTAATCTATAATGTCATAAATTAGCCTACAATGACATCACTTCCACAACCTGCTCACACGAATACGCAAGGAAAGTACCTTTTACTGATATACAGACTATTGTCTGTATATCAGTGTTTTGTCCAATATATTGAGGCTCAAAACTTTTTGACCGCCCGCCATATTTGCATGTCATTGACTGAAATGCTCTTATTTGCGGCTAACACAAATTTAAGCTATCGCATATTCTCATATGCAAATAAAAAAATTCACAGACGAATTTGTTGGGGCTTTCACAAAATCAAATGCCACGGGGCTCTGCTTTGGTAAATCCAACTACAGACCTAAAAATTTTTATGAAACAGCGAGCCTGATTTTCCGCTTTTTGCTCTAGCACTCCAAATCGTTTCGGTTTAAATCTCTATGACGTCATAAATTACAGTGACATCACACTTTCAACACGCCCACAACAGTACGTAAGAAAGGCGTGTTTTACTGATTATAAACAATAACAAAAAATTTGGTCTAATATATCGAGGTTCAAAACTGTTTGCCCGTCCCTCGAAGGACACTGTGCATGAAGTGCACGTAGACTGATAGGCCTAACGGAATACGTCCACGCTCTAATTGAAGCTGACAAAAACGTACGTGTAAAATGTGCAGATAAAAGAAGACAAAATTAATGTAGGCTGTCTACCTATATAAGTTGTGCAGTCACTGCAGTGGGCGCTATACAGTACGCGACTGTACTCGCGAGTAGTCTCTACTTTTTGGTCGCTCCACCACCACACAGTCCTGCAGTCATCTGTCAACTCAAAACTCTGTCAAAACTCAACCAGCGCCCTATCAGACGGCACCATCGCCGACCCCCTACGACTTATTCATCATCATCATCATCGACAACCGTGGGCTCAATGCCCGTTGGTGTCTGAAGTATTGGCATCAGATTTCATTCGTGTTGTTACTTTATGGTCAGCGCATCGACACTCATCTGACCGACCCTCCTTTAGGG
>Ga0209367_1001498_pt1 | contig 28868 bp, 11 predicted proteins | sample WorMetLIZISLAND2_FD_187412 | JGI IMG/M metagenome (GOLD analysis project Ga0209367, IMG submission 187412) | Marine gutless worms symbiont microbial communities from Max Planck institute for Marine Microbiology, Germany - Olavius geniculatus... ...
TTGCACAGGCCACTTTGTGCCCCCCCCTGGAACGTGCAAATCTCCCCCCTGACTCAAAGTGGAGGCAGTTTGCCTCCACTTTACCCTACGTAGTAGGCCCTGGTATCCCTTATAGACTCATGTTATGCATGAGATGTAATAAGAATTATAAGCACCTGCTGAAGGTATACCTATATTCTTGGAACTTCCATGAGTAACTTTGCCATCTTTGTGCCAAAATTATCAAACAAATTGGTGGAAATTTTATCAAATTGTTTTCGCCAAAATTTTATCAGATTTCTACCAATTTGATGAAATTCTGGCGAAAATAATTATGCAGTTTTTTTGCGACATGGCATCATGAAAATACATCAGTTGGCATTATGGTGGTTCCGTCATCACAAATTTGCTTCATCGTGTGCAACGCTGATACTCATATATTTGTTTTGAGGATGAGTTCCGTTACTTACTTTTCTTTTCTCTTGAGGTCAAAGTTGGTCTCGTCGAGCTTGTGTTGTATTTTGTCAACGCGATCGTCGGCATCTTTGGTGGCGTTATCGAGACGCTTTTCAATCAAACCAATTACGCGGATTTGCTGTTCGCTCAACTCATCTTCCTATGTTGAAAAGTAGCGGAGAGAGGACACATCCTTGTAATACACCGATCATGGTGGAAAACCAGCTTGACAGCTCACCATCGACTCTCGCTGCACTCACTGTGTCTTTGTACAGAGCTTCTAAGATCCGGACTATCTTCTTGTCGTTACAGAGGTTTTGTTTCAAAGTCTAATACTTGTAACCGAGGATTTGTCCAAGGCTCCAAAGGACCTACTTTGTTTGTAGTCTTAACACTAGACTTAAACACTGTATCTAACTATAATGTAATAGTTAAGTTCGAGGATGATTCAACTCTTTTAGTCCCGGAAAATTCTGATGTAGGAGTAGAAATCGAGTTCAACAATGTACAAGAATGGGCTGGCGATAATACCATGATTCTTAACTTAATGAAAACCAAAGAACTTATATTTCACAATCCTAAAGCCAGGACTTGCCACTCTAATCTTCCTGTCTTACAAAACATTGAGCGAGTCACATCAGCAAAATTACTTGGTATATATATACAAAGTAACTTTAGTTGTGATATACACTTTAATCATATAATGACAGTCTCCAGTCAAAGGTTACATATCTTGAAGGTCCTTAAACGTCAAGGTCTAAGCTTAGAGATGTTACATAATGTTTTTTATGCTATAATAGTTAGCAAAATTACTTATGCTATCTCATCTTGGTACAGTTTTCTTGCTAAAGCACAAATTGCTCAGATAAATAGTTTGTTTAAGCGTGCCTTCAAGTATGGATATGTTAAGTTCATCATAACTGTAGAAGAGCTATTGGCAAGCTATGATGACCAGCTTTTTTTATAAAGCAACTTATGATAATCATTGTCTACATCACCTATTACCGGTTGCCAAGTTTAACAAATATGGATTAAGAGATATAGGTCATGTTTATTAATAGATGAAGTAACATCTGAACTGCACAAACGGACATTCATTAATAGAATTTCATTTAGCAACTGTTATTAGTTTGTTTATTTGTAGTCCGTTTATCATGTATTTTCTGTATCTTTTGTTTCCCTTAGTAATGTTCTAGTTTTTTTTCTTTCATTTTTTTCCTATGTTTAGTATGTATTTTCTGTATTTTTTTTGTTTCCCTTAGTAATGTTTCTAGTTTTTTTCTTTCATTTTTTTCCTATGTTTAGCATGTATTTTCTGTGTTCCTTTTGTTTATCTTAGTAATGTCTGTAGTTTTTCTTTACTGTTTTCCTGTGTTATTGTTCTTGCACGTTTGTTGCAGGTGTTTATCGCATATTAAAAATAAATAAAATACATGACTTTGTACTGGGTTTTCAGTTATCCTATTGTTTTAATGCCATTTTAATGCCTTGTCATGCATGTGTCGTGATTGGTGGTTTGGTCAAGTGGTTAACGCATTTGTGAAGTTGCTCCATCTATGGTCTGGTTACTACTTGGATGAGTGTAGACGGGTAAACCATTGTGTCGTATATAACCAACTACCTAGGTCAGCTTTGCCTTCGATCCCTCCATGTAGGTAAGCCAAGTACTGGCCTGCTGAGGTTAAGGTGGGGCACACTTAGTCATGTTGCCCTGTGTCGGGTAACAGGTAATGCCGTTAATTTGTGTTATTTATGTCCATGGATTTGTGCGAAGAGCTATACATGCCATTAATCTAAATTGCCGTTGTGTTGGGTAGAAGATGAATAAATGATGTATTGGATGGTGATGTGCGACTGCATTGTAGGCTTACACGAGTGAGTTTGTGGCACTCGTAATGTTTGGCTTAGTCATGTGTGAAGATCGAATCTCAATGCAGAGTAGAAGATGCGAAATCATTCAGGGAATGCGAAAGTTACCAGGTAAAACGCACTCACCATTACTTTTTCATTGTATATCAGAATACATAAATGTTTTTGCCATTTATACTTATATGTAATTTTTGTTTTTTTTAAATTTAATGTAAAAATTTCTAAGTAGTTGTCTTATGCTTCTTGCTTGCCAGTCAGTCATTCATTTAGTAATTTTTAGATTATAACTAGGCACAATAGAAAATTATGGAAATCACGAAAGCCGTGATTTTCTTCAAATGCCATGATTTTGCCAAAATGCTGTGTTTTGCCATGTTTTTAGCCAAAATGCCTTGATTTTACTATTTTGTAATGTTTTTACAATTATTTTTCATTTTTAATCAGTATAAGTGGTGTGATTTTGACACGAAAATATTTATTTTTGCTATTGCTGCCAAAGTCTGTATGCTTTTTTACTTACTGGCTCAATATGTGACTGTGACGTCGTTGTAGAAATTTGTATTTTAATGCTACACAGCGACAAACTTTTACAAATGAAAACTTTGCACTACATGCGAGGATGGTCGTCAGTGCAAGATGTCGAGTTTTATAGACTTTATAACAGTTTTTGGGCTTGTAATTTGATGCCGTGATTTCTGCCATTTTCACAAAAGTTTGCCGTGTTTTTTTGCTATTTTTTGCCGTGATTTTCTACTGTTCTTAATTATAACTACTAACTACTGCTGGGTCCACTGTTTGGTGCCCAGGTGACAGTCGGGTAAGCAAGTGGATTTTTAGCTGCCGACATAATGTCTACAGTTACTCAGCAGTTACTCAAGTCTTTCGTATATGCAGGCCCCCATCTATCTGTCTGTCCATCGGTCATTTACGGGCTACAAAAAGGCTAACAGGCTTAGTAGAACTACGACTGGTGTGTACGTTTTCCAGGACAGAAGTAACTATGGGCTTTTTTAGTGCAGCAGCAGAAAACAAAGTGTTGATTTGGAGTTTAGATTAGAAATGCGGGCAACATTCGACTGCAGTATCATGTTGTAAATGCATGTCTGTACAGAGCAAATAAAGGAGGTCCTGAAATTGGACGATCAGATTCGCAATTTGGCTGAAGCACTGTATCAACAGAAGAGCATCCTGGTCATGGGTCGAGGGTACAACTATGCCACATGCTTGGAAGGAGCTTTAGTGAGTACTCTGATAGTTAATTTTTCTTTCTCTGTGACCAACTTAGTTTGAATTTTCATCATTTTATGTTTTTTGTCATCGTTACTTGATCTGTACTCTCTACCACTCATTTCCAGACTTTTGCTTTCTTCCCACGTGTGTTTTTAGCTTTTTTGTCATTTATTTGGCAGTCAGGAATGGCTTCGTTTTTTATTTGTAAAATAATAACTTGCAGTAAAACGGTTTTTGAACTTAATTCCTTGGTGATGATACTTAACTTGGAGCAACTGCCTAAAACTTGTTCAAAAATTGTTAGTAGTAATTTTTAACATGTTTTATTATTATGATAACTCAAATTTTTTTCTGTTGTCAGTTAATTTGTGTCAGTGTAGACAAAGAATGTACATGAGTTTGGCATAGTTGATTGCATTGGTATTAGTATTGATGTGGTTGAATGAACTCAGCCAGAAATAATTAAATTTTAATGCCGATCCAGATTCTTTTGCTGATTCTGGATCATGATTAGGCTCTAAAGGATTTTGCTGCCATAAATGCCATTTTTTGTTTGTCATAAAGTGCGAATTTTGTCGAAAATTTTGTCGAAAATTTTGCCAAAAGTCCTGAATTTTGCCACTTTTTCGTCATCTGAAAATGAAGCCTTTTCACCAATCATAACTATAACTGCTTTTAACTTATTCTATGAAGTCTTGCCAAAACAGTTTCGAGGCTTTTGGCCTTTTTTGGCTTTTTCTTTATCTTTGTCAGAAGGTGCAAACTTTGTCAAAAATTCTGCCACAAATCTGGAATTTTGCCATTTTTTGTCGTTTGAAATTGAGTGCTTGTTATGATAAATAGGCTGCAAAAGATTTTGTGGCCAAAAATGCCATTTTTATCTGTCAGAAAGTAAAAATGTAGTAAATTGTGTCAAATTTCATTAAAAATCAATATTTTCGTCATGACTGCCAGTTTTCGTCATTTTGTCAGTATTTCATCAAAAACGAAATCCTTTGAAACCTAATGATTATTGAGGACTATTTAGTACCATTATGAAATAGCAGCTGTATTGTCTTTTTTTATTCACCATGTGGCAGCACAGTTGTCGGTGGAGGTTTGAGGCTTCTGGTAGCTTCTGGTTTGTATTGTTGGGCAGAAAATCAAGGAGCTGACGTACCTGCATTCCGAAGGCATAATGGCAGGCGAGTTGAAGCATGGTCCGTTAGCACTAGTTGATGATGTCATGCCACTGCTGATGATTGTTACACGAGATCCAGTCTTTCCTGTTAGTTGTTATTCATTCTACGTAATAATCTCTCTGTCTGTTTGTGAGTTTTTCGTGTTAGTTTTTTTCTGGATTTTGATAAACCAGACATACAGACAGGCAGACACTGTTTTTCTGTGTGTCTTTCTGTAAACAAGACATCTCAGGCACTTAATATATAGCTGTTCACAAAGCTGTATGCATTTGCTTGTTATCTCCGCCAAGGTGAACATTGTGAACATTGGAGGAGATTAAGAGATTGTTCGTTCTGTCCATCATTCTTGTGTGTGTGTGTGTGTACATGATGACTCATAATAGCAATGACGTCACTGCACCAACAGCAGCAACGCCGGCTGTTACTTTTCCCTCCTTCTGCCACGAAGTGGCTCTTCCTTCTCCCTCCCTTTTATGTTGTAGGGTGTAGTTGTAGTAGTAGTAGTCGTCGTAGTAATGTTAAAATCACTTCACTTGGCGGAGATATTCACTTTCATGAGCGCCTTCTAGTTTAGTATTGTTTTTTTTTATTTGTTGGCTGCTTGCATTTTTATGTGTAAACTTTCTTGCTGCTGTCAATAATTGGTAACGTTACGATGCAGAATCGCATTAGTTTAGTGATTTTCTTATTCATCTCATTGATTGTTAAATTTGTTTATTGTGTAACAGCACTGTATCTGTTTTTATTAAACTTCCAGTGAATGAATAAACAAGTTTGTGTTATTCACTGTGTTGTTATTGTACAGAAATGCATGAACGCACTGCAGCAGGTCATAGCACGACATGTAAGTTGGCTTTCTCCGTAAATGCAGCATATTATGTTTCTTGTGTGTACATCATTATGTGTCATAGAAGATAGTTCACTGCGTACAATTCATAGCTATATGTTGTCATTTGTCAGCTTAGATATGTAAACATAGACAGTCAATAGCACATTGCTTCCTACTACAGGAGGGGGGCAAAAAAACGTGCCACTTTACTTTTGTCTATATCTTCACCAATTATTGATCGATTTTCAAAATTCTTTCACTGGCATACTTTGCAGACAATTTGCAATAATATGATTATTATAGATCCCACCACACCATAAATGCGTCTCTACACTACCTTGTGAAATATCAATGAAATATGCATACATAACGATAATAACAAACTAACATTTTGGTAAAATTGGAAAAAAACACTTCAGACCAACATAGAGGTAGATGGTCTGTATGACACTAGACTGTGTGGGTATAACACAGTCCAGTGTCATACGAATCATTCATCGTAATGTAGGTCTGGTGCGTTTTTTTCATTTGCCTAAATTTTTGTTATTGTTAGTTTTTGTTTATATTTATATTTCACAAGGTAGTGTAGAAACACATTTACCGTGTGGTGGGATATATAATAACCACATTATTGCAAATTGTCTGCAGAATGTGCCAGTGAAAGAATTGTGAAAATCGGTCAATAATTGGCGAAGATATAGACAGAAGTAATGTGGCAAATTTTTTATAGACTACGGTGTAAATATCTCAGTGATGTGATGTACCCATGATTATCTGGCGCTGTGATTTGTTTGTGGCTGTCTCTGTCAAGGATTTACAATGGTAAAATAAAATTCTGTAAAAAACCTTGATTCAGGATGTGAAATCTGATTGATTGTTTTAGGCCATTGCACACCCTTTCCAGATATTCTCATCAAAATTTGTTTATTAACTTTGTAACTAATTCACCATGCAGACAAATAACGCATGTCCCAAAATTTGTGACACCCCTAGCTTCAATCACACTTAGTTCAGTTTGTTGCTGATGGATTTTAATGAAATATTGTACACTGCACTATCGTAGCATTACTTACTGTCACACTTATTGTGATGTCCGCACCTTACCATGTGTATTCAGTGTAATGTCATTATGACGTCAGAGTTTGTCTCCATTAGGCTTATGTTCAATACGTTGTTATTGACAGGGCGATCAAGCTGTGGCGTACCCACCTAAGACTAAAAGCTTGCATCGAGACCAAAGATGGCCACTTTTAGCACGAACTTTAAAGATTAGTTCAGAATGATTGTCTCCACAAGCGTTTTACATTTTGTAAAAATTTGCCAGGTATTAACGATTTTACGCTAACTTATCTGTACAGGTGCCGCTAATTTTGGGACACTGTAAGAACATGTTTTTCAGTGGTTGTAATATTATTGCGTTTTGCAGTTAGATGCGGGTCCCAAGATCATGGTTTCGACCTTGAGAATTCTTTTATGGCTGAAAATTGCAGTCTTCATCTGGAACTCTGTGGTTGACACCATCCCCCCAACAAAAAAAAATACCACGGGGCGTTGTGGTTGAAACCAAATGTATTTGGTGAAACCTATGTTATTTCTACTTATTGCTTTTATTACTTTTCATTAATTCGCAGTAAACTGTGACAAACTGCAGCCTATTAAACCTCTTTTTTTGCAAAAACAACCGTGGAATCTGATTTTTCAAGTAATCCAAATTTTATAAAAGATTGCAAATTTGCGGTATCCATTGAACATCCAAAAGCCAAAAGTGTTTTAGCTTCATGGGGAATTTGCCCCCTGACTCCCTGATAAGGGGCTCTGCCCCTGGACCCCGCTGGGGGCACAATCCCAGACCCCCATCCCCTTCCTTTAGAACTTACACCCCTCAGTTTGGATCTGAGGCCCCCAAATGAATAACTTCCTGGTCTCAGTCTTGGTTTCACATTTTTGATATCATACCGAAGTCAGTCAGTCTGTAGCTGATCTTGATGTGGCACATCCAGTCTCATTCTAGTTTTAAACTTCATGCTTACTGTCTAAACCACTGAAAGATTCTACTTTCGTGCAGTGTGCATCAATTTGATAAAAGTGTTATTTCTATCTCCAGTTGGCCCTGTCCTCCAGTAGACAGCATTCTGAGATTAATGACTGTCTGGAGGATAACAGGGAAGATTATTAGAACTGCCAATTTTGTTACATATGCACAATTATAATCGGCACTTCTTACAGTTTTAGGTTTAGGTCGTTCTTTTGGGTTTTGCATTTCATAAAGGTTAAACTTTCTATAAAGGTTAAACTTTTTGTTTTGTTATTGTGTGCATGTGCAATTTTGCCTGCAAAGGCCATCCCTGAAATGACCTACACTGTGTTGGGTGGGACGTTAAACCCTACTCACTTACTCACTCACTCACTGTTCTGGAATTGTTGGTTGTTGTCTCCAGATTTTGTTTGTTTTACATCAGTGTTTGACAGTTAACGTACTTATTGTTAACAGGGTAATCCGATAGTGATCTGCAATGATGACGATGAAGACGTAAAGAAGCTTGCGTACAAGACAATCGAAGTTCCACACCAAGTCGACTGTTTGCAGGCTATTCTCACAATCATCCCGATGCAGCTTCTGTCAATGCACATTGCAGAACTGCGCAACTGTGATGTAAGAGCTTGCTGGTGTCTGTCCGCTAGTCGCAAGTCCCACTGTTGTAAACAGCCTCTGCGTGTATTTGTGCAGTATTAGTGTTATTTAGCTGTTTTGTGTTGTTAGTTTGTTTCCTTGTCTGGTGCTGTTTTTTTTGATAACAAGCACTAGTGACAAGCTTCATAGGAGTGTCAACATCGATGACCTTGAATGGCCGTGAACCTCCAAAATAGCAGTTTTTAGTATTTTTTGCGATTTCGGGTTGCAACACACATTTTAAGAGTGAATTGCGCCAAAATGGCTGGAGATAGACCTGGACAACCTGTGTATAAAATTTTTAGCATAGAACGCCAGTACATTTTTAACAATTTTAAGTTTTGATGTCTTAAATTCAACGAGTCTTATGTACAGAGGCCTCAAATTTGAGTACTTTTTCAAGATGCAGTATTATTTTATTGCATGCTGTACACTGATTGCCAAAGTGGCAGGACCGCTGCTATCTTTGCTCAAACTACTTGTTGTTGTTGGCACCAGTGCAAGTTATTGCTTGGAGTGACCATTCCCAAAATGTGTCAAGTGGGATGTAAAAATCTGCTCACTCACTTAATATTATTTCCATTATTCCAAAGTGCTCTATTCTAAGGGGACTCTGTGCCAAACGCTGCTGAAAACGTTTTGCACAATTTTTAGTTCTTAGTGACTATGGCTTTAGTTAGTTTTTAGGGATGGGGTTAGAGTTTGGAAATAGGTTATGGTTAGGCATCTGGTGAGGTTGAGGTTAGGATTAAGATTATGTTTAGGTTTAGGTCAGGTTAGTTCATTGTACTGTTAAACACTTTGCCAGTGGTCCATCTGTGAACCAGATCTAAATTGTTCTGATATGTCACCCCCCTGTCCTCCGGTACACAGCATGAGATTAATGACTGTCTGGAGGATAACAGGGAAGATTATTACAACTGCAATATCCTTATCTGTGCACAGCTATAATCGGCAGTTCTTACAATTTTAGGTTTAGGTCATTTTTTGTGTCTTGTATTTCATAAAGGTTAAACTTTCTGTAAAGGTTAAACTTTTTGTTTCGTTATTATGTGTATGTGCAATTTTGCCTGCAAAGGTTGTCCCCAAAATGACCCGTACTGTGTCGGGTGGGACGTTAAACCCTACTCACTCACTCAGTCTGATGATGTGACATTTAGTTTTCTCAAGTTATCTCTTTCAGTAACTTTAATGTTTTTATTTATAGTATCCGTTACCTTCCCAGCGGTGAGACCAGTACCAAATTATACTGCTTGATGAACACAGGCACATGTGTGTGAACAATTTGCCCAGGGTGGTTACTTGGCAGTACAACAACCGGTATCGAACCAGTGACCTCACGATACCTAGTCCGACATGCTACTGCTACACCGCTAAGCCACACAACGTGCAATAGTAATATCTGTCAACAGAATATCCAGCAGCAGGTTAAACTGCCAGTTTTCCGGTGCAACAGTATGTATGTCAAGGCCTATTGCTGACATATAATTGAGCTGCGGCTCACTGCTGGCTCGAGGCCTTGAAATGGAGATCAGCATTGACCTTACATTCACAGAACTGTGGCAGAGCACTGGTGACTACGGGAGACTTTACCTTTACTTATGTTATATTATTATATGCCAATGTTGGATCTGTGTAGGTTGATCGTCCTCGAAGTTTGTTGAAAGTCTACAGTGACCACGACTGATCTAGCCAGCTCTTACAGCTGTCCGGTTTTGAACTTTTGGTCTGTTGTGTTCGGATACTGCTGATAAGTGTTAGATAACAGAAACACATAATTGGCTAAGTGTCGTTCATTCCAGTAATTTGGAAGAGATCACTGCTCAGCCACTAAAGTCCTGTTGTCTCCCTGCATCAGAGGCTGTGTTGTTGTCTGCATCCAATATGCGTTTTCTGGATAGCTCGTAACTAAGTCCGGATTGTTCAGGTGTTCAGAACTTTCCCGGAATACAAGAATATGATGCTTTATGTCGGCGGAAACGTTAAAGCTTTATCAATAGACTGATTTGCGGTGGTAGTTTTGGAGTTTTGGAGTGTTGGTTTTAATGGTGTGTCTGCGCCACACTGTTTGTATTGTGTTCATTTTTTCTTCTTGGTTTGTTCCTGTCCGCTGCACTTTGTTTAAAACAAATGGAGATATTTAAGACTTTTAAGTTTATTCTTTTTTTTGCTGTGCACTTTCTGCTAGTTCCTTTCAGTTTATCAATTCTTTTATTTCTTACATAAGAGGTCAGACTGTTCTATTGAAGATTACCACAGGTCTGTAATATTGGCTAGTTTAAGATCAGTGGCATCATGGCTTATAAAGGTAGGGGGCAGTAAGTTTCAATTTTCCGACAGAGTGTAACAGACAGCTGCAAATTTTTAATATAAAATATGTGGATACTCAAAATTTCAATTTTTCCTTTAAATTTCTCAAATGCGGGGATTTCCAATACGAACTTTTGTTATTTTAGGAAGAAAATTTTTATGACAAGAAGAAAATTTTCTAACAGGCTAGATTTTTGGGGGGACAATTGCCCATCTTTTCCCCTTCTATGACACCACTGTTCCAAATTCAGTTAACTTTAAAATAAAATACATGTATATCGTACGTAGCTTGCTTACAGATTTTTGTCTTTTTAGGAGGTGGGCTGTGAGTTAAGTTATTGTCTGTTATGATGCATTATATGAGGGTCATCCCAAAAGTTTGCGGCCTCAACGTATTAGACAATATTTTCCACAATCTATACATCAGTGAAACGTACATCCTTTACGAACTTTAATGAGTCGGTTGCGGATATGATGTCATTGTAATTTATGACATCACAGAGCATTAAATAGAACCGATTTCCAGCGTCAACGAAAGAGGCTTGAGTCATTCATCATCATGGATAACAGACACCATCATTATCAGATTTCAGATTTCAAAACAGATAATAGTCACTAGGGGTAAAGGTCGTTGCTGTATGCAGGGTGGTTTTGGTGTAGAAAGTCATAGTCATGAACAGCCAGCTGGGTGACTGTAGACTTTGGACTGGACTGCAGTGCTGAAATTTGGGGAAATTGTGCAGGGCTTCTCCCAGGCCCCTCCAGCCCCCTGCTCATCAGGGACCCATGTAACTAGTCACAAATTCTGATTGGCCTTTTGTTAACACAACTGATATAATTAACAGTTAAATTTTTAATAAAATTTTTCTGATAGCATCAGATATTGGCATTGCGTCGTATTTTGGCTAAAGTGCTTTGATTTCCAGGTACCACAGATTAGGCTATAGTATATTCACAGACCAAATGAGAAATTCAGAAACGAAGATGTCAGGCTTTCGTAAAATCAGATGCCAAGGAGCCTTACTTTGGTAAATCCAGTTATAGACTGAAAAAGTTTCATGCAACAATCAGCCTGATTCAAATGCTGCTTGTGTTAGCGCACTAAATCGTTTCAGCTTAATGTCCTATGATGTCATAAATTACAATGATGTCACTTCCACAATCTGCTCACACGAATTAGGTACCTTTTACTGATATATAGACAATAAAAAATTTTTGTCCAATATGTTGTGGCTCAAAACTTTTTGAATGCCCCTCGTATTTGCACTAAGTCGTAATTGACTCAAATGCTCTTATTTGTGGTTAGCGCAAATGTAGGCTGTTGTATATTCACGTATTCAAATGAGAAATTTACAAACGTATTTGTTAGGGCTTTCACAAAATCAGATGCCACGGGGCTCCACTTTGGTAAACCTAGCTACAGACTGGAAAATTGTCGTGCAACAGTGAGCCTGAATCTATGCTATTTGCATTTGCGCTCCAAATTGTTTCAGTTTAGAGCTATATGACGTCATAAATTACAAGGACGTCATGTCCGCAACTGACTCATTAGAGTTCATAAAGGATGTATGTTTCACTGATTTATAGATTGTAGAAAATATTATTGTCTAATATATCGAGCCCGGAAACTTTTGGGATGACCCTGGTATATCATTGTCGTTATTATGCAGCAGTTTGTTGACAGTTTCATATCATGCTACTGACAGCATTGCTGTGATTATGCAAATAGCGTTCATTGTTACTGTACATAGCCTATTTGTTCACAGTCGTATCGTAACTGTTTTCAAGTTGCAACAGTAAATTCCAATACCTAAAGCTTCCTGTGTGGACGCCTAGAATCTTCATGGATCTCTGATCTTATTATCTGTGTAGATAAAGAATTAGGATGGCAACTGGCTAACTGTGATTCTGCTTGAAATGGCCATATACACGTTGTCCGTGTGAGTAGTATGCCTAATAATAATTATGATAGTGTAATAAATATCCAAGTGTCAGCCACTTACATTTTTCAGCTGCTTGCATTTTAAACTCGTGGCGCCAATACTGTAGATAGATTTTTTGGGATGCTGTCGTTTGTCAATCAACCACAGTTACTGGATACCTATGGTATACATCTTTGGGTGTAGGACATTTCCCCCCTGGACATGTTCCCCCCGGACGTTTCTCCCCTTTCTATGCTGTTACATGAGAATCGATCGAGCGCTTGATAGTGGCATAACTTTTAGTGTCAGCATGGTGCGTGGAAGAATGCAGCAAACATCAAATATTCTTGTGTTATAAAATTGTTGTGTTATCATTAATAAGCCTACATAATACATCAAACAAAGGGCAACTCTCAAAAAGTCTCAATTCTCAACTTTTGAAGAAACAGCTGCGGACGGCGACGTCAAAATGTCACTCAAAGCGCAGTGTTTGCCACAGCAAGGAAAGTGTCTGCAATAATGCAATTCATCGGATTTTGCTTTCTTTATGTAGCTTACGTAAAAAATGTGTGCGTTAACTACTTCTACTCTCCTGGTTCACTCTGTATCGAGTTGAGTTTAATCGTCTCGTGGGAGCGTAGGCCTACATTCCTAATTGCTGTTAATTGTCGCGCCTATTGACTCATTGTGTTTGAAAAATACTCAGCGGCGACGAGACTTCAAAGTCGGAGTTGCTTTTGGTGTTGTAAGAAATTTCTGCTCAAGCTTGGCGCTGGCTCTGATGATATGTTGTTACTAGCCTAGGAGGGAACGTCCTAGGCACTCGAAAAGCAGGGGGGAAACGTCCGGGGGGACATGTCCAGGGGAAATGTCCGGTTTCCACATCTTTTTGCCAGCTTATCTTTGCTTTGCTGAAGTGCAATAGCTCCATGTTGATGATCGAAACATTTGTTGATCCTGATGAAGCACTAGACCTCTAGTCACTCCATTTCACATTTCGCTTTTAACTTTTGCTTTTACCGTATTTTCAAAGGTTTAAAGGAATGATGATAATATTAACGATCTTGATGAACATCTATATGGTTTGGTGATGCAGATTGCTGGTGATGTCATTTTTGGGTAGTTCAGCGAAGTAGATTTTCGAAACACGTTTGAAGTTGTGGACAGGTTAACATGACATCTTCAGACATTGAAGAGCAGCACTTTCCATACAGCAGCGTCAGTGACAGTGAAATGTTGCTGAGGGAGAGCTGTTCAGTACTCATGTTCAGTACACATCTGACATTTACATCTGCTCAGTGCCTTACTTTTTTCTGCTTTATTGATAGATCTAGATTTGTATTTGGTATTTGTTGGTGAAAAAACTGACGTGTGCCAAAAAATTCCTACATTTCCAGTTTTAGGTATAGCCCATTTTTGTGTTTTGTGTTTGTGTAAAGGTTAAACTTACTGTTCCGTTATGCCGTCAGATAGGGCATTGATAAGTTCCTATAGGCTGTCAGTAGTAACCATGCCGCTGACTGAAGCTATTTGGCCACAGTTCGCAATGCAAGTATTTGGGATGCAGTCAGTACCCCGTTGGGGGGAATAGGTGGATTGTTCAGACAGTTTTCGGATAGGAAGTAGCGTTTAACCACAGTCCACAGTACCTACTTTACAGACAGACAGATGACGGTCAGTGACAATGGGACATAGGCTTGACCTTAACGGTCGGCCAAAAAGTACAAATTGAGCGACTGGCACGGTTATTGCACAGGTCTAGGCGAACTTTTTTACTTATTATGTCAGTCGCGTTTAGTGATTTATGTAGGCCTCTAATTAATTGTTGCAACGTGACTGTGATATAGCTGGGGGTTATGAGGTTTTGTGCACGTAATTATCGTGATAGGTTTGTAACTGTCAGATGTGGTGAAATTTCAAACGGCATGTTGATGTTGACATTCAGAAATATATATACGTGTGTTTTATCACTTATGCAGTGTATATTATATGTATTTAATGTATGCTATGACGAGTAGGTTTATTATTGCAGTACTTAGCGTAACAGTGCTCAGGTTCAAGATTGTGTGTATGAGTGTGTCTTGCTTTTTTGCTTTGTTTTAATTGGTGTCATTGGTAACTTAGGCCCTATTTGACGTACAGATGTCAAATCACTCAAGTGTAGGGCCCCCTATTGAATATTGTCACACGGAAAGTAACGCCTTCATAATTTCAAACTTTAAAGATGCAGAAATTAAAAAAAAACATTTAGGTGGACAGTCTACGAGGTCTACACTCAACGTGACGCAAGTAGGCCTATGGCAATTGTCAGATTCGGGGCAAATTATTTTATATTTTAGGCAGCGCCTTAGATCAAACCGAGTTCTTCCTTATAGTCTGTGTAGGCTACACTTACTGAAGTTGCCGTTCCCAATTTCCGTTTCGACGATATTCGACAATACATAGCTTTCTGGACAGCTTCGGGCGTTGGCTACCTGTTCCTCAACTACAAGTACAAGTACCTGTTGCTGTTGGACGGTCCCCACAAGTGTAGGCCTAGGCTCAGCTGCCAAATGGAATCTAAATTCGCCAAACGCTTTAAGTGGGAGCACGAATGTGACAGACATACAGACAGCGCCCGAGAGAAATGTGTCGCAATAGGCGGAATCACTTGCGTTACAAGAAGCGACGGCATTATTCTCACGATCTCACCTCCGTAGATCTGTTAGGCCTACTTACTTCTGATTTCAGAGTAATCACCACAATGAGAATTACGTCAGCAGTGAAGTCTTTGCAGCTGCAGTAGTTGGAACTTCTCTGCAGCAGAGTGTACAATCCTAAAGCCGACGAGTAGGCCTAAGATAATTCGGAAAGTGTATTTTATTTGTATCAACGCACAGCTATGACTAATTTGTTGGTTGTACTGATCGGAACGATCGCCATCTTCTCGAAGAACGTGTGGTGCGAAACGCCGATCACGATGTACGAGTGCAAGATGTGCGACAACGAACACGGTGACGGCGGTGGAAAATGCGACGGTACCTATGTCAGGGCTCATAGTGAGACGGTCACGTGTGAGGGACAGTCATGCTCTGTTACCGCTTACGTCAGATACACTGCTACAGGACGTCAGTCATCTTACTTGTCGACTTCTATATGTTGTTGTTTTTTTTCGTATAAATCAATCAAGCGCCTATTTGAATCGGACAGCGAATGAGTAGAAAGACTGAATACAGTAAGACTAGGTTAATGAAGAAAGAAAAGTGCTGGTATGGCCTAAAAGACTATCAGGCTTTATAGGTAGGCCTAACCGTTAAATCAAGTAAAATTAGGCTACTAATACTAAAGTAAGCGCGTCACGTAAGCTTTGCTCAAATTATCTATAGGCCTACAATATAACTGTAGTCTATTCCTGTTTCGTTTTTCTCGTTCCATTTTCACTTAGGCTAATGCACTTCAGTTCTTGTGCTAGATTAAACTGACAGCTTGTTTCGTCACTCGTTAGTTTGTGCATAGGCTTTAGGCTAGATTTTAAAAAACGTTCCAAAAAATAAAAAAAAGACATCTAAAAACGTTTTAAAAACTTGGCAAAAATTAAAAAAAAACGTTTTAAAACGTTGAATGATAACGTTAGCCCTTATTTGTTCAACCTTTTTGCCTGATGCCTAGTGCTGTAGGTGCAGTATAGTTAAAATTAATGAGAGACGAACTTAATGCAATTTCAATTCAAGCATCAGCAGACTACTTTTCGAGTCATTGGTAAAATTTTGATAAACGTTTTTTTAAATAAAAAAAACGTTCACAGATATAAAAGAACGTTTAAAAACGTGACGAGAAATTTTTTTTTAAATATAAAAAACGTTTATTACAGCCGAGTTTTTGAGCGCAAATTCATACCGTAGCCCTATCGTTTCGTATCGTATCTCGTACGTTGTTGTCTCGTTGCAGACAAACAGTACACGATGCGCACGTGCTCGCCGGAAGAACCCCACGGAACGCGCTTCACAAGCGTAGGCGAACACGAGTGCTACGAGAACGAAAAGTTTCTGCCGGACTACCACGCCATCACGTGCTACTGCAAGGCGAACAGGTGCAACGTGTTCAAACCGCCGAATCTCAGCGAGGCAGCTCAAAAGCTGATTCGAGGCAAGTCGTCGTGTTTTACGCCCTCTTCGCTGGCGACATTGATGGGCTTGCTGGTGACCACTCTACACCAGCTGCTGGCAGTCCAACGTCTGCTGTAATCCGAGACGCATTATCAGGGCCGGAAAACCGAGATTTCGGACAAAAAATGTTAGTTTTTTTGGGGGGGGAGTAGTTAGTGCACAATTAAAGAAAATCAGACACAAAATTACCACCCAAAAACTTAACACGATTTTCCATGCTTGTTTTCTACAAAGAGCAATAGTCAAAATCATGATCAAAATATGAAATTAAATATTAGGTCTACCCTAATTTAAATTGCACAACAAATAAAAAAAAACTTTAAAACTCAAGGTTTTCAAACAATTTTCCAGTCTTGAGACGTGTAGCCTACTTGACTACATCCATTGAAAACTACTTAGCAGACGCTAGGCCTATTGCAGATACTACAGCGTTTAAGACGACCGACCAGAGCCAAGTATAACTCAATCTGGCTGATTTCGATAATCGTCATTTAATACAGCTAAACTATAAGCATAAGCCATTTTGTCAACTTTCTCTGCGTCGTTTCGTGGCAAAAACTGTCATGTGTCACAGTGCAACGTATTCAAACTGCCGAACCTCAGCGAAGAGTCGAGCAACATTCTTATTGCCTCTGTGGGTCAGTCCCATGCCTCTCACTGAGGGCACGTTGCAACTCTTGCATTACATTTACTGGCGCTTATAGGGTATATTATTGCTGAATAGTGCATTGAATTACATTAAAAAAGGTAAAGGTATCCCATACTCAATAACGAGCGTAGGGACCGGAGCTGATCCCGGTCTTTAGGCAGTCAGCCCACATGTGACAGTCATAAAACCGGTGGTAGGCTAACATTACTTTCCACCAGGAACGCGGTTACCTTCCAGCCAGAAAGCGTCACCGCCTTTTGACCGGTACCAAATTATACTGCTTGGTGACAGAGGCACACGTACGTGTGTGAACAACTTGCCCAAGGTTGTTACCTGACAGTGCCCCAGCCCGTCGATCCTGGGACCTTTCGGTCATCAGTCCGGGCCGTTACCGTTACACCACCAAGCAACACACATCACGCCTACGGTAATACGTGCACTTAACCCAGAACAGAGTAGGCCTCCCGGTAAGCCTAAGCCTATAGTAATTGGCTATAGGCTCTATGGAAGACGAAAGGTCCTGGTACCGGTACAGGACATAGAGGCAATGTTCTTACTGTTTTGTTCTGTTTTCTGCCCTTGTGGCGAATAAACTTGTTCATGAAACTCCTCCCACATACACGAGAAATGACTCGCCACATATACATAGGCTAGACCCTAACTGAGTGCAAAAGTTCAGAAGAACGGCAACTATAAAAAAATTATAACAGTTCAACTACTTAGTTGAGCTGTTTGTCGTTCATACTGTAGGCCTACTGTGCTGTGGATAGCTTTATGTGGCTGCAGTGCTTGGCTTCTATTCCCCAAATCTGGAATCAAAATCGGGCGCAACTCCCCCCAGCTTTGGGCTGAGGTTCCCCCAATTTCTGACTCAAATTTCTCCCCTCCATTTTTGGCTTCTTTCCCCTCTAAGGCGAAAGTTTTGTTAAGGGTGTAGTTTGCAAAGTTAAAAGGGGGGGGGGTAAAATAGGGGGAAGTTTTGACCTACAACCTTATCAAAACATCCCCCTATTTTTCACTGGGCGAAAGCTGCGCCCACTAGGTATAAAGATAGAAGCCACTATGTGGCCGTCCTGTATACAGGCCGCATTAGGCGTCTGCTGTCCCGCACGGGTTTCCAACTCGCAAACAATATGTCGTTAAAACAAAAATTGGCGAAAGCGTTCCCCAGGGCAGGAGTAATCAGAATGCCAAGTGCCAATTTTCAGCAAAAAAAGTCAAAGGTCACCGGGCGTCAAAAACCTCACGCGGACGGCTGAATTGTCTGCACTGGCCGCCTAAATCTTTTCCTGTTTTGGAAATACTGCGAATTTTGCCGCTGACATCAGTGAAAAGAATACAGTAATCAGCTGATGACTGACGCTACACGCCACGTGTCCTTCACAAGATCAGGAGAGCATCAGAGCAAGATAAATAAGCCAAGAATATAAATAATGATCACTCAGCAAATTAGGCTAGTATTGATAACGAACCATACAATAATTTAATTCAAAAGTAATTTCTGTGCAGAATTCAGAATGCGGCAAGAATAAAAACAAACACGAACAGTTGCACACACCGATGAAGAGCAAGTGGGCGATGCGCCTCAAGATGCATGCCAAAACTTGCACAAAAACGCCTCCCACCAGACGAATTCTACAATGTGTCTCAAAAAAACATCCCCAACATTTCTGACTGTAACTTGAAAACCAATTATCAGATTTTGATAATTTCTGGTACGAAATTCCAGACTGGGCAGGTGTAAACTTCCTACTCGATGTCTGGATATATTACCGTGCAGTAGCTTGATCCCTTCCAGAGATATTCGCGATCAAAGCCTAAAGTTGTCCGAAATTGCGCTAAATTTTGACGTGTTTTTGTTCTCTCAAAACTTAGGGTGGAGGCCCCAACAAAATTTGTAACCAAATTATCATACATGCCTTGCGGCAAATTACGTGGAAAAATTTTGTGAAGTTACTCCCGCTGGCCCCAAAGTTATTGGCCCCAATACGCTATAATTTTCTGCCAATTATTAAATTTTCACTGCTAAAAATTGTTGCGGGACCCAATGCCCATGGGGCGGGGGGTGTTAGAACACTTTAGTCATTGTCTAGCACACGTAAAAATGTGAAGTGGTAGTACATGCTAGGGGCCAAAATATGGTCTGCTTAAATATGGTCTTCCAACAAGCTGATTTGGATGGGTAAAAATCAATATCCCCAACTTTTTAAATTTATGTTAGTAAAGCGAAGTTCACCAAATGCTTTTCTGCAAATAGTTTTCCAACTTTCGATATTTAGATCCGTTCTGAAGACACTCCTGACTGAAGTATAGAGTTGTGCGAAATTGTGCCGCATTGTGGGCGTTTTTGGCCCCAAAATTTTTCGATAAGAGCCCCCAAATTTTGGGACCTAAATTATAAAATAAAGTTGTAAGGCAATTGGCTGAGGAAGCTCAGAAATCTCGCGCCAGAAAAACCGAAAAAAGACATCAGTCATATAACACAGAGGCCTCCAGCGAAGCTATTATTCATTACTGAGTGGCCTTAATTACACAAACTGTACAATTGTTAAAAGTAATTATACAATTGTTAAAATTAACCAATGAAAAAAATGTCTCAGATACGCAGGTAATGAGCAGAATAAACAACAAATAGAAGAAATTGTGCAACAATGACAATAGAAACTGATAACCAATAATCAGCATTCTAACTTCACTGTATGTGAAAAGGTATTGATTTCCGCATGGCCACAGCAATAAAATGTTCAGCTTTCATTGTGTGCCAAAAGCTCTTATATTAAAAATTAATAGAAATTCTCCAACCTATAAACTGCACAAATTTCTGGTTACAACTGTGCGTGATATACACGCTTTGTATTAGATTCCTTAGTTATTACTGATTTGACCTCAAATGACACTGATCATATTTACTGCACAGTTTATTGCACAACATCGACTGTGCATAGGTCGCTGACAAACACTGCTACAAAAAAACGACTACATGACTTATTATTTTTGAATGTGTATTGATACATTTTTCTACAGCGACTTTGCTATAAATACTCAATTTACAACACTGCAACACTTGAGAAAAAGGTAACACCGAAAGGCAAGAACATTTTCAGAAAATAAATACGTTATAGTGGTTCACAGAAAACAAATAACGGTAGAGCATATTCGACAGCTACTTAAAGAGACTGCCATACTGGGTTCAAACAGTACACCTAAATGCATACCCGAAAAACTCAGTATCACTGGGTAAACCAAAAAACGGTCAATGAGTCATGCCTGTTAAGTTGGTATCAGGCTTGTATTATAAGATTTTTATGGTAATTTGCGGTAGCCAAGTTTAAAACCTACAGATGACAGACGTATGGAGTACACAGGATTTCTTACGTCAGATTGGTTTCCACAAATTTGAAAAACTGAATTTGACAGTAAATTGAACAATTTCTTAGCACCAGCAGTGGCATGATTTTAGGACTCCCACCATTAAAAATGCTACTATTTGGTTAATATTTGGATAAACAACCAATCAAGCATTACATGCACTTACTCAGTTATCGAAGCGTGAACAATTATGACTAGATCGTTTTGCGATATTACAGTTCACTCAACACAAACTAATGCACTCGTTATTGACTAACAATCAGCAGTGTGTAACAAACAAGCTAATATTTAGACATATATGAAGCCTCTGTGTGTACAGTAATAAATAAAAAAGCAGTAAATAAAACCATAGACAACGTTCAGAATTCAGTCATTCATTGTTCATTCACTCAGTCATTCATTCATGCCTTCAATCTTTCATCTAATGTAAGCAAGAAGCTGATACTGTAATGAGTACGAGGGAGATTATCAAAATAATGTATTTCATCAGAAAGTTGATTATCTCAACAAAATGTAGAGGATAAATTTGATAAATTTATTCCCAAAGTTGACCAAGTTCCAAGCTACCCGGTACTAAGAATAAGCTAGCAATGGACAAATTTGTGAACTGTCAAGGTTCTGCAAATGTTAAAGTTTCATTACAGTACCCAAATAAAACTTCTATGATTCTCGCCTACGGTCACAGTGGGTTATGGGCTCATACTCGTGCAATCTATATTTCATTCATACATTCATTTCTCCATTCATTCATTGATTTCAATCATTCATTAAATGCATAAACGTGCTAACTGCTAATTCAGCAGAAAGGATTTCACATTTTAGATGTGGCTTTAAAAGCTGGCAATATCTCTATAACTAGGCAACTGTCTTGTGGCAAACCCTACCATTACTCATCAGAAGGAATAAAAACATCAACATGCAATCGGCATCGGTTGTCAGAATTCCGGTGTAGTGGTAAATTCGTCACACCGGAATAAAATAATGTATTTCATCAGAAAGTTGATTATCTCAACAAAATGTAGAGGATAAATTTGATAAATTTATTCCCAAAGTTGACCAAGTTCCAAGCTACCCGGTACTAATTAATTCCCACATGCAGCAGTACTGGTTAGGGTTAAGATTAGGGATAGGGTTAAGGTTAGGGTTAGGGGTAGGGTTAAGATTGGGTTTAGGATTAGGGCTAGGGTTAGGGTTATGGTTACATTATGAGAATATGGAGGTGGGAAGAATTTTCCAGGTGCGACAAATTTTCCACCACACCGGATCACGCATTTGGCTCTAGTGAAATTGGCTCGTCCCGATCACCGAAGCTGGTAGAAACTGAACAACAGCGATGAGCCATTCAACAGTTTTTCAGCTCAGTTTGCACAACTGCAACAAAAATCAACCCGATTGTTCCACTGATGGGTATCAAATAACTACTTAATAGTTACAACTTCTTTTCTTAAGAACTATTAAAGCAGCTAACTATTTTCACAGATACTTTTCATGGTATCATGGCAAAAAATTCAACAACTGATCAAAACTGAAACAGCTTCAAGCAGCACTTGCCATTGTAAAATGAAAGACCATTGAAAAGTAGTTGACAAGCAGTTGTAACTAATGTAGTTAGTAATTACCTTCAAAGTAGCTATATTTACTTTTTAACTACTATTTAAAAATAGTTACAACTACTTGTTGGCTACCTTGAGAAGAAGTTGTAACTAGTAATTAATTAGTAACTACTGTAGTTGGTGCCCATCACTGTTTCCTTTTGTAATTTTTTTCCTGCCGACTGAAAGATAACATTCAATGAATTTCGTATTACTGTCGAACGGCTCGATGCATTCATTTGCCATTATCTAACACATAACATTTTTGATTTCAGTGCCGAAACTACTAAAATCTGGCACAACAAGGAGCCGCGGGTAGGCCATTGCTGAGTTGGCCGGGCTTGCTGGTTTGATGATTGGATGCACCAGTCTTCACTGTGGATCTGGAGCGCGGTGCAAGTAGACGAGATTGAATTCGTGACGAAGGAACCAGCGACAACTGAGAGGATGAACTCAAAGGAAGTTTAGACTTTGATGTGGCAGCAGACTCATGGTTGTCAATACTCGTAGTTACTGCAGTGCTATCAGTGACTTCAGCCACGTGAGATGATATCACATCCTTTCGACATTCAACAAGCACACTGCCACCGACACCTGTATTTACGTTAACCGTCACAATGTCATCGGGGCAGCAGGTGTCATCTAAGTCCACCGATGGATGTGTGCTGTGGTAGTCAAAGATACTGTCCGCGGGACATTCAGAGGACTCGGTGCTCCAAAGCCTTTCCCGATCGGACGCCTGACGCTGATCAGCACCAAAAGTCGGAGTATCGGCGGCTGCGCTGGGTCTGTGAACCAACGCAGTGCTCGCGGCAGTTTTAGTGCTCTCGGACTTCCAGTCAACGAAAACTCTGCTGTCGGATGATGGCTGATCATTATCAGACTGTTGAGTGGCCGACGGACAAGGCTTTCTGTGACAGCAAAATCACAATACACAGCCATATGCCACAAAAGCCAGATGCCACAACAGAGTTTACGCTCTACAGTAACTTTTAAACACTGCGCTGGCCTAACGAGTGCAGCTGCTGACTGTACCTCAGGCTTGACTGAATTAATGCAACTGCAAAGAAACTGCATAAAAATGCACCACAATTCTTAGATGGAACTCCACTGCACATCAAAGCATTTATTACATAAATTCATCACTACAAATATGTGGTAACTATGATGGAAAGAAGAAATCCATAGAAATAAAAACTATTGGCAAAATCAGCATTACAACTGAGCCAGTGCAGCAATATTGGAAGCAATCAATCTAGCACTGTGGCAGATGCAACAGTTTTTCCTGCAATACGTAATTTGAGAGCTGTTGAATTAACACGTTAACTTGACGTGTTAAAGAATTAAGGCACATTAAAAAAATTAATGTACATCCATAAATTTACTAAATTTTGTGAAGCAGAAGTTCCAATCAATCCAATGTGCCGTTAAACTGCAGTTATTTGACGATGGAATAATATTCAAGTAATTAAAAATTGTTTAGTTGCTATTTCATCACTACTGTCATGGTCCTGGACACAGCCACGAGCTTGACAGTCGTCATTCCAGTCACCCTCTCGATGTAGTCCACCTATAACATCAGCAATATAATAATGCGTTCAACATCACTAATGTAATAACATAGTTAAACTGGCTGATTATTGAGAACACTGAAGTTCCGATTTTACTGGGCGACATATAAAACATAAGCGTAAGTAACAGTTATAAAGAAAACAAAGTAGACGCACTGCGCTTGTGAGAATGCAACGGATGGCGAAGCCAGATTATTAACAACACGAAGCTGCATCTATCAACCACAACAACAACGAATATCAAGCATGTATTAACAGCAGCGTCTTGGGTGAAAAAAATAGGCGAGACAGTTTCTGACAGACACTTCAAACTGCAGTGTTCCGACAGATCGTTGCAAATTTCCAGCAGAAAATTATGTGTGCTCGAAATTCCAATTTCGCTCCCAAATTTCCCCAACATTGAATTTTTCAGCACCAAATCGAGCATTTTTAGACAAAAAATTTTCTGACAAGAACAAGATTTTCGAACAATTTTCCGACTGCCAAAAATTCAGAGCTGGCACGATGCCACTGCATATTTAAGGACAAAGCATCCTTCAAAGCAACATGCTGCTCGGCTCACGACACGAACTAGACACAGGACAGACATTGACATCTGTAATGAGACAATGATAATAATAACATTTTTATGGCATGCAACATTAGCAATTGTAGACATATCGTAACCAAATCAAAGGTGTTTAGCAGTAACCAGAAAAATAGAATTGTATAGTATGGATGATTTATAATGCAGAGCAAAAGTTTTCGCTATGCCTATTCCATGTATAAAGTGAAAAATATGCAAGACACAGTTTTGTATACAATGACTGCATGGGTTTGCTGAATGAGTATGTCCAACTTGTGTTTTGTTCGTAACAGATTGGGCGACTTCACTTTTTGACTTGAGACTTTCACTGAGCCTTTTCGCTAAGCCAAAGCTAAAGCTGAACGTTAAAGTCTGTACTTAGACCAAAGTTCAACTAAACGATTAAAAATGGCGGAAAACCGATAAACCTAACAGAAAATAAATCAACCAGTTACGCTTGGACTTGCTTATTTAATTGTGCCGCGCACGCAAATGACGTAATCACATAACGTCTTATGTCACTGTGTAGCCATTACAGCATTTACTTCTGGTACCAGAATGTTTTGATTTACTAAACTATCAGTCTTAGTCGCCATGTTTTCGCTCAGCGAAATCACTTCACTTTTTGACTTCAGTATGTACTTAGACCAAAGTTTAGGCTCAGCGAAAGTCTAAGTCAAAAAGTGAAGTCGCCCATTGTAGTCTGTTTCACCTGGGCCACACTTTGCTGAAAATGATTAACAGTTTCGTACATCACATTACTTAATCTCCAACCAAGCATTCTCACCTGTGATGGCATTTACTGAATTTATAAGGTGTGCTTCCAAACTGTTGGAAAAATAGAGCCAATGCAACACAAAAGTCATCTAATAACTAGCAGGAAATGAACACATGCACATCCAAGTAATATTAACTCGAGAACATGCTGCCATTAAAAAGAGATGACAAAATAATTAAAACAGGCATCAGACCGAACACAACATCACATTCAACACAGCATTCACACGTAAAAACAACAGATTAATAACAGGCATCTGACAACATTAGTTTATAATCTCTATCTTTAAAGTTAAGATTCAGTTAAACAGTGAAAGCATCGGCAAAGGTATACCATCTGCTGCCGCAGAAGTCCAATTGTCCTATTCTTCTCATCAACTGTGCGGTTTAATGATAACACCTTCTCCGAGAGACGTGCATTTTCCTGAATATCATAAAGTGCTGTTCAATGAATTAGTGAAATATAGAAAGAAAAAACATTGCTGACAATTCACTGTACAAAAGGTACGTACGTCAGTTGGTGGCCTTGCAGCCAGTAAGCCTCAGCAGAACTAAAAAGATATGTGTTCATGCCAGACAAGTATCATTACGAGAAAATATACTACCACACAGCAATTGCATTAGACAGACAACCTTTTACCAAAATGAATACTAGGCTATATTTACTTATTTTACCTCAATTGCTAACGTTGCTTTCCACTGAAGAACAATTTCCTTTAATGGTTAAGCAACAGGTATTAAACCACCCCACAAAAAAATCATGCCACAATAATTACCAAAATCTACTTTTACAAATCAGCCTAACCACAAAAAAAAATTAACTGATTAATCTAAAATCCAGTATGTGATTGACTGACTATAGCCCACAGAGTATACAGCCAATCAAAGCTGACACATGTGGCTGACAGTGAGAAGAAAATAGCAAGATAAGCTATAAGTAAGTAAACCAGTTGCAAACCTGCTGAAGTGTATTAATAGATGCTAGTTGTTGTACACAGACAGTACACTGGTGTACCTCCTGGTGACCAGTGCTTGAAACTACGTCCTATTTGCATACATACACATCAACACGACTGCATGGGTGCACATTAAACTACACACAGTCTCCCAATAAATTACTTCAACTCCTCAGTTACAAGTTTGCTTTCATTAACTCTTGGTCACATCCCAGAAGCCTGGGCTTTTAAATCTATTCTCAAATCAAATTCTATGTGCCAGATTTTTTTGCGTAGGCAGTCTTACAAATGCAGAAAAAATACAAATTACACGGTGAATCACTTTTGAGACACGATGTCCTACCACACAATGATATGTTTATTTTGCAGCCATCCAATAAATTGTAGGCTTTTAGCTCGACAACAAGAAAGCATAGAAAACCAAAACCGACATTTTTCCACTTTACTAACTCACGGTAGTAAAAAAAACTAAGACAAAAACAAAGCTGCTTTCAGCACAGCTGACGTACGGTTAGTGAACAGACATATATACCTGCTGCTGTTGTAGCAGTACTTGCTGCAGATGCAGTAGACTCGTTCGGTAGCTATCCAAGTCAGACATCATCTGACGATGAACGGACCAGTCCATGACAACCACATCATCATGACAACTCCCAGTCACAAGTGCCCTGGTCGTGGTGTAGTCGGACAACATGGGCCGTAGTTCCGCACCATCCCCATCTGCCACCGATCTGCACAATACAGATACATGTTGGTAAAGTTGCCCATTGCCCATAGTCAACATTAGTGACTGCAATCCTGCGATAAGGTAAAGGTAAAGGTAAAGTCCAGCACTTGCTATAGTGCTTCTTACATGAGACAGACTCAAGACCAGAAACGCTTTACAATCTTGGAAGTGGCAGCTGATTGGCATGAGCTAATGATACCACAGCACAGTATGCGGCCATCCATTGCCCGCTTAAGCGAATAATTGGACCCACAGTTTGCAGCTAGCAGACATATCACCACCCCAATCACCCAAACTAGGCCTTCACCCCATAGCCCTTAAGCTACTACTCATTTCCCATCTCACGAAGAGTAGGAGGCTATCTCCCTACCTCGTTCTCTCCCCTTCCCGGGTAGGTTAGCAACTTGCTCAAGGTTGCTTGCAAATGACAGCAGCAAAAATCGAACCGCAACCTAGCGAGTCGACACTAACCACTAGACACTTGCACCTACACAGGCACGAAGGTGTGAACAACTTGCCCACAGTTGTTACCCGGTAGCACACCTGTTGGGAATTGAACCGTGGACCTTTTGGTCTCGTATCCAATGCCCTAACCACTGAGGCACCGAGCCACCATTTCTCAATCCTGGAATTTGGGATTAAGAAACGTGTAAACTTTTTTTGGGATGCCGGTAAGGATTACGATGTGTTCGTTATTTAGTATCCCTGTGGCCTTACTAGTCTGACTTCATGCACAGGATGAAGTGCAAAAAGACACGTATCTAAAATTTTCTATCTCCCCAAATCTAGAATCAAAATCGGGCTCAAATTCCCCCTCCCTCTGCCCCTTCTCCCCTTTTCTTCCCACTTTCCTTTGCCATCCTTTATCCCCTTTTATTTTACTATATTGATATTTCCCTTATTCCCTGTCCTTTTTCTCTCCTGCCCTTCCGGGCCTTCCCGTTTTTATCTTCCTACCTCGTTCTCTCCCCTTCCCGGGGCCCACACCCTTAGTCCATCATGTTTGTAGGAGTATACCTCCGGGGTACTGGGCGCAGCAGGCGACGTAGCAGCTTCACCACCGATAACCCGTCCAGACACATGATCAGTGATCACCAATTCCTCACCGGATACTCCCCAACAGGCGCCAGCGCCGACGTCGACACAAAGTGGAAAACTGCTAGTAGCTACCGAGTACAACTAGTACAGCTATAGTGCTTGCAGAGAGAGAGAGCAGATTATCATTTGCTAGTGACATATACTAGCTGCCGGACTAATACAACTTCTACGCCGACGACGACGAAGACAGCGACAAGCAGACAGCGGCATTGTTGATGTTCAGCCGACCACGACCACCGCTGTGATTGATCATTGAGGAAAGTCAGCGCCGGCGCTTTCAGACCGCCACTCTAATCCTCTCTGAATACGGCTACTGTACGCCGACAGCACTACGCGTACTGTGCCTGCCCGGCGGCGGCCCGGCATCCCGCATGCCGACGGTACGGCAGGAAAGCGGCGCTGCTGCACACCACTAGCCACACCACGGAGGCAGGGGCCGGAGCCGCCGGCACGCAAACGCTCGGCCACCGGCAAGGCATCCGCTCCGGCCAGGTCCGCCAGCATGCCCGGGAGAGTAGCAGCAAGCGGTACAGTTTATCATGTGATAAGTACTGTAGGCCTACGCGCTATCGTTCATTTAACACTCTACACGACAGATGACCAACACCACCGGCGGGTGGCCCACGCATGATCCAACAGCGTGCATGGGGGTCAAACTTCCGCTACCAACTTCCTGAGTGCAAGAAAGGCTGCTAGGGGGGGGGAGTCGCCAGACACATCTTGGATCATTTTTCGAAGTAAAAATACACTTCATCGCATAAAGCACACACAAAACAGCAGACAGACGGACACAGCTTTATACAGGATGCGCCAAAAAAACACAGTTTCCTGGTCTCCTAGTAAAAAAGACTCTTGTATACAGTGTTTGAATTATGAAAAATTAGCTGGGGGTTGAATTTTTCGACGATCGGAGACCAACCAAAATTGTGATGTAAATCGTATATATATATATATATATAGTGTATAGCTGTC
>Ga0209367_1001499_pt1 | contig 28843 bp, 20 predicted proteins | sample WorMetLIZISLAND2_FD_187412 | JGI IMG/M metagenome (GOLD analysis project Ga0209367, IMG submission 187412) | Marine gutless worms symbiont microbial communities from Max Planck institute for Marine Microbiology, Germany - Olavius geniculatus... ...
CAGGTAACACTGTGTGATCCCATATGACAAGTGACGCTCCGTAGCTCTGAGATGGGATCATTAAGAGCTATATGCACCTTTAACCTTTAACCTTTAATGTTATTGTTAACATAAATTCGTAATTAATATCAAACAAACTTGGAAAATAAAGTGGCACCATTTAGCGAATGGCAATAACCCCGACAAGCGCTTGAAAGTTTTTAGCCGAAGATGATGCTTCGTGATGAACACGCAACCGTGAAATGTCTGTCTTGCTTTCAATTTGTGTAAACTTGTGTAAGTGCACAGAACACTTTAATGACTGCAGATGATCTCGCCCACAAGTTTGATGTTTTTGTAATTCCGACGTGCGAACTCATTATCTCGGAGCCTTTCGGACCTTTTGTTACGCCAATCAAGTCAATTTTCTTAAGCACCTGGTCCACACTCTTTTTAGCGGCCGGAAGTCGGACGCTGGTCTTTGGACGTATGCGGTACTGTCAGCCCACCCTAGCAACAGCTGGGCTTCTTGTTGGTTATACCCGGTGTTGTTGTGCATGGCAGATGGCACTGCAGCTGTAACCGCGCATCTGAAGATCTGAAGCCCAGTTACGTGTACATAAACAGACTAATTAGCAATTAGGATTAGGTTATAGGCCTACATTTTACGCGCGAGAGCTAGCATAGCGCGTATTAGCTACGGTAATTCTGTCTTGGTGTCTGTCATGTCCCGGTACCGTTCCAATACCAGGTGAGATAGACTGCGGGTTTTCACCATATGATAGCTTAGTGTCTGTAGTATTTCGTGCCAAAATTTCATGCCACTGAGTGAAAGAGGTCCCCACGAACGAGGGGGAGAAAGAAGGGCATCCCCCTAAAAGGCGTTATTCTGCCGTTATTGGCTCGTCTAACGTGACAAGAAATCTGAGCTAATGCTCATGAAACGCGCGAGAGCCTATAGAAGTTTCTGTTCGAAGGTACCCAGGTAATCTTGGTCTATCTCCATACTTTTCGTAACAATTCACTCCTATGCAGCCAAAAATCGCCAAAAAATTACTAAAACCCCTATTTTTAGGGTTTAAGGTCAAAAGTAAAAAGAAGGTAAAGATCGTCAATTTGTATAGCGCATCGTCGCATATACACGTTTCTAATGGGCCTTCGTCACTGACCAGAGCCGCCGGCCGCCCAACCACTGCGTGCAGCCTGCAGACACAGGCTAGAGCAGCGGCTAGGCCAGGCAGCCCCAGTCAGCTGTACCAAGATCCCCACCTTCCGTAACCCATATAATGGGTTAGGCCTACTACTCATTTAACCGACCCCGGAGGGATGGCAGGCTGAGTTGGCCTTGTTGGTTGACTGATAGCGGACGCTTTACTTACAAAGTGGTCACACGGCCATCCATCAGTCTAGCGCAGGATAGTAAGCGCAGGATAGGAAAAGTTCGCCGGCCAGGACCGACGTTCTAACCACTATGCTACGCCACCAACTAAGGTCAGTCAAGGTCATCAATGTTGACAATCCTAAGAAGCTCGTTGCCAGTGCTTGTTATGGCAAGCAGCATGTCTGTGCCTATCTGCAACCATTTTCACGCTAGACAAGCCAACAACAGATAAATAACCACGTGTGCGCAGACCTCCTTAAACCTACAAGGTCCGGACTTAAATTGCTAAAAACGTCATTCAATGCTGAAAATTTCATGTGCAGGTTGTCTTGGTCTATCTCCAGCCATGTCGGTGCAATTCACTCTTGAAATGCGTGTCGCAGCCCAAAATCGCGAAAAATTCACTAAAACCCCCTATTTTGGGGTTCAGGGTCATTCAAGGTCATCGATGTTGACATTCCTAAGACGCTTCTTAGGATTGTCAACATTGATGGCGTTGATTGACCTTGCACCTTAAAATAGGGGTTTTAGTAATTTTTTGGCGATTTTTGGCTGCAAAAGAGTGACGAAATGGATGGAGATAGACTAAGATTACCTGCGAACAAAAACTGCTATAGGCTCTCGCGCGTTTCATAAGCATTAGCTCAGATTTCTTGTTCCTTTTCGTTTTGCTCACGTTAACGAAACAGTTTACAATCGACATAAAGCATTTCAACAGCTCTTTGGTCCTTCATGGACCTGGTCGATAATACAGCCACTTGTCTTTGCGCCATGCCTAAACTGGCCCATTAACGGCTACACGATAAACGAAGGAAGCTGAATTGACCGTTAAGTGGCTGCTGGTGGCGATGTATTGCGTGAATGAAAGAGGCCGGCGCAGCTGGTGGCATGGATAAAAGTTCAGATGTTATGGCCTCCTCTGCCATAGGCGACGACTCCGTGGGGGCGACGGAAACGATTGTCCCCATGCACGATCAGAAAAACAGTGAGGCGACGCCATGGAGGCATCTATTGTTAACCGTAGAATAAACCTTTTGCATTTCGGTGTCTGGATCAGCCTTATGCAAGTCGCCGTTTTATACATCCAGAACTGCAGAACAGTACAAATGCGCTGCATCGTTGTGCACGTAAGGAAACAGTTGATTCAACCTCAAAATTCACCAGAAGTCATTTGGAGGTCGAGCTGACATTTTGAGACTGTACTCTTGCACTTTTGTTTTTATTTATATCCCACTTGTAAACACGACGACGCTGGCTCGACGAACGCACGACGAGCTGGCTTGATGAGCTATTTCGGCGTGCGCTGGTCCAGCTAACATTGTCGTGTAATCGGGGTATTACACGATGACGCATTCACTGGGCCGGAAGAGCTTGGAACAACTTCTGACCCCGTATGGGTGGAAAGAATGAAAGGGAGGAGAAAAGAGCGGAGGGGAAGATTAGGAAGGAAAGAAAGGGAAGAAGGGTACCGTAGACCAAGAGAAGAAGTCTGAAGGAAAAATCGTCCCCACAGTGATTCCGAAAAAGGTCCTGTGCCTGTGCAATAATCGAATGATTGATAACTGGCTGGCGTGCATGCGTTTAATGGTCACTCAGTCGTTCAGCATACACTCCGCAGCCTCCGCAACCCGGCCGCCCGCCGATCGACCTGCTAATCAACTACGTGTAGCGCCTATAGCTGTTCTGTAGCTCGATTATTCCACGTACCGCTCTCTGTCGCCGCCATTAATGTTTTCCGGCAACTTCTGACAGTGTCGGGTTACTAACCGTAACTAAAACTGTAAGCGAAAATATCCACTAAATGACGAAAATTCCACTGCTGCTCACAATTAAAGCCCGGTTACTTTGTTCACTTTCGAAGCACGGATTTGGGAACTTATAAAGGCAATCAAGTGAATGAACGTATATTAATAGTAACAAACAAATCTAGCAAAGAAAACCTACATTAAATACAGAAAAAAAACTAGCCATTAGGCCTATAATGGCTAGTCTACACCCATACGACGCCGCGAATTGGCGATTATAAGAAACAACCAAACTGGTTGTATTGTAACGTAATTTAAAAACACGGAAAGACGCGCGAAACTCAGGGCTAAACCTAAACTAGATCATGGAGTTTACTATAGGCCCAGGTTATCTGTGAGTGTCGAAAATGAGCGCATGTGAGTGCATGCTTATAGCTAGCTGTACCACAATGTGCGCCACAATGGCCCCATGGCACAGATGCAATAAACGTCAGGGAAAATTAAGCAATTTTAAAACGCGCTTTCTAGGGAAAACGTTTAGATTGCTGCTACTGCTAGTAAAAGAAGAGAAATAACGATTTTCTGACACATTAGGACTATGTGAGTGATTTACTTTATTATTTGCGCCCATTGTGACTTTCTGCGTAATTGCGCAATATAGGCCCCATAACGATAGGCCTACTGAACTAAAGTGCCTTCCTGAAGTTTCACATTTCGTGTAATTCGTGTTGGTTTGAATTGTGCTTCCACTAGGCTTAGGCTATAGTCGCATAAAGTGGCGTACAGTTCCGTTCATTTTTGTCGCTTTGAACACACCTTAAGTTAAAGCATTCGCCGCATGCGGTCTTGTTTTTAGTTCCGTCTTAGTTTTATCGTAGCCTACATTTAGCTAGGCACCGGCTCCTCATGTAAAATTCGCACTGAAGTAAATCGTCATAAAAGCAAATTAACTGAACCGTGTGGGTGGGACTCGATGTGTGTAGGTGAGCTCAGCGGGCAGTGCTTCTCTGTGGTCGGTCTGGTCATGGGTGACCGAGCTGCTGGTCTGCGGTCTCGTGCCTATCCTCATTCTGATACTTAACATTCTCGTCATTGCCGAGACCCGTCGTCTGCTCGCCCAGCAGAAACAGATGACTTACTCCGTGCGGCTTGTTAGCACCAAGACGTCGTCCGCACAGGCCGCAGCTACCGGGCCGCAAGTTGACACCGAGTCCCGTCACCAGGTAGATTTGTCTCGATCCACTACATGAAGCCTACACTTTATTTTTATTGTACAGGGTGGGCCAAAAATACTGGCACATTTCTTGTCAGTTTCTATAAGGCCAAGTTTTCACACTAAATCACTGATGTAAGTGGTTGTTTCGTGATTGTTTTACACGGCAGAAGTCGTCTAGTCCATCGGCGACGACGTTCATGCTACTTGCCGTGTCGTTCTACCTGATCATCACGACTCTACCGGTCACCATCTGCTACTCACTGGCACTCAGCTTTCCCGAGGGCGACCCAGACGTCTCCGACAAATCCGCCGACCCGACCTGGCGCCGCTATTTCATCTATTCAAACATACGCATTCTGGTCGAGGAGATGGGTCTGTCGCACTACGCGTTCAACTTCTACATCTACCTGGTGACCGGGCGCGTCTTTCGGCGCGAACTGCGTCGACTTCTCTGTAGCACGAATGCCAACAACGAGTTCGCTACGGCCACGACGGCCGTCAGCCGTTATCATCGTTGAGTTCAAACTCCACCACTTCACAATTTGTTCACTGCAGACTTGTACAGCTTGTTATGTAGGCTATAGTGATGTGTTGTAGATTATTTCTTATACCGCACGTCGTAGGCCTACAGCTAATTTTCAGCAAATGGAAGAAAGTGTGGGTCGAGCTTAAACGCAAATATATGTAAAAACTTACCAGTTTACAACGGATTACAGAGTTGTAGTATGTCACTAGATCTGCAGTCGACACGCCGACACGCCGTAGTTGCTTTAGGAAATGAATTCGCCTGGAAGCTTTGGACAACATTGCTACCCACTTTAACGTCTCTGTAACATGTACACCAAGCAGTTTGTGTGACTTTACATTTTCGATGGCATTGCGTTCAAGCATTAGCTTTTGATATACGAGCGTATACGGCGTGTATGGTTGTTTCCTCGTACTGCTTCCAAGTCGTATTTTTTTAGTTTTTTGACATTAATATTCATGAGACTAGCAGCTGACTGGGTAACAATGTCATCAAGATTGTCCTGCATTCTGCTGTGTTGATCAGTTTCCAGCACTTCACTCAGTGTCGTATTATTAACAAACTTCTATACGAGTGCATGACATTCTGCAGTTAAGTCATTGATCAGTACAAGAAACGTGAGCGGCCCAAGCCGTGATCCTTGTGGGTGGCATTGCTCCCGTCAGTGTGGTCCAGTCGGACATGTATTTGCCAACAACTACTCGTTGCTGGGGTTTATGAAAAAGAAGCAGATCGAACCAGCGGACGAGGACTGCGTGTAGACCAAGGACCGTCATTTTCTTGATTACAACTCCATGGTCTACGTGGTCAAAAGCCTTGGCGTAGTCAATAAAAAATATCCTCACTGACTGCCATTCATCAAGTGCTTTATGCCAGATGTGGAGCATTTTAATCATGCGTGAACCGTTGATCTGCCATTCAGAGAACCAAATTGTTGCTTGTCCAAGTGCGGACTAATGTACTAATGTGTTGTAATATCTAGCGCCCAACAAGTGCTTCTAGCCGTTTGCAAAGCGTTGACGTCAGTGATATTGGGCGCAAGTCGTTCTGAATTTTCGTCGGCGGGCGCGTTTTGAGTACTAGGATTAGCCTACGTTTGCTTTCTTCACAGACTAGGCACGAGTCCTTCACGCAGCGATGCGTTAAAAATCGCACACGCTGGTCCGGTCAGCCACTCAGCCATATCAAGCAAGACCCAGTTTAGTAGTTGGTATGGTCCCGATGCTTTTCAGATGTTGACGTTTGAGAGTATTCATTGGACGGCGCTGACGCTAAGGACAAACTCATCTGGAATATTATGGAGTGCTGGTAGAATATTTCATCTGGTAACGGCTGTAGGTCACTGGACACACTCTTAAAAGTGTTAATTTCTTGCACTAACTCTTGTAGGCTGCCATTAGTCAGTCAGTATACCTAATGGAAAAGCGTTCAAACGTTAATTTAGCTCACAATGTTCGACAAAAAGTTTGTATGAAAACTGCTAGAAAAAAGTATAAGCTTTAGGCTAATCACGCGATCGCCAGCGTTTGGCCGACACGTGAATGGTCTATAGGCCTACGTACGTACTACTATATACTGTAATCATTAAGCGTTAAATTTCAGTGGTCAGTAATGCGACTTTCGTTTTGTATAGCCGCGTTCTGTGTATTTTTCAAACTTCATAGACTGCGAGTGAATGCACCGACTACCGACCGTATACTTTTGTTAATAGTTCGTGCTATACGTAGTGTATAGTCGATTAACGTAGCCTATTCTTCGTGACACAAACACAACTTTCGTATCAACTGAAAGCATACTAGGTTTATGTAGGCCTATAAGAGACACTGCGTCTAATATTACTCTGGTCAGTCCCTTGTTTTAGAACAGAGACAACGTATAGTCTATCTAATGAGTTGGCATTGTCATTGTACAGGGTGGTTAAAAAGCAAGCAGTCGGGATTTTGCTACAATTGCGTCAAATACTGACCTATTTGCAAAATTATTTCACTGGAAAATGCGCGACGCACTGACGGCTAGAAATTATGATCTCATCCGCTACATCCTACGCGATACTGCCAACCTTCGAACGGCATTGTGCAAGTCTCTGAGTCATGCGTTTCGGATAAAATAGAATATCATAGCGGTAATAAACATTCTGTTCATATTGGTCAAGCTACTTAATTATGACGAAGTTACAAAGGTTAATGACTTGTATTTTTTGGTCCGGACCACATGTACACTGCGGGGCATAAAAACACACTAAAATTATATCGATCGTAACTTAAAGATGGATGATCAAATTTCAATAATTTTAGTACAAATATTTCAGACACAACTGGCCATCAAATGACTATTTATGTTTCCGTCGCACCAAACGTTTGTTTCTTCACTACCTGTGGAAAACAAAACAAGCACAATATTAATTTTTATTCAATGCAATATCATTATTTGATTAAAATAATGCACATTTGACACATTTTGTCCAAATTTCTAGCACTTTGGTTGACAGTTTATTTAATTGTCCAGTTGTACAAATGCTGGCAGTAAATATTCGAATTATCGGCCATTTGTGTAAGCACAGGCACTTTGGTTGATAGCAGTGTTAATAATGTTCTGCTTCAGACTTCAACCAGTCGCTTCTGGAGTCCCATAAGCTGGCTGCTGCATAGCACTGCAAATACTGTCGAATGAACTGTGATCAGGGCTGTTAAGGGCTACGTGTCTGGAATGATTAAATTTACTTTTTTCTTTTTATCTTATGTTGTATTTGTTCTGTTTCCCCAGGTAATGCAGCAACAGACGACAGGTGAGCTGGGAATTTAAATGGCCATTTGATAGCCAGTTATGTCAGAAATGTTTATACCAAAAACTATTACATCGCATTATTCTTCTCCAAGTTACTATCAGTAATGTCACGGATGTTTTTTGGCGTTTTTGTTTATTTTAACGCCGATTTCATGTGTTTTGATTTCCCCAGGTAGTGCAGAAACCGATGAGGGGGAAACTTAAATAACCGTTTGATGGCAAGTTGTGTCAGAAATAGTTGTACCAAAAATTATTAGAATCCGATAATCTACCTTCAAGTTATGATCGATAAATTTTGGTGTGTTTTTATGCCTCACAGTGTACACTGTACATCCGTACATTTTGTTTTATATGCATGTAATATATTTCATTTATCATTACATGTATTTGGGCCTAACGTCGTGTTTGTTAGCAACACATTTGATTAAAATGTTTGTTTTGTTGCACGACTGTTAATTATAAGCTTACTGTTCCTTCATTGCTTGACTCTACACTGTGAGGCACTGTGATTTATCGATTATAACTTGAAGGTAGATTACCGAATTTCAATAATTTTTGGTACAACTATTCCTGATACAACTGGCCATTAAATGATTTAAGTTTCCACCTCAACCAACATGTGTTTTTGCCTTACCTGGGAAAATCAAAACGCATGAAATCGGCGTTAAAATGAACCAAAAATGCTAAAAACCATTCATGACATTATTTATAGTAAGTTGGAGTAGGATAATGAGATTTTAATAGTTATTGGTGCGAACATTCCTGACACAACTGGCCACCAAATGGCCATTTAAATTTCTAGCTCATTTAACGTCTGTTTCCGCATTATCTGGGAAAACGGAACAAATGCAACATGAGTTGAAATAAAGAAAAAAACATAAGTAAATTTCATTGCTCTAGACATGTAGGCCCTAACAGCCCTGATCACAGTCCATTCGACAATGTTTGCAGTGTTGTGCAGCAGCAAATGTATGGGAAACTGTTTAAGGATATCACTGAACTCAAGAAACGACTGGTTGAAGTCTGGAGCAGAACGCTGTTAACACTGCTGTTAATGAATGGAGAATGCATTTTGTATTTACACAAATGACCGGTATTTAGAATATTTATTGTCAGCAGTTGCACAACTGCACACTTGGATAAACTGCCAGCCAAAGTGCTAGAAATTTGCGCAAAATATGCTAAATGTACGTTATTTGAATCAATCATACTGCATCAATTAAAAATGTAATATTTTGCTTGTTCTGTTTTCCCCTGGTAGTGCAGAAACAGACGTTCGGTGAGGCGGGAACATAAATAATCATTTAATGGCCAGTTGTATCTGGAATATTCATACCCAAAATTATTAACATCTGATAATCCGTCGTCAAGTTACGATCCATAAATTTTGGTGCGTTTTTATGCCTCACACTGTAGTTAAAATCGCTCAAAACGTAATAGGACCTACAACCTAAAACCTGTATAGACAGCTATAAATATTCCAGTGAATGATAAAACAATTTTAATGACATCAGATTTCTCAGTTAAAATATAGGCTATTGCGTGGAATGACGTAGTGAGTGCGATGTGAGCTAAGATCCATTGTTGCCCATTTTACGTGCTACGGCATATAATGCTATAGTGCATAGGGTGACTTCAGGTAAAGTGGTGCACTTAAAGTTTTTTTTGAATTCTTCAAAAAACTGTTAGGTGTTTTTTAAAGTTTTATTTCTTTGTAAGCCTAATAAAATTAGTTACACAATATTTTGAAGAAACAGTGATTTCATTATTTAGTTTTTGATAAAAAGTCAGTTTATAAAAACCAAGATAGTAAGGAAAAGTGGGACAGTGTCCCACTTAATATACCAGTTGTCCCACTTTATCATAACGTGTCCCAGTTCGTCTAATCTCAGTGTAAATCACCGTTAGCAGGCCTATGAATAACTATATTCTACACAAAATCAAATGAGGCCTGTCTGGACAAACTTAGTATTAGCTTTGACTATTAATGAACTTGCTGCTTACCGTAACAAGAACTGCGAAAAAAACTTTGAAGACATGTCAACGTTAATGATTTTGAACGACCTTAAACTCTCATTATAAGGGTTTCAGTGATTTTTGGCGGTTTGCGGCTGCGGCGCAGACGAAACGGCTGGAGATAAATCAAAACAACCTGCGAGCAGTAAGCATTGTTCAAATTACTTGTAGGGCCTATCTATTTATTTAAAGTCAGCTTTCAGCCGCCAATTGTCTAGCTGTAGGCGTACGCTAAAAGTACCAGCAGTTTAAAAGGAAAGTTTAAAAGTTCAATTAATCCATGCTGCGATTTGCATGGTAATAAACATGTTGTTGCCAACAGATTTCGGAGTATGGCTAGGCCTATGGCGGCTCTCTGCCGCGACGTGGATTATTACAGGCATGTGTAATGCACAAAAGGCTTGATCAGTATTGCAGCGCAGAACCTGTCGGTGCAATTCACAAGGCAGTGTAGCGACGAGTAAATGGTTTGTCGCGGTTGTTAATGGGCGACTTGCAGGAAATTTCTTTCCAACACTTACTGTACACTAAAAGAATTTCGAAAACCAGTCATTAGACCGGGTGATTCATAAAAACAAGCTTCTAACATTTTAGTTTTTACGCGCGATAGCAGAATTCTTCGCGCGTCTTAGCCATCGTCTATGCGTCCGTCTGTTTGTCCGTCTGTCTGTCCGACTGTCCGTCCGTCACACCCTGGCACTGTGTCAAACGGTGCAAGCTAAAATCACAAAATCTACACTGTGGGCTGCTTTAATGTTTCTAGTTTGTCGTGACAAAATTTCGTGCTCCTGGGTGCGAGTGATAGTTTACCCCCTAATGCCACCTCACAAACACGGGGGTTCTTCTCGAACGAGAGCGTCAAAGAGAAGTACCCCCTCTAAAAGACGTTATTTTGGCCCTATTGGCTCTTCTAGTGTAAAAACGGTTGCAGATAGGTACACACTACACACGTTACTTTTCATAACAAGCAATGGTCATGGACTTTTTAGTTTTATCAACAGCGATGACCTTGAGCGACCTTGAACCCTGACAAAGAGATTTTTAGTGAATTTTTCCCAATTTTTGGATGAAGCACTGAATTGCGACGAAATGGCTGGAGATAGTGTAACGTAAACCGGCTTTCTCGATCCGTAGTGGGACTGCATTCTGATCCGTACTATCTTTGAATATCGACTGAGACTGACGGGTGACTACGCCGGGGCATACCGCTGCCGGTGCTACTATGTGATCCGTAGCTTGACGGCTGCTATCTGTCACTACTGCTGGGTTCGAAGGTTCGTCGACGGTATATCGAGCTCCGAGCGAAGCGGAGGGTTTCGAGGCTGATCCGTCATTCATTATTGCTGCAACTGATTCGTCATATTTAACCGTTGGTTCACTGCCTGCCTGATGACTTTCTGCGTTTCCCATACTGACGGGTATCCGTATCTGGCTACCAGTTACCAGCGATCCGTCGGCCTTCCCGGTACGGCGCTACGGGTGCTAATTAATGCCCTACGAATGAGTCCTGTCAGTCCAAGGGAGATCCGCCAATTTGTTTAGAATTACGTGAGTGTTTATTGCATGCGAGATACGGGTCTAGCGATCCTTAGAGCTCGACTGGTTTAAAGGTACGTAGCTTCCGAATGATCCATCAGTGCTCTCCGGATACGTGATCCGAACGTAGCTTCCGAGTCAATCGGCGGTGCTTTCCCTTTTCTACCAGCTTGTTTTGGTCTGAGTTGTGTTGGACACGAGAGCTGGAGTGAGAAGTGACGGTGGACCTACGAGACGGTGCTTTTATATGCGCCGACCGGGCCTAGCGCGCACGCATTGCGCCTGCCTGCCACGTAGCTCGCTGCCACGTATACGACTACGTCATGCTATTGCACCGTATCATGTTAGTGCACCGTCGCACATTATTGATCCGTAGATTTCATCGGTAGATATCATCCGTATGGCTTTTGGCTACAATAGACCAAGACAACCTGTGTATGAAATTTTCAGCATTGAACGTTGATTTCAGCAGTCCAAGTCCCGATCCTTTAGATTCAAGGAGGCCGGCGCAGGCGGGCGTCAAAAACGGCTACCCTCATAAGAAGTGGTTATTTTACCGCTATTGGCTCGTGTAGCGTGAAAACGGTTGCAGATAGGCACAGACGGCTGCTTATCATAACAAGCACTGGTGACAGGCTTTTTAGATTTATCAACATCGACGACCTTGAACGATCTTGAACCACCAAAAGAAAAGTTTTTAACCCCTTCTTCAGACTCTTTCCCCGTGGGGAGGAGACACCCTTCCCCATAGGGGCCTGCCCCACCCCTCAATTGCCTTCTAAATGACGCATAGTTCGCATAGCAGAGTAATGATTTTTTCAAGGTCATCCAAGGTCGATCATTTTCGTGTCATCTGAAAGAGCATATAGCCTATGCGACTTCTTGTTAGTGACCAATAGCAACCTTTGGCTTTTGCTCTAGCTCGTACCGTTTTTGAGATAAAGCAACTTATCAGTTGAAACACAGAGATTTTTAAACGTACTTTTACTGTTCAACCCCAAATATGAATTAGACTTAGGCTATACGTGGGCTTATAATGATGTTCGTCTTCGACTAGAACGCTGAAATTTTTCGTTTGGAAAGCTGTCACGTTCGACTAATTAATCGTGCAACAAAGTTTCTGGTAGTTCAACGTAGGCCTATGTTATCACGTCTTACCGGACGGATGGACAGACATGTAGACATTGCTCTGCCATATGGCAATACCGTCCCATAAAGGCGATAAAACAACCAGGCAGTGGCGTCGTGGCAGAGAACCGGGGACATTTGCTTTCTCGCCTAAAAATAGCTTTTCGAAAAATTTTTTGTCGGAAAATTTTTAAATCAACCATGGATAGATCATGGTCAAGTCGTGGTTTTGGTCTCTACAATTGGATAGATTTACTTATTTATTTATCGTGCCCTCAGCGCACGGTTTGTAAACAACATTATATTTCTATGGTAGACAACAATGTAAACATAGGAAATGTTTGATTATTAATCGTCGTCGGCATGGATAACAACAACAGAAATGACCGTGGCAGTGCAGACACATCTGTTTTGGACCGCCTTGTTAACTGGGATAAAGCTGTCAGCAGACGACTTGCGTTATGTAGTAGCGCCCAATCACCGTGGGGTCATCTGAGACCGTTCATGCGCCTCTTGGAATACTCATGCCATGGGGTGCCGTGGTTGGTGGGCGTAGCAACTCTGTTGTTGATGTCCCACCAGTTCGAGATGCAACAGAGATTGCTGAATCTCTTCAGCAGTGAGTATAACACTTGCTGTGGCGATATTACTTACACTATAATAAGCCACAAAAAAGATTACCAACTGCAGGACTAACTCAAAAATTTTAGATAGAAGAATGATGAGATAGAAGGATATAAAATGTTGGCTGGGATATGTGACAAGATAGTCACGTCTAATATTGCTGTTTCAGATCTCATGATAGTGGAAATTTAGTAAAAATCATTAATCGTCAGTGTCATTACCAGGTCTGAAATTATTCTTTATGCAATAAAAATTGCGAATTAGTTAAGGTTTTGGCATTGTTAAATTGTAATCTGCCATTTATGGTTCGATGCAGAAATCTTCTTAGTTTGCCCATAGTTTTGTTATTTCATTTTATTGTGCATGCTACATACAGAATTTGGACTTAGGAGGCTGTAATGGAGAATCTGATGTACTGTTGCTTATCTTCACCTTGTTCCTTAGATGAGCTTAATTAGTTAAAGAGCATGCTGAATGAAAAAGAACTTGATTTTGATGCAGTAGTCTGAGATTACATAAAAGTATAACTCATAGTATACATGTTGTATTTTCTAATATATTTACTGATGAAAAGTCTATGTTATAAAAGACTAGAAATACGTTCTGTGGAACGAGGTATCTGTCCCATTGCCATGCTATATAGCCTAGCAGCTGCATTTCAGTGTTTGACGATCTTGTGAGCCTGCAGCCAATTTTGTCTTTGAATAACAATGGTTGGTTGCCATGACAACAGGGGTCTTTAAGGGAGAAATTTACATGACACCATTGCATAGCCTGGGCCCAAAAATATGGGGTAGGTGAAAACAGTGTGCAATTAGCTTTTATGGGAGCCGAGTTATAATCAATTTTGTCCCGAAATTCGTTGCCATGGCAATGGGGAATGGCAGGGGAAAAATTTTAATGACACCATTGGATAGCGTGGGCCCAAAAATAGGAGGTAGGTGCAAACAGGGAGCAATTATCTTTCATGGGGACTTAGTTGTAGTCAATTTTTGTCCCAAAATTCGTTGCCATGGCAACAGGGGTTGGCAGGGGAGAAATTTAAATGACACCTGCGAATAGCCCAGGCCTGAAAATAGAGGGGTAGGTGCAAACAGCGCGCAGTTATCTTTTACGGGGACCGAGTTATACGGCTTTGAAATCTCTATTGGCTGTAATGCAAAATTTTGCAACTTTTGAATGGTTGCTATGGCAACAGTGGTCGATAGGGGATAAATTTAAATAACACCATTAGATTGCCCAACCCCAAAAATAGGGGGTAGGTAAACACGGTGCGCAATTATCTTTTACTGGGACCGAGTTATACCGCTTTGAAGTCCCCATAGGTCGTAATGCAAATTTTTAAAAAATGGGTTAAAATAGGGGAAGCAGTTATCAGATATTTTATCCCAAAGAAACTTGATCTTACTTTTTGGGCCCTGAATCACTGTGCAAAATTTCATCAAAATCGAATGAAAATTGCAGCCATAGGAGTGTTTTCAGACATACTGACAGAATGACAGACAGACGCAAGTGATTTTATAATTTGTCCCATGCTATGCTATAGCAATGGGAGAGATAAAAATGACAGCATGGAATGTAGATAGAGAACTGTCATTATGAGGTTTCTGTGTGTGTGTGTGTGTGTGTGTGTGTGCAGTGCTCATATTTGACGTGCTGGTAGTTGCTGTGACTAAGGTGATCATGCGGCGTCAACGTCCAGCTGAAAACACCAATGACATGATGACAGTTTCTGTTGACAAATATTCATTCCCGAGTGGCCACACATCACGTGCATTCATGCTTGCTGTGTTCCTTGTTATACATTTCCATGTCAGTCTTATGTGGACATGCATTGTCTGGCTCTGGGCTGTCAGTGTGGCATTTTCTCGTATACTGCTTGGTAGACATCATGTTAGTGATGTAGCAGCAGGGTCATTCCTTGGTTGCATAGAGTGCTATATAGTTAATCACTGTGATCTGTGGTTACCACCTGATCTCTGTTCTTATATCGTACGACCTCTGCAAGAAGAACTACATCTGTAGCCTGAAATGCACATCAATTCATTACTGATGGCACTTTTTTCAATTTTGGCAGTCAGCTAGTAATATAAGGCACACTTCAGTCACAAGTTCACTCAGCTGCCACTGATGTGGCTATAGACTGATAAGTGTTGATACCAGCAGGCTGTTTTCATTTTTATTATGCCAACATTCCAATAACTTTTGGGTACATTTCTAGAACAGTATTATAGCATGTTTGTATTTTGCTTTTTGTCATGTGACACATTGCATGTTACAACTACACTGTTTTTCAGAAAAAAAATGCACCTTTACGTTTTCTTTTATATCTCCCTGGAAAATGTTTAGATTAACACAAAATTTTCACAATATCTTTAAGAGGAAACAAGTATTCCACCAGTATAAAAGTTATGTATTTTTTCCTACCGGTGACATCATGCTGACGTCATATTGTTGTGTTTGTAAATTATGAGTTTTATTGTTTAAAGGAGACATGTTAAAACACATAAATTGATCACTGTGAGGACTGAATTCAAAAATATGCTAATCCATCATGCAATTTTCCATTGTGAACTGTTTCTGTGGTTTATCTTTTTTACTGAGTACACGATCAACTTTGTTGATGTTGGCAGGAGTACACTGGATAACCACTTGCCCGCTGTCAGTCCATCAGTTGAACGGCTTGATACTGCCGGACATATCAATTTTTTAAAAAGTTTCATTCCATCAACATTCAATTCTCTGTCCATTGTCCAGAAACACGTTGCACAAACTTGCAGCTCCATAACTCTTGCCGACTCACGAACATTTATTAATGTCTGTCTTCAACGGTAAAACCCATAATTTACAAACACGAAAATATGATGTCAGCATGACATCATCAAAAACAAAGAATATCTAACTTGACACCAATTGAACACTAGTTTCCTCCTTAACATTCCCTGAAAATTGTGTGGAAATCTAAACATTTTTCACAGAGATATAAAAGAAAATGTAAGGATGTGTTTTTTTCTAAATGATAGCAGATTTTAACAATTTTTGGCAATTTTGGCAAAAATATTTTTGACACAACTGGCTATTAAATAAGTGTTTTAGTTTCCACCTCACCCAACGTCTGCTTTTGCACTACCTGGGGAAAGCAGACTAAGCATAATGTGTGTTAAAATGAATGAAAAAAACGTTGATAAATTCCATCTATCCTGATCTGTGGGCTGGTCTATTACAAGGTTTGATTGTCATGCAGCAGTGTGTCTACCAGATGAAGTTTAGGAATGTGAAGTCAAGAAGCGACTGGTACAGCCTGTATTGGTCTGGAGCAGAACTTTATTGATACTGCTGTCAATGAATAAAGAAAGCGTCTCCTTGCCTGTGTTCCCATAGTGGGCCAACACTTCAAGCAATTTTACTACAGGCAGTTAAAAAATAGACAGCTGGATAAAATGTCAGCCAAAGTGTCAAAAATGTGAACAAAAGACGTTTTTACTCATTATGTTAATTAAGCAATCATGTCACATTGGATAAAAAAGTGATATTTCGCTGGTTGTGCTTTCCCCAGGTAGTGCAGAAACAAACGTTGGGTGAGGTGGGAAATTGAATGGTCATTTGATGGCAAGTTGTGTCAAGAGTATTCCGACCAAAAATTATCAAAATCTGATAATTGTTTTTCAAGTTACAGTTGACAATGTCGGGGATGTTTTTTTGAGACACTGTGTATGTCTATCTCAATTGGTTTCAGCACAATTCGCTCTTGAAATGTGTCTCGCAGCCCGAAATCACCGAAAAATCCATAAAAAAACCTCATTTTACCGTTCAAGGTCATCCAAGATCATTGAATTTGATGGCAATCAAGAGCCAGTGTACGACTTCCTGTCTCACACCATTATTGAGATGCAGCGACTTATTGGCTAAAAATCGCAAATTTTTCTCATCCCCTGTCATTTAGAGCCCTTGTTCGGGGTGATCCATTCGAATTTAGGTGATCCTAGCTTGCACCGTTTTTGACTGATCCACCCATGTCCCAGACAGACAGACAGAATTGCGATGGCTAAGATGCGTGGAAAGCAGTGGCTGCTTTCGCGTGTCAAAATGCAATATTTTGTTGGTTCTGATTTCCCTAGGTAGGGCAGACACATATGATGGTTGAAGTGAGAAACTACATAGTGATTTGATGGCCAGTTGTCTCAGGAATATTCTTACCAAAAATTATTAAAATCCGATAATCCTTCTTTGAGTTACAATTGAAAATGTTTGGGATGTTTTTTTGAGACACAGTGTATAATGTTCTGTCATATATCACCACTTGTGTTGTTCATGAGGTACCTTTAAGAGCTATTTCAGCTAATGCCAAGCTTTACTTGGCTAACGATGTCAAAACTGTGTGGCCAAGATATTTTTGGAACACAGTTTACTGCTAGCCTACATCCATTCTAGTTTATAAGGGATTCACGTTCCGCAAAATGCGAGTTTTATTCTCCCAAAAACCAGCCTCCAGAGTCTGGTCCTTTTAATTTTTTTTACTCCTCACATGCTACGTTCCTAAGGCAGCAAAGAGGAGTATATGAAATCAGTGTAATATTGAGGACCGACCAACGACCGACCTCTGTTCCTAGAATAGCCTTCCTGGAAGAACTTCAAACGGCCATATCTCCATAACGGTGCTAGATAGACGCATGGTCACTATGGACCACCCATAGGAAGTCGACCACCGTGCATCGAATGGTCACGTGACCGATGACGTAACGTGACCCCAAAAGGTCAAGGTCGTGACCCCATTATCTTTGAGGCGCCATATTTTTACAACAGTGCCAGATAGACGGGGAGACAATTTTCAGTAACAACTTCGACGCCAACTATTTGTGCAATATTAGTCCTGTCTCAAATTGATGCCGGGTCTCTAATACAAGTTGAAAGAAACGTAATAGCACTTAGAAGAATACAGGAGAAAATAATATGCGCAAGGAGTACATTAGATTGGTCACAATCTAATATTTCTTGTACAGCTTAATTTTTATGTTGCATCAATTCAGTTATATCATTTTCCTGCCAGTTGTTAATGAAATCAACTTCTAATACAAAATGTCACATGATATTTTCAGCATGAGCTCAGCTGAGTTTCTTCATGTAATATTTTTATTAGCAAATTATTTATATATGACACACTATCATGTGGATATGCATTTATTGCACATTATTGGAACTGTGCTGTTTTCTGATTGTTGCTGTTGAATAAATGGCTGGCCGTTTGTTTCAAATCTAAATTCAGTTTTAATGTTAACTTATTTATGATGTTTTATAAAGAGAACACATCAACAGTATATATTGTGATAGTATTATGTTGCAGCCAATACCAGCCAGCATCGCAGCAATCTGTTTCAATGTCATTTAAATCAACAAACCAGATTGGTTTAAATATTGAGATGCAGAATTAAAAACAGAAAGCAAAATAAAAATTCTTATATTTAATTAACAGCAACTTATCAAAAGCTACATTCGTGAACAGAGAACAAGTCATGTTTCTTGTAAAATGGAAGCCGTCATATTTGCATGATTCTCCTGCAGTGATTGGTGAATGGTAGAACTTTTACATGTACTTTACAAAATGGCCCATAAAATTTGGCACATTTTTTCATAGCACAGTTTTTGATGTTGCATTTGTGGTACACTGCACTGCACTTTTCTACTGTTTTACTTATGACATTATTATACTGCTAGGTTGCATGGCGTGGGTAATGGCAACATTTGCTGTTTATGTGAGAAACAATGTATACTACTTCAATACAAAGCAGCTACTGTACTAATGAAGTTTTTGCAGTATTTCCGTTTGTTTCTAACATACAGCATCATCCACACAGCAACGAGGTTACACAATTACAAATTCTTTTATTTGCACAAACTCTAATGTAACCCAACAATAAGTGTTACTGCAAGGAGTAAGCAAGAAAGAAAATGATTTGTGCTGCTGATGTCGAACAGATGCTTAAAGCCAAGGACTGTTCAACTACAGCACTGTGTTCAGAAGTAAAAGCAACTTAAAATTTCCATACACTCGGAGAACATCAGCCGTCATCTGCTACTTCAATTCAGAAAAATAAATGCAGTGTAAAACGACACAAAACCTAGCACAAGTGACACAATACCACATGGAACAGTAGAAGCAAAGTGCAGCATGTGTGTGGCAAACTTTACAAACTTGCACAGCAGTTGTCGGAGTCCCCCCCCACATCATCTGTTGCACAAGTGACACTGACCCAATTAGCTCTGTAGCATGCAGATGAGATATTGACAGGTACAACAACAACAGTAATGATTACAATCATAATCTGCACTGACAGCATCTGTGGTAGAAATGTTTATATATTAATGACGGAATGATCTAGCATACACAATATTTTGTAAATATCACTTGGGTTTCATTTAGCCTAACGATAGCCTGGCTTGCTGATGATGATAATGACGAATAGATGAAGTTAACATTTGCCCACTTTTATGACCATGCTGATGATATGCCACGTTTTAGTTTACAACGGAATGAGGATGGCTTATCTGTTTATTAAATCTGCACAATGCTGCTATGGCAGCCTCATACTGGTTAGCAATGCATAGAAATGGCACAATTTTTGAAGCCAACTTTTTGTATCAATTACGCTATTCAACAGAGCTTGAAACTGAGATGGTACATGGGCCTTCCAAAGCGTACTGCCACTTTAAATTCTTAGACAATTACAAAATAAAATACTTAACACAAAATATTAAATCTGTAGCAGACAATTCCCCTACTGGCACAAGCCCTGCTACTTAACAGAGTACAAAAAAACTGATACTGTACCAGAAAAATACAGTACTATGTCTGTACAACAACAATAGAACATTCGCATCAGTTAACAAGCCACTGTCATCAGCTCCAAGTTTAACTAACACAAGTGAACTAGCTGCAAGTACAAGGACCAGGTATGCTGCTTACATGAATCAGGCTTGTAGCCACAAGTGCTTTACATTCTCAGGAAGTGGCAGTCGATTGGGATGAGCTAATCATATAACGACACATCATGTGGCCGACCACTGGTCAAAGAAGGATTGAAGAGGTGGGGAAACTCTACTTCCATTGCTCTTGGTCTTCCCTCTCCCTACCTTTTCCTCACTCCCTTTTACCTTCCCTTTCCCTTTTCCTTTCTCTCCCTCTCCTTAAAAATGTGCCCCTTTAAATGCACCTAGGATGTCTGGCAAAATCCTCCAGCAGAGTCTGGTGGAGCCCTAGCGGAAATCAATTGTCCGTTTTAGCCTGAAAACAGCTGGTGGCACCACTTTTACTGACTTTCCTGAGAGTTGCTTGATTACAGGTGGGAGAAGTATATGAACTGAGAATATGACGTGGGGGAATGCAGAGCCCCCAGGTTACTCCTTACTTTTAACCTCTATGGTCGACCACTGCCTGTGTCAACAAACACCTGGACCCACAGTGCAGCATGCAGACACACTACAGCACCAATTGACTTCACCCTATAAGTCATCACTCATTTCCCATTTCATTGAAGGTAGGACAGTTGGCACGAGCAAACTGTAGCTTAGCAACTGCTCAGGGCTACTTGCGTATGACCTGAGGCAGTGTTGAACCCCAAATTTTCAGTACCACTGTATTAGGTCATGAATCATAATTATGCTGACAACATCGTACACCCAGTTTAATGACGGCAACAGAAGCAGTTATACGGTACTTGGCTCAGTAACAGTGGCTGTAATATCAAATAAAAGGGTAAAGACAGTGAGTGAGTAAGTGAGTATGGTTTAACGTCCCTGCAGACGCAGTGTAGTAATTTCGGGAACAGCCTCTCCAGGCAATGCACGTACACATAGTAACAAAACAAAAAGTTTAGCATTTACAGAAAGTTTAAGCTTTATGAAACACAAAACCTAAAAACAACCTAAACCTAAAACTGTGAGAACTGCCAACTTTAGTGTGCATATGTAACTTAACAGTAATGGCAGTTCTAATAATCTTCCGTCTTATCCTCCAGACAGTCATCAGTGTCAGGATGCTGTCTTTTGGAGGACGAGGGGCAGTAAGTACAGCAGCACAACATTAAGTACATCAGTAACTTAGAACAAATTTAACCCACACAGTGTGCTTATCAGCAAACAAAAACACCGACCTATAAAATGGAAATCTTTACTAATACTGACTGCTCTTGTCATTCCGAGGGACCACTGAAAGTACTGTGAAGGTCTGCAAACTGCAAATAGGGGGGAGGAAACCAATGCTTCCTGTGCCAACAAGAAATGCAATCAGTGGTTTGGCAGAATTCACAGTAACACAACAGTCACAACAATGATCTATTCAATTACCATCATTTGCAAAACGTCAACAGCAAATGCAGGCTTATGTCTTCAACACACAACAACATGCATCTCTCATTTACAGCTCACTTGCTAGATATCACAACTTTGCCAGACAGATAAATAACAGATTTTATGGTGTTTTTAATTAGACTGCAATTTATTGACTTTTTCTTTACTGATGTTGTAAATACATCAACTTCTTTAGTTTACTTTTTTTGAACTGCTATAACAATTGCAGTGTATGTTTAGCCAGAAAAACCAGTGGTTCTACCATTTTTAAGCCTTTTGTCCTTGACCATGACCTTCAGACCTATGATTTACAGCCTTAGATACTATGCTTATGATATTACATTGACAGTTTTTGTCATCTGTGCATAGCAGAATATCTAAAAAAGCTACTGATTAATACTAACTGGCTTTTTACAGTGATTATAGTTGCTGAAAGTAAGCTAAAATAGAGGTTTTTCACTAAAACAAGCAACTGATTCTGACAATGATGATTGTGGTAAAAAGGTACAAGCAGCTCTAAGCATGTTCTGCCACCATTCAGCAGACACTTGAAGCAACGTGTGCAGAGTTAACACATACACGGTCATGTGTTCTCGATAACCGGTATCAATGTATAAAATATCACAACATCCAGAAAAGTCAATGCAATGTCTCAGCTACCAAAATATGTTCTACAGCCTCATTCACGAATACTTCTTATTCCATACAGGTCTCTCTTCAACTGCTGTGCTTACTGATAATCTGTTATTTGAATACTGAAACAAGTACTCACACACACGACCCAACTTCAATTCCGTTACGTAAACTACCATCAATGGTAATGTGAAGTATCACATCAGGTGGGATGTTAAGGACTGATTGCCGTATTATAATCTAAAAGCCAATCTTGTGTTCAACTATGATGAAACCCATTTTAGTTGCCAGCAGACAAATCCTGCCAAATACACCAAATACAGCATACATTACTAGTAGTGCCGGTGCCAAAGAGTTGGAGCCCACCCCCCGGATACAACTGACCCTGTGGAGAGCATGGTAGCACCAAGGCCGGTGTTCTTCTTTATTAGACAGGTCATACGCCATTTTGTTTTTTTTCGTTGTACCCATTGAAAGTCTACCATAGAATATTTAAATTTAGCAAAGAATATTTATTTTTTGACCCCATCTTTTAAAGGAAAGAATTTCGAGGCAGGAGCTTAGTAAGAGGGCATTTTTTGTGTGGAATTTTTGAGCTCCGGTGCACCGTTTTCGAGATATTTCCAAAAATGTGTTTCTAATTCAGCAAATATTCACATGTAAACAACATGGCGCCCATAGGCCCGATTCCCAGCAGCCTAATCTGTCGGATGACCTGTCTATGGATAAGCACTGGCCTTGGGTAGCACGAGCCTATAACGAGGGTCTGGGGGAGGGTGCAGGTACAGAGCTCCTGGTTAAGGGGTCAAGGAAGTGGAGAGCACCTTTGAAGCTGAAACACTTTTGGCTTTTGGACGTTATATGGAAGCCGCTAAAATTTCATTACACAAAAATCAGATACAGTTTGTGTCGTCTATGCAAAAAATGAAGTTTGATAGGCCGCAATACATCACAGATTACTGTGTATTAATGAAAAGTAATAAACTTGTCCACTTTGGGTAAAACTTTCCACATGCTTTCTTACTTTATATTTTGAAAACATGAAAAAACTAAAATTGTTTTCACACGCAACTCGAGTCCTTGAGCATATGTAAGGCAGGGTCCTTCTACAGGCTCTGGTTTCTAGCTACTGTTTGTGAATATGCATTTTAAAATTTATATTTTTTTAATTCCTGGATCCAGATGGTGATAAAAATCTGGCTCATCATCAAAATTTGAATCGTGTTTCATCACTCTTAAAGTCATCACAATCTGACCAAAGGTTTTTTGTGTACTGTAAGCTAGTGGACATGTAAGTGGACTGACAAAGAGCAAGACTCAAAAACATAATCTCGGTTATTGATGGAGGCAATTCATTACACCTTTACATGCTGCCTGCACCGAGTATGGTACCGTATGACACCGGTAAACAATTGCCAGAAGTACAGACAGATAGCTCAGCAGACAGAGAGACAAGAGTACACACAGACATACTGCCAGAGAAAATGATGGGAGACAATATTATCAAGGCCTGTGACACAATGTTACCGAGCAAATGAGTGAAATGACTGACTACAAAAATACAAGCCATAATCATAAACAGAATGGCAAAAATCATATTACAGCAGAGACTAAATGGGTCATCTTAAATGCTACTTTGAACAAAAAAGGTTCAGGTCATTTCCTAGTTCTGGGTTCTGGCTGTGTGGTTCTTTGCAAGTTGTTTTATAAGCACTGATACAGATCATGCAGAAGTCAAGCGATTCTTTGCAGCAGAATATATGATCACTTAATCACTATATGCTGGCAATATGCAGCAAGATACTCACACTCAAATGTGCTTACCTTTCAATAAATTAAATAAAAACAATATTGTCACTGTTGCTGAAATAAGTGACAATGGCACTTATAAAACACAATTCACCTCCCAATACAATATTACCAATGCAAAACAGATGACCAATCCATATTAATAGTGATATAACTGAATATAACATGCAACGATGGAACAGAAATAACAAGTGCCAAAGTCATCTGGTACTAAGCGACATTGCTGTTAAGTCCCATGCTGATTTGGCTGCAAATTTGACCAGGGTTCCAACTTCCCTATCTCTCCTCACAGGTGGACCGGTCCTCTGTCTAAACACAACATTACCAGTGACTAGACACAGACAGTGACTGTGCCTAATGCTATCTCATTCTGAACTTAGCATGGCGCACGAGTGTGATAGATGGAGAGATCATGCCATTGCCATGTTAATTACCACCTGTTACAATTCAGCAGATGCTTTCTGTGCAGCAATGCTACTAATAGTGCCACCATATAGAGAACATAACTTCCACTGATGTTTCAGCAGCTAGTATTAATAACTAGTTTCATCAGTGAGCTAGATGCATGGTGGGTGATCTAGCAATAACTAGAAATTTGGGGCAAAGCCCAACGCGAGTCCGCCCGGCACCCTAAGTCCAATTGGGGGACTAATAATAACCAGCAGATAATGAAAATGATCGAAAATGTAATGTGACAGCAGCAATAGAAGCTGTATCTGCATGTCTGACTCTTGGCATCGTACTGGTCACAAACTCAGTACTTGCTTATTTGTACTAAAACACCAGTTTGTTGGTTTGACAGTACACTCAGTTAACACATACAGCTATATACAACAGCACAGATGCATTTTCAGTCTGTACAACATCATAATAAGCAATTCGGACCGTCACCAAAACATGTCTCAATATCTCTGCAAGGTGCACTGCAACTGAAAATCGGTGCACTCTGTCATATTAACTCAGCAAGACAAAGTTGTCAAACAGACCATCCATAAACTTTGGTCATCAGCCCAGCCCCAAGTAAGTGTCACAAATACATTCTCTTAACAACAACATCAACAACAACAACAACAAATTCGCTAAAATCTGACACTCAAACAAACAAACAAACGATAGTCAATCAGTGACTAGTTAAGTGACAATTGTGCAGATGACAATCTGCTGTTATCGGCGACAAAACAACCAGCACAGTCTTACTCACAATGGTTCCACATTTAGCCAGAAACGGTGTAACAATGGTTTATGCTGAAGTATCACACACGAAAACATGTCATTAGCACAATACTAACCAAAACTGACCTCTATTTTCCATCACCGTTTATGCCTTCACTGCAAATACGTGCTAGTGATGAACTCTCATAATGTGTATCCAGAAGTTTAGAATAAGGGGGCGGAAGGTTAAATGGTGGGGCATGGGGAGGGGGCATAGCCCCTGCCCAGAAAATTTTATCCAAAAATGATGCACTTTGGTACAAAATTTTTGCCTTGTTTTAAGATGCATCCGGTCAATACGGGGTGTGGCCGCCCCCTGCCCCTCCCCTTGAATCCGCCACCGCATGTATCAGTAGTTACCGAGCGACACCTTGTATTTACAGTACACCATGATATCCACTGGAAGCAAAACTATGCATGGGGCTTATGAGGGATGTACCAGATTTCAGTATAGCTCCAGAACATCTGGCATCTAGCAAATCTAGCAGCCAAATCATACTGAGGAAAATTTTTTGGCTGAATTTCCAGATGTGGCAAATTTAAAGCTAAAAAGCTAAAATTAACAAACCACTGAACCTAGTCTGAACCTATTATCATTTCAACCTTGCTGCATTAATCGCATTGCATCATTAAATGTGTAAATCTCTAGCTTCATGTTAGGACTGGAATAAGTTATGTTGTGTTTAATATTTGATCAAGGTTTTACGAAATCAAACCTACTGAAAATATATAAAATTTTCTTCCAAATATGCCACATTTGAGGATGCCAAGCCGGCCAAATCTGGCTGCAGTTGCTTTTTAAAAACTCAAATAGGATACGGTACATCCCCAGTGCTGATCAAATGTAACCCATGCTTTTTATCAGCGATGCTATGTAATTTATTTGTATTACCTACAGCTTATGCTAAAACACAGCTTAAAAACATGAAAATTTGTTTCAACAATGATGACAAGACTAGTTAAAACGAGATATAATTGACAACAACTCAAACTTTGCGAATTTCCAGTTGTGACACGCTTTCTACGACATCACTCTGGTTTTCGTTGGTGACTGGATCTCGTGTGAATATCATATCAACATAGTTGGGTGGGAGGTCCCACGGAGATTCACCGACAACCGACTGATCAAGGCCCTTTGTACCTTCCAACTTGTCACAGAGCAGACCAGATGCCTCAGCAGTCGGTTGAGATGCGAGTGACTCTTGCTTCAGTAGCGGGACACGGCCACCAAGCTTCCTCACGAAAAACCGTTTCAACTTCACAAGTCTTCGTACACTGTCGGCACTGCTGCTGCGAGGCTGATGGTGTCTTGTGGGTAGGACTGGAGCTGATGTTGACTCTGAAGTTGCCGAAGACCGCCATGCTGAAAACAGCGAGGTGCCCGCGTACTCTGCTGAGCTTGCAAACTCCCTACTACGCCGTTGTGGTAGTTCTGGAAGAGGATCACCTTTCCGTGGAGATGTAAACGGAGGACATGGGTGAAAGTACTCCGCGTCACTCACATAACGTCTCTCAGACCGCTGGTGTGCTGGCCATCTTAACTTTGGCGTCGATTCAACAGATGTATATGATGAAGAATGGAATGGTGCTCCAAGCACATCGTCGTAATCACTGGAAAGCCGGCGACGTATTGTAATGTTTGGTGGTGGCTGATAACATTCTGGTTTTGTCTCAGAGTTAATCTGAAATAGATGCTGCGTGTATGCATAAGCACCTTCCTCGCCATCTAGTGAAATTGGGATTGATGGCGGAAAATTCACCTCATAGCTGGTCGCAAACTGTGTTGATGATAATGATGATGTGGATTTTCCATCACATGAAGCTCCAGCAGCTGCTGCCGATGACGATGAATGACGGCATGATGGTTTATCACCAGACATCACTTAGTGACGACACTCCAATGTCCTACACTGTATCACCCTACACACACGCACAATTAAGTTTACTTTAATGACAATAACAAACTCAACCGAAAGCAACGACACAAGTTCTGTAGCTCAATAAGTCTAAATGCTCTCGGCTGCAGCCATGTCAATTTTGTCCATTGCTGGATAGACTAGTGCTGCCACCTGGCAAATTAAATCATCTTAATGCAATCTACTACGTGTATACTGTATATCATTTAAAAAAACATTCCTGTCATGGTCTCGTCTGCCAGACAAATGCTCCTGATCAGCAATGCCTTTACTTCACGACAAATGGACGCAATTATTAACCACCAATCGCACGGTAAGCGTTCACCTGATGTTATAATCGGATTACGTGGGAGGGGGTATGTCTAAGCAATGCTGCACAGACGCAGACAGTATCGATCATTTGCTACTCCTAACAAACCCAGACAGCTCTAGATAAAACACGTCGTACCACGTCGACGCGAGCACCAAGAAGCATCGTTGCGGCTGGCCTATGGCTCGCTCTCATTCAAGTCGCATTTCTTAACTACTATATAGCATAAATAAGTGAAAAATGTCCAGACAGACAGTCACATTAACCAAACCGACATCAACTAATTCATCCACCCGACTAACTGTCTAGACAGAAGGGCTAGTGGGCCACTATTACAGGCTAAGCAGCAGCAGCAGAGCATGGGCGCGTTCCACATGCACCACTATCGATCCAACGACAAACTCACATTCTATAGCAAAAAATCGAGTCGTGTCCATGTATTCGTTAGAAACTAATCACTACAATTAAATTGTGCAAAAACACTTGACGAGTGACGACCAGCGCACTCGTCCGCCATTGGACCAGACAGATACGATACAAAAATACAAATACATTGATATTTAGGTCAATTTCTTACATTTAAAAAAAATTTCTACGTATAAAACGACATAACATTTCGAAAACTTTTATATTATTTATACGCATTTATCAACGTGTTTCACTTATTATCACAGCAATAACAATAATTTATAATTACGTCATTTTTGACGTTTTGATATATACGTGGTTGAAAAATAACTAAAATGTGTCGTCATGCGACAGAACTTCTGTAGCACAGTACCGGGTAGTAAACCAATAAACCTATAAAATAACCTCCTAGAAAAAGTGGTTATGGCACCAACTATCAATTGTTTCAAAGGCGATTTGACAAACAATTTAGACAAAAACATAGTGTGAAATGATGATAACAAAGATAACTATTTAATTTGCTAACACGCAAAAATCGGTCAAACAAGCATCTTGCTTACTGTACCAAATGATGATAATAAAGATAATGATGATTGTATTGTTGTGCTATGGTAAATTCGCTAAAAAGTACTCGAGTAGAATTTACCCTCGAGTCGAGTAGCAAAATGTTGGAGTTGGCACTTCTCTAACCACTGTGCTGGCATTATATATTCTATGGCAATTTTGGTTTTGTTTACATTTGTTATTGCGCCGATTATAGGGTTTTCTGGCTTGATATTGAGCGTATAGTATTTCAGTATGTATCTGTTTATAATATTATTGCTGTTCACAGTTATTTTGTGTTTTGCATGACACATTTTGGCAAAGTACAGAAGTTGGAGGCGCATCACGTGCTGTCAAGTGTTGTGGTGCCACAGCTCGAAAAAAATTTTTTCAGTCCGGGCCGGACTGACGTCACATTTTATTTTCAGTCCTGGTGGAGGCGCTCCATAAATAGCTCCATCGAAGCAGCTGTGCTGGTAGCGTGTGCATCTGCTGCGCGAAAGGTCTCTGGTTTGATTCCTCGTCCGTGCAAACTTTTTGCAACTTTTTTCTCATCGCTGTCGTAATTATCGTTCTTTTGTAATAATGTATTCATATTTTGCAGCTTATTTAGTTTTAAAGCAGTTTAGGTGAATGGTTTTTGCTCCGACGCTGTACTGAATTGCCTGTTTCCAATATGAATAATTATAGCGGTGTATATATATATACACCGCTATAATTATTATATATATAAT
>Ga0209367_1001500_pt1 | contig 28842 bp, 21 predicted proteins | sample WorMetLIZISLAND2_FD_187412 | JGI IMG/M metagenome (GOLD analysis project Ga0209367, IMG submission 187412) | Marine gutless worms symbiont microbial communities from Max Planck institute for Marine Microbiology, Germany - Olavius geniculatus... ...
GAAGACATTGCTATACGGTAAAATCGTTTTATAGTATCACATTCTTCAATTAACTGCTTGCAAAATGGTACAAAAGTTGCGTTAAATACGATAACTACGATCGACGGTTAGCTAACTGGCCGATTTCGGCCAGTTAAATTGTTGGCCATTTTGACCATTGGTTAGTGCAACGGGAAACGCGAGTTATGCAAATCTGTCAGTTAACACAAACTTGACCGGCCAGTTAAGATCCAGAAACCGGCCCTAAGACTACACCATCTTCTTCAATCAAACAAAAAAATTCGTATAGCACCTCCTACAGTCCTGAATAGCAACACTTAGCAATTAAAATGCTAGGCCTAAACAATATATCAATAGAACCTCAGAAAACTGCATGATAAAATCGAAAATCTTTCTCTGACTAATCCGTGCAGCTTTTAAAACCATATAATCTGCAAATAGATAAAACACAGGAAAACAAACCGATTTCAATTTTATCGAGATCTTTGAGTGAAATCTGCTGATAGTTCATCACCTGGTCCGTTTCGTCGTCGTATCTATGACAGAATCAACACAACTGACTGCAATAACATCCCAACTCAGAAGAAGATCAAATACCGAAAAAACAGAGCTCGTCATCAGCTAATTATGGTAACTGCAACTTTCGATTATCAGTTTCTTATGATGCCACCAGTCTCTCCAGAAAATCCTCGCAACAAGCAAATGTACCTTACTCCACTATAAACCAAAGCAGCATTTTGGATGACCTAACACGTTAAAGTACCATAGATAAATATATTACAAATATGCTAATGATAATAATACTTTTCATAATTTTAATACTTTAAGCTAATGGTTTTAATTTCTGCTGATGGCACAGTAGATAAAAAATTCAAAAAAGCTTTCTTCTGTTGTAATGAGGCAATATACTAGTAAATTTGCCTTTTTTTATACTCCGGCATAGACTATTTAACTAGACACCTAACATGTTCTTGTTAGATCATCCAAAATGCAGCTATAAATTCCTGCAGTACAGTTTGCTGCCGTCTATCTTCATTAATTCACTAAAATGCAATCCGCACATATTATATTTCCAATATTAATTAGGCCTAACTACCATTAGTGCCACGAAGTCAGACGGTTTTGCAGCTTACATAACCACATCAGCATGAGGATGAGTTTATAATATATTGCATTTTTCCTACATTAATTTGTTAACTAACTGTTCGTTACTGTCTAGTGCGGAGCAGTTTCTGTGATTAACGCCGTACTGTACGTGTTGAGTTGTATCTTTTCAATCACTACAACTACATTCCAATAAATGTATCTTATATTATGTCAGCAGCAGCAGCAGCAGAAACAGCTACTGAAGAACAATACGCAATGCAATAAAAGCTTTCTGCGATGGAAACAGTACGATGTCCACATCCAGTTGTGTGACATCAATGTCTGATCTAAGTAAGTAAATAAGTGAATCTATAATTGCACAAAACAATTGTAAACATAAAAAACACCAAAGACAAACACCCAAGAGATACAGAAACTCAAAAAACCACACTTAACAAAAGAACATCGACTACATTAAAAACACCACTAAGAGAAATATACCGCGCAACGTAGTAAGCCTTCTGTGAGAGCAGCAGTATGATGTCCATATCTTGCTGAGCAGGGTCACCTGTCACAGGATCGCAGTCAATCAGTCCCCAGCCTCCAAGACATTCCTCCGGCTCTGTTATCAGCATCTTCTTGCACTCGTCAATCAAAGTCTTGAGGTTTTCCTCTTTCTCAATGAGAACCTGGCCTTCATCTTCATCCACGCTGCTGTCAACGGCTGCCACAGCAGCGTCCAATCGGCCGACGGCATTGCGCAGTGCTGTCAGCTCATCGGCCGACGAGTTGCCTAGCAACAGATCGACTGTTGCCTGGCGATAGATGTCCTTCACTCGATTTATGTAGTACCTGCAGCCACAACCAATGTAAAAACTCATTCGACTATTATTATAATTATTATAACCCCACAGTACTCAATTCCCGCAGGTAAAATATAAAGCTAAGCTTATAATTATTTATTATTTCTTAACTCTTGAATAAATCCAAAGGTGTCTCAAAATTAGCTACATCAAGCAAATGGACTGACCAGGCAGTCAACTGAAACAAAACTGTTGTGCAACAGAATGAAATTGAAACAAAACAACATTACTATTAAACAATTTAGTTTAAGGTGCCATAAAGATTAGTGACTACTATGATACTACACGGTGTTTCATAAAAAAGGACCCCTTTTTGTTTTTTTCATAATTCACTCAAATGATGATCAATTTACACAAAATGTGTACCAGTTGTAGCTGAATAAATATTAATTCAAAATATTGCAACAAAATATGGCATTCATTCATTCATTTCTTTATTACAGCAAATGTCAAAACACATTTGTTGTTACAAATAATGTAGATCCATCGCTTTGCATGTTTTTTGTGGCTGCAACTGTAAAACTTCAACAAATTGTCATCAGCGAACCAAATTTTTCACCATCAGAGCAGAGTAGCAACTGACAGCACCAGCTGAGACTATCCAGTTTTTATCCATGACACATTATGATGTCAGTCTTACGTCACAACTAGCAAAGAATATTTAATCAACTGCCATTCCCAATTCTCAATCTAAACCCAAGCATGTTTTAAAATTACTCTCATTAATTGTGCAAATATTTAAATTTAAACACACTGTAGAAAAGCGATGTGTCAAAATGTAGGAACAGCATAAACAATATGTCTGAACCTATTGGCAGAGTTCACTCCATCTTTCATCATACCAGCGAACCTTATCTCACCCGTTCTTGTGTAATCACCCTGCGAAACAAAAACATTCCAACCGTGTGTAAATTTTGCAGTATTAACAGAATTCAGCAAAATATCTAAATAACGGGTAGACTACAACACCAAACATGAATTCAGTTTGTGTTCAATCAGCAAATAACGTAAAGTTAATCCAATGTGCTGTTGAGACTTTACTGTTGTTCGTTTTTACCTTTTCTTTTCTTTTCTTTTGCTACTCTGCACTTTGCTGCAAATAAAAGTTATTATTATTATTTTTTAAACCCTGGAAAAATCCAAAGATGTCTCAGAAATTATTATTATTATTATTAATACCCCTGGTAGTAAAGATCCCGGGGGTTAAAAACTAAACTAAATGTTAAAAACTACTGGGATGACCAGAGGTCCGATGTGTCGCTTGTACAAAAACTGTCACGAACGAGAATGGCATTAAAGCGCTGCATCAGAACCGACAGCCGCTGAAACAAAAATACGTCCTCGCGAGCCTCACTAAAGACGGCTGAAATTCTGCGGCCCAAATCCTCCACAAAACGAATGGCTGACTCGTTGATAGGACCCAAAGTTTCCAGCGCAACAGGCTGAAACATAAAAGAGGCTGGAATATCAACATATTTGGAAACTTTCCTTGCTGCTGCTAATTCGGCCGCTGCTATTATTATTATTTTGAATTCAGTTTTAATTTAACTGGCCTACTAATACTGAAGACGGCGGTGGAGACTGCTGCAGAAGATTGATCATGCGTAAGATGTTCTTCCTTGTTATCGGCCAACCATCTTCGTCAGAGCATCAAATATAGAATAATAGTGGCAGACAGTTGAGGGTATGCAGTATGCCTTGTTATGGAATTTTGTGCTAGTTAACGCTTGTCTTCCTACACAGGTTCCAAACCATTGCATCTGCTAACAGTCAGTTTGTTTCGGTCTAATTCTCCATACCTTTCCATTCCACTTACTTGCTGTTAGGTGGCCTTGCAGTTACATTGTGACATTATGTAACCCTAAACTAAACTCGTATCATAGTGTAGTAGAAAACGTAAGGCGAGACCTTGAGGGCAGCAGTGCCTGCATACTGACGACTCAAGGTGTCACCGTTGTTGGCCCACATCTGCTGATAGACGGTGCGACATTTGGCAGCCAGACGGCGCTCTGGTGACAGCAAACCAAGCTTCCGACACTGCAAACACGTCAGCACAACACCAGAAAATATACCGACTGAGGACCAGCTTCCATAAATGAAAATGCGCACCGGCATCACCCAAATATCTATTTACGCCATGTAATTAGTTCAGACAAAATGACAACCAAAAATTTCTTTTGCTGACGACCTTGTCCTTCTGAAAAAAAGTAAAATTGAGCGAATTCTGCTGCGTATGTCAACTATAGTCAACAAACTACTGACCTCTACCCTTATGCTTCTACAACACGTGCACTGATCTTCCCTGTAGCCGTAACACTTTATACCGGTCTGTGATAACAGCAATAACCCAGCAGTGATAGTCCACTACAAGACACTGGAAAATATTTAAACAAAACATCCCAGCTGTCTACAGCCTATACGGTTTCTGTTGTAGTACTGACCTTCAAGGTCATCCAAGGTTGATGATTTTCATCTCATCTGAAAGGGTGTATTTGATTTCTTATTACTCAGTAATGGTGACCTTGGCCGTACCTCTCACCATTTCTGAGATATGGCCAGTTTTCCGTTGAAAAAACACATTTTTCCTACTCCCTCCAAAACCTCCACTCAACCCCAATTATGAAAATTTTTCCCTTGCACCAGATAACTGAAATTTTGTATGCCTAGGTTTAAGATGCATGGCTAATTATTTGCATAAAAAGTTTTCTCCTGCGATCTTATGTTTAGCCACAATACATCCGTTACAGACAGACGAATGGACAGACATTACATCGTGCCATAGATGCAGCTGTAGCACGTCAAAAGGCTACAGATGTGAATAGGTCTTCGTGGATACGCATCTCCGAGCCATATGGCAGCCGAGTTACACGTCGGCAATGCTGTCACTTGCCTGTATCTCAAGGACAATGCGTGCAATGGCACTCTGTACAACGTTGGTTCGATCGAGACAGTCGATGCAGTTGGTGCGGAAGATGCCGCGCTGCTCACAGATTGTGCCGCTGCTGTCAACCCTGCGCGAAACATCCCAAACCACCACGATCAACAACAACTTCCCACAGTGCTAGACAGCGGTCACCACCATGAACAAACTAAACACAAATGACCAATGTATTTTGGTAAAACGCCAAACTGCTTATTGACACAAGTTTCAGCGGAGGGGGGTTCTACACCCATATCTCCCACTCCTGTGGAGGGTCGGGGCCCCCATGTGACATAATTCATCATCGGACCCCACACATGTACCTGCCAAATGATAAACAATAAACGATAAATGCGTCGAATGGCTTGAGGATGACAGACCACACATGAACAACGAAAAACAGACAACCGATCATGCTACAGAGTAAAGTACAGACAAAACTGCTGGCACCAGAGCAGTTTTTCCTAAAACGCTGAATTGCAGAGCTTCCGAGTCACTGTTTCAATGAATCAGTAATCAAAGTCTCACCAGCAATATCGCATGTCTTTGATGATATCCATGATTAACTCGGTCAGAATATTCACATTTTCAAATCGCATGCCACGACTACAGAAAAACACACAGAGATGTGTAGCATACCTGCATTCACATTTTAGGCTTTAAAAACTCCTATGTTTCTGCTGAAGTCTGGAATAACGTAGGAACAGAAGGGCAAAAAAATTTTTTTTAAATTTTTATTTTCATTTCATGACATGCTGAACAATGTTATACCACAACTCGCAAAAAGAAACTGACATAATGAATAGTGCCCATAAGAACTACAGTAAAGAATACTATAGATCTATGGACTAGAAGCAAACAACTTTTTTCCAGTATAACGTAGAAAACAAACAAAAAAATAATATTTTCCAGGGTCCAATAAAAGTTTTAGCACGCAGGCTTTTCTTGGACACATTGCTACCAAAAGAACAAAATTAATGGTCTATGCAAAATTTCAGAGAACGTTGTAGTTGGCGAAGGCATAAAAAGAGAGTTAAAAAAACAGTGGAAAGGGAATAAAGAATAAGAAAGAAAAGTGGGTAGAAAAATGGGGTGGAAAAAGGAGGTAGGTGAAAGTAGGGGGAGCAAACTTGAGCCCAATTTGATTCGAGATTTGGAAGAGACAGAAGCCTCTGATTGGCTTCGTCAAAGATCAACTACTCAAATAAACCTCATGAACTCTCACAGTGGCTGTGCTATCATAAACACTTTCACTGGTATTACTGTTATTATCATTATATGCCGAACAATAAATGGATTTCAGTTGCACAGGAAAATAGCCGAAACAAATTCGTCCAGTCATTTTGAAAATACAAGTAATTTGAGCAAGGCTCGTGAGACACGTGACAACCTTGGCAGTTCCTGTTAGCACATTGCCTTAGTCTATCTCTAGCCATTTTGTCACAATTCACCCGAAATGTGCCCTGCAGCCAAAAATTGTGAAAAAATCGCCAACATTACCTCTGTTGGAAGTTAAAGGTCATTCAAGATCACTGATGTTGATAAAACTAAAAAGTCTGTGATTAGTGCTTGTTATAATAAGCAACATGTCTGTACCTTTACCTATCCGCAACTGTTTTCACACTAAACAAGCCAATAGCAGCAAAATAACGTTTTTCTAAAGAGGCACCCCTCGTTGACGCCCTCGTTCGAAAGGAACCCCTCATCCAGGGGCACAAAATTTTGTCACACTAAACTAGAGTCCATGTGGTGCCCACAGTTAAGATTTCGTAATCCTAGCTTGTACCGTTTTGATACAGATCAAAAGTGTGATGGACGGACAGACAGATGGACAGACAAACAGATACCTGGATGATGGCTAAGACGCGCGAAGCATTACATGTTGTCATGCGTAACAATGTACAAAGAAAAAAAATAAAAGCTAATAACCACGCTTCCAATACAGTACACAAAGTATTGGCTACGATGCTGCAGTGTTACCTACCAGTATTCGTGGAAGTCGTAAGTGATGTAAGTAAGACGTGGACAATCGAGTGTCAAGATGTGAGAGAGAAATGCATCAGATATGACTTTCTCTTTGCCGTACTGGTCGACCAAGCTGACCACTGTCATGCTGGCATACTGCAACAGCTCACGGTCAAAGTGTCGCTCGAATGCCATGCGATTGGATGCCTCGTCTGCACCAGAAATATCATCCACACTCACTCACTCAATGGGTACATTTAGCACCATGGTATGCTGGACACAATGAATCAAAAAACAACAGAAATTCAGAAACTGCAGCCACACAAACTAGAAATGTGAGCCCAACGAGAGGCCGCCAAGTGCTTTAAATCCGATTGGGGCAGTCTGGGTCACTCCATGGGCCGTATGCATAACAACATCTTAGTTTATGCCAATACTAGCAGCTACACTGGGATTAACAAGTCCGAGACTAATTGACAAAGTTAGTCGGTATGCAAAAAGATGGCGTAGCGGTCGAACTAACAACTCCTGGCATAGCTAATGTCGAGTAATTTCATTCGGGAATTTCCTAGCATGAAGCCGCCCATTCTCACATTGTCACAAAGTTGTCGTCTGCTCCCTCTTCCGCAGCCACGGGCAGAACATTAATATTCATGACGCCTGTGGCCTATATGATAAGCTAATTACAGCAACGTAGGAAGTAGAAATGCGCGACACAAAAATGTGCGAACAAAAACAGGCAACAAATGTTTTATTCCTCAAGTTTTAATACTAGAATTGTGTCAGTAATGTATACTGACTAGCCATAAGTGTTGTTTGACGCAGGACGTTCATACATCTGTTGTTAACAACTTAATTTACACCGAACTAAACCAGTTACACCTGGTCGCAACGGAGACTAACTTTAGTACCCCACTTACGCCCAAACTCGCAATAAGTCGCCGTTATGCATACCAACTTAACAGTTAGTTCGTCGTAACTTGGATTTAGTCCGAGACTACAGTTACGACGTTGTTATGCATATGGCCCCATGTCTGCTTATTCGTCAAGGTGATGATTATAAATGTGATCCAGTGCCCCTACCCCAAAACCCTTCAACGAATCAAGCTAAAATTTAGCCTCAATTTCTTCCGAGTGAGGGTTGTCCTTTCTCCCAATTGTGTTCCTGGTCCGCTGTCCAGTTTCAAAGGTAAAGTCAAAAAATTTTTCAAAATCTGAAAAGTAAAAAAAAACAAATGTAAGGCCTCCCATTACTATGTATGGGAGGAATAATTAATCAGAAGAAAAAAGATTAACAAGCTACAAAATATCTTTAGTAGTGAAGATTTAGTTATACTGTATTCAATTACCTCTGTCAATGCGTGGCGGGGGCTTGTACTTGATACCCGTCTGACTCCAGAACAGTGGTACCGAGCCGCGAACTTGAACAAACGATACAATGTGGTTTGTAAACTCCAGTATCTGTGTGCATACACACGTACCACTCACGCTTGAACAAAATATGCCCACTAATATTTATTTTATTTATTTATCATTTCTTCATATAAGAAAGCAGCAATAGACATGATACGCCACTGATATGCTGTGCAGTGAACCTAACAAACAGCACTCTCAACAGCAAAAAGTAAAACATAAAAAAAAAATTAAATATTAAAAGCAAACAACGACAGAATATATCTGCGAACCTAACTGAAAAATAGTATCCATATATCCATATTGGCTTCTACTGGAGAAAACTACTCGTTGTCGATATAGCTTTATACCGGTGTAAATCAAAAAAGTTTTAGTTCTCAATGTTTAATTATTTTCCTGAGTAATTTACAGCAATTGTTATATTTGTTGCACAACACTATTTCAACCGTCGATGGCCACACTTCAAAATATTAAATAACAATCTCTCGACTTCTCTGCCTTCTACTGAAGAATGAAAAAATCTTCTGCCGTGTAAACGATCACACTTGGACAATGGACAATCTCCCAAATTTTCCTCAAGACTGCAAAGGAACACGACTTGAACCCCATTAAGCATTAGATTCTGGAAAATTAAACAAAACAATCACATCAAAAATGATCAGATTTAATACAAGTACAGATTTTAAGTTTTATACTCATGCGAAGTAAGAATATTCTTCAAACCTCCACCGGTAAACCACAGAGCTATCAGTTCAAGTATTTAGCATTTATCATTTACCTGCATTCAGCTGCTGTGCCTGATAGCGAAAGTGAAAGCAGTATGTAATTACCAACAGAGTAAACAAACCTGCTCGGTCTCAACGTAGTTTGCAGTGTACCCTTCATCATCGACACCACGGCGCTTGTAACGCGTTCCTACCAACAATATTGTAACAGTAATATAACAATAGCGGAATAAAGTGGAGAATTACTGGACCTGTCAGCAGACTTGGCACACTTCTTTACTTACTCATCTTCAACTAAATATATTGCTTTCAATAGCATATCTCCGGTAATACCGGATGGCGCAAAAAACGTCCTGAACATTTGCATGCATTATTCAGCCGAATGGTCGAAATGAATCAGCTCAAAAGCATTTATGTAACAAGCAAACATCAACGAATATGTGTAGAAATTTTCGCATAAAACACTTTGATATTAGCTGCGATACAAACAAAATAGCATTACATGCCATGAAGCAATTTCTGCAAGCGGTTCATCATTTGTGTTGCCGCTCGTACGCAGGCTATGCCAAAACGTCACAGTAGGCCGAATCATCAGTAAGTGATCAGCAGAAAGTGCTAAATAGGTCCTCCATTCTCCTTTGCCACAACTGCTAGATGTGTTTCTCATTGCTATACGGCTTTTTTGATTCTGGCTGTCTGATGGCGACATCATGCCATTTGTCTGAGATAACATTCTGAAGATCTCTGAGTTTGCAAATGGTTCACGTCTTTCTTCGTAGACAAGTTGTTGCATGGTATCCCAAACTGAATAATGTAGTAATGTGAAATCTGTTGAATGCGATTTCCATTCCTGTAAGCTGATGAAATTGGGCGTGTTGTGATGAAAAATTTTTTGAGCTGCTTTGATGCGGTGTGATGGAAAGCTGTCTTTACATAAATGGATTTTTAACCCGCTTTTAACTCGTCATTAAGCGGCATTCAGTAGTGTCATAAGTGAGGTCACTGAAATTTATAAGCAAGTAAGGGTACATACTGGTCTACAGATATGCAAAAGAAAATTTATCTCCGTGAAGCATACGTGCCGTTATAGTTATGCAAAGTTCGGGACGTTTTTTAGCACCACCCGGTATATGCCATTTCTAGATAAGTTTTTTCAGAAATGTAGTAGAAAACTTATGCAGACAAAAGTTAAGAAATACAGTAATTATAGACAACAGAGTACTAGTAACAATGAAAACAACAACAACAGCAAAAACGATAATAATCATAATGCTATTACTATTAGTGCACTAAAACTTATAATAATTTACACTTAACTAAAGAATTTCTTACATCAGGTAATAGGCTATAGCACCATTTACATAACTTGAACAAAGTAAGCGACAATACTGTCCATATGGCTTGCACAAAAAAAAAAACTGATACAAAATTCAACGAAACTTCATGCCCAGACTGACTGAAACAACATTGCGAACACACCACCAGTTACAACAGGTTTCAGCAGGTTTTCTGTAGCAAAATTCCCTGACTTTTCCAGTCATGGAATGACAATTTCCCTGACATTATCGAAACAATAACCCTATCGCACACATATCATAAATGGTATTAAGTAATGAAACGGTATTAATAGAGCAATATGCAAATGACAGAGACCCTGGTTGGGGGTCAAGGGAGCAAAGCTCCCTGAAGCTGAAACACGTCTAGGTTTTGGACGTTCAATGGAAGCAGCAAATTTGCCTGCTTCCTAATATTTAGAGACACAAAAAATCACAGTTATCTGCAGTCTGCATGATCCAAGATCATTTTCCCTGCCTTTTGCCTGACTTTTCAAAAATAATATTTTTCCCTGACATTTCCCTGACAACACAAATTCCGACATTTTTTTCCAGTTTTTCCTGACCTGTGGGAACCCTGTTAGAATCCTACCGGCTCGGTATCGGCTGCGGCGAGAAATCAAACAGAGCTTGAACTTGAGCTCAGTGAGTTGATGGCCATTGTCAGAGGTCATCACGGGGTCAAGGTCATCGTCGTCATCAAAGGTCACTGGTAACTCGGTGATGTGAACGTATCCCTGGATGATTGGTACCAGCCATGGTCGTGCCAACTCAACCGACTGTAAACAGTCACAACAACCTGCATACCTCTGATGCTAATCTGTTGTCTGTGCCTCGTGTCCATACATGCTTTGGTTCTAGAAATTTTCTGGTAGCTGCCCCCATTATATGGAATTCCCACCCTACTAACGTTCGCAATAGTTGTTCAATAGCTCCTTTCTGTCGCCAAATCAAGACTCCTTTTTTCAACCTCTTGACATCTCTAGTGCCCCCACCCCACCCCCGCTGCCCAAGAATTGGTGAGTTTATCGTGGACATTATTGTGCACTGTATAAATTTACTTACTTACTTATTTACTACAGCGGCAACACTCCGACAACAATAACTCAATTCGTAGATTATGAAATGTTCATGAGGATTATATCAAGTTAAACAAAGCTATAACGAGCAAGAACATGGAATGGGATACAACTGCAGTGAACTACACCATCAGTGAATGGAGTGACGAGCAAATCTCATTATATCCAACGTTCATGCAAAATCACAAATCTCTGACAATAAACAAGAAATCGGAGCTAATGCTCACGAGACGCACAAAAGCCTATAGCAGTTTCTGTTCGCAAACTGTCAGTCTATCTTCAGCGATTTCATTGCAACTTTTATGGGGGTACCGCTTTTGATGCCCTTGTGAGCAGGTTTCCTTGAACCTAGAAAATCGAGACTTGGACTGTCAAAATCTACGTTCAATGCTGAAAATTTCGAATACAGCTTGTCTATGTCTTAATTGGTTTCGGCCCAATTCGCTTTTGAAATGTGTCCTGCAGCTTAAAATCACCAAAAAAAATCCATAAAAACCCCTATTTTAGTGTTCAAGGTCATCCAAGGTCATCGAATTCAGTGGCAATCGAGAGCCAATGTAGGACTTCCTATTAGTGATTAACAGTAACTTAGGCCCTATCTTGCACCGTTATTGAGATACAGCGACTTATTAGCTAAAAATCGCAAACTTTTCCCACCCCCTTTCATTTATTACCCTCGTTCGGGGTGACCTCCTTCGAATTTATGGAAAAGCTTTACGGTTCCTAAAACTAGAGTCTTCCAGGCAGCAGATGGTAAAGATTTGGTGATCCTAGATTGCACCGTTTTTGACTGATCCACCCATGTGACAGACAGACGGACGAACAGACAGACAGACGGATAGAATTGCGATGGCTAAGACACGCTGAAAGCAGTAGCTGCTTTCGCGCGTAAAAATTGAATAAAGTATGGCGAGAGTTTTCAGGCGAGCTGTTTAACACGGGTTTATCCAACAGAGCCCACCTGATTGTGTGGGAATGTTCCCTTGTGTCTTTACCGTGACTATACAATGAACTCACACTGGAGTCGATAAGTTCGGTGAGCATGTGTTTGTTCCAGAAGAACCGATCGTCAGCTGTGACTGAGTTATTACCATCACCATCACCGATTGCTGTGTTAAGCTTCTGGTGCCGGCGCTGCGTTGTATTGGTTATGTCAGCCGCCGGGCAGTAATAAAACGAGTTTGAATCATTGAACATCTTCATCAGCTCCTGAATTAACAGTAATAATAACAATGATCTATTAATAGCTATTCAGGTCTAAAAATGCATCACTACACTACTCCGCAAAACGCAAGTATCGAAAAAATAGCCAAGTGATCAGTCAATTTATTGCATCATTTATGCATAAAAGTAAAATTATATGAACACCACTGTTCATGTCATGTAATCAACCTGATGTTCAAAATGTCCAATTTAGCCAGCACAGAAACTGACAAGACATGCAAATTCTCTGACATTTATATATCACAAAGTAGAGTCATGACAGGGTTTTTTGACAAGATTTTAAACATTGGTCAGTAAATGGTAGTTAGGAAACTCTACACGATGTTTCATAAAAAAACTGCAATTTTTCTTTACTTTATAATTTACTAAAATGATGATCAATTTGCACAAGATTTTCACCAGATGTAGCTGAAAAATTCTAATTCAAAATATGTCAACAAAATATGGCTGTTAGTTAAATATTCTTTGCTAGCCGTGATGTAATGCTGACATCATAATGTGTCGTGAGTACAAGCTTGCTTGTCTCAACTGGTGCTGTACTTTGTTACTCCACTTCAACGGTGAACTTTATCAGGTTCACTGATGAAAAATGTTCATCGTACCGGCACTAAGCAACATGAGGGCATGAAATCATGTGTCTCGTGATCCAAAAACTTAACCATCTCGCAAGCAGTGTGTGCTAATACACCGTTTTGCTGGAAGACGTAAAATTCAAGCTATCCTCACAAGTGCATGAAAGTGATCATTTTGGGCACTTTTGTGGCTGCAATGGTAAAAGTTCAAAGTTTGTCATTAGTGAACCATCAAAGCAGGGCAACTATTCAGCAACTGTCAGCACCGCTGGCACCGGTTGCAACAAGCAAGTTTGAACTCGCAGCACATTATGACGTCGGCATTAAATCATGACTAGCAAAAAATATTTAACTAACGGTCATATTTTGTCCAAATATTTTGAATGAGTATTTCTTCAGCTACATCTGGTAAAAATATTGTGCAAATTGACCATCATTTGAGTGAATTATGAAAGAAAGAAAAAAGCGCCATTTTCATGAAACATCATGCACTTTTTACTCAAAGTGTTTATAATTGCATACTTTATCATCTAATCTTACAATGAACAAACAAAGAATCAATCAACTAATCAAAATACACCTAAGAAACAGAAATGCAGTGAGACAAAAAAAAGATAATTAAAAGGCAATTGCAAGAAACCAGAAATTACAACAAAATGTTCACACAGAAATTCTCAAACCTCGACTACTCGCCGCTCAAACTTTTCTTTTTCTTTCACATCACGATTTTGCTGTACACAACAGGCCATAAAGAGAATAAAATTTCATAAACCAATTTTGCCCATTACACCGAGTAACAGCAGATACAAAATACTACACGTACTTAGCACAGACTGTCCTCGATTTAATTCAAGTAACATTATCTGATGTACTAATCAGGAAAATCGTCAAAAGTATAAAAAGATCAAGAATGCTACAACGCGATCCAAAAATTCTCTTACAATGAACACTTGCCATTTCCTGGGAAGTGACAATAATCTATGTACCTGGAATAACCAAAAAACTCATATATACAGATAAAACTAGAAATAGAGAATTTCCAGCATGTTATGTGAAAACACTGCCACAAATGATGAAGTTGTATCAAAATGTCAGAAGTTCACAAAAACAGACACAAACAAACAGTTACACATATAACGGAAAACATTCGACGCTACAGAACACTTTACTTCATACATACGTTCTGCAGGACTAGTAAATACATTTAATGATCCTGGAAGTGAGTAAGCATATAGCACATTGTCTTCACTAATGCAAGACAGACACATTGCATGATAGATGCGGTAAGTATTTTCCGTCAGCAAACCTGTGACGAGTTTTGTGCTGCAGCTGAACCGGCCTCGCCCAGAAACCGAAATGGCAACTGTACATCACATAAACAGCTTTCTAAATTTTCAAGCAAAAAAGTAATTAAATTATTGTTCGCCATTCCAGTCAACTCTTCTCCACCTAATCTGATGATAGTTTTAACAACATTACTGATTACCAGCCAAAAACATTCGCTCACAAATGACGTAAATGAAAAAGCAAACAAGGCATTTCTGCTGCAACATCCGGTATAAATTATGTAATACTAACTACTAACTGACAACAACATGCATTTTCCAACCCAAGTTCAAACAAAAACTAACATTGGCTGTTGACATATTTCACTGGATGTAAATTTTTACAGACAATGGCAGAAAGAATGTCACAGTACTGCACAAAGCCATATGCACAGCCATCATTTAACCCTCGGCTCCAGCATGCAATTCCAGTTGTGAACAGTTATACGAGTTTCTGTTTAACATTTAAGTAAGCAGAACTGAACAATAACTAGGGACAGGATAACTTAGTTAAAGTGCCATGACAGAATGTTACAGAGTATTACGTTTGCGTACACTTTAAACCCTCCACAAAGAATAGACATCATTACCAAGGAGCTACTTTGACCAGTGGTGGATTCAAGGGAGAAGGGGGGCACTGACTGGATGCATCTTAAAACAAGTGAACAATGTGCACAAAAATGCACTACTTATGTATAGAATTTTTAAAAATTTTTCTTATAAGGACACTGCCCCCTCCCCTGCCCTTACCCCCACTCCAAACTTCTGGATGCGCTACCAACTTTGACAACATTTACTGCCAGTAAACAATACAGCTACTGAAATAAATTAACACAAAAAGCAAATGATTAAAATGAGCTGCTTCGGTCACAAAAATATACCAGATGTACATGTACTTTGTTACACCAGAAAAAAATTAAATAAACACAGACTAGAATTAGTCACATGTTCACCGAAATAGTAGGCTCAACGCATAAAAAATGCAAGGTATAATACAAACTTATGAGTGTTGTGAAATGTGGAAAACTGCCTGACCAATTCAACAACAAAATGATTTGTATGATTTGAATGCATGCTGGAATGGCAAATGTACACGATAGGCTGAAGCACTATTTGTACATGACTGCATTACACACAATGCATCTAAAGCATTTCTCTAATGAAGAAAAACTATCAGCTACGTTTTTCATTCAACCAAAGGAACATGATTCAAAAGCAGCACCACAGTGCAGTGCATAGTGCATGCAAAGACTGGTCTAAAACTGATTCATACAACACCAATGGACTAGCAATGGACTATATGGGCCAATATTATATTCAGCCCACTCTAAAACCATTCGGTTTTAGTCTTGACCAAGCTCGTGGACCACGTGGCTCATTATGTAACTAAGTGCAAATGATGACACAGTCATACTAACATTTTCTATCTCTAGTACACAACAATTACCACATCATGACTTCTAGTATTACTACAAGCACAAAGACTACTAAATACTGTGTCTACAAGCAGAGGGGCCAGAGCCGATCCCAGTCTCTAGGCAGTCAGCCCACAGGTTATGTAGTCACACACCTGGCTGCCATTACTTTATACCAGGCCCGAGGTTAGGTAAAGGTGAAGGTCAGAATATAGCTGTTAAGGAGCAAACATCTCACAGGCTACAAAGCATCACTCGTCATATGAGACTGTGTGCAGTGTTACCTGCCACCCAACAGAGGTGAACGCGCCCCGCCTTAACCCCAGCCAGATAGACCGGTACTCGATTTACCTACCCCAGAGGGATGGAAGGCTGAGTTGACCACAGAACATCACTGCCCAATGATGGCCAGTGCCAAATTATACTGCTTGATGGCAGATGCACACAACTGCGAACAACTTGCCCAGGGTTGTTACCTGCCAGATAATCAGTTGGCTGTGAAACCCACGATCTGTTGATCACAAACCTGATGTCCTAATCACCAAGCCACACAAAAGACGACTACCGCTACAAATAGCACACTACTGCTACTTCTGCTGCTAATCTAAGCCGTTACATACTGCAGCATCGAGATCAATGATATTGTCCAATATCTGCACAGTATTTCACAGGCCACTGCTACTATGCCACCACATGCCATTCGGCAATTTAACAAAAAAAAGCAGTTTTGGGCCAATCAAAGTGTCTGCTACTGATTAATTGAAAAAATTAAGTTAAATCGCCAATAGTCAACAGCGCTCTCTCACAGCTCTGTGACCGATGCGAGTGGTGCTCATCTCCGTTTCCATGGCCCCGAGCTGGCAGTGTGCCGCAGATGCCTCGCCTGCCATACGGGATTACACAGTATTACCTGCTACCCAACTCAGGCGAACCTGTCCTGCCATATATATAAGAGGAAGGCCAGACCTCCGCATATGACTGCCGTAACCTTCCTGGCGGTGAAGCTGGTACCAATCTGTACTGCTTGGTGAACAGAGGCACATGTGTGTGAACAACTTGCCCAAGGTCGTTACCTGGAACTGCATCGAGTGGGAGTCGAACCTGCAACCTCAAGGTTACAAGTTCGGCATGCTACCGTTACACCACGAAACCACACTACTACTGATTGGCATATACAGATGTTCACACTATTCTGAACTCAAGACACGCATGATGCCTTGCTGCTGAGGCTGCTTGTGGCATGAGTCTAGCTAGTCTAACAAGCTGCCAGAGATAACTTTTTAGTGTTAACTGGTAGTCTTTCAAACAGCCAAACTAACTAATTTCACTTAGACCTAAGTTTTGAACTATAGTTTTAGACCAAAACTCGGTTTAAAACCCAATTAATGCAAAATTTAAAGTGACAATTAAATCCGGTTTTAAGTAGGGTTTTAAACCGGATGCTTCCGCTGAAACCAAAGTTAAAACCAAACATAATACCAAACTTCGGTTTAAAACCAAACTTAATCTGAACAATCTAGTTTCAAACCTGATCTCCGTAATGCATCGAGATAAGCTTTTCTTCTTAAAGACTAGTCTTTAGGTTTAGTTTAAAACCATAACCACTTTAACTTTCGATTTAGCGAAAACAAGAAAGCAAAAACAAGTTTGTTTACCCAGCGGTTGCTATTGCTGCCAGCGTTCTAGGGCCCAATCGCCTACGACGTGCACCTAATGTACAGCGCGAATCATGTTTATCTGACAAAGATAAGTTTCTTTCAACGCATCTGAGTGCTAGACAGATTCACCAGCTAGCCTTAAAATACATCCGGTGGCGTCGTCAGGTTGATGGTGCAAACGTAAGATATTACACCAGTACTGAAGTTAATCTGAGCATTGGTTAAAAACCATACTTTAGAGTCCAGATTAAGGTTTGATTTAAAACTATAGTTTAAAACTTAGGTCTAAGCGAAATTTAAAGTCACTCAATCTGTGACATCCAATGTGGAAGCAAGCAAGCGAGTGAGATCATCTAACTTTTTTGGGTTTCATGCTTTCAGCGGCTGACTTCAACTGGCACCAGGTCTTCTGCAGTGACTTCGGTGCCGAGCCGACCGATTGATTGACGGAAGTACTTGCAGCTGGTTGGCCGTGATGGCTGTGCTGGTGTAGATGACATTGCTGCACAAGTACATCGAACATCACTAAACTACTGTCATAACTGCTAGATATGCAAGTTAACAATAATTTTTTCAAACAAAAAAGATAAAAAAATATATAAAACACAAGCTAGTAACACCAGAAAAAGTACGCCTAATTAATATATGAGTGCAATTACATACAGATAGGCCAGAACAGTAATAGCTTTGCCTGTTAATTCTCCCACAACTGTCCAGCAAACTATGTAACTTTGCAGCCCAGTTTGTAGCATTCTTCCATCTTACTTTTGCCTGCATGAAAATAATACATCATTTGTCACAACCTGCTGACCTTCACTTATTAATGCCAGCCACCATACTCAGCATTTTGCTAGCATCTGCTAGAAAACTATCGGAATACTACTGATTGTTGCAGCTATGTTGTTTTATACGATGTAGCAATTTTATATTTAATGCAACAAACCGTAATATCGAGGTCCCTGGCGGATGTTTGATTGAGTGGAAGCAAAACAACCCTAGTGATAACATAGATGGGTTCATCAATGTCAGGAAGAACTCCGACATCTGATCTCTGACTGACTAATAACAAACTCCAGTCTCCATCTGTCCAACACAATTAGTAACAGCAACAGTGATCAATGTGATTTGTAAAATATGAACACAAATATCCATCATCTTCATGCACAATGCTGTCAAACAATCGTTGCATTTTGATTAACCTGCACATCATTCTGAAGCTAAAGCAGAAGAAGACAGAGAAAAAGATGGATCGACGTCAAATACAACACTGAGGACTTGCGGATCAACTTGGATTACATAGAGAATAGAGCTGAGTGGAGAAAGAAAACCCATGTAGCTGACTTCTCTCCTGAGAGATCCAAAACGAAACGAAAAAAGAGAGATTATTCTAAAGTTAGTCTAGTTTAAGCTGCTATGGTACCTTAAGTAAACTTCTGGAAATTGTTGTGGCAGGCCAAATGTCCCTCCTGTCTTTCCAGTGTGAAGAAATTTTATATGCTAAAATATATTTAATGATGACCAAATCACACGAATGTTTTGTTTGTTTAACATGCACATCTTTCTGCTAAGGCTAATACTGCGCACTGAAGTAGACCTTTCGAAACTGCTGCAGCAGTGGTGACAACCTTTTTCAAATTCACAATACCACAAATATGGGGAAAATAACAAATGTATAATGACTTAATAGTGGAACATTCTACTACCTGCCAATATCTGAATCTTGCCGATTACGCCATACACCTTTCCAAGACAGACACAATTCCGACTTGACTCAATGTCAGTTGCTATATAAAAAACACAAAACAAATAAATTACAATCACAAATTGTTACTGAGTGTGGCAAATCAATCCACACAGTCTAATTCATTGTAGAAGCTATTATCAACCTGTGATAATGGCTGATAAATAAATAATAATAAGTCTATTATTAGTCTGTCGACACACGATATCTGTGTAAAGTTAGGGTTAGAGTTAGGATTGAAATAACAGAATTTTAATCAGTCGGATTGGATTGATACTAGCACCTAACGTAAGTCATGGTTCTAGTAATTTTAATTTCTGATACAAATGTCAACTCAAACTCAGTCACAGTCAGCTCGTCACTAGATAACACTAAAACAGAAAATTAGCCAGTACAGCATGGGCTGTTCGTGTCCCTCGGCATCAACCACAGCCAGAGTATACATCTTAGCATCTAGATGGTTAATAGACAGGGCCCCAGCTGATGCATCTTTGGACAGGAGACAGCTGGAATGTTTAATATTCGACAGCAAATCTGAAGTGAGTGATCTGTTCATGAGTTTGTTGTCTGTATTTAACAGATCTTGCTGATCTGAGTGTTCAGATCGCCGATCTGAAAGACCAGTTGTGGGCGCCTCTTATATATGGCTGCCGTGTTTGTTATTGCTGTCATATTTTATCGAATTTTTCATTGACCTCCGCTCGTTTTTATTGCGTAACAGCGTTTTGTCTGTTTTTATAAAACTTTGAATGAATGAATGAATGAATGAATGAATGAGTAAAAACTGATACGTTCAGATCAATCACCGTGCTTGTAAAAATATGTAATTTAATGCTTCGCAGCGACAAAATTTCACAAATGGAAACCTTCCACTGCATGTATTGATGGTCGTCAATGTTGAGTTTTATACACAGTATAATGGTCTTCCGGCCCGTGATTTGATGCCGTTTCTTGCCGTGATTTTTGCGATTTTCGCCAAAGTTTGCCGTGTTATTGCCATTTTTGCCGTGATTTTCGACTGTCCCTACTCGTCGCGCCTAGGTAACCTTGTTCGAATTATAACCCTAGCTCTACGTTGTGCTGACCGTTATGAGTTGACATGCTACTGGTATCGCTGTCAACTCGAGATTTATCATAACACGGACCTCTTTTGGGCTCCATGCCGCCATCAGCACGACTGCACCAAAGCGAAAATTCTCCATTTTTAATTATATAATACCCTTCTTTCTCGAATAATTCCATCGTCAAATACGATCTTGATCCTTCTCTCTTCTACAACTACATATCCTTTTATTCATAAAATTGATTGTTTTTGTTTACATAAGTTTAAACCTTTGACTTTTAAGAAACGAAACTCCGCCCACCAAATAGCGATTTGCATGGTCTCGAAAGAGTGCACAAGATGCATCATTAGACCTACTTTGCAAATAAAGTTGATGTCTTCTTTCGAGAGAACAGTTGAGAACTCCTGCAAATGTCTATATAAATCACAGAGGTCTACTGTCGATAACTAGAGTCCCTGCTCTCAGTAGGCCTATCTTTATGCATTTCCATCCAAATTAATGAATGGACAGATTTTAATGCTACATCAGTACTTGAAAATTTGGTAACCCGTGTTTGAAAAAGATAGCAAGCACGGATTACTGTAGCATTAAAATTGATTGCGAGATTGAACCCTCTGATCCGGGCTGCTGATCATAACGAGAAGAACTGCTGACGAGCTTTCAGGAGGTACAAACATATATCGACCGACTTTGAACTCCCAAAATCGGGGTTTTAGTATTTTTGCGACTTTTGGTTGCGGCGCACAGTTTAAGAGTGAATTACACAAAAACGGCTAGAGTTAGACGTACCAAGACAACCTGTGCCACGTATGAAATTTTTAGCATTAAACCATTAAACGTAGATTTCAACCCTTAAGTTCAAGGAGTTTTCCGTACGCGTGGACGTCAAATTTGGATACCTTTTTGAAATGCACGATTTTTGCTACAGTGCTACCACCCACTAATTTAGCGTGAAAACGGTTCTGGATGGACATAGATTTGCTGCTTAGGCCTATGGCAACAATCGCTAGCTTTCCATGAGTATATAGGCCTATATAGGCAAGCCAACATCGATAATCTTAAATGACCTTGAAATTAAAAAAATAGTCATGTTTTGCTATTCTAGGCTGTTAATTGCAGTTAACTGCAAATAAATTACTAGAGATAGACCAGGGCAACCTGCATATGGCCTATTCTGGTTCTGGTTCTGGAACAGTTGGCAAACTCACGGTGGGATATCACGCCAACGTGATTTATTAGCATAAAACATAGATTTTAACAGTCTCACTTTCGACCATACGTTCGAGGAATTGTCTATTTGGAGGCGTCAAATTTGGGTACCCCCTTCAAAACGCATTATCAGGCTTTACATGTTGTACACTGATTTTCCAGGTCGCAGCATTGATGCTGACGCGCGTCAGGTGAGCGTCGCTCAAATTATTTGTTGCTTTGGTCTACTACCTTAAATTCGAGCCGTCTGTTACATTGCTGGCTAGCACTCGCGGATTTCAAAGAGCGCAATAGTACATAATTATTCTCGTAGCCTACACAAACACGAGGCTGGAACTGTTGTTTGTTGTCAGTATTTAATTAATAATCAAAAACGCGTGGGCCTATAGACTGACGATGAGAAAAGTACAACATTCAAGCATACGTAAGCCTAACCACACTGCAGCCAGTCGACACGTGAAACACAGTACTATGACACCTCAGCTGGGTCAAGTTAATTTGTTTAGTGCATTGCGGGACGAACGTTATTTTCATATGCTCCTGACTGACTGAAAATGAAATGTAGCCTAAATAAAACACACAAAACAGCTCAAGACACAATATCTACAAAAATAAGATAGACTATAGATTAGGCCTAACGGTAATTAATTAAATGTTTGCATCAAAAATATGTAGGCTAGTTACAGCACAACTAACAGCAGAGTTGTGCTCCGCCATTTCATTAAATTGTTCGAATTGACGTAGGCTGTATAGTTATTTTGTTGTCTGTCGTTTTCAGCGTAAAATGTTTAATACCACAAAATTATTAAATTCCACGATGTCCTTTGTGGAATTGATAATGCACAAGACTGAGTGAGCAATCTGATACTGATAATGTAACAATTTGGAGCACCTGCGTTTTACATGGTAGTGCGTTAACATAAATTACGTGAGGCGAACAATGAGTATGCCTTACATAATTCTATCGTCTTGGCTATCCGTTTGCCAAAAATTATCAAATTTTGTGGAGATTTGGCGAAGTTCTGATAAGAACAATTGGGTCATTTTTTCTGGCACACTCTGCACATAGACATACGCGGAAGACATTGTACTCTTAACGCCACAATTTTCTTTTTTGCTAAAAAAATTAACGAAAAATATTAAAATATATAAACATTAAGATATAACGGTTTTGTGACATGAAGGCTTACGGACGATAAAAAATATACGAACAACCGAACGCCATATCCAAACTTAATTGCCTATTTGTCAATTCGTGAACAATAAATGGACAACATGCTGACGATTGTGCGGCAACCTATTGTTTATCGGTATAATGATGAAACAATAGGTCCCTATAACGGGTCAAAATTTTGCGACACCCTGTACATCCAAGCCGCATGACACACAATGCTATTGCACAACAGAGTGTATAGAGAGTGCGAGAGAAAATGACACAATGACGACAACGACTGGCGTGCTTGCATTTTACTTTACAACAACAATAGCAACAACAGTAATATAATCACAAGAACCATAATAATTTGGCAAAAGACGGAATCGCTGTCGCCAGTCCACTCAACTCCTTGTTTGTATTCCCCAGGTGAAAACAGCAGTTTGCCATTAGTTCGTTCGACCCCAAATCTCCAGGAAACTCATCTAACACCATGTGTCACTGGACCCCACAAGTGTAGCTACTGTAGAATTGCAGTAGGCCTATACAAATTGTACTACCGCTCGATTTTAGTGATGGGTAGTTTTGAAATTTGTTGGGTCGTGATTTTATTCAGAGGCGTTCTGCAGTGTCTCGACTTTTGCGTGTACATCTGTCAAGTTAGTTAGCGTGTACATTATGCAGCGTAAAAGATAGCAACAACTATGTACAGACAGCTAATGTGAACAAAACTAAAACGTCGTAGTTCGTCCGTATGTCTGCGGCTTTATTTTGAACGCATGCCACACGTCAGTCACTCCACTGACATATCGAAGTATCGAGCTCGAACTTTGCCAAGCACAGCCTCAAAATTCGCTTTTTCGACTTGTTGGGCAAGTCGTACAAGATGTTACAACATTTGGACATGTTAGGAACTATAGATTTTGTCGATTTGTCATAGGCGACGATTAGCGTGCAGGGGCGTCATTTTGAAGGGGAGTGGGCTGGTGAGAGCCTACGGACCACCGAAGGATTTGATTTTAAAATTTTCCCCGTAAATCATACGTTTAAAACAGTGTTACTGCTGCGAAAACAATACATTACGTAGAGTGAGATCCTCCAATGATTAACTGAAATGACGCCACTGTTAGCGTACATTTTTCACATTGATCCCTCGTTAAAAACTGCATCGAATCGTCGTAATTTCGTCGGTGTTATTCCTCTCTCGCCGGACCTGATCGAACACTCCGCTCGGCCGTGCGAAAAGACCGTAATTAGAACGGCGCGTCGGTTTCGGACAAGTTACACACATCCGTGGTCAGCGCGACGCCGCCCGTCTTGCTTCCGGTCGCCCAGTAGCGCACGTTCGGCACGGCCGTCGACGTCGCCGTCGCAGCCGCCGCCTGGCGACCACTGCACGTACTACCGCGACGACACGTGACCAGGTCACGTGTGTGTGACGTTAGCAGGTCACGTGTGACGCGCCGGAAGTCGGCATTAACGACCAGGTAGAGCACGAAGTTGACGGCGAAGTTGGTCAACAAGAGGAAGTTGGTGACGTGCGTCGCCGCCTCGAACGTTCTGTAGCTGGCCAGCCCGGCGGCGCTGCGTCCCGTCGCCATGACAACGCCGGCGTCATTGCGTCCCGTCGTCAAGGCAACGAAGACGAGCAGGTGCGACGGCGTGACGAGCAGCGTAAACAGAACGATCAGCGCGATGAGCGTCGGTGTGATGCGGTGCGCGGAGTCCACCGGATTCTGATGTGTACGGTATTGTGTCTACACATAACACAACACGTGGGCGGATGCTAGCTGCAGAACCGATTCGGGCAACGAAATTAAAATTGGTGTTTCCAGTAATCGAAATAGTTTAGTTAAATTATGTACAACTAATCAACTACAGCATTGCCGTGCAATATACCAACGCAAAAGCTACCGGTACAGAAAATGAGTTGAATTGCCGATGAAAATAGCATACAACAATAATGCGAACACTGTCCAAACGAAAAATGTTTCAAATGGCCGCTAAAGCAACTACTATAAAACTACGATAACCCAAAAATATGTGCGGAAACGAGCTTAGACTACGATATAAAACATTCATAATGCTAGTGTAAATGATTCATCAATAAGAAAGCTGTGGCGTTGTCGTAGTAAACTAAACTGACTTTAAAATGCTTCGCAGGTGCGAAAGGCGCCACTTTTTAGCTAGAGAAAAAAAATTAAACGGCAATAGTAAAACATAATAACAGCAAGCACATAATTGATTTAGCCGCCATTATGCCTGTTCGACTGCAGTCGGTCGGTAAATACGAAATTGGCATCCTCGCTTTGCGATAGTGACATCTGCAAACACATCCGTCCGAACTGACCATTTCCACAGGGTGACGTATGTCCCACGCATTTCTGTTGACCGCGCAATTGCGCAGTTTGGAAAATAGTGATAAAATACGACTGTACATAGCGGCGATCGAGGTGTCAGGAAGAGATAAATGGCCAGTATGGCGGAAAGATTATTATTTCTCACTGCTGTCTGACTTCCTTTGGGGTTTATATAACATTAATCAATAAATCAGTCCTTTATTTGCTCAGAAACAGCAACTGTTGCCAGTCCGGCAGATTAAGCCAACTCAGCTGGCTTTTAGGTGAACTGTGAATGTTTACTTACTTACTTGCGTACTTAGACCTACACATGTAAAAACCAGTGAGCTGCACAGCAAGGCTTCTGAAAAGAAACACTGACTGCTTCATATAAAAATTGAAAATACTTAAAGTTTTAAAATTTACTGACGCTCAAACGTTTGCAAACTCATTCATTCATTCATTCATTCATTCATTCATTCATTCATTCATTCATTCATTCATTCATTTTATTCTTTAAAAAAAGCTGACAAACGCAGCTTCTGAAAAATATAGTCAGTAACCAAGTAAAAAACTGACAGAAACAAACTGTTCCACACGTTGATGACTTAGGCCTAACCTGTACAGAAATTGACTCTGATTTTGCTACATTCGTTAACCCTTTCGGTCTTAGATCAGACTTGTTGAATAAACAAATATTTAAAATGCATTTCCTGCTCCACTAATAATGTTAGAGCTTACAAACGCCGTGGTGTTCCACGTTGTAACGGACTATTTTTACTGGGTTGTAATATAAATCTGTTTCGCTCAACAAAATGTAGTTTCGTGTCGTATTTAGGCTACTCGACAATGAGTGGATAAAAAAATCGAATTCATTTAGCTAGGCCTTGGCTTGACGTGGTATACAGGGATGACAGTCTATAGACACACAAAAGACTTCGGCTACATTTATACACAGTGTTTCATAAAAGGCACCCTTTTTGTTTCTTTTTTATAACTCAGTCCAATGGTGATCACTTAATATGAAATTTTTAACAGATGTAGCCGAAGAAATACTAATTCAAAATATTTCAACTAAATGTGGCTGTTAGTTAAATATTCTTTGCTAGTTGTGATGTAATGCTGACGTCATAGTGTGTCATGAGTACAAACTTGCTTGTCTCAACTGATGATGTCAGTTGCTACCGTGCTTTGATGGTGAACTTTATGTGGTTCACTGATAAAAAATGTAATCACGGCACATCATGACGTCAGCATTATATTACGACTAGCAAAGAATATTTAATCAATAACCACATTTTTATCAATATTTTGAATTAGAATTTCTTCGGCGACAATTGGTGAAAAATTCGTGTAAATCGATCGTCATTTGAGTAAATTATGAAAGAAAGAAAGAAGGTGTCTTTTTACGAAACACCGTTTATACTTTTAACTGCGTTTAATTTATTCAGTTAATTTTCCAAAAAATTAACTAAAATCGTTGCCACCAGGTGTCATTTTTAGGGCTAAAAGCACAAAAAAATTCGATTATTAGATTGTTAGCTGGATTTCAGTGGCCTTAGTTCTAAAGGAAGGGAGGGAAATGAAGAAGGGACTGGGACGAGAAAAAGGAACGTGGGACGGAAGAATGGAAAACTACCACACCGGCACTTATTTTTTCCACTTCGAGCCGTGAGTACACTATCCACCTGCATGCGGTAGGAGCGGCGCAGGGCTCGTATGAGGCAGACATTGCAGACGGTCAGCAGCAACAGTGGCAGGAATATTTCGACGAGCGTGCACGCCAGACCGTACCACAGACGAAACATCGACATCACGTACAGCTGCCCGGTGCTCTGCAGTTCACAATCCGACACGTCGCAAACATCATGACCAATCCATACCTATGACGTAACTCAACGGTCGAGTTGCGTCGTGTCGGCGTCGTCAGTGGCGTAGCCAGAAATTTCAATTGGGGGGCCTCGTCCCCTTTTCCCTCCATACCCTTTCCTTTTTTGCTCTTTTCCTTTTTGCTTCCCCCTTTTACACCTCCCTCCCTTCCCGTGCCCTCCCTTTTTTCTTCCCTCCCTTCCCTTAAAAGTAGGACCCCCTAAAAATCTAGCTAGAGGGTCTGGGGGAGCGCTGTGAGCTCCCCCAGCGGGGTCTGAGGCCAAACCCAAGCCGATATCGAATTTGGTGCATTTTCGCTTTAAAATATGAAATCTGGTGGCAACAATTTAAATTATTTATCCGAAAATAAACTGACCAAACTGGCAACTTTTGTGCGGTTTATGCGTATGTTTATCTTTAGTCTGGAAGATTGGAGGCTGGGCTTCCTGCTCTCCCCTTGGCTACGTCACTGAGCGTCATAGGACTGCAGTAAATCATTTGTGACACCAGTGCTTCAATAATTAGCTATGAGCGCTTAAATTTGCCGTTTTCATGGCGTCTAAAATTTACTGGTATAACTAAGATTGGCGACTTAGGCCTACACAGTTAAAAAAATACAGACAACAGCAAAAACTGCAAAAAAGCGGTAGCATGACATTATGGGTAAAGGAACAAAAGCCCATATTATACACAACACAGTAGCAGCAGGTCTAAAACGGGACAGCAGTGTGTTAGGCCTAGGCTATAATAATACCAAATGCAAGTCAGAATACATGTCATGTGAAACGAACAGTAGAAATCTCAACAAACAGTCAGAATATAAAAGTAAATCGGACGGACCGGTTTTAGCAACGCCGTTTTATGTGATTGTAAACCGGAAAAATCAATGACGCCAGTATTTCAGTTCCACAGTCGTATAACTCTCAGTGAAAAAGAAAATGATATGCATAATCAATACGGCAGTAAACAATTACTAAACATAAATTAACCTATGCGGGTTCCATGAGTAGAAAAAAAGCAACATCGAGAAACAAGAAAAAACATAGGCCTACTATCTAATATGATGTAAAAATCCAGTCGCCTAAGTCAAAGACTATGCGCTTAAAACTGAACAGTGGCGTCATTTCAGTAAATCATTGGGGGAATCGCAGTGATCTTTGGGGTCTCAGTCTACGTAACGTCTTCTTTGCAGCAGTGACATTGTTTCAACGCTAAAATTTACAGGGAAAAAAATTAAAAAAATTAAAATCATAAATTCTTGGGGAATCTCTAGACCTCTCCAGCCTCCCTTCCCCCTAAATAACGCCTCTGAAACTGAAAATCGGCAAATAAACGCCAAGTAGACCTATTTTTGCCGTCCGTTGACTATGTCAATAGGGCGCTGTTGTTTACTGGACTCGTACAGCAGCCGCAACAGCAGAATGACATATCGATTGATGTTTGCATCGCAACACTCGGCGGGCGCCGAGAGAATCTTTAATAGTTTATATCGGATCTGATTAAATAACACGTCTGCGTGCGTGAGTCAGTCAGAACCGCTGCTAAGAGATTAACCAGAATGCATCACCAACACTCCGGTGAGTGTCACGACCTAGAACTAACTAGAAGTTTCGTCGGAAATGAAACCAAAAATGGACCGTCGATATACACCAAAAGCGGCGACGTCGTAGGTCAAAAAAGTAGGCCGGACAGAAAGTTACATTGTTCCGACAGACACTGCAAAGTTCAGGTTCAGTAGTTCAGCTGAAAATTGGGGTGTTCACGCTAAGTTAATATATAAATACCAAATTCTCTATCTGGATCGCATAACGATAGTTCCGTGGCGCCACCTTGTGAATGATATAGACTTGTGTTGCAGCCCGAAATCGCCAAAAAAATCCATAAAACC